>Ga0190293_1000006_pt1 | contig 86084 bp, 72 predicted proteins | sample 48693001_MG_FD_161671 | JGI IMG/M metagenome (GOLD analysis project Ga0190293, IMG submission 161671) | Hydrothermal vent microbial mat bacterial communities from Southern Trench, Guaymas Basin, Mexico - 4869-30-0-1_MG | ecosystem: Environmental > Aquatic > Marine > Hydrothermal vents >...
TTTCCGATTCCAGGTCGACACCCACAACGTTCTCCCCGATTACAACAGGTATCCCGGCCAGTGCCGCGCCAACTGCAAAAGATTCCCAGTACTTTGCCGCCACAAAGGTGGAGCCAAGGGCTCCGGTCATGAGCGGTATGCGCGCCTTGGTCTTGATCTCGTTGCCAAATTCCGTTTCGAGTTTCACGTTGGGAAAGATGCAATCATCAGGATCACTGGTCAGTCGACTGTTCAGGCCATGAGACCCATACGCATACCCCTGAATACGGAGAGAATTATAGGAGACACCCACATGAGTCGTATTGTTGGCCCCGGCCGTCACGATGCCATAACTGCGGGGATAGAGGAGTTTCCTGCCCACAAGACTCGATAGCCATACTTCACACTTGCCCTGGCAGTCAGCCCTGCACAAGGTACATAACCCTGATTCCGTCGGGTTCCCTCTGTTAGTCGTTCCCAATACATCGTTCGATTTCACAAATCTCATGACTCTCTCCTTGGTCTAATGTTCTTGCCGTTTTACCGCGTTTTCTACCGTAAATCCCACTGAAGCCCCGTCAACCACAGCAGGGTATTTTAGACCTAAGCTGAGCTCAACTTAGGTCAGGGGCTCTCCTGAGAACAAAAAAAGGCGCCGACCTGTGTAGTCACAGGACCAGACGCCTTTGTCTATTTCATATAACTCCCGACTATACACCGTTGTATAGCGGGTTCTGATTGGTTTTAGTACATTCGCTATAGTATTTAGTCTGATTAATGATAATTGTCAAACAAATTATCGTTACATCCGGGCCGGCAAGTTAGCTGGACCCCATAGTTATCTGTTACAAATGGAGTGTTTTCCCCGAGCGTCATAGGTTCACATCCGCATATCTGACATAACCATTCCGCTTTTCCTTGGCCACGTACATAGCCTGATCCGCCTTCCTGACCAAGCTGTCCATTTCTACAGCATCGGTGGGAAAAACACTGATTCCGACACTCGAGGAGATGTAATCGACCATATTCCCTTTGAGATTATATGGCTCGGAGAGATTCTTGACAATCTTTTCTGCAATGGCTGCCGGATGAAAATTATTCGGGTTGTCCACCAAGACAACAAATTCATCGCCACCGATTCGTGATATAAAATCGGTTTTACGCAGCGTGTTCTGCAACCGGTCCCTGATCTCCAGTAAAAGCACATCACCCATCTCATGCCCCAGAGTGTCGTTGACTTTTTTAAATTTGTCGATATCGACATAGATCAAACCCAGTTCAGTACCATACCGTTTGGCGTGATAAAGAGCGTCGCTTAACTGCTCATAAAACGCCTTCCTGTTTTTCAATCCCGTCAGTGCATCATGGTATGCCAGATAGATCAGGTTCTCTTCGTATTCTTTCTGCCGATCCACATCTCTGACAATACTGCGCAACCCTGTTTTGTTTCCCTGGGCGTCCTTGATGACTGTAGGCGTAAGGCCCACAAATTTCCAGGTGTCATCCTTTCGTCTAATCAAACAGGTTAATTCCGGTTGCGGCACGTCGGTTTCATAGATATCTGCAAAATGTTTGAATACCTTTTCGACATCCTTCTCATCCAGCATAACCGCTGCGTTCATACCGGTCAATTCTTCCCTCGAATACCCTGCAATGTCGTGCATGCGGTCGTTGAAAAAAGTGATATTCCCATCCGAGCCTACCTCACAATACCCTTGATCGATGTTTTCGATAATTGACCGGTAGCGGTTCTCACTGTCACGCAGTGCCTGATCGGCTACATTCCGAGCCTTTATCATCTGGTTGACGGACTTGGCCATGTTGACGAACTCTGAATAACTGAGAGCCTTTGCATCCACTAGAACAGCAGTGGAGGTCGATGTATTGAAAAACTCGACAAATTGATGGAAGTTGCCCCGGATTTTGCGCATCATCACCCGGTATACCAGGTACTGGAGAAGAAACATGGCGGAAAGGAGCAATGAAATGGTCGAAACCTCCTTCATGACCTTGTTTCTGAAAATCAACTGCTTGTTGAATATGACCCTTTCGATATCGCCAAACCAGAAACCTGCGCCAACATACCATCCCAACTCGGGTACACTTTTGGCAAAAGACCGTTTCAGCTCCACTTCCCGTGTGCTGGGATTGAACCACGAATAATCGGCCCACCCACCCCCGGGTTTCTCGATGGCTTTCAAAAAGAGCTGGTGTGAATTAATGCCGTCGAGGTCTGTCAGGAGAGAAATATCCTTGCCGATGAGATCGGGACGACTGAAGCTCATCAGCTGGATACCTTCGTGTGTTCGCACGAACAGGAATCCAGGTAACCGGCCCTTGTTATGAAACCGAATCCTGGATATCCAGCTTAGCATCTCCGACTCCTGGTCATCGCCGGGAGTCCGATGCTGTTTGCGCGTCCACCGAATATAGTCGATGGCCTTCTCCACCTCGTGCTTGAAAATCTCTTCCTGCTCCTGGATATAGGCTTTTTTAATCACCTCGCGGTCCTGACGGAAAAAATAATACTCGCCCAAAACAACGATACCACCCAGGAGGACCAAAGGAAGACTGATCATTAACAACATGTTCACCATGATCACGTCGACCAGACTTTTCTTCTTTTCCTTCATTGCATATTATTCCGATATTGTCTCAGTGATACTTTTTGCGCAAGCCCTTAAGGAACAAGCCGCCCAGCGTGAACCGCAGTTTTCCTATCCCGACTAAGTGTTCATATACCAAATACGGTCATTCGACAATGGCATATTTTGTACGGCTTGCGTAGACACCCAAAATAGCTTATAAACAAATAGTATAATTTTATCAAATTTGAATGGAGGCGTACCTGTGAAACGCGATTTTCTACACATCACTGACTTGACCACCGACGAAATTCATCATGTGCTGAGTCTGGCAACAGAAGTCAAGGCCGGAATACGGGCAGACAAAGATTATAAACCCTTCAAAGGGCTGAGCATGGCGATGATCTTTGCAAAACCCTCTGCCAGAACACGCCTGTCTTTTGAAACAGGATTCTATCTCCTGGGGGGCCACGCCATCTACCTGGGGCCATCGGACATCGACATCGGGAAACGGGAAGCCGTTAAGGACATCGCCCGGGTTGTCAGCCGATACAACCATATAATCATGGCGCGGCTCTTCTCACATACCCACATCACAGAAATGGCAGAATACGCTGACGTGCCGGTAATCAACGGCCTGACCGACTATAATCATCCTTGCCAGGTCATGGCTGACATCTTCACCATACAAGAACATCGCGGGAATCTGAATGACTTGAAAGTTGTCTATCTCGGCGATGGGAACAACGTGGTGAATTCCTGGCTGCGTCTGGCCATGAGGCTCCCCTTCCACTTTGTCTGTGCCTGTCCGGAACATTACGAGCCGGATGCTGAAACGGTTCGGGCGGCCGTTGCAGAAGGTATATCTAAAATCGAAATTGTTCATGACCCCAAAACAGCTGTAAAAGATGCCGACGTGGTGTATACAGATGTCTGGGCTTCCATGGGTCAGAAACACGAAGCGAAAGAACGGGAGAAACATTTTCAGGAATATCAGGTGAACGATGTCCTGATGGCGTCAACAGGCAGAGAAACGCTCTTTCTGCACTGCCTGCCGGCAGAAAGGGGCAGGGAGGTTACAGATTCGGTCATTGAATCGCCGGCATCGGTGGTATTTGACGAGGCTGAAAACAGAATGCACGTCCAGAATGCAATTTTATTAGCTATCACCGGCCAGGGATAGCAGACAATATAGGATACCTGGTCCTTTGGGTCAGGTCTGAGGCGATTGGCTGTGCCAAAGAAAGCCACTATTTTAAATCCAAAGCACGAATGTCGAAATTCTAAACAATACCGAATGATCAAAATACAAATGATCAAAACAAGGCTCTGAAGGTATAAGAAAAAGGCATGTGTTTGGGGTATTTGAGCATTCGATATTTGGATTTGTTTTGTATTTCGATATTCGTATTTAGAATTTTTCACATGGGATGTAAAATCTAAAGCTCTTATAGGGCATAAGCCGTGCGGGGCTCTATAGACCCGAGTATCTACGAAATGAGTTTCTTGATGCGCTCCAACAATGGTTTCCTCACGCGTACTTTAAGGAACAAATCGCCCGGCAATCCACCGCCCTTTCCGTTCTCGCCCATGCCCGCCAGTCGAATCTTCTGGCCGTCTCGCACCCCCGGGGGTATGGTAACGACAAGCTTCTTGGACCGTTTACGATGATAATACGCATATGGGCCGCCCTTTTGCGCGTAATCCGTATCGATATGGATCACCTCGAAAAAATCCCGTCCCCTTTCCGGCAAAGTTGAGTCGGATATTTTTTCAAAAGCCCGCTGCGCCAATCTGATAAGAGGGCTTTTTGCAAACGGGAGCCGTCCTTTGCCATGGGAACGCCCCCCCATGGAACCGGAAAAAACAAAGCCCCTCATGAAAAAACCGGGTCTTTTGATTTCAAAGGTCCGATAACCTTTCCCATAAAATTCCCTGAAAATGTCATGGTATCCTCGAAAACCAAAGGACTTTGCCATCTCTTCCAGAATGACGTGAATATCCGATCCACTGAAAACATCCTGTTCGGTATAGTTTTGACGGAATCGATTACGGGCAGATGATCCAAACTGTTGTCGCAGCATGTCGTACTCACGACGTTTCTGCATATCGGAAAGAACCGCGTAAGCCTCATTGATCTGCTTCATCTTCTCAGCTGCTTCAGGCGTTTCTCTGTTGCGGTCTGGATGGTATTTGAAGGCAAGGTCCCGGTATGCCTGCTTGATTTTCTCCGGCTTCGTATCCGTCGAAATCCCCAGAATTTGATAATAGTCTGTCATAGCGTTCAGGTATTTAGGCTGTTAGGCTGTAGACTATTAGGCTGTAAGCGGCTAAAAGCCTAACAGTCTATAGCCTACAGCCTATCCTTTATAGCTTCCAAGCCTCCGGCACCCCTGCCTGAAACTTTTTCGGCATCTTGTAATCCCCCACAGCCACGGACTGTTGAATCAACCGTGTGCTTTCTTCCATGCCCAGATCGTTCATCATACCAAAGGGTCCCTTTGGCCATGCCAGCGCCGTACAGACACCCAGTTCCAGATCCGTCACTGAAACCACATCATTTTCGACAAGATGGGCCGCTATGGTGAAAACATTCCCCAGGAGACGGTCTTTAACAATGTCTCTGGTTTGCTGATTCGTCACAACCTCGCCATCCGTCAGATTCCATGGGGCACCGCTTTCAAACTGTGCCGTTAGCTGATCCGGTACTTTTGGATAGCCGAGGTCTGAACCGTTCAGATAATCAAACATGGACACGCCCGCGTGATAACATGTCCCCATGCCTGATCCATTTTGAACCCACATGATGCCGTAGCGCACATTCAGTGCTTCCTGCGATATACTTTCAAGCGTGGCGACGTTGTAGGTTTCGTCCAGAAAAGAATCCAGCACCATATAGCTGGAGATGAATAGCGGGTTAATGGCAAAACCGGGAAAATCCCTTACCGTAATGGCTGTTTTACGACATTTTTCAGCGAATGCCATCAGGGATTGATACGTGTCGTCGCTGGTATTTTTCTGACGAATCACTTCCACCAGGCGATTGATATTGGCCGGAAAGAAATAATGCAATCCTGCGGTTCGCCCTTGATTGGCCACTTTCGCCATGAGTGTTTCAATCAAAAAAGTCGAGGTGTTGCTGACCAGAATGACATCCTCCCGGCAGGTAGAAGACAGATCCTCGAATATCTGTATTTTCAGGTCCATCTTTTCAATAGCAGCCTCTATGATGAGATCACATTCTGAAAGTGCTTCATAGCGACTGGTGCCGCTGATCATTCCTGTTATGGCATCCATATCCGCCTGGGTTATTTTTCCCTTTGCCACTCGCTTTTCCAGTGATTTGACGACCCACTTGTCAAACATGGTCTGCACCAGTTCATCGTTGAGTTCCTTGAATACCACCCGGTATCCCGACATGGCCGCATTTATACCGATGGCCGCTCCCATAACACCAAACCCGATGATCCCGACTGTCTTAATCTCTTTCATTTGCTCTCCTTTTGGTCTTTCCTAAATTGAGCTTTAGGTCTTTGTCATTGTTGAACGATGTAAGCCTCAATGTCATCCGGATGAACATATTCCTCCGAGATGGCCCGATCCTTAGCGGAAATACCTGTCATATGCACGGTTTCGACGTCCCCGGAAACAAGAGGGTGCCACCAGTAAAGCTCTTTCCCAGCCGCCAGCAGCCGGTAGGCACAAGTTTTGGGAAGCCAACGAAACTTCACAACTTTGGCAGGCGTCAGTTCCAGGCATTCATTGACAAGGAACATCCGGTTTTCGTAAGAGCGGCATCGGCAACGTTTGAGGTCCAGCAGATAACAAGATACGTTCGTGTAATCGATCCGGCCGGTTTTCCGGTCTTCCAGTTTCTGCAGGCAGCAAAGACCGCAGCCATCACACAGTGATTCCCACTCTTGACGGGTCAGTTCCTGCAGGGTTTTTGTTTTCCAAAAGGGTGTTTGATTATTCAGCATAAAACATCAATGGAAGGGCTATCTGATAACCTTCTCCACCCCAACCGGACCCGGAATCTGCTTCTGTTCCAGCATGATTTTCTCTGTCTGCTGCCACGCTTCCAGATCGACCGCCCCGATGCGGGTGTCCTTGAAAGGTTTTATGAGGCTTCGTGTAATCACCAGTTGCTTGCGCATGATATCGGATGCCGTATCTTTGTCAAATTTTCTCAGTGTTTTCAGGGCCTGTTCTTCATTATCCGGATCCAGGGCATCCTCCCATCCCTGAAGCAGTGCTCTGGTAAATTTCTCAACCACATCCGGATGCGCTTCCATCATCCGGCGCGAGGTCACGACAGAGTTGGCAACAAACTTGACGCCGTAGGCGGCCGGGTTGAAATAAGCCACCGATTCACCGAGATCGCCAAGCTTTTTTTCCAGAATCGGTGCCTGTGAATTTCGATACACGGGCCATACATCCACTCTCTTTTGATAAAAAGGCGTATAATCATACCGGACGCTGAAGATACTGATATCTTTTTCTGTAACCCCGGCTTTTGCCATTAGCGTACGCATAATGGTTTCATCGTTACCGCCGAAGGTAATACCGACAACCTTGCCCTTTAGGTCTTCGACACGTGTGATTTCAAGATTTTCCGTCCGGTATATCCATTGCAGCGGGTTGACCTGAAATAGCTGGGCAATGACTACCACGGGCGAACCCTTGGCCAAGGCCCGGATTACCTGGTCGGCTGACGCCACACCAAACTCCGCGTACCCCAACTCCAGTTCTCGAATGGCATCTCTTTCGGGGCCACCTTCTTTGATAGTTACATCCAGGCCCTGGGCTTTAAAGTGGCCGTGAACATCAGCATAGATATCACCGATCACACTGGCGTTGAAAAGCCATTTCAAGCGGTAGGTAACATCCTCCGATGCCTCTGCGATCTTTATACCAGGCAGTGAAAACAGCAGTGAAAAACAGATGGCAATCAGGAAAAGAAATGCCGTTAATTTTTTGATATGTCTGTTCATTTCCATCCTCCCAAAATAGTTTCTGTTAAACCGTTAACTATTGGTTTATTTGTTTCACTTGAACCCTTGAATCCTTGGCTCCTTGAACCGCAAAAGCGAGCGCATTCCCCGTGGCTTGCCGCGGGGTTAGCGAGCAAATCTAAATTAGACAGAATTCCTTACGGTCGAAGATTCCCCGTCGCTTGCGGCGGGGAGCTTCAATCCTATATTTGGATCAACTCTTTAAAAGATGATCCAAATTCAGTGACTTGCCCACCCTTTTTTCACGAGATGCCCGACAATCTCCAGTAAACCCTGGTAAACGGACAGGGTAATGCCGATCAAAAATAGAGCCGTAAGAATTTTTGCCAGATCGCTTTGGTAAAGTGCAATGCGGATACTATATCCTATTCCGGCATTTGCCGCAATAAATTCAGCAACAATTGTTCCTGCCATGGCAAGGGTCGCACTCCCGGATATGACAGTCGTCAATTTGTTCAGATTTTCAAACGCTCGTATCTTGACTTCCAGTTGCCAGCGCATTCTCCCGGTAACACGGTAAAAATGCTCGATATCATAAACCGGTTCAGACATGATGCCGAGTACGGACAACAAAATGGGGAAATAGCAGATCATGGCCGCAATCAACAGCCTGGATAAAAACCCGTCACCGAACAGAATAAAAATAATCGGTGCAATGGCCACAATGGGATAGGCCTGGACATTGTAGGCCGCCACCTTGATAAAGGATCCAAACCAGGTTGTCTGCCGACCCAGAACGCCTACAATGATGGCCATTAGAATAGATATGACCTGCCCGATAACGGCAACGGATATGGTATCCACCACATCCGATAAATACCTTGAAAAAACAGCTCGAAACGTCTGGACCACATCTTCTATCCCCGGGATGACATAATCGGAAAGATCCAGGGAGTATTTCACACTGAACAGGATCACCAGCCCCAGCAGATAAATGATAAAAAACTGATAAATGCGTCTATGAAGCATGCATGATCTCCAGCATGGTCTGTTCCAGTCGATCTTTGGCCACGATTTGCCCAAGTTTGTGATCCCGGCCGTTAACCGTGATGACCTGGGGCGATTTCTGGGAACCTCGAAAAACCAGGATCTCCCTGCAGAACTTGGAAACCTCGATCACATTGTGAGAGATATACAAAAAGTAGGTGTCCGGGAACATGTCCTTGATCCTCAATATGATCTTTTCACGTGTTCGTTCATCCACATTGGCCAGGCTTTCATCCATGATGAGCAGCTGAAAATCCTGTAGCAGGTAGCGTATCAGGTTTACCCGATTCTGCTGCCCAAGTGAAAGTTGAGAAAACCTGAGTCTCATGGTTTGGGTCATGTCAAAAGAAGCGATCAGTTCATTTTTCCGGTCTCTGAGGGAAGGTGGGGTTATCTTTTCGAGATGTTTCCCGACACTCGACCAATCAGGCAGCCTCTCCAGATTATAGGAGTAGAGAAGATGCTTCATACCTTCCGACCTGACGATACCCGAATAATCATTGATATCACCGACAATGATTCGCGCCAGAGATGTTTTGCCGACGCCGGAAGGACCAAACAGCGCATGGAATCCCGGAGTCTTCATCTGGAAGGACAGACCATGAAACACGTCCATAGCACTCTTGGGATAACGAAAGTTTATATTTTGACATTCTAAAAACATAATAGGAATCGTATTAGGTTTTAAGTTTTAAGTATTAGGTTTTAAGTTTTAGGTTTTAGACCGCTTGGTTATGTTTTTTGTGTTTATTCTTCAATAAAATAAATCAATCACGAAAGCACGAAATTGAAAAAACACGAAAGTTTATGATCTTTTTCGTAATTTCGAACTTTCGCGATTTCGTGATAAAAGATCTTTCACTTTCCCAATCCGGTTTGGTGACGTTTGTTAAACTTTAAGCTATCAGCTACAATGAATAACGCCCGCAGGGCTAATATCCATAAATGACGCCTGAAAGGCAAATGACATCCGGAGAATAGATGACACACGTGGTGTAAATGGCGTTTCTGGGCCAAAGACCACACTGTTCGAGTAGTGACGTTAAGGTTCTCCGATCGTCAGCCACACCATATCACTCCCGGTCAGCTGTGCCCCGCAGCGACTCAGAATATTGGATTCCCCGTCCCGGACACTCACGATCAGCTCCGTCAGACCCGCCAGTTCGGATTCAAGACTCTGCGGGCTTTCCTTGCTTCGAAATCCCCTGTGCCTGAAAAACGCATCGTAGGGCTTCATGGTCAGAGATCCACGCAGGTATTTGATGACCCATTCCACATGTAAACGAATATCGGAAAGTCCCTGTGACGTTTTTTGAACCTGCTCACACGTTCGAAGACTTATGCTTATCCGGATCTGGTTTTGCTCCCAGTTATAGGCGACTTCAATGGCCGGTTCCGGTTCAAACAGGGTCTTTTCACTCTGGATAAGCAGGGTTCGATGCCGGTAAAGGTAATCCTCAATGTTTTTTATGCCCCAATCCATCATGGACACGGGCTCTCTCATAAGAAATTGAATCGACGGCGTGGGTTCCGCCGCCGCCGGCTGCATTGTCACAATCCATAAAAATAGCAGAAGACAGCCTATACCCCAACGTTGCACATGTGTCATGAGGCACTCTTTCATCGTGAAACCTTTTGCATCAGGAGATCCCAGTCCTCATCCACCATTGTCTGGATACGCATTATCTCGTCTTCATTCAAATGTCGAATATCGATCCTCCGGGTATCTTCCACGGAAACCGCTGTTTCGGGACAAAACAGGCGGCAGTTATCACAATCGATGCATCCTGCCGGAAAATCGTTTTTCGAAAAAGGCTTCCAATCTCCGGGAGCAACAGGCCAGCTTTTTAATATCGACACTGGTTTCAATATGTAAGGTGTGCAGGAAATTGGCCAGGTCTTCTGTGGCAATATTCCCGGCAGCACCGGGCACAAACGGGCATCCCCCCATGCCGGCCAGGGAGGCATCAAAGTGCCGAATCCCGTATTTCAGGGCCGTCTGGACATTAACCAGCCCCAGTCCCTTTGTATCGTGGAGGTGAAGTGCCATATCCAGGTCGCCCACCACCGGGCATATCTTTTCCATGACGGCATCGATTTTTCCCGGATCCGCCATACCGGTGGTATCAGACAGACATAGAATCTCGATGCCCTTTTCCATAAAACCTTCCACGATGCTCTGAATCCGTTCAAACGGTATGGTCTCCTCATCAGGAAATCCAAAGACACACTGGATCCCGGCACGAATGGCCAAGCCCAGTTCTTTTGAAAGGCGAATCATCTCACCGGCCTGCGCTGTGGCTTCCTTCAATGTCATGTTAACGTTCCTACGACTGTGCGTCTCGCTGGCCGAAATAGAAATCTCAACTGATTTCAGGCCGGCAGCAGCAGCACGCTCGACCCCTTTGCTATTCAGTACCAGACCGTTGTAAACAACCCCTGCCTGTTCCGGCAGCTGTGCCACCAGCGTATCTGCGTCCGCCATCTGTGGAACAATGCCCGGGTTTACGAAAGACGCCACCTGTATCTCTTGCAACCCAGCCTCCACAAGATCCGTGATGAGTTCGACTTTCAGTGGTGTGGGAAGTATCTTTTTCTCGAACTGCAATCCGTCCCTGGGCCCTACCTCCATAATCGTAACCCTATCAGGCATCGCTGAGTCGATTGTCTGTCTTTCCCCCTGGTTTTGATCAAAATAGTCCATACAAAATAGGTCCGTTTTTTTTGTTTTCCGCAAGATCAAAATCATAGTCTGCCAGAGCGGCAAACTCGTTGCAATAATAGCGGCTACATCGCTTTCGATAAAATAATACAACTGTTTTATAACCATATGAAACGACAATTAGGGGGTCAAGACAAATGTCACATACAATAAAAAATCCCTTGACGGAATGGATACGGTAACGGTAATCAAATCCACCGCCTATCTCAGGCATCCCAACAAGCTCAATAAACACAAAGAACACAATGAACCCAATAAGCACAACAAACCCGTTAAATATTTGCCTCATCAGCTACAGAAGCAACCCGCACAGTGGAGGCCAGGGCGTCTATTTAAAGAACCTTTCAAGGGCCCTCAAAGATCTGGGGCATGGGGTGGAAATCCTTTCGGGGCCGCCGGATTTCTCAATCGACCCTGATATCCCCGTGGTCAAGCTACCGTGCCTCGACCTGTACAACCCCGAGGATCCCTTTCGGATCCCTTCTCTGAAAGAACTATCCAATCCCATCAATCTTCTGGAATGGTTCTCTGTTTCCACCATGGGCTTCCCGGAGATGTTCACCTTCGGTATCCGTGCATACCATTATTTGAGAAAGCAGTTCCATCGTTATGACATCGTCCATGACAATCAGAGCCTCTCTTACGGCATCTGGGCCATTAAACAGCGGATCCCGACAGTCGCCACCATCCATCATCCCATCACGGTGGACCGTGACCTTGCCATCCGGAGTGTCCGGGCATTCTGGAAAAAGCTGAAATACCTGCGGTGGCATTCGTTTCTGAGAATGCAGAGAATCGTTTCGAGAACATTCTCCCACATCATTACGGTATCGAAATCGGCCAGAAATGACATTGGGCAGGATTTCAAAATCCCTTTGAAGCGCTTTCGTGTGATTCCCAATGGGATCAACACCGACCAGTTTTACCCGCTGCCTGAGATTCAACGGGAAAAAAATCGCCTGATCGTCACCAACAGTGCCGACATTCCCTTGAAAGGACTCTATTACCTCCTTCAGGCTGTTGCCGATCTTTCACGTAAATACAACCTCACGCTGGTAGTGATCGGATCTCCCAAAAAAAACGGCGGCATCGAAAAAAAGATTCAAGAACTCCATATCGGTCATCTCATCGAGTTCACAGGCCGCATCGGACATGCCGAATTCGTCCGGCAGTATGCCAAAGCATCCATCGCCGTTATACCCTCCCTCTACGAAGGTTTCGGAATCCCGGCCGGAGAGGCCATGGCATGCGGTGTCCCGGTGGTCAGTACAACCGGAGGCGCCCTCCCTGAGGTAGTAGGAGATGCCGGAGTCCTGGTACCGCCTGCTGATCCAAAGTCTTTGGGCCACGCCATACAAGACCTGTTCGACAACCCGGAGCATGCTTTACGGCTGGGGCAAAAAGGTTTCGAGCGCATTCAGAACCAGTTTACCTGGAAAAGAGCTGCAGAAAAGACTGTTGCGTGCTACCGGGAGGTCATCCATGATCACCATCGATTTTAACCGGATCCCCATCGCACCGGGTTCCCGCATCCTCGATGTCGGTTGTGGAAGCGGCAGACATACCTGCGAAGCCTACCGCTGCAGGGATGCCTTTGTCATCGGGGCAGACCTCGCCATTCAAAACGTCATGGAAGCCAGGAACCGTTTGCAGTTTCACGATCAACTGGGGGAGCACGGCGGCGGAGCCTGGCAGTTGAATATTGCAGACATCCGTCATCTGCCCTACAAACGTCACGCATTCGATCTGGTTATCTGCTCGGAAGTAATGGAGCACATTCCGGACGAAAAACAGGCCGTCCTGGAACTGGCAAGAATCCTCAAACCGGGAAAATACCTGGCCCTCTCCGTTCCACGCTACGTGCCGGAACGCATCTGCTGGATGTTGTCCCACGAATACCACAAGGTCAACCAGGGACATATCCGGATTTATCAGAAAAAAGGGATCATCAGCCTGCTGGAGACGGCCGGTTTCACCCATTGGGGAACCCATTTTGCTCACAGCTTGCACTCTCCCTACTGGTGGCTCAAATGCAGCGTAGGGCCTACCCGGGATGAGCATCCCCTGGTCAAGGCATACCACCGGTTCCTGACTTGGGATATCATGAAAAAACCCCGACTAACCCGTCTTCTGGATCAACTTCTCAATCCGCTCATGGGCAAAAGTCTGGTGCTCTATTTCAGGAAAAATGTCTAACTCGGAAATTTTATGAGCATTTATCATTGAAAGTTGGCTTTTAAGCATAAATCTTAAAAAGATGCTTTCAATTAGCATATTTTCTTATCACAGGTCTGAATAAGTTTGTGATCGGAAGCTGAAAGCACAAATCTTGTGTTGCTATTTTTTTCTTGCTGGAACCATGATATATATTACAAGTTGCAGCCTACGAAAGGAAAAGACATGATATGGATAGAGAGACCAGCGTCACGCATCTGCCGAATCGGTACGTCATAAATGATTCAAGCGCCGGCAGAGTTTTGATCTGCCTAGAAGCTCCTAATATTGCAGTTCGTATTGAGACCGGACTGACAATCTCCGCATCGGCGGCCCGCAAATCTTCTCCGGGCACAATATATCTCGACGGCGTCGCTCAGTGTGAGCCTTTCATGGACAATGAAAAGCAGACCTACAACTTTGACCACCATAAAGGATGTATACGACCTTTTACACTTTCAACCTGTGAACAGGTTTTAGTGATGATATTAAAGGGCATGGATTTGCGTAGCCGAGAATGGAGCGTATTTGCAAACGAACCTGATTTGGACACAATCCTCGCAATCTGGCTTATTTTAAATCATTTACGGATTCGAAATAAAGATTCCAACCGTCTGCGGTTTTTATATGCGTTGGTTCGTCTCGAGGGAATCATTGATTCTCACGGATTGGAGATGACCGAGTTTAGCGGATTACCACCAGAGTTGTATAAAAAGACGCTGGAAGTGATTGATTATTTGCGAATAGAGGAAATGGATTTAAAAAAGAACGCTAGGTGGGAGGGAAAAGACAGCCTTGAACACACTGCGTTAATATTGCAAAAAATTGACAGAATCATTTACAGGTCAGAAGATCTTGTTGATTTTAAAGAATTAAAAGGAATTGGCTCGGGTTGAACTGGCATGTAACCGAATTGCCATCGTCATCGAAGCCGATCTGGGAATATACGAGCTTGAGTCCCCTCTGCAAAGGGTCTATGGCGAAAGACTTGGGCTGGTAATTCTAAAAAAAGGAGAAGGTCTATATACGTTGCGCCGTTTAGACCCTTTCATGCCAGGCGATCTAAGCGATGTTTATCGGATATTAAACTATATGGATCCTGGCGTCAGGTGTCGAAAAAATAGCAATCAATGGGGTGGGGCCGGTGACATTGGAGGCTCTCCGCGAGGATTTTCTACGAAACTAACCCCTGTCGAAATTGCACAAGCCTGCCGTGACGCCTTTCAGAATCCGAGTGCAGCCGTTTATACGTTCCATTTCTTCTATGCCATGGCTGTGGTATGCGCAATAACAGGGGCAGCTTTTATAAGCAATTTATTTGTTTCTTCCAGTCCCTGGCTCAGCGATACGGCAGCAATCGGCCTGCTCTCAAAAACCTATATCTCATTTTTCGTCGCATTGATATTTTTTACAGCGGTGGGACTCGTATTGATATCACGCGTGCGATTGTGGCAATTTGGGGTGAGGGTCCCAACAGGTAAAGATTGGTGGATTCTTTTACCGGTTATTGCTCTGTCTGCAATGGGAAACGGTGTTTATTTTCCGGATTCAGCTTTTCATTTGTTGAATTTCAAAGAAACCATAGGATATGTTTTTATCATCATCCCTATGGCATCTGAGTTGCTCTTCCGTGGTTTGGCCTACGGCATTTTAGCAGAAGGCACCCCAACTAAAGGCTGCAACAGCCGATGGTTTTTTTCCTATCCGGCGGTTGCTTCGGCAATTTTGTACGCATCTTTTATCACTTGCCTCGTATTCCTTCCAGAAATCTTCAAAGGCGCATTTCAAGTGGAATCCATTCCGGAAACGGCATTTGCTGCATTCGCATTCGGACTAGCAAACGGCGTTGTCAGGGAGAGAAGTCATAGCATTTTCCCGGCCATTGTCTTTCACGCAATTGCCGTTGCTGTATTCGTTTTTTAAACTTTATTGCAGTTCATCTTTTCTGCGTAGGATACCGAGGGTCTTGACCATGGGTTCTTCATTGAACCGGCCTGAGGAAAGCGCACTCCGGTACACTTCAAAAGGTGCCTGGCCGCCATCTTCCGGGTTGGGAAAGATATCGTGAAACACCAGGTAGCCGCCTGGCATGATGTGATGGGCCCATGAGTCGTAGTCAAGATGGACGGTTTTCACCGCGTGGCCGCCGTCGATAAAAACCAGGGCGAGTTGGGTCTCCCAGCATCGGGCTGCCACATGGGATTGGCAGACCAGGGGTACGACCGTGTCTAAAAGATCGGCTTGCCGCAGGGTCTCTCTGAATATCGTGAAGGTATCTACCTGGAAGGTTTGAAAATTGAACAGGTCCGGATCGAAATATTCCTCGCCGGGCTGCTGTTCCTCCGACCCCCCGTGGTGGTCGACTGTGAACAGGATGCTGCCGATTTCCTTGCAGGCGGCGCCGATACAAAGGGTTGATTTGCCGCAGTAGCTCCCGATCTCCATACAGGGGCCCATTTTGCCTGCCTCCTGGGCGATGGCATAAAGTGCTTCCCCTTCCGAAACATCCAAAAAGCCTTTGACCTGTCGAAACAATTCGCGGTACGTATCAATCAATGTCCTCGTATCCTCTCACCAGTACCTCGCGTGCCTTAGCCCCGTCCGAAGGACCTACCAGGCCTTCCTGCTCCATGGTTTCGATGATCCTGGCGGCCCGATTGTAGCCAATCCTGAGATGCCGCTGAACCATGGAGATCGATGCCTGACGCGTCCTGGTGATAAGCGCAACCGCTTCGTCGTATTTTTCGTCATATTCCACTTCACCGTTTTCGGCAGCATTCTCCACCGGGGCCTGGATCACATCTTTCAGATACTCGGGGGGCCGTTGCGACCTCAGAAAATCTGTAATCCTGGCAACTTCGACCTCGGATATGTAGGCACCGTGGATTCGTTGGAGTTTTGCAGCGCCCGGCGGCAAAAACAGCATATCCCCATTTCCCAGAAGGCTCTCGGCGCCATTCATGTCGATGATGGTCCGCGAATCCGTTTTCGAGGAGACCTGGAATGTGAGTCGCGTGGGAAAATTGGCCTTGATGATGCCGGTCAGAACATCCACGGAAGGTCGCTGTGTCGCGATGATCAGGTGAATGCCGGCAGCCCGGGCCATCTGAGCAAGACGGGTCAGGGCGACTTCCACATCCCGGGATGCCACCATCATGAGATCCGCCAGTTCGTCGATGATGATGACGATGTAGGGGAGTTTTTCCGGTACGTTTCCGTCCTTATCCGGTCCCTGTCTGGCCATTTTCTGGTTGTACTGATCCACGTTCCGGGTCTTCTGCTCGGACAGAACCTCGTAACGTCGCTCCATCTCCTTCACCGCCCAGAACAAGGCGTTGGTCGCTTTCTTGGCACTGGTCACCACCGGCGTAATCAGGTGTGGGATGCCGTCGTACATGGAGAGCTCGATGCGTTTGGGGTCCACCATAATCAGCTTCAGGTCATCCGGTGACGACTTGTAGAGAAAACCGCTGATCATCGTGTTCAACGCAACGCTCTTGCCCGCTCCGGTAGCCCCGGCAATCAACAGGTGGGGCATTTTGTTCATCTGGTTTACAACCGGGTTCCCCACAATATCTTTGCCCAGGCACAGCGTCAGGGGTGACTTTGATTTTTCAAACACACTGGAAACAACGATCTCCTTGAAACAAACCTTTTCCCGTTCCGCATTGGGAATTTCGATTCCAATGACGGCTTTCCCAGGAATCGGTGCGACGATCCGAATGCTTGTTGCCCGAAGCGTCAAGGCCAGATCGTCGGACAGGTTGACGATCTTGTTTATTTTGACACCCGGGGCGGGTGCGTATTCGAAGGTCGTGATGACAGGGCCAGGAGTGACCGTTACCACGCTCCCATGCACACCGAAATCTTCCAGCTTTTTGGTGAGCAGCTTGGATTTCATTCTGAGATTTTCATTGTCAGCCGAAATCGGAACTGTATCCGGATCATCCAGGAAATTGACGGAAGGCAGCTGAAACCCCTTGTCTCCCCGCATGAATTCAAATACTTCCTGTTTCGGAACCGCCACCTTCTTGATGGGCCTGGGTTTGGGTGCCTTGATGGTGACTTCGGGTGTCTTTTGTTTTTTCTTTTCCCTGACAACCTTTGTCCGCTTCTTGGCCTTTTCCCTGCGTTCCTTCCATTTGATCAGCAGCATTTTCAACCTGCCGAAAAAATCCCCCCATTTCCGGTGGTTAAACTGGGCAAAGCGGATAAGCGAGAAGCCGGTTGTCAGAATAAATCCGATCAACCACAGCAGGAAAAGGATAATGATACCGCCGGTGTGATTGGTGTATTTGACCAGAAACGATTTCAGGGGAATGCCGATAACCCCGCCACTGGAAAAATGACCGCCGAAAATTGCGACGGAATCATTGTGGAATGCCAGCAGGCTACCGGTAGTGATGATGAGAAGCAGTCCACCCAGAGTCTTATAGACGGCGGTTCTGCCCGGTTGCTTGCCGAAAAAATGGATACTCATGAGAAGCAGCAGTACCGGCAGCCAGAATGATCCGATACCGAACAAACCGATGAGAATCCCGGCCGTATGGGCTCCGAATACCCCGAACAGGTTGTGGATGTCACCACCGGCCCGGGCATTGTTGATGGAAGGGTCATTCGGGCTGTAGCTCAAGAGGCTGATCAGCGTAAAAACAACCAGAAAGAACAACACAATTCCAATGATTTCTTTTCGCACTATAGCTCCGTAAAAAAGGGCAATATGACGGGACGACGCCCAATAGTATAAAAAAAATACTGCCGCAATGCCCTTCGAACCTCGTGCCGGATCCTGTCGATCCTGTTGGTTACTTCCGGACCAATCTCTTCCACAATCTCCAAGACAACGCATTGGGCATCACGCACGAGGTGTCCTTTCTCCGTTTCGAAAACAAATCCGCGTGACACGATTTCCGGTCCAAATACGATGATACCCGTTTCCTCATCAAAAGCCATGTTCACCACTACCAGCCCTTCCTTGGAAAGGGTATGGCGCTCCTTGAGGACACTTCGGCCCACATCCCCGATCCCCTTGCCATCCACCAGCACTTTTCCCGTAGGGACAACCTCGTTGACAGAGACACCGTATTTCGCAAACTCGATAACATTGCCATCCTGCGCTACCAGCACACGTTTTTTGGGAATACCGACCTGTTGCGCCAGGCGGCTATGCAGGGTCAGGTGTCTGAATTCGCCATGAATGGGAATAAAGTATTTCGGCTTGACCAGATTGATCATGAGCTTCAGCTCTTCCTGAAATGCGTGACCCGACACGTGAATTTCAGAGATCTTTTCATAGATAACATCCGCGCCCCGGCGATAGAGATTGTTGATAATATTGGTTATGGCTTTTTCGTTGCCCGGGATGAATTTCGATGAAAGCAGAATCGTATCTTCCGGTTTAATGGAGATTTGTTTATGCGAACCAGCAGCCATCCTGGCCAGCGCCGACATGGGTTCTCCCTGGCTTCCGGTCATGATCATAACGATTTCGTTATCAGGGAGATCATCGATTGCAGTGACATCGATCTCACTGTCGGTGGGAACTTTTAGAAAACCCAGTTCCTTGGCAATGCGGACGCTCAACTCGATGCTCCTGCCATTGAAAAACACTTTTCGGCCCAGTGCAACCGCGATATTCACCACCTTCTGTATACGTGTAATATTCGATGCGAACAGGGCCACAATGATGCGTCCGGAACAATTGTTCGCCAGACGTGAAAGGGACTCCCCTATCTGTGTTGCCGAAATCGTATAGCCTTTCTTTTCCACGTTGGTAGAATCCGAGAGCAGTGCTAGAATACCGGTTTCACCCCACTGGGCAAAGCGACCCACATCCGTTTTCAGGCCATCCGGGGCAGTGTGGTCGATCTTGAAATCACCGGTATGGATAATGGTTCCCACGGGTGTCTTGACAGCCAGACCAACACCGTCCACAACGCTGTGGCAAACCCTGATGAATTCAAGTTCAAAAGGACCGATCCTGAGCGTGTCCCGGGGCGAAATCTCGTAGAGGTCTGTTGTCGCAAGGATGTCATGCTCCTCCAGCTTGTTACGAACAATCCCGAGTGTAAATGCAGTCGCATAGACAGGAACCTGGACCTCCCTGAGAAGGAACGGGAGCGCCCCGATGTGATCTTCGTGGGCATGGGTCAGGACGATGGCATGCACCTTGGCCTTGTTGGTACGGATATATTCCATGTCCGGGATCACATAATCGACACCCAGCATGTAGTCTTCCGGAAACATCAATCCACTATCGACGATAAAAATGACATCGTCATATTCGTAAACCATCATGTTCAGGCCGATTTCGCCCAAACCTCCCAGCGGTATGATTTTCAATGACATGTGCTATTCACAGGCTTTCTCTTCAAATGCGTTACAGATGGTTTTCCTCACGGTATCCATGAGATCATCCTTTGTTTCACGTGTATAACCGGACGTAGGTATGGGCGCCAGGATATCCATTCGGACCGATCGTGTCCTGATAAGCAGTCTGCCTTTCGGCATGATGGACCACGTATTGAAAATGACGACCGGTACGATGGGAACACCTGCATCCACGGACAACACGAAACCGCCCTTTTTAAACGGCAGGATCTTTCCGTCCCAGCTCCTGGTTCCTTCCGGGAAAATCAGTACCGATACCCCATTCCTGATTTTGGTCGCAGCCTCAGCCAGACTTTGGAAGGCTAGTTTGCGGTTGGACCTGTCGATACTGATATAACCACAGCCCCGCATGCCACGGCCAAATATCGGTATTTTGAACAACTCGGCCTTTGCCAGCCACCTGAACTGGACGGGAAGACACCCCAGCAGGACCGGTATGTCAAAATTGCTCTGATGGTTGGGCATCAAAATACAGGAACCGCCGATGTTCAGGTTTTCAAGCCCATTGACATGCACATGAATACCACTAATGAACAGAATGGATCGCGCCCATGCCCTGGCTACCAGATGAGGGGCATTTCCATCCCTGCTGAAAAAAGCGACGACGATAACGACGGTGGCCATAACAGCCGTTGCCAGAACAACATAGACAATGATGAAGATCGAATGCAGAAAATGACGTATCATGGGATTATGTAATGAGCTCCAGTTTTTTAAACACCCGGTCGATTCTGCTGATAATCCAGTTACGCTGTTCTTCGTTCGCATAGCCCATACAATCGCAGCGCACGCGTTGTTTGGTTCGGATCAGCAGTTCGCAGCACAACCTGCCGGGCTCAAGGTCCAGGGCAACATAGAACGGTTGACACGACTGGTGGGATGCCTGGAGCGATGTCAGCAGCGCCTCCTTCACCGGAATCCAGTAGATTCCTCCCAGTTCTGGTTTCCCATATTCATTTTCGATAAAGGCTTTGATTTGTTTATAATCTTCAGCTCTTATCTCATCGACAACATACTGTTTCATGATGTGGGAAACTACCACAGTTTTGCCTGGATCGCAATATATATGTTTAAATTGAAACGGCAATAACAACCGGTGGGGGTCGGCCGGGAAAATACTGTTGTAGTTTTCGCCATTTTATCATAGACTGCCGACGATGAAAAACAGAAACAGAAAACGATTCCTGGATCATATGGCCCTGATCGGATTCGGTGTGGCTATTTTCTACTGGGTCATCGAAGCATTGGTATATTCCATGCTTCCCAATGATATCAGTTTTTCCCAACGACTTATCGGACCTCAATTCAATGACCTTCTCACTCGATTCCTGGTCCTGTCCTTCTTCGCTATTTTTGGATCCCACGCGCAGTTCACCATCAACCAGCGAAAAATCGCCGAAGCCGCCATGCGTGAAAGCGAAGAAAAGTATAGAACCATTATCGAGAGTATCGAAGACGGCTACTATGAATTCAACCGGCAAGGCACCTTGACATTCTGCAACAGTTCCCTGGGCAAGATCCTCAGACAATCACATCAAAACATCACAGGCAAGGATATCCATTCCATCCTGGCCCAAGAAATTGGCCAAAAACTGATGCAGACCTTCAAGGCAATTTCACTTGATGAAGCCGTCCAGTCCAATGAACTGGACTGGTCTTTTAAAAAAAAGGACGGCACCGAAAGTTATTTTGAAACCACCTTATCCCTGATCAGAGATCCCAGGGGTGAAATAACCGGATTTCGAGGTTTTTTACGGGATATCACCCGCCGGAAACTGGCCGAAGCCATGTACCAGGAAAAATTGACCGCCGAGGCTGCCAGTAGGTCTAAGAGCGAGTTTCTGGCCAACATGAGCCACGAGATCCGGACACCCCTCAATTCGATTATCGGACTCGTTGAGCTCTCCCTGGACTCAGACCTGACAGCCGAACAGCGAGAAGATCTGAACGTTGTCAGATCTGCCGCCTATGCTCTCCTGTCACTCATCAACGATATTCTCGATTTTTCAAAAATCGAAGCCGGCAAACTCGAGCTCGAAGCCATTCCTTTCAACCTCAAGGAATTCTTAGGAGGATCCCTCAGGATCGTTGCAACCAAGGCCCATGAAAAAAATCTGGAACTGGCCTATCGGGTCGATCCTGACGTGCCGGAAATGATCATCGGAGACCCGTCAAGAGTCCGCCAGATTGTTCTCAACCTCATCGGCAACGCTGTCAAATTTACGGATAAAGGCGAGATTATCCTGGTGGTTGGCCCCGAAGTCGGCGACCGGAATCCATATCACCTGGTTTTTTCGGTCAGGGATACCGGTATCGGGATACCCAAGAAAAAACAGGAATCGATTTTCGGTGCTTTTGCCCAGGCAGATGGAAGCACCACACGCAAATATGGCGGCACAGGCCTGGGGCTGGCGGTATCCAAGCAACTGGTAACACTGATGGATGGCCATATCTGGATTGAAAGTCCCGTGTCGACCGGGCAGACCACCTCCGAAGGTGATGCTGTGGGACCTGGAAGCACTTTCCATTTTACCGCCCATTTTAAGCAACCTGTGACGGATATAGAATCCACAACCCATACACCGGACATCGATATCAGCGGTATAACGGGACTCGTCGTCGATGACAACCTGAGCAACCTCGAAATTATCATGGAAATGATGGAGAACTGGCATCTATCTCCCACCGGCACGACAACCCCTGGAAAAGCCAGGGATATTCTCTCTGAAGCCCAGGCGTCCGGGAATCCCTTTGGGCTGGTACTGATTGACTCCGATATGCCGGAAGCGGATGGGGTTTCCCTGGCCGGATGGATCAAGGCCCAAAAAAATCTGGATTGTAAAATAATCCTGATGAACACCTCGCTGCGAGACCGGCAGGTCGATATCGAAGGCTTGAACATATCTTCGTCCATCACCAAACCGGTAAGGCCATCGGACCTGCTTGATGCCATCATCGGAGCCGTTGTGCATACGGAAACCGGCCAAGAAAAAGAAGCGGAGGCACAAAAATCTGCACAGAGCCGGGAGATGCAACCTCTCAAGATTCTTGTAGCCGAGGACACTCCCTTTAACCAAAAGTTCATTACACGTCTGCTCGGCAGATGGGGCCACACAGCTATAATTGTAGGGGATGGCCGGAGGGCCGTTACAGCCGTTTCCGAGGATCGCTATGACCTCATCCTCATGGATGTTCAAATGCCGGAAATGGATGGGTTTGAGGCAACCGCAAAAATACGTGAGCTCGAAGAAAAAAAAGGAGAACACACCCCTATTATCGCCATGACCGCGCATGCCATGAAAGGTGATCGTGAACGTTGCCTCGATGCGGGAATGGATGACTACGTTCCCAAACCTATTTCTTCCGAAGCCCTCTTGAATGCCATCAGAATACTCGTACCGCCGGAACACCATGGACCCGACAAGGAGGAATCAGCCGTGATAGAGAACGCTCAGCCGGTAATCGATAAAGATGCTCTTTTGAAAGCTTTTGACAATGACTGGGATTTTCTAAAAGAGGTCATTGACATGTTTATCGCGGATTATCCGGAAATGCTAAAAAATATTCATGATGCCATCCAAACCAAGGATGCCCCTGCACTCCAACGTACGGCACATGCCCTAAAGGGCATGCTGGGAAACTTTCAGGTTGAAACAGCAACTCAAAAAGCATATAATCTCGAAAAGATGGGCGGTGAGGAAAATCTTGAACAAGCCGCAGATATCTATACTCAGCTTTCCACCGAACTCGACAGTCTCGAAAGAATGTTTTTAGATTTATCCGGGGAGACAATGAATTGAAGATACTGATAGCTGAAGACGAGGGGGTGACCCGGCGCAGGCTGCAGCACTTCCTCGAAAAGTGGGGCCACCATGTCATCACCTCGGAAAACGGACTGGATGCCCTGGAGCATTTTCTTTCCAAGGATTTCGACATCGTCATCACAGACTGGATGATGCCGGAAATGGACGGCCTGGAACTGGTGGGTCATATCCGCAGTCGGGGAAGAGAAAAGCCTTATGTCTATACGATTCTCCTGACGTCGAGGGGAGACAAGGAGGATGTGGTCAAAGGCTTATCCGAAGTCGGCGTGGATGATTATGTTGTTAAACCGTTTGAACCCGATGAACTGCGCGCCCGTCTCACTGTCGGGGAAAGAACCGTCAGGCTGGAGAGAACACTCAGAGACTACGGGGCAGGACTCGAAAAAATCGTCCAGAAACAGACCCGTCTGATCCGCCAGACCCAGGAAGAAACCATTCTTCGACTCTTGACGGCACTTGAATCCAGGGATGAAGAAACCGGAGGGCATGTCAGGAGAATCGGTCTCTACAGTGCCTATCTGGCCGAGGCCGCGGGGTGGACCGAGCAGCAGGTGAACGATATCCGTCTGGCCGCACCCATGCATGACATTGGAAAAATCGGCGTTCCGGACGCCATCCTGCAAAAGAAGGGACCTCTTACCACAGATGAGTTTGAGGTGATCAAGTCACACACGACCATCGGTGGTCAAATATTGGGGAACTCTGAATTTCCCATGCTGCAATTGGCCCAGGACATAGCGCTCTTTCACCATGAGAAATGGGAAGGAAAGGGTTACCCTGAAAACAGGTCAGCTGAAGAGATTCCTGAGGCAGCACGAATAGTTGCCCTGGTAGATGTTTACGACGCCCTCAGCCAGGATAGGGTTTATCGCAAGGCCGACCCAGAAGACGAGGTTCTCAGAAAAATGGAAAAAGCCAAGGGAAATCACTTCGACCCCTATTTTTATGACCTCTTTATAAAATCCCTGCCGGTGTTCCGGCGAATCGCCAGCGAAAATCCATAAAGGCAAGCAGCTGATTTACTACCAACGATAAGAGTGAGGAAATCCGAATATCTAATATCTAAATCCGAAACAATATCGAATACCCAAATGACCAAAACAGCTCATGGGATTATACTTTATACTGTTTGTTTTGATCATTCGAATTTGTATCATTGGGTATTGTTTAGGTTTTCGAATTTCGTGCTTCGGATTTAAGTGGCTGAGCCATGCATGAAAAACGAACATATTTCATCGTTGACGACGATCGGATCTTTATCAAGTTCCTGACCAAATACCTGACTTCGGATTTATTGACAATCGCATCCAGCACCACCAGCTCCAGTGCTCTCCAGGAAATCATACGCCTCAAACCGGATTGCCTCATACTCGACATCATGATGCCGGACATCGACGGCTTTGAGCTGTGCAAGCAGGTGAGAGCCGAACCCGGTCTGGACAACACCAAGATTGTCGTGGTCACCGGCAAAACCTATGAAATTGACAGGAAACGGGCATTTGACATGGGCGCCGATGGTTATATCGTCAAACCGGTGGCTCCCGATAAAATCGCGGGACAGATCCAACGCATAGTGGAAGACCGCGTCGAATTGACCTTCTGGGGCATCCGGGGTACGTTGCCCGTTCCGGGACAAGAAACTATTCGGTACGGTGGCAATACGAGCTGCGTAAGCCTTGAGTTTCCAAAAGGCAGTCTCTTTATCTTCGATGCCGGGACAGGCATCAAATCCTTGTCGGATCACCTCGGAGCCCAGAACCGTTCACAGATCGAGGCCAAGATATTCATTTCCCATCCCCATTGGGATCACATCAATGCCCTCCCCTTTTTCACACCCCTGTACAAGCAGGGCAATGAATTCGAGATCATGGGGCCGGCCCATGGGGACATTTCCATACGTGAACTGATTTCCGGACAGATGGATGGTGTCTATTTCCCCATCGAAATCAAGGAATTCGGAGCTACCGTATCCTTTCAAAACCTGAAGGAAGGCACTGTTTCCATCGACGGCATCAAGATTCAGACGATTCTGCTCAATCACCCGGGACATTGCCTGGGGTACCGGATCGATTACAAGGACCGCTCCATCTGCTACATCACCGACAATGAACTTTTTCCAAAAACGAGCCGCTTTTACAACAGCGCCTACATCAAGAAATTGACGACCTTCATCCGGAATACAGACGCATTGATCACCGATTGCACCTATAGCGAAGATGAGTACGCCCAAAAAGTTCGCTGGGGGCATTCATCCATCACGGAAGTGATCCATCTGGCACATCGTGCCAAAGTGGGCACCCTCTACGTGTTCCACCATGACCCCGGGCAGACAGATGCCGCCATCGACACAAAGAATGACCAGGCCCAGGCCCTCCTGAACGAATTGAAATCATCGACCGTCTGTATCACCCCAATGGAAAAACAGCACTTTATGATTTAGGGAGCGTTTTAGGTTTTACGTTTTACGTGTTAGGCTTATTCGTTTAAAATAGTAATATATTTCAAACGAATGTCATTTGCTCCGCGTCATTTATGGTCATTTACTTCGTGTCATTCATTGTTGCTGTCAGCCATTAGTAACAATGAATATCGCGCATAGCGCAAATATCAGCCGCAGGCATAATGACATTCGAAGAATTAATGACAGCCGCAGGCGTAATGACGCCCGCAGGGTATAATATCGCACGAAGTGTAAATGACATCCGAAGGATAAATTTATCCGATTTCCCCTGGCCTTTGGCAAGCCTCGGCCAGGGGAACTTCAGAATATGAAATGATTAGGTCTCTTCAACGACAATTGCGTCTTCTTCACATACTTCCACACAACTCTCACAGCCCAGACATTCTTCCGCATTCACGGGTGATGATTTTTCATCAACCATTTCGAAAACTTCGGTAGGACAGACATCAACACATTCTTCACAGCCCACACATTTTGCCTCATCAACAGTAGGTACAAAAGCCATTTTTTATGCCTCCTTTCATAATGTTCAGTCATGGTGTCAATCACCATTTTTTTTAATCAACGAAAATGCCATTATACCAATTCATTTTTCGAGTCAAGACTTCTTACTGACAATTCGCAGAAATATCTTTATTGATATACCCGATCAGTGTGTTTGTCTCGTCGGCGGCATCCCCGTCACCAGGGAGCTCCCCCTCAACAAACCGGCGAAATAAAGATTGCGGGGCTATCCCCGGCAGCAGGTAGAGTTTCATGGAAAAGTTATCCGTAATTTCAACAGGATAGGTATCCAGCAACCCGGAATCGTTTAGGAGGGGCATGGGGGTATACACCAGTTTTTCACAATAGCCAATCAGGTCCCGCCGTTCCTCTTTCGCAATTGCCGCGTCCTTGTGGATAGCCGGGATCGTGGCCGCCAGGATAAACTTTTCGGTATCCGGTACATGCTCCTGGATCAACGTCAGAACGGAAGCAGCGGTTGTCACCAGGGGTCCTACGTGGCCATGAGAAAGCATGACACGAGACCATGCTTTCAGACGATCCAGTATCATATACTGAAACGTGTCCTCGTTCTCCCATGGTTGACCGGGCCCGGTGACCCTGTCCATGGACCGCTCATCGCCTCTGAGTTCCCGGTACAAGCTTCTTTCCATGGCTTCCTGCTGTAGCATCTGATGGGAGAGCCACTGGTTATGGGCGTCAAAATCCTGGGCTATCTGAAGAAATATGCGTGCCCGAAGGAGGGCATCCTGCTGCGATGCAGCAGGGGAAACCGTCTGCCCTGCCGTCCTGATGTCTTGCCGTATCTGTGAAACCGACGACGGTTCAAAAAACGGAACCCCTTCCTGGTAACCCTTTAAAAAGGAGACCACACCACCGCGATGGCTCCGGGCCCAGTTTTCAGTTTCGGCCAGAATCTTATCAAAAATCCGGGAAACTTTCGGGTCAGGCACCTGTACATCCAGAAAACCCTGGGCTGCCCATTGTTCCATGGGTTTCGGGATGTGTTTCATGGAAGACTGAAATACCGAGATACCGCTGAAAAAATAGCGGCATGCGTTGATGGTCGGTTCCGTCACGTAAGTATGAGGAAAGAATAAGGGTTTCATCAGATCTTTTTCCGGTCCCTGACCGTAACACCCCGCAAGATGAGCTCTTCCCTTATTTTATCGGCAAGATCCCAATTTTGCTGTTGTCTGGCCTGGTTACGCTTTTCTAGAAGGCGCCGGGTGTCGGCGTCCGGGGCCTGAGTTTCAAATTCAAACAGGTTGAGAACCCTATCGATCTTTTTGAAGACATCGATGATCTTGGTAGCATCCGACTGGTTGAGGGCCTGTTCCGATATCAGCCGGTTGATCTTCTTGATCATACTGAAAATGGCTGCCAGGGCGGCGGAGATATTGAGATCATCGTCCATGGCATCCACAAAGCCGTGCCGGATATCGTACAATAGCTGATCCAGGTCCGGATAGTAAGGCCCATTACGTAATTCATGAAGCCTGGAGATACAGGAATCCATTCTTTGGAGCGAATTACCGGCGTTGACGAGTTTGGTCCTGGCAAACTGGACCGGTCTGCGGTAATGACTCGAAATCAGCCAGTATCGAATTTCCCTGCCACTGAATCCCATGTCCATGAGATGTTGAATCGTCAAGCCATCTCCCTTTTCATCCATTTTCTTTCCATCCACAAGCACCCGGTCGCAATGGATCCAGAAACGTGCCAGCGGTTTTCCGGTAAGGGCCCCGGCAATGGCGATTTCATTTTCGTGGTGAGGGAAGGCCAGTTCACGGCTGGCGGTATGAATGTCATAGCTTTCGCCCAGGTACTTCATAGACATGGCCGCACATTGGAGATGCCATGAAGGCCTCACGTTTCCCCAGTCGGTCTTGACGTAAATTCCTCTTTTCAGCTCGGACAATTTGGATCGTCTCAGGAGTGTAAAATCCCGAGGGTTATCCTTCTCGTATTCATCCAGATCGACCGTAGCCCCGAGCCGAATCTTGTCGATATCTACCCCCGATAAACGACCGTATTCCTTGAATCGCGAGATATCGAAATAGATTGAGCGCAGTTTTTCATAGGCAACGCCTTTTCTGACAAGTTTCTCGGAAATCGACACCATATCACCGGTGTGATCACTGGCTCTGGGATATTTTTCGGCCGGTTTGATGCCCAGCAACTTCAAATCGCTTTCAAATTCATGGATATGCCGGCGGGTAAAATCGGACAGCTCCATGCCGGCTTTTTCCGACCCGTCGATGGTCTTGTCGTCAAGGTCGGTGATATTCATAATGTGCGTCACATCATAACCGCAATAGTCGAGATACCGTCTGAGCAGATCGGAAAAAACAAACCGGCGGCACTCTGCGAGATGGATTCTGGCATGAGCCGTCAATCCACAGGAATACATGGTAACCTTGCCCGGCACCAGTGGTTTGAACAGCTCTTTTTTGCGGCTCATGGTATTGAACAGCTTCAACTCCACCTTGTCCCTGATGGTGAAAAGCGGTGTGCTCAGGTAACGTTCACCTCCGTCCGGCAATATGACCACCAGCGTCCCTTCGGTCATGTTGCCGGCTTCCTCCAGGGCAATGGCCATGGCGGCACCACTGCTCATACCGACAAAAAGGCCTTCTTCCAGCGCAAGGCGCCTTGCCATCTCGAAAGCCATTTCGTCTTCGATATTGATCTTTCTGTCCAGGCGATTTTTGTCGAATATCTCAGGTCGATAGGCCTCTTTCATATTCTTGAGACCTTGAATTTTATGCCCGAGATAAGGTTCGACACCAATGATCTCGATGCTCGGATCATACGATTTCATCCTGCGGGAGACGCCCATGGCCGTACCGCTGGTACCCAGTGTCATGATCACCTTGTTGACGTGCCCGCCTGTCTGCTCCCATATTTCAGGTGCGGTGCCGTCATAATGGGCCTGCCAGTTGGCGTCGTTGTTGAACTGGTCCGTCATAAAATAGTGATGTGGTTTTTCACGTACCAGGCGATACGCTTCTTCGATGGCGCCATCGGTTCCTAGGTGCCCGGGTGTCAGCAAAATTTCCGAACCCCTTGCCTTGAGAATCTTCCGTCGCTCCCCACTGACGGATTCCGACATGGCCAGGAGAAGCCGGTATCCCTTGACCGAACAAACAAGTGCGAGGCCGATACCCGTATTCCCACTGGTGGCTTCGATGACGGTTTTTTCCCGGGTGAGCTCTCCGGACGCTTCCCCGTTTTCGATCATCCGCAGGGCGGTCCGGTCCTTGATGGATCCACCGGGATTGAAGTATTCCAGTTTGGCCAGGATCTTGACCCTGGGATTGGGATTCAGGGCCCGGATTTCCACCAAAGGGGTGTTGCCGATGCAGTCTAAAATCGATCTGTCCATTATTTCTCTATTGGGTTGCTGGTAGCGCTCTATCCAACACGGCCAGGATCTCCTTCTCCACACTTTCCTGCGGTCTGGAAGCATCGATGATTCTGAAGCGCTGGGGTTCGAGTTGGGCCAATGCAAGATATCCTTCACGAACCCGCCTATGGAAATCCAGGGTTTCTTCCTCAAAGCGGGTTTCAGTTCCTGTTCTCTGCCCGTTTTCGATCTGTTGCCAGGCACGCCCCAGCCCTGTTTCCGGGGGAAGATCCAGTAGAAATGTCATATCGGGTTTATAGTCGGCAAAGGCAAGCCCATGGAGTTGTGTTATCAGATCGATATCCAACCCTCTGGCATACCCCTGATAGGCAATTGTTGCATCATAATAGCGGTCACAGAGAATGACCTTCCCTGAGGACAAACCCGGTTTGACAATTTCGTCCAGATGCTGCGCCCTATCGGCCATGTAGAGAAGAAGTTCCGACAGGGAATTTAACCCCTTGTTTTTTGAATCGAGGAGTATTGACCGTATCTGTCTGCCGATATTCGAACCGCCGGGTTCTCTGGTCACGATGACGTCATGGCCCTTTTGACAAAGATAGTCATAAACACCCTGAATCTGGGTTGTCTTGCCGGAGCCCTCGATGCCTTCAAATGAAATAAACATTATAATGCTGGTTTCCCTCGGTAAAAATGCCTTCCCAGGAGTCGGTGAAACGATGTCCATGTTTCTCCGGGATCTTCTTTTCCCATAAATTCCCGAATTGCCTGTATCCGGGAGTCCATTTCATCGATACAATTCAGCATTACCGCCTCGATGGTTTTGGGTGGCTCCGGTGATCCAAGCTCCTTGCTGCCATGGTGACTGACCACCATGTGCTTCAGCAACAAGGCCGGTTCCTCAGGAAAGGAGGTGATGGTTCGTATTTTTTCCTCGATCATCTGGAGACCGATAACAATATGGTTCACCATCCTGCCTTCATCGGAATAATCAATGCCGATATCGTAGCTTAACTCACGAATTTTACCGATGTCATGAAGAATCGCACCCGACACGAGAAGGTCCCGATCGATACCGTTGTAGTGTTCAGCAACCTTGTCGGCCAGAACTGCCATGGAAAGGGTGTGTTCCAGAAGTCCCCCGATGTAGGCATGGTGCATTTTCTTTGCTGCAGGAGCCTTTTTAAATTGTGTCGTGAATGATTCGTCCCCCCAAAAAGCACCAAAAAGCGCTTTTAAATACCAAGCGTCCAGGGATTCCGACAGGGCCACAATCCGTTCAAACATCTGATCGACATCACGTTCTGTTGACAACGTGAAATCGGAGGGGTTTGTTTCATCCGGGGGAACCAGCGTAATCTCCTTGACCACGACCTGGAGATTGTTCCGGTATTCGCCCACGTGTCCCCTGACCGCCACCACCGCACCAGTCTCCGCTTGAGAAGAGATCTTCCCGACATTGTCCCAGACCACCGCCTTGATACTCCCGGTCCGATCGGACAGAATCAGGTTGAGGTAATTGTTGCCATCCTTTTTCTGGCCCATGGTCTTTTCTGCCAGGACAAAACAATCTGTCAGAACATCACCGGCACGTATTTGGTTGATGAATCGCTTTTTCATCGGACGCAAATATCCCATGATTTAAGTGTTTGAATTGATTGATAATCAGTCATATCACATTTAATGGGGGTAATGGATATATAGTCTTTTGCTATGGCCGCTACGTCGGAGCCCGAATCCCCGACAGATCCCTGTTCCGCAATTCCATGCCAGTAATAGGGCTGTTCTCTTGGGTCAAGGCGCTTTTCCATCTGTTCACGAAACGACTCGATATTTTGATTGCTGATCCGGACCCCCCGGATACGTTGCATGGGAAGATCGGGAATGTTGACATTCAAAAGCGTGCCCTCAGGCAGACCCTGCTCCATCACTCTTTTCGCCAGGTTCTCGGTAAATTCAGCTGCCTGGTCATAATAGCCCGGTGTTTTCCCCATGATGGAAACAGCCATGGCCGGTATACCGTAAAAGGCAGCTTCCCGGGCTGCCGCAAACGTTCCTGAATAGTTGATATGGATGCCGGCGTTGGCGCCTGGATTAATCCCCGAAATCATCAAATCCGGTCGCTCCTCCAGAAGTTCGATCATGGCCAGTTTGATGCAATCCGCCGGTGTTCCACTCACCGCATATGCCTTGTCACCATTGTTCAGGGATATTTTGCGGGACCTGATGGGCATTTCAAGAGTAATGGCGTGACTGATGGCGCTTCGCTGCTGGTCGGGCGCCACAACGACCGCAGAGAAGGTGTCTGAAAACCGCCTGTGGAGCGCCCTGAGACCTTCTGCATAAATCCCGTCATCATTCGACAATAAAATTTTCATCCGTCCCTGTTCGTCCGAGAAGTTCTCCAAAACCCAGTGTCATCACCTTTGGTTATTTTAAGGCAGCATACCCCCAAGAATGAATCTTCATACATCAATTGCATTGATTTGAAAAGGACTTCGCATGGATCTTATTCTTGATTTTTTCAATACGTTGGCTTTATATTGATTAATTTTGACAGATGCAACAGGTTTGTTTCCCTGAAAAGAACCCTCATGCGAAAGCCCATGTACCATCTCAAACGTCGAACGAGTCAACATGGCTGGTACAACTTATCTGCGCGCATGCTTCCTGTCCTCGGCGTTTTTTGCCGCAGCGGTTGTGTTCTCTGCCTCATGTTGCTGTTTTATGGAATCGTCTGGGGTCAAAACCTTGACAGCGTCCTGGGAGATACACAGATTCCCTGGCATATCACCGCCGACGAGATTAGCTTCGATGAAACTCTTCAGATTTACATTGCCACCGGGAATGTAGTCATCTCAAAAATGGACAAACAAATTACCGCCGATACCATCCATTTCGACCACAAACAAATGAAAGCACTGGCAGAAGGGCACGTTATCATGTCCGTAGGCCAGGATCTGATAACAGGAGACAGCCTTCAAATCGATCTCGAGACGGAAAAAGGAACCCTCCATAACGGTTCTGTTTTCCTGCGTCAGGAAAACTTCCACATAAGCGGCAACAAGATCGTCAAAACAGGCAAAGAGTCCTATCATGTCGACAAGGCCAGCCTGACCACGTGTGATGGGGAGAAACCGGCCTGGAAAATAACCGGCAGAAACCTGAATGTTACCATCGAAGGCTACGGCTATGCCAATCACGCTGTATTCTGGATCAAGAATATCCCGGTATTCTACACGCCCTTTATCGCATTTCCGGTAAAATCGAAACGACAGACCGGCCTCCTGCCACCACAATTCGGAACCTCTTCCCGAAAGGGTTCTGAATACCATCAGCCTCTTTTCTGGGCCATCAACGACAACATGGATGCTACCTTTTACGATCACTACATGGCCCGGCGCGGTAACAAACTAGGTGCTGAATTTCGTTATGTCATGAGTCCCCTCACCAAAGGGTCGTTGATGATGGATTACCTTAAAGACGACAAGGTGGATAACCACGCGGACGGCAATCATGACTGGGGCTATGACGACGAACCGGATGAAGATGTTGAGCGCCCCAACAGGAATCGCTACTGGTTTCGCACGAAGCACAACCAGTTGTTGCCATGGCATTTTTCAGCCATGGCCGACCTCGACATTGTCAGCGACCAGGATTACCTCAAGGAATTCACGAGCGGCTACACCGGTTACAACGATACAAAAGATTACTACAATGATGAATTCAACAGGGATATCGATGACTACAACGACCCCATTCGACTCAACCGGTTTAACATAAACCGTAACTGGTCCAGCTTCAGCCTCGATGCCGAATTCAGATGGTATGACAACGTCATCAGCAGACAGCAGGAAGACCGGGACACCACCGTACAGAGACTGCCGTTCATCCAGTTCAACGCACCCAAGCAACAGTTGGGATCGTCTCTGTTATACGGAGCTATGGCCAATGAATATACTTATTTTTACCGGGAAAACACCGATACCGCAAATCGTGTCACCCAGGATCACCGGTTTGATGTCTATCCCAGGATCTACCTGCCCTTGAGTTGGAAAAACTATTTTACGCTGGAGCCGTCCATGGGCTTACGGGGAACTTATTGGCAGGTGGTGGATCATGAGGATTCGGATGGCGATACAGACAACGACAAAACCTTCCATAGGGAACTCATGGACTACCAACTCGATTTGTCTACGGAGGTCTATAATATCCTGCACACAGGCAGTGATCGGATCGATCGCTATAAGCACGCCGTCATCCCCAGGATTGTCTATACCTATATTCCGGAAGAAGACCAGTCGACCTATCCCGATTTTGATGATAAGGACAGAATCGGGAAGCAGAACCGGCTGACCTATTCGTTGACGAATCTGCTCACCTACCGGTCCAGGCTCAAGAATAAAATATCAGTAGAGGACGAGACCAGCGGCCCGGAATATCATTACCAGCGATTCCTGCGCCTCTATCTCGAACAGAGTTACAGTTTCATCTCGGTTGATGAAGACGACCTTTCGGCGTGGGAAAACAAGAAAACCCGCAATTCTTTTTCACCGGTGTTCGGGCGCGTGGAACTGACGCCGGAAAAATATATCACGTTAGAGGCGGATGCCGAGTGGTCGACATATGAGAACGCGTTGATATCTCGTAATTTTTCGACGACCATGTGGGACCGTCGAGGCGATCAGTTGTCTGTTGAATACCGATACAAGCAGAATATCCCCGATATCGGCCAGAAAGGTCTGAAATCAGCCTATACCAAGCTGTCGATCACCGTGACGGAAGCCTTATCAGCTACCGCCGAGTATGAAAAAGATCTGTACGAAAATAATCATCTCCTCACGAGTATCGGAGCCCTCTACAAGGCCCAATGCTGGTCTTTCCAGCTGACATACACCCGGGAAGAGGGAGACGATAAATATGACTTCATGATCGGCTTCCACGGTCTGGGAAAAATTGAAAGTGATTTTTAATTATGAACTAAAGGGTTCAAGGGGTCGAATTCTGTTGTGTATGGTTCAACAATAATGTTTAAAACATGTGGGAGAATTGTGTCGCAGGGAATCCAACACTTGAATCCTGGACCCCTTGGACCCTTTCTCAGATAGGTAGAAGAAGTACATTCTGTTTAAATTTTTGTTAATACGGTTTCTAATAAAGAGAAAATTATCAACATGAATCATGACATATTAAAGCAAGAATGGTACGTTATCCACACCCGCAGCCGGTTTGAAAACGTGGTCTGTGATGGACTGCTCAAAAAGTCGTTCGATGTGTTCCTGCCCAAGGTACAGATTCCCAGTAAACGTCGGGACAGAAAGCTGATGATTTGGGTTCCCGTGTTTCCCGGATACCTTTTTGTCAAAACGGATATGAGTGTTCATGAACATCTGAACATTGTCAAAACCATCGGAACCGTCCGCCTTGTCGGCACCAAGAGCGGGCCGGTATCGGTTCCGGATGAAACCATTGCCTCGCTCAAAATTATGGTCAACAGCGATAGCCCCATCATCACAGGAAAACGCATGATCAAGGGGGATAGAGTCATGGTCGTCAAGGGCCCTTTCACCGGTGTCATCGGAACTTTTTCAAACTATCGGGGAAAAGGCCGGGTTGTCATCAATGTGGATGCCCTCGGGCAGACAGCCGGTGTGGAAGTCCATGAAGACGACATCGAACCGCTGTCTAAAATATTGGTATAACGGTTGCTTCATTCTTCGTCATCGTCATCATAATAAAGAAAGGCCTTTACGGTTTTTAAGTGATAAATTAAAAAGACCACTATCAGCACCGTAATGATGATCCCGCTCCATTTTTTCAGCACGTCAATATGAATGTACTGGTTGATAAAGTTGATCATATTGTTGCCGATAAGGGCATAGATCATAATCGAGGCCAGGGTTCCGCTGAACACGATCAGAAAATTATTGATCGCCTTGTAGTTTAGCAGGTACCCGATGATGGCCCCTATCACGGGTCCTGTCATGAAAAAGGGGAACATGACAAACAGGAAAAGCCCAATAGAACCGTATCTTTTAATCTTGGTCTTCTGCATCTGGGCGGTAAGTTCCGCCTGTCGGACAGCACTGTCAAAGAGCTTCGGCTGGATGATGTTTCGCATCACCAGGACCACAATGCCGTATGCATGTAGAACGATAACGACTTCAAGGAAAAAATTGTATAAAATCGTATAAAAAAGAGAAATGTCTGCGGAAAGACAAGTGACAATTCCCAAGGCTCTTCCGCCCATAATATGGATAATAGCGGTTGAAGACAGCACCTTGTATAGGCCGGGGTCTGTAAAAAGAAGATAGAGAAAATAAATCCCAGTCAGAGCCGCCAGAACAAGCCCCAGCAACAGGATTTTCACTTCTATCATATTTAGGCGTTCCCTTATAAGATATGCCAGTTTTTTCAGGCCTTTATTACAAAGAGAAAACAATCTTTTAAAAATTATCATCTATTTAGTATGCATCTGATGTTCATATAATAAACCAAAGAAATAAATATGGATACAGCCATGGGCCTCTTACTTAAAAAAAATACTTATACTGCTCTATTAGCGGCATTGTCAATTGTTACATTTGATATGCCATCAACCAGATATAACGGGATTTGCATGTCAAATTTCACGATCTTTTCCAATGGAGACAACAGCTTTTCAGAACCCGACGGCTGTGAATAATACTATTTTATCAATCCGATGATATGATTCCTTAATTTCCAGAACACCCTCCTTAAATCTTATTCGCACTACAATGTATTAATAATAAAGTCAATATCCGCCATGTCAGCATTGCGCTGACATGGTGATAGTGCTGGCTTTCATCACAATTTCCATTATTACAACGAATCAATATAATTTGTTTTTTTTGTTGACAGCAAAAAAGTTTATGTCTATACCATACTAAAATGATATAGATTAAAAAAGTCTGATACAGGGGGTCACTTTCATTTACGTGGAATTTTACCAAACCGAGGAAGACGAAACCCAATGAAGTTATCAACTCGAAGCAGGTACGGCGCAAGAATTTTAGTCGATTTAGCCCGGAATGACGACCAGGGTCCTGTTCAAATCAGCGATATTTCCAAACGCCAGGATATTTCCGTCAAATATCTCGAACAGCTTATTCGACCACTAAAACAGGCCAATCTTATTACCAGTATTCGCGGACCCAAGGGCGGACACCTGCTATTGGAAAAGCCGGAGAAGATTACATTGGGTCAAGTTGTAAGATTGTTTGAAGGGCAAAGTGAATTAGTTGAATGCATCAGCAAACCACAAAACTGTGCCATGTCCGACGATTGCAAGCTGAGGTTGGCATGGGAAGATGCCACCCATGTATTATTAAAAAAATTAGATACAATAACCATTGCTGACTTAATGAAAGACAACTTTACCGTCGACAAGTAATTCACAGCCATGTCCTGGACAAGCAAGATCAGATTTGCTGTTTAGAACAAAATTACTATCATCATCCACGCTTAACAATTAAAGTAACAGGAGGGCAAAATGAAGAAAATTCTCATTTTAGGATCAGGGGCCGGCGGTACAATTGTGGCTAACAACTTACGTAAAAGATTGAGCCCTAAGCAGTGGGACATCACTATTATCGACAACGATGAAGTTCATCATTACCAGCCCGGATGGTTGTTTATACCTTTCGAGATCTACACGCCGGCGGATTGTCAGAAGCCAAAACGGGATTTCATCCCCGACGGTGTCAATTTTGTTTTTGATGAAATAGTCGGTATAGACAAAGGAAACAACACAATTGAAGGCAAAAAAGAAAAATATACTTACGATTGGCTTGTGATTGCTTCGGGTTGTTCAATCGTGCCCGAAGAGATCGAAGGCATGATGGATGACTGGCATAACAACATTCATGATTTTTATACCTTGGAAGGCGCCGTTGCTCTTCGAGAGAAGCTGAAATATTTCGACAAAGGACGATTGGTATTCAACATTGCAGAGCTACCCTATAAATGCCCGGTGGCACCTCTGGAGTTTATTTTTATGGCCGATTGGTTTTTTGACAAAAAGGGCGTGCGCAATAACATAGAAATCGAGTTGGTCACCCCTATGGCCGGAGCATTTTCCAAACCAATCGCATCCAGCATACTGGGTGACATCGCCATTCAGAAAAACATCAAAGTGACTCCAAACTTTGATATTGCTCAGGTTAATGCTGACGAAAAGACCATCGAATCACACAAAGGTGATAAGGTAGATTATGATCTGCTGATATCCATACCGCCCAATTTCGGTGCTGAATTTCTCAAGGGTTCTGGTCTGGAAGATCCTCTTCGATTCGTCGAAACAGAACATTTTACTCTGAAAGCCAAGAACGCAGATAACATATATATTATCGGAGATGCCACGAATGTTCCGGCCTCCAAAGCCGGGGCTGTGGCTCACTATGAGGCAGAGACCCTTATCAATAACATTGTTCGGGAGATTGACGGCCAAGAACCCAAACCCACCTTCGACGGGCATGCCACATGCTTTATATGCTCTGGATACGAAAAAGCATTTTTGATTGATTTTAACTATGAATACGAGCCGCTGCCCGGCAAATTTCCATTTCCCGGACTCGGACCCTTCAGCCTGCTTGGAGACAGTTATTTAAATTACTGGGGCAAGATGATGTTTAAGTGGGTGTATTGGAACATGATGCTAAAAGGTGTGGAATTGCCACTGGAGGATCAATTGACCATGGCGGGTAAAATGCGACACGCCTTGGTGACAGGATAAAAGGAGGCAGCCATGACTAACGAAGAATTAATTATAGAGCGACTCGATCGTATCGAAAAGCAGCTGACTCCGATCTCTCAAACTGCCAATGGTATCAAAGACCTTCGTGAAGATCTAATACCCTTGAGCGGGCAGGCTTTCCGCCTAATTGCCCGTGAACTTGAGGACGTGGAATCAAGTTTCCAGTTAGAAGATTTGATGGGGCTGCTAAAACGTACGCTACGGAGCGTCAAACACATTATCTTTGCAATGGAACAATTGGAGAATATCGTAGACCTTGTCGCAACCATCGAGCCCCTGCTCAAGTCTGCTGTTCCGCAAATGATCAACTATTTGGATGATCTTGAACAAAAAGGTGTGCTGCGAATAATCAATGCAACTTTGGACATACGTGCCAAAGTGGCTACCGCTTATACAGCCGAAGATATCGATCAGATTGGTGACGGTGCGGTGGCACTTCTTGGGCTCACGAAAAAACTCAGCGATGCGCAATCGATTGAATTTTTGGAGAAGTTATCAAATCTGCCATCACAGATTGATCTGGCGAGCGCCAAACCCGTCGGCCCGATTGGAATGCTGGGGGCTTTGTCCAGCAAAGAGGCCAGGCAGGGATTGGGTGTGCTGATGGAATTGACCAAAGCCATGGGCTCACTTAACAACGGTGGCCGTTCATCCAAATCTGATCAACCTGAAATCATTGCCTGAGCGACCAGGTAGGCTGGTATGACAGGCTATCTATTGGTCTAATCTCCAACACTTATTTTGTGACCTAAAGATGGATTTTTTTCAACCAGTAGGAGAGAACCCATGGAAAAAAAGATGGTTCAATGTCAGGATGGGCGGCGCAGACAGGCTCGTATCCATGGAATGCCCAAGGAAGAAGGCGCTTTTAGAATCTGGAAAGCCGGTATAAGATTGAAAGGAAAACACGTCAATGGGGAAGCATGGTATAGTTATAAAACCAAAACGTGGTATTTTCTAACAGATCCGGAAGGAAAGCATTCCCATTTGATGGACCGCATTCACAACCAAATGAGAAATGAGTCCATCAGGCAATTTCAAGATCAGTTAAAAGTTTTGCAAACGCGATATAGTATTGAGAAACAAAAGATTGTTGAACATCGTGCTGCCATGAAAAACATTGAAGCTGAAATGGAACAAATCGTGGCGTACATCAACAAAACAAAAGCCGGCGTACCTGCCGAAACGGAAAAATCGTTGGAATATTCAACGGTTATCAGAAGGTAATATCGGTATTTTTTCGGAAGAGAAAACAATGCCGGGAAAACGCGTGGTAGGGACGAACACGCAGCGGGCGCACACACAGGTTCGCCCCTACCACGGGTGATTCAATGGTTTGATGCCCACAAATGAACACATCATCCGCAACGAAAATGACGGGAAAATAGCAAAGCCTACCTGCTTGCCGGAAATGCCGACACGGCACTCTTTCAATGAAAGTAATTATTTATCAACATTTTAGACTGTTAGCATTAAGTTTGTACTTGACTTTTCGCCAATTCATCATTAAGACTCTCTACAATATATCGTGATGATATGGAAATGTGGGAAGGAGGGCGTATGAACAAACTAGAACTGATCTCCGCTTTGAAGAAAGAGGCCAATATATCCAAATCTGAAGCTGCCAAAGTTGTTCAGATGTTTTTTGATCATATGGCGGAAGCCTTGGCTCGTGGAGAGCGTGTAGAAATTCGGGGTTTGTGTAGTTTCTACGTAAAAAACTACACAAGCTATATGGGCAGAAATCCGAAGACCGGCGAAAAGGTGTTAATCAACCCCAAGAAGCTCCCTTTTTTTAAATCCGGTAAAGAGCTCAAAGAGCGGGTAGATTATTAGATTTGTGCCAGGATTTGAATCCATAGTCGATCAGGAAAAACCTGTCAGGCTTCTATCGAGTATTATTCAGAAAGGGAAAATCCCCCACGCGCTGCTCTTTACAGGTATTGAGGGCGTCGGAAAAAGGAAAGCCGCAAGCGTATTTGCCATGGCCTGCAACTGCCTGGCAGCCACCTTCCCGAACCAGCAGGTTTCAGACACGGAAATTGATCATGAAACGGAAGGTAGACCACCATCGCCATGTGGCAGCTGCAAATCGTGCAGGAAAATCATCTCCGGAAACCACCCTGATGTTATCTCAATACAACCCGACAGGGATCACATCCGGATAGGGCAAATTCGTGACCTCTGTCACATGCTCGCCATGAAACCCTATGAAGCGAGATACCGGGTCGTGGTCATATCCGATGCACATGCCTTAAATCCGGGAGCCGGCAACTCCCTGCTCAAAGTACTCGAAGAACCACCGGACAGAACGATCCTGGTCCTTACCGCTCACCATCTGCATGATCTTCTTCCCACGATCGCTTCGCGGTGCCAGCACATTCGATTCAACCCGATATCACATGACGTTCTAACGGACTTTCTTGTGACCAAAAAAGGAATATCTCTTCGGGAAGCAGACCTGCTGGCAACTCTGGCAAAAGGCAGTCTCACGGGAGCGCTCTCGCTTGTGTCATCCGGATGGATTGAGCAGAGAGCGTGGATCTTGCAGATGATGGATAAGGAACCTTTCAGTCAATCACCGCTGGATCGAGTGACAACCCTCCTGGCCTTCTCTGAAAAACTGGCTCAAAAAAAAGACCGGGTTGAAGATGCGCTGGAAATTCTCAAGATATGGTTCAGGGATTTGATGATCTATCAACTGTCACCCGATATGGTCGTCAACAAGGATTTATCCCACACGTTGAAACGGCTTTCGGAAGAGGCTGCGATGGATGATCTTCTTTCGGCATATGACGCCATTCAATCTGCACAGGAAAAGCTCAACGGCAATGCAAATCCAAGATTGACACTCGATGTCATGATGATGAAACTCACGGAGTTCGATCATGAAAAAAGTTGTAGGCATCCGATTTAAATCGGCTGGGAAAATATATCATTTTGACTGTGGCGCCTTTGTCTTGAACGAAGGCGACGAGGTGATCGTTGAAACGGAAAAGGGACTCGGCTTCGGTTTTGTTGCGATACCGCCTTTGCTGCAAAATTCGCCAGAAACCGGCCGACCGCTGAAAAAGGTCTATCGAATTGCCAATGAAAAAGATCACCGGCAGAGAAACACCAATCTGGGCCTGGAACAACGCGCATATGCCTTCTGCATGAATTGCATCAGAGAAGGCAGACTCAAGATGAACCTCTTCTCCGTTGAAAGTACTTTCGACTCGAACCGTCTAACGTTTTTTTTTACGGCAGACGGTCGCGTAGATTTTCGCAAATTGGTGAAACGCCTTGTCAAGGAGTTTCGGACCAGAATTGAGATGCGCCAGGTTGGTATCCGAAACCAGGCAAAGATGTGCGGTGGTATCGGTCGCTGTGGCCGTGAAATATGCTGTTCCGCATTCATCGAAAAATTTGAGCCTGTTTCCATCAAAATGGCCAAGCAGCAGGGCCTGTCGTTGAATCCAACCAAGATTTCCGGCCAATGCGGTCGACTGATGTGCTGTCTGACCTATGAAAACAAGACATATCAACAATTAAAATCCAGTTTTCCCAAGATAGGCAAGACCATCCAGACCAAGGACAAAACCGGCAAGGTGATCCGACATAATGTCATCGGCAGGCGCATCGCCATCCGTCTGCGCGATGGGTCCGAGATGGAAGTAGGCGTAGACGATATCAACAACTAAATATAAGCTCTAAATTCGAATATCGAAATACGAAACAAGTCTGAATATTATTACTGGAATAAGTACGCAGGAGCATATATGACCACCCCTTTCTATATCACAACACCCATCTATTACGTCAACGCAAGGCCACATCTGGGGCATGCTTATACCACGATCATCGCCGACGTTGCCACCCGGTTCCAGGCCATGCGACAGGCCGAAACCTTTTTCTTGACGGGAACCGATGAACATGGAGACAAGATCTTTCAGGCCGCCGAAAAAGAAGGCCTCAATCCCAAACAATATGTAGACAAGATCAGCGCCTTGTTCAGGAACCTTTGGCCGGAACTCAATATTGGCAACAACCACTTTATCCGTACCACGGATCCTTCCCACATGGCTGTTGTGCAGCAAGTGCTCAGCAGGATACACGCTTCCGGAGACATCTATTTTTCGGAATATAAAGGTCTCTACTGTTTCGGCTGCGAACGCTTCTACACGGAACGCGAACTCATCGACGGCAAGTGCCCGGACCATGAGGTTGAACCGAAGATCATCAAAGAATCGAATTATTTTTTCAAAATGAGCCACTATCAAGACTGGCTGATCGAGCATATCCAGCATCACCCCGATTTTATTCGCCCGGAACGCTACCGCAACGAGGTGCTGGCCTTTCTCAAGGAACCCTTGGAAGATCTCTGTATATCCAGACCAAAATCCAGAATTTCCTGGGGCATCACCCTCCCCTTTGATAAGGATTATGTCACTTATGTCTGGTTCGATGCCCTGCTCAATTATATATCCGGTCTCGGGTATCCGGACGGCAAACTGTTCAAGACCTTCTGGCCCGTTGCCCAGCACATTGTCGCCAAGGACATTCTCAAGCCCCATGGGATCTACTGGCCCATTATGCTGAAAGCGGCCGGAATTCCCATCTACAAACACCTGAACGTCCATGGCTACTGGAATATCGATCAGAGCAAGATGTCCAAGAGCCTTGGCAATGTGGTCGAACCTCTGCAGTTGAAAAATGTTTACGGCCTGGATGCCTTCAGGTTCTTCCTGATGCGGGACATGGTTTTCGGGCTCGATTCAAACTTCAATGAAGAAGCCCTTGTACAGCGCATCAATTCAGATCTTGCAAACGATCTGGGAAACCTTGTCAGCCGTGTACTCTCCATGGCACGAAAATACTTCAAGGGCGTCGTCCCTGCGCCCGATACCGGTCTGGTCGACACCGGTTGGATGGAACTGAAATCTGCTGCCATGGCTGCCGTTACCGAATTTGACGAACAGATGCAGGTCTTTGCCTTCCATAAAGGTATCCTGGCCATATGGGAACTCATCAGCCGGATGAACAAGGCCATCGATACCGCTGCCCCCTGGAATCTTGCCAAGAGCAGCAATCAGCAGGCTGAGTTGAAAACTGTTATCTACAACCTTCTGGAGGGACTCAGAATTGTTTCCGGATTGATATACCCCATCATGCCGGATACTGCTCAGAAAATGCAACGGCAACTGGGCCTTGATCCTGAATCAAGGTTCTACGTGATAGAGAGACTCGAACGTTGGGGTGAAACCCTTCCAGGATCACAGTTGCCGGCATTTGAACCCCTGTTTCCACGCATAGAAATGACGTCGAAAGCAGCCCCTGACGCGAAAGCGGATGCCCCGTCACCTCAACCCGACATCAAGCCCCTGATTACATTTGACGATTTCAGCAAGCTCGATCTGCGGGTTGCCACCATTGTTCATGCCGAAGCCGTCCCCAAGTCAAAAAAACTCCTCAAGATCGAAATTGATATGGGTGAACGCCGAACAATTGTTTCCGGTATCTCAGAAAGTTATCGTCCTGAAGACCTTGCCGGGATGCAGGTGGTAGTGGTAGCCAATTTAAAACCTGCCAAACTCATGGGTATCACCTCCCAGGGTATGCTGCTCGCGGCGGATGCCGATTCGGGAGACAGCCTGGTAATTCTGGACCGAAACGCCGTTCCCGGATCTTCCGTTAGCTGATATGGAAACACTAAAGAACCGCAACCAGAACTCGTCCCTGCCCGGCTGGCATTCTCACCAAAGCCTGTTTCAGAGGAGCCGGACCCGCAAAACCTTGTTCCGTAAAGGAATACGACTGGGTACCATGACGGTGGTAATCGTTTTTGGAATCTACGGCCTGATCCAGTGTTTCAACTGGATAGTAGATAACGGCAACACCACATCAAAAACAGCTGCCACTGCCTCGCCCAACGAAGATCTCCGGCAAAACGACAAACAGGTGGCTCGACAACTTTTGCAAGAGATACCTTTCCTCAATCTCAAGGAGGCCTCCTTCCAGGTAACCCGCCGGGATACAACCCTGCATCTCGACACCAGCATCGACCCCTCTTTGCAGGACTACATGCTGGGAAAACTGGATCGCAAGAATTCACGTCACATTGGGCTGGTTGCTCTGAACCCTGCCGGCGGTGAAATCTTAATGATGGCCGGCTATGACAAAATCAACCCTGATAGCAATACCTGCCTTGACAACACCTACCCTGCTGCAAGTATCTTTAAAATTGTCACGGCAGCCGCTGCCGTCGAACAGCGTAATCTCGATTCAAACTCGAAGCTCATGTTCAACGGAAATCAGCACACACTCTACAAAACCCAACTCAAAAACCGTAAAAACCGCTATACCAACCACACGACTTTCCAGGAAGCTTTTGCTAAATCCATCAACCCTGTTTTTGGCAAGCTCGGCGCCTTGAGTCTGGAAAAAGACCAACTATCGGCATGTGCGGAAGCCTTTGGCTTCAACTCGGAAATCGATTTCGAACTGCCCCTCTTGGCAAGTCATTTCAGCATCACCGACACCCCCTATCACCGGGCTGAAATTGCCAGCGGATTCAACAGGCAGACCACACTTTCGGCACTTCATGCCGCATTGCTACCCGCCGTCATTCTCAATCAAGGCAAACTAGTGGAACCGACGATCGTCCACCGGATCACCAATGGATCCGGTCAACTTCTCTACGAAAACCGGCCGGGCCCAACAAGGCAGGTCATAACACCCAAGGCTTCGCGGGTGATCTACGACCTCATGGAAGCCACCGTCCGATACGGCACAGCTAAAAAAGCCTTCAAGGGTTTCCAAAAAGATCCTGTACTCTCAAAATGCAACCTGGGTGGAAAAACCGGGTCTATCTATAACAAAAAGCATGATTTGCGATACGACTGGTTCGTGGGATTTGCCGACCTGAAAAACGGTGACAAGAAAATGGCCATTGCCGTTGTCGTGGCCCACGAAGAATATATCGGCATCCGGGCAGCCGCTTACGCCCGCATGGCTATAAAGAAATACTACGCAGCCTTTTTAAAAACAGGTTGAACCGATATCATGGCACGGGAATCCTTCACCAGGCCAATTCCTGGAAAGAGGTTGCAGATTTCCTGGTTGCAGGTATACTACTTTTTTCGGACAAGAAATCCAGAGTGTCGACCGGCTCGATGATCTATAGGGGTTGTCATCAATATGTTCCGAATAAGTCTCTCAGCTCCAGGGGATTCCATATTTTGACAAATGCTATAAAGAAGCTTTTGGAAATATTCTCAAAGGATGGCAAGCATGAAACATGATGTTCGCTCCCGAACGAAAAGCAGACACAGCGAATGGCAGGATGCCCTGAACGCTATATTATGTCGACAGATTTATTTTGGCCGTGATCTCAGCAGCGTCCCCCTGGGTTCCCTTGTATTTTTTCCCTGTCTCCCCAACAGACTGTCCTGCGGACTGACGGGAATTGTTTCCGTTAAATCAAAGCAGAAATCGGGCATCCGAATCGATATACCCGGCATGGAGGATCAGGTCCGGTCACTTGGGCAGAAAACCATTGATCAGTGTACCCGGGAAGAACTCGCCGGGAAAGACCACTACCTGGGCGGAAAAGCACTTCTGACATCTCTCTACGATCAGGTTCAGCAGTTTAAGCGAACGGACGCATTCCTGCATGTCTTTACCCACAGGGACGTCCTGGAAGAGATCCTCGAACTTGCCGAAAAGATCCATGCCGTCATCGAGGCAGAATCCCTTGTACTGTCCCGACAGGTGGGTCATCTTTCACCGGGTGAAGTCGAAACGATCACGGACTCCCTCGAGACGCTAAAAGACATTCACTGGTCTCTCAAAACCGAGATTGCCGGAAATGTCCGGAAGGTAGAAAGCCTCGCCTCCTACCATGCGGGTATGGCGTCACCATTTTTTATCAAGATATTTCGGGAAATCAACGCTGTCCTCAACAGTATCGACCGGTTGGAGGTTCGTGGAAGAGATTCAGCCGGCATCTCCGTCATGCTCCTGTTTGATGCGAAGGACTGGCGAGACCTGCACAGAACGATCGATAACGACGGTTTTCTGGGCGCCTTTTCCAGCAGATCCTCGCACAATGTCCTGACCAACGGTAGCATACAAATGGACCCGACCCAGGAATCGACTCAGAGTGATCGTGTCACCATCGCCTTCACCTACAAGGTTGCCGCTGAAATCGGCGGGCTTGGGGACAATGTTTCCTATCTGCGCCGCCAGATCAAGACAGATCCCATCTTCCAGCGGGCAGTAACGTTTACGCCCGTCAACTACACCATATCATCCCATACACGCTGGGCTTCCGTGGGTGCCATTACCGAATCGAACTGTCATCCCATGGATAATATACCGGAGGGAGACAACTGCGCCGCCAAGGGGATTATCCATGCCTGCCTCAATGGCGACATCGATAATTATCTGGAAATTAAAGAAGATCTTCTAAAATCGGGTGCTGTCATCCAGGAAGACATCTCAACCGACACCAAGGTCATCCCCCTGCAGATCCAGAAGTATCTTCAGGAAGGTGCCCCGGTGGCTGAGGCGTTTCGCCGGTCCCTGAATGACTTCGATGGCTCCCATGCCATTTCCATGCATACCAATCTGGCCCCGGGCAAACTGTTTCTGGGGCAGCGGGGCAGCGGCCAGGCTATTTTTGTCGGCCTGTCAGAAGATCGCTATATACCGGCATCGGAAGTCTACGGGTTTGTCGAAGAAACGCCCTATTACCTGAAACTGGACGGCGAAAAAATAGTCCAGGGCAAGCATGGGGATGTGCAGGGACAGATTTTCATCCTGGATCAGAACTCATCCGGAGGCGTCGATGGTATCGATGCCATGGCCTATGACGGCTCACCCCTCGAACTCAAGGAAGCCGATATCAAACGAACCGCCATTACCACCCGAGATATAGACCGGCAGCATTTCCCTCATTATTTCTTGAAGGAGATTTCGGAAGCTCCCGCCTCCATTGAAAAAACACTCCAGAACCGGTGGAAGGTAACCGGGAAAGAACAATACACCACTGTTCTGGACAGCACCGTGTTGAACGCGTCAATCATTGAAGCCCTGCGTTGCGATCAGATACGAAGAGTCTATTTTACCGGCCAGGGCACGGCGGGCATTGCTGCACAAGTCTGTGCCGACATCCTGAGTTACTACCTGAATGATTCGAAACTTTTTATCGACGCCCTGAAAGCATCGGAACTGAGCGGGTTTAAGATGAATGAACACGACAGCCCGGACAGTATGTCGGACACGCTGGTGATCGCCATCAGCCAGTCGGGGACAACCACCGATACCAACCGCGCAATCGATATGGTCCGGGAGCGCGGCGCCAGAACCCTGGCCATCGTCAACCGCCGGGATTCCGATATCACGTTTAAGGTCGAGGGGGTCATGTACACCAGTAAAGGCCGCGATATCGAAATGTCGGTAGCCTCAACAAAAGCTTTTTACTCACAAATAGTTGCCGGCGCCGTCCTGGGACTCCACATGGCTGCCGCAACAGGTCGCCGGAATATCGCCTTCGTGACCGAAGAAATCAAAAAACTGCTTGAGTTGCCGACTCACATGAAAAAAATCCTTGGGCAGGCGGAGGCCATCGAAGGCTCTGCTCGCAGGCTTGCAGCCACAAAAATCTACTGGGCTGCCGTGGGGAGCGGGCCCAACAGGGCTTCCGCCGACGAAATCAGGATCAAGCTGAGTGAACTCTGCTACAAGACCATCTCTTCGGATTACGTTGAAGACAAAAAGCATATCGACCTCTCATCAGAGCCCCTGATACTCGTGTGTGCAGCCGGCGCTAAGAGCACAGTCATCGGTGACATCATCAAAGACACAGCCATATTCAAGGCACACAAGGCGACACCCATCGTCATCACAAATGAAGGCGAGACACGATTCGATCCCTATGCGGAAGACGTATTCCACGTCCCGGTCACCAGTGAACACCTGGCACCTATCTTGAATACCCTCGTGGGTCATCTCTGGGGCTATTATGCCGCCCTGGCCATCAACGAGGGGTCCCGATTTCTACACACGTTTCGTGGGAAGATCAAGGAAACTATCGATGAAAAGGCAGCCCGGGGAATGGATGTCTATGAGGTCATACTCGAAAAATCATTCCGGGAAACAATAGCGAAGTTTTATCAGGAATTTCGCGATAAAAAACAAAAACATCGCTTCCCCGTGTCGATAGCAATGGCCTCTGACCTGACGCTCCTGCTGAAATACCTTTCCGGCAAACTTCCCATGCCCGATTTCGAACTCGACTTTGGCGTCAAGGGTACGGCATTGAACGTGATCAACATGTTCTTCACGTTCATCAGTGAATCCATCAACAGCATGTCCCGGCCCATCGATGCCATCAAGCACCAGGCAAAAACGGTAACCGTAGGAACCAGTCGCATCAGTGAAAAAATCAAAGGGCTCCTTTTCGACTCTCTGACCAAGCACGGCATCATCATCTCTCAGATCACTCCCAACAATATTCTTGTCCTGAAAAATCTTCAAGAGGTTGTTGCAAGCATTGGGGGATCCATCCTTTACCGTATCAACAAGCTGAATCTGTTGAACGAACTCACGGATGAAACCACTATTGAAGTTCTGGAGAAAAGAGGTGTGCTAAAACCGATCCCTTCCCGTGTTGAAACCGATACGACTCTCAAGGGCACCAAACGTATTATTGTTCAAAAAGGAAACATCTACATCGGGAAAGGGCGCAAAGATGATCGGAGTATTCTCGTAATTCCCGTTATTTCAGCATCTTCCGACAGCCCAAACATCATCGAAAACCTCCTGCTGCTGAATATCTCCTTTCGTAAGAATGTACCCTTGGCCATTATCATTAAGGCACTCGGCGGCAAGTATGAGCATATTAAAAACATTGTCATGGAAAACAGTGTCCCCTGGGCAGACAGTTATCTGCAACTCCTGGAGATGGACGAGCTGTTCGGAAAATCCGCCGAAAAAAGTGGAGAAACAATTCTGGCCGGCCTGGCGGACACAAAACCGACAAATTAAGGGATTAAGCATCTTTAAACCGAAGCCATCTCAAAAATAGGATTTTGGTCCAAGATTAAGGCGGGGCTGAGTTTCAACCCGCAGGCATACTTCTGTATGTCGAGGATTTGAAACGAGGGCCCAACACAGAGATTGGACCAAAAGATATTTTTGAGATAGCTGCTATTGACTTTCACCTGCAGTTACTATACATCCCGAACATCGAAGGGCTATTAACGTCAATTAAAGGGGGAGAAATATGACAAAAGCAGAACTCATCGAAAACATTGCAAAGGATGCCGGCATCTCCAAAGCAGCCGCCGGGGTGGCACTCAATTCATTTGTTGACAACGTCACCAAGGCATTAAAAAAGAAAAACGGCAAAGTCACGCTAGTCGGTTTTGGAACCTTCAAAAAGATTTACCGCAAAACCCGTAAAGGTCGCAATCCCCAGACAGGCGAGGTCATCAAGATCAAGGGTAAAAATGTGGTCAAATTCAGTGTCGGGAAAAAACTGAGCGACGCTGTTTAGAAGCTGTCTGCAAAGGTACACCAGACACGATATCAATGACAGCCGGATCTGCTTTCATCGAGTAGACCGGCTGTCTTTTTTTTTGGAATGGATGAATTTATATTCATTGATTTTATTAATCACTTTTCCGATCATATCAGAATTAAAACTATTCAATAAAAACAATAAATATATTCTAACATGTTGAATATATATTTATTATTTTTATTCTTAGCTGATCAACACTTCGATGATTATCCCTTGACACAGCCCCTGCATCTCTGTTAAGTAAAATGAATATTCATTCATTATGTTCCGATGTGGATACGGGAATTTTGGCAGAACCAGTCTATTTGCACACATTTGGACCCGATGCCCGCCATCGGAAGCCAGTATCAGACCACCACAACCAGGAGGAGACCATGCAAAGAAAAATCAGGAAAGCCGCTGTTATCGGCTCAGGCGTCATGGGAGGGGGCATTGCCGCGCTGCTGGCGGGTGCCGGCATCAAAACGCTGTTGCTGGATATCGTTCCGCCCAACCTGAATGACGATGAAAAAGAGAACCCGGAAGCCCGCAATAGAATCGCCAAGACGGGCCTCGACAACCTTGCCGTAGCCAGACCGGCCCTTCTAATGCAACCAAAAGATCTGGACCTAATCACTATCGGTAACCTCGAAGACGATTTTGACCGGATATCGGCATGTGACTGGATTATCGAAGTGGTTGTCGAAAATTTGACCGTCAAACACCAGCTCTTCGAACGTATGGAAGGGGTCCGAAAACCAGGAACCATCGTTTCCTCCAACACGTCCGGTATTCCCTTAAAATCCATGTCCGAAGGACGTTCCCAGGAATTCAAACAGCACTTTCTCGGAACCCATTTCTTCAACCCCGTGCGCTATATGAAACTGCTCGAGATTATTCCGGGAGAAGAAACCCACAGGGATGTCCTTGATTTTATGGCTGATTTCGGCGAACGAATTCTCGGCAAAGGGATTGTGTGGGCCAAAGACACACCCAACTTCGTTGGTAACCGCATCGGTATTCACGGTATGGTCAAAGCCATGAAATTGATGCTGGAAGAAGGATTGAGTATCACGGAAGTCGATGCACTCTTCGGTCCGGTCATGGGGCGCCCCAAAACCGCCATGTTCAAAACCGCCGACCTGGTAGGGCTTGACATCCTGAGCCATGTGGCCGGGAACACCTATGAACTGGTAACGGACGATGAGGACAGGGACAGTTTTCAGATTCCTGAATTCGTGACCCGCATGCTCAAGAATAATCTGCTGGGTAAAAAAACCCAGGGCGGGTTTTATAAGACAGACCTGACGCCGGAATGGCAGAAAATCCGAAAAGTTATCGATCCTGCTACACTGGAATATGCTGCGTATGAAGCCCCTGACTTCCCCTGTCTGACAGAAGCCCGAAAAGCCAAGACCCTTTCCGACAAGATCAATGCCGTCATGTACGGTACCGACAATGGGGCACGTTTTGCCTGGAAGGCCGTAGCCGGCAACCTGGTTTACTCGGCCAACAGGATCCCGGAAATATCAGACACCATCGTTGAAATAGACAACGCCATGAAATGGGGATTCAATTTTGAAATGGGCCCATTCGAAACCTGGGATACCATCGACCTGGTCAAATCAGTGGAGAAAATGAAAGAAGATGGGTTTATCATCCCGGAAAAAATCAGCAACATGCTGGCAGCCGGCCACACCTCTTTTTATAAAACAGAGAACGGCCGGCGCTTTTTTTACGATTTTACTTCCGCCGCATACAAACCCGTCCAGGTGAGTGCCAATATCATCTCCCTGGCAGGGTTGAAGGCAGATGGCAAGACGGTTCAGTCCAATGAGTATGCTTCACTCGTCGATCTGGGTGACGGTGTCTTCTGTCTTGAATTTCACTCCAAGATGAATTCCCTGAACCAGGATATTATTCAGGCCATCCACTCAAGCATCGATTATGTCGACACCCACGGGGCCGGACTCGTGATAGGCAACCAGGGCGGCGGTATGCCGGGAGCGTTTTCAGCAGGGGCCGACCTGGCTGCCGTAAGACAGGCGGTGACGGAAAACCGCCTCGAGGAAATCGAACAAATGATCAAGGACCTCCAGTACGGTCTCCTTAAGGCGCGTTATGCGCCCTTTCCCGTTGTTGCCGCACCCTACGGCATGACCCTGGGTGGTGGGTGTGAAGTCTGTCTGGCCTCGGATCGGGTCGTGGCCCATAGCGATCTTTTCATGGGCCAAGTTGAATTCGGTGTCGGTCTCCTGCCGGCCGGCGGCGGATGCCTGGGATTGTGGCGAAACTATTTGGCCTCGATCCCGGAAGCAGCTGCAGGGGATGTCGACCTGACGCGATTCTTCATACCGGCCTTTATGACGATTGCCATGGCCAAGGTCTCCATGTCCGCTGCCGAGGCAAGGGCCAACGGCTTTCTGAATCCCACGGACCGGATTATCTTCAACCGTGATTACCTGGTGGGAGAATCGAAAAAGGAAGTGCTGAGAATGCTGGACGCGGGGTACGCACCCCCGGTAAAACGAAAGATAAAGGTCCTGGGGGAAGCCGCGCAGGGAATGGCCAATACGCAGATAGCAGACATGCAAAGGGCCAAGTATATCAGTGAGTACGATGCCTTTGTTCTCAAACGGATCGCCTATGTCATGAGCGGCGGCAACGTCCGTAGCAACAGTCACATCGAGGAAGACGTCATCCTGACACTGGAAAGAGAGGCCTTCATCGATTTGCTGAAAGAAGAAAAGACCCTGGCCAGGATCGATCATATGCTCAAAACAGGCAAACCCCTCAGGAATTGAAATCCTGTGCCATATGAATAGCAGCCTTTCAAGGGATAATACCAGCGGCAATGCCGCTTCACATAAAATCGCAGGAACGATTTTATTCAAGGAGAATAACAAATGAAAGATTCATATATAGTGACATCCGTGAGAACACCCGGGTGCAGACGAAACAAAGGCGCCTTCAAGGACACGAGACCCGATGATCTTCTCTCCTTTATATTGAGTGCCGCTGTCGACAAGACTGAAAATATCGAGAAAAAGGATATTGACGACATCATGATCGGGTGCTCCTTTCCGGAAGCGGAGCAGGGGCTCAATATCGGGCGTATTGCATCCCAGATGGCAGGTTTTCCCGTTGAAGTGAGCGGTGCGACAGTGAACCGGTTCTGTTCATCCGGTCTGGAAGCCATCGCACTGGCCGCGTTGAAAATACAAGCAGGATGGGCGGATGTAACCATTGGCGGGGGGGTCGAATCCATGACATATGTTCCCATGGGCGGATCCATACCCCGGCCGCATCCAACGTTCGCCAAAACACAGTCAGAACTTTATATATCCATGGGGCTGACGGCCGAGAATGTGGCCAACCGATACAACGTCACCAGAGAACAGCAGGATGAATTTGCCGCCGGTTCACAGCAGAAGGCCGCAGCAGCACGAACAAACAAGTGGTTTACGGAAATCGTGCCGACACCGGCTGCTCGCTTTGTCCAGGAAAAAAACGGCACGTTCCGCAAGGAAACCTTTATCCAGGATCATGATGACGGCATTCGGGACTCGACAACGCCCGAGGGTCTCGCAAAGCTGAGACCGGCTTTTTCTGCTGACGGCTCTGTGACGGCCGGCAACTCGTCGCAGATGACGGACGGGGCTGCCGTCACCATTCTGGTAAGCGAAGAAAAAGTCCAGGAACTGGGTTTGCGGCCGTTGGCAAAATTCCTCTGCTATACGACCGCAGGCTGCCACCCGGACGAAATGGGCGTCGGCCCCCTGGTGGCCATTCCCAAGCTACTCAAATTGGCCGGAATGGAAATAAGCGACATAGGGATTTTTGAAATCAATGAGGCCTTCGCCTCCCAGGCGATCTACTGCACCCGGGAACTTGGCATAGACATGGACAAGGTGAACATTCACGGGGGAGCCATTGCCCTGGGCCACCCCCTGGGATGTACCGGTGCCAAGCTATGTGCAACCCTCTTGACCAATATGCGGAAAAAAGGTGTTCGCTACGGCGTAGAATCCATGTGTATCGGCGGGGGTATGGGCGCTGCTGCACTGTTCGAGTTGTGCGAATAAAATTTCGTACCGAACTTTTATGAGACGCGGCGTTGCCGCTTTTATACAAGGCGATAACACACTATGTCGCAATTTCTCAATAAGTTGGGGTAACTCATGCTTTAAGAATACTCACTGGATTCCTGCCTTCGCGGGAGTGACAGGCTCTCAGACCAAATTGTCATTCCCGCGAAAGCGGGAATCCAGGCTCAATACACGGAGTTTTTGAGAAGCTACACTAGGTCGATGGGTGATCCCTGAGTGACAGTGAAACTGTCTGAGGTCTTTAGTGCCTGTTATGCCGAACAGTATGAGGATTATCTCAAGGTTCAGAATTCAGTTGTTAAATTGAAAATCAATTTTTAATTATGGCCCTGTTCGGCATTACAGTCACTTAAGAACGAGTTTTTCACGGTCATTCAGGGATTATCGATCGGCCGCAACACGCGTTTAATTGTATATTTAGAGCTGCAGTTTTCGGGAAATATCCGGGTTAGCCGTATCGGATACGATCTTAATTTTCATTAGCTCGTCACGCCCCTCAAGTTCTAGAAGGGCTTCTGGCGCAACTTCTCGGCCGTTCAAAAAAACAGATTGGATAGTCCCGGCTAAGCTGCTCGTCCGATCTGCAAAAAATGCCTGAATCGTTTCTCCTTTTAACCAGACACCCGCTTCCAGAAAAAATGGCCCCAGCTCCTTGAGGATCAGATTGAAAAGCTTCACCGTCACCCAGCCGGTCCTCCCGGCTTTGACGTCGCTGTCGTCTGGGTGAGAAATACTGCTGCGCATCCATCGGTACTTGCCTCCTTTCCTGAATGTTGCCCCCACAAGACCCGGCATGGCAGCCGAAAGCGCCAGAATAGAACCGTTTTTTACCACTGCCGTTGTGGGATCATCCACGGGCTTGCTGTTCAGAAAAAGGGTTTGAATCCGTTCATCGAAATAGGATTGATCCAGGCCGATCCGATCGCAAAGAAGAGCCTGCACCGATTCCCCGACCCGAATTTTGACCATAAAGCCCGCGTTCAGCAGACCCACGAATTTGGAACTCTCACCATCCGTAACAGTCATGACCAGGCCGGATTGTAGTTTGTCCCCTGGGGCGTTTTTATGGTTGGTGTTCATGGAAAAAGCCTTCAAGTATCTTCAAGGTCTTGTTTTGATCATTCGAATTTGGATCATTAGGTATTGCCCTTCGATTTTGCTCAGGGCGGTGAGTTAGTCGAACCGTTTAGGATTTCGAATTTCGTGCTTCGGATTTAAGTAACTAATGCCATCGGTATAGCCAAACATCTCTGATCTGGCCCAAAGGACCTGGTTTTAAATGACGGAGTTATAAGGGGAGACAAGTTGCGTCTCCCCTTATATATTTCACACATTCTCCGGCAACAGGTATCAGAAGTTAAACACACTGTCCAGATCTTCATCGGTTACACCGAAGGTCACATTGTGTGGCGCAAGCGGTTCCGTCTTGAAGAAAGCGGGCAGCCGATCATCCTTGGATGTAAACCCGGCGGCGGCATTGAATTCACGCTCTTTCTTCAGAATCGACTTGCCCAGATCAGACACATCGTCCGCTGTCAGCGGCTGTCCGCTGAAACCACTTATTACATCGAGGAGTGCCTGGAATGTTTCTGCCTGGTCCAGAATGGCAAAAGCAATGAACAGGCACATGCCCGTGGCATCGATGGCAGCCGTGGCAACCTGAAGATTCCGGGAAAGTTCCACCTGGCCCTCGGGCTTGGTTCCATCCACATTTCCGCCCACACCCAGGAGGTTTGCCGTGACGGAGTAACCCGCTGTGTGATCTGCGCCCATTGTGGTTGTTGCATAGGTAACGCCGATTCCCTGAACGGCTCTGGGGTCATAAGCCGGCATGGACTGCCGCTTGACAACCGGGACCCGCTCCACACCAAAAACCTGGCCGGTCACCGCAGCACCGTTTCCCAGGATCCTCCCGAGGGGGGTGCCCTGACCGACTTCCTTGACGAGATTAATGGCGGCTTCGGCATCACCAAATTGGGCAACACCCCCTTCCATGGCAACCCCGATGGTAGCACCCATTTCGATGGTGTCCAGACCGAAGTCATCATCCATGCGGTCCAGTTCGGCAATGACATCCAGATCATCGATGCCGCAATTGCCGCCATGGGCCCAGACGGTTTCATACTCGGGCTGTTTGGTCAGGAAATTTCCGTTTTTACCGTAAAATGTGCCCGAGCAGCGAATAACACACCCTTTGTGGCATCCGTGTGTGGCAGATCCTTCGCCACCTCTGGTGTTTTCCAATTCCGCCAGTGCCTCACCACCGATCTTGGATGCACCTGCAAACTGGCCGGTGGAAAAATTGTTGGTGGGATATCCGCCGGCTTCGTTGACAACGTTTGTCAGGACATTGGTGCCGTACGCCGGCAATCCTTCCCCTGTAACCGGATGCTTTTTCAATCCGGCAACGAATGCCTTGTTGGCTTCCTTGAATTTATCGGGGTCTGCGGGTTCACGTCTTGCCGTACCTTCGTCATCCACGACGATCGCCTTGAGGCCCTTGGACCCCATGACTGCGCCGACACCGCCCCGACCGGCATGCCGGGTCGGACGCTGTTCCATATCCGTAAAGGCAATGGATGCAGCCGACATCTTCATCTCCCCGGCAGGTCCAATGCTGATGCAGGCCACCTTGTCGCCGTATGCGGTCTTCATCTTTTCAACCAGATCGTAATTGCCAAGCATTTTCAAACCATTATCAGCCGCTATCGTTGCGCCATCCTTGTTGATAACCATTTTATATAGCGTGTCGTCTGCAGGGCGCCCCTCCAGAATAATGGCAGCATACCCGAGCCTTGCCAGCATCTGTGACGGCTGACCACCCGAGTTGGCCTCCTTGATGCCTCCGGTCAGCGGGCTTTTACATCCCACGGAAATACGACCGGACATGGCTGCTGCAGATCCACTGAGCATCCCGGGTGCGATCACGAGTTTATTTTCGGCTCCCAGGGGATGGCACAATGGTGGCACTTCCTTTGCCACAACCGCCGATGTCATAGCCCGACCGCCCAATCCAGCGTAATCGCCCAGTGGTTCGACGATGACCTGGGGGCCACCATCCTCTCCCATTTTTACTCTTAAGATTTTGTCCATCGGTTGCCTCCTTTTTGGTTGTTTTTGTATGTTAGCCGATTCGTGAACGTTGGTTCTGTAATTATGAGTATTGCCTGGTAATGTCAAGGAAAACCAGGAATTCCTAAGCATCTCGATTGGGCCATTGTATCCTGGGATGCTGCTGTCCGCTGATGGCCGTCACCCACCCTCGAACCCTTGTATCACCCTTGGACCCTCGAACCCTTCATTAGGATACCCGCTCGGCCTGATTTTTGAGATCGGTCTGTGCCACCTTCACGAAGGTTTTCAGATCGACAGTCTGTTCCGCATCAAAGGGTGTAACGATCGCCACAAAGTTGATATCGAACGGAATTTCATTTACCATCATCTCGTGGGACCTCAATAATTTCGAAATTCTCTCCAGGGCGATCTTGGCATTGTCGCCGATGGTCATGGGTAGAATCACCACCACCATTTTGGCACCCAACATCCCCACGAGATCGGTTTCCCTAACAATATCCGTCAGGGCACCGACAAACACTGCGATAATGTCTTCCGGTGTGACGCTGCCCGGCCCTGCAGCTTCTTTAGGAACCGCCTTCACCACAGTAAAGGAAAGAATCGAAAAGGGAGTATCGTAGCGCTTGGTTCTTAAAATCTCCTTTTCCAGCACAAAGAGAGTGCTGCCCCGGTTTAGACTACCCAGTGGGGTGAGTTTCGATTTTTCTTTCTCTTTTTTGTCCGGTTTGGTCATAATGCTGGACTTGAGATGACGGATGCTATCCTCCATCCGTTCGGTCAAACGCTCCTCCATTTTTTTCAGAACATCGACGTCGATATCCTTACGGCTGAGTTTGTCTACCAGTTCTGTGCGGATTTGTGAGAAAATGCTGTTGACCTTGTCCCCGGTAACATCACCGGTCTCTTTCATGGCTTCCAGGGTAAGCTCGGTGCCGGCCCGTTCGATATAATCCACCAGGAGATCGGACAAAATACGATCGTCCTGACCACTCTTACGTATCTCGGCTGCGAGGTAGATGAGCTCTGCGGTCTCCTGAGGATTCTTGACGATTTCCTGAATCAGGTCCTCCCCTTCCAGACCAATGGCCTCGGCGCTTTGTTCGAGAACACGGGTCAGTTCATCGCTCTGAAGTTCATTTTTCAATTCCTGAACAAATTGAAGGTAGTCCGTCATGGGCATCCCGGCATCCAGAAGCGCCCGCTTGAGTTTCGGTATGATCCGCTGCAGCTCCGCCGTATCCGTTGTGATCCGCAGGACAATCTGTGCCAGGCGCTTGATTGATACCGCTCCTTGGTTGTACTCCTCTGTAATCAGTCGGATCAGGACACTGTCCGTGACCTCGTCCACCTCACGGTCGATAATCTGCTGATCGAGATAGACCACACCCTGGGCCTTCTGCGCCTCGATACCCTGAATCAGCTTGCGTTTCAGTTTAAAAATATCTTCCGCCAGATCGATAACGTTGACATCGGTCTTGCTTGCGATAACCACGTCGACATCTTCCTGAAAACGGTTCAGGCTTTGCACCAGGGCGGTTCCCGGCTGAACGCTTCCGTCTTCAACATTCCTGGCCGCTGCCAGGTCTTCTTCGATGAGCATCTGAGAAAACTCGGTGGGTCCCTGCATCAAGTTTTGAACCGAAATCTTCTTCTGGGCCTCTTCCGAAAGGATATCGGCCGCCAAAATAGCAACTAAGTCTTCCATGGCCGAAGCTCCAGACCCCTCCCCTGCAACCTGGCTGCTTTTAACCACCTGCTCATCGGTTTTAATTTTCTGGTAGACAAAATAGTTAACCAGAATGTTATCCAAACCCTTTTCCTGCATGGCCTTTTTCATAGCATCCGCGTTTGGATATCGATTGAGATCCGTCAGAATCTCCATGAACTGGGTCATATCCGCCAGGGTTATACCGACCTCGAAGGCCAACGACTGAATATCGGTTTTCTTGAAATGGGCTGTCAACCGATTGGCATTGATACGGGAATCAAGCACTTCATCTTCAATGACCAGTTGTTCCTGGTGAAGTGACAAGACAATGGTGGAGCGATTCTTAAAACCTTCCTGAAACGACTCGTATACCCGTTCCAACGAGCCGAGAACCGACTTGTGGTAAACATTGTACATGCCAATCTGGTTAAACAACAGATTGAAATTTCTGCCGATGGTTTCCGAGAGTTGTTTTGGGAGACTTGCTTTATCCATCATTATATCCCTTCATGATATAGCGGCTAAAGACGTTTTCCTATTTTTCCAGCCGGGCTGACGCCATTTGGCCCTTCAGGTGATTCTTACGGTACCACTTCAAGGCACGAATAAGTTCGGAACATGTGGAAAAACGCTTCTCCGGATCATATGTCATGGCCTTTCCGATAATCCGGTCTATGCTTTCATGCAGATGGACATTGAGTTGTGACGGCTTTTTTAGAAAAATACCCCTGGGGTCTTTCTGCTTGTGAGCCAGGAGTTCCATCATCGAGGGATAGCGCGCGAACGGCAGTTTCTCCACCACCATTTGAAACAGCATCACCCCCACAGCATAGATATCCGCGCGTCCGTCCACGTCTGTCGTGGCAATCTGTTCGGGCGCCATGTAGAGCGGGGTGCCCAGAATGAGCTCCTTTCCCAATTCATCTCCCCTGACAAATCTGGCTGTTCCAAAATCTGAAATCAGGGGTCGCCGCGTATGCGCCTCAATCAAAATGTTGGGTGGCTTGATATCGCGGTGGACAACCCCCTGTTCGTGTGCATAACCGAGTGCTTCCAGGACATGGATAATCACATTGAAAGTCGGCACCAGCGGCAAAACCCTCCTGGACGGAATTAAATTTTTCTTGGCCTTGGTAATATAAGCCAGCAGGTCTTTTCCCTGAACCAACTGCATGCTCATGAAGAGAAACTCGTCAGTTTCCCCCACTTCGTAAATCGGCACAATATTCGGGTGGGAGAGTATGGCCGCCGCTTCGGCTTCCTGCTGAAACCTTTCGGCGGCAGACTGCGTCATGAGTGCCTTGGGTAAAACTTTCACGGCGATCTTACGCTTCAGGGTTCGCTGGTATCCTTCAAACACCACAGCCATACTCCCTCGGCCAAGCTCCTTCAAAACCGTGGAAGTTCCGATGTCCATCCCGTAATACTTCTTCGCGTCAACTGATTTTATCGTCATCATTTTGATTAGACTGATAGGCTATTCGAAATTTAAGGTATGAATAGTATTGTTTAACACAGAACTGTAAACTATTTCAATGGCTTTTCCTTGAACCGCAACAGCGAGCGCATTCCCCGTAGCTTGCTGCGGGGTTCTTCAAAAGAAAATGGCGGTGAGTTTGTGCGAATGATAAAAAAAGCTGTAGAATCGATCGGAGGCTGCGCGCGTAAGCGCTATCCAGTGTCCGTCCAGAAATGAGGATTTTTGCGTGAGATCAAGGCGGACGACAGATTTAACTCACAGGAATAGCGTGCTGTTTTGAGGAGTTAAATCATGACGCTCAACGCCGATATCGCGGAAAAAGACCCTTTGTGGATGGGCACTATTTAGGTTCCCCATGGTCGACGCCGTTGCGACGTTCCTCGCCGGTTCTCCGCTCCGGTATATGAAATGCATAGGAGAACTGCCGTCTGTCGCCTTCGGAGCGCCGTTCTTTATTATCGATGAGAGATGTTTGCATTATGGCCCAATCATTACCGAAAAACATCGCCTGTTGTCAACCCCAAAAGAGCCATTCCGCACTTTCAGAGAAAACAATTGCTGCCTCGAAACTCCCCTGTAACACCTATCGACATTCAGCGATGAAACTGTTAATATTTATTTTTATACATACGTTTCGCATCAAAGGAGACAATCATGAACAATAATGCAGCCGCCCAAAAGGGTATCCCATTCAACCTGGAAAGCCATGTCGATTATACCGATGGATCTGTCCATTCGAATTGTATAAATAATAGATAGATCGTCGCAATAGAATAGAGGTCCCAGGCCCATGGCCATCCTGCATATCCTTCTTCACTTTGCTATCCCCGGTGTTGTTGCCGGGCTGGCATTCAGGGACAAGTGGCTGACGAGTTGGCTCGTTATGATGTCGTCCATGATCATCGACATCGATCACCTGCTGGCCAACCCCATTTTTGACCCCAACAGGTGCAGTATCGGGTTTCATCCGCTTCATTCAACGACGGCCATCATCCTTTATCCCCTGTTGTTACTGATACCCAAGTTGCGCCTCCTGGGTATCGGTTTGCTGATCCATATCGGACTCGACGCCTTGGATTGCCTGCGGATGGGAGTAGCATGAAACTCACATGGTTCAGTGCCGGAAAGGAACTGTCTTGAACCCCGAAGAAAAAAAGATCATGGGCCTTGCAACGACCTCGCATGGCTTGGTCCACCTGTACGAAGGTGTCCTGCCGCCGCTGTTGCCGCTGGTTATGGCGGAATTTGGTGCGGATTATTTTACAATGGGAATAATTGTTACGGTGTTCTCTTATGCCTTTGGGCTCGGATCCCTGCCGGCCGGCATCCTGGCCGACAAGATAGGTCCCCGCCGCCTGGTAAGCCTCTATCTGTTCGGTGCCGGTATAGCCGGCGTACTTGTTCTGCCTACCAGTTCCCTGCCGGCCTACACCATCGTCATGGGACTGATGGGTGCCTTCTGCAGCACTTATCATCCAGCGGTCAACACATTGATCTCCCTCGGCATCAAGGAAAAGGGCACCGCTTTTGGTATCAACGGTATCGCCGGCAGCATCGGGGTGGCCGTGGTGCCGGTTTTGTCGGCCTGGATAGGCACAAAGCTGGGGTGGCGCGCGCCGCATGTTTTTTTCGGCCTGATCGGCATCGGCCTGGCATTCTTTTCCCTGACGCTGCCCAGACATCCGACGATTCAGAACGGGAACACAGCGCAAGCAGGTTCCCTGACCGAACCCGAAAAAAAGACGCCAATCCTCTCTCTCACATTTTTCTTCCTTTCGGCCACAGCCCTGGGACTGTCCTACAAGGGAATCATGACTTTCCTTCCCACCTACATGGGGCAAAATATCCAACTGGGCTTCCTGGAAATGGACGCAGTGGCCATGGGAGGTACCTTCACAACCCTCGCCTTGGTATCCGGGGCTCTTGGACAATATGTATCCGGTCGCCTTACCGACAATTATCCGGTAGAAAAGATATATCTCGCCACGGTGTGTATGGGCACCCTTTTCGTTTTCGTCATGTCTTTTTCCAGGGGATTCCTCCTGCTGTCGGCATCTATCGGGTATGCTTTTTTTTCATTCGCGGCTCAACCTGCTCAAAACTTCATCATTTCGAAATACATGCCCCAACATCGGCAGGGTCTGGGGTACGGCACGCTCTTTATTCTCTCGTTCGGGGTTGGATCCACAGCCGCCGCAGTTTCCGGCTACCTCGCCGACCTGTATGGCCTGCAGACCGTATTCTATGCCATGGGATTCTGTTTTCTGGCCTCCGCGGGGCTCGCGCTGGGATTGGTATTGCAGAACGGTAAAAGCAATAAGTCGTAAGCGGTATGCAGCTTAAAGCGCAGGGCTCACGGCTTATCACTCAACTTTCGCTTTTCACCTCAATAGAGCGAAATGAGTAATCTGATGGCTTTGCCAGTTCAAGGCTTTGAAATTCGAATGCCCCTGTCTTGCGATCCCTGAAATAATGCAGAAGGGTCTTTTGAATAACGGGAAAAGCGATATCGTCCCAGGGAATGTCTTTCTCATGCACCAGCTTTACCTCAGAGCTCTCACGGGTCGGGCCGAATTCGGGAACCAGGATCCGGGCTCGAAACATGAGATACATCTGGTTCACAAATACCAGGTCAAAGAGCCGGTAAGGTGCGATGATTTTCACCCGTACCCGTGCCTCTTCGTTGGTTTCCCGCATGGCACCTTCCCGAACGGATTCACCGTTTTCCAGGAAACCGGCCGGCAGGGTCCATTTCCCCCTGCGAGGCTCGATGTCGCGCCGACAAAGGAGGATGTGGTTTTCATATTCAGGAATACACCCCACCACCATTTTGGGGTTCTGATAATGAATGTTTCCGCAGACAGTGCAAACTTGCCTGGCCCGTTCGTCACCTGACGGAATCCGAGTCTCCACTGTAGACCCACATTGCGTACAGTAATGGATGTTCATGTTAGGTCTCAGCCCTATCGTTAGGATCAATTTCATCAAGCCATGTCCACATAGTTTCACCTGTCGCCTTTTGTCGAGAGGCCAAATAACATCTTTGTATAACCAGTGTCCGTCCAGAAATGAGGATTTTTGCGTGAGATCAAGGCGGACGACAGATTTAACCCGGAGTAATAGCGTGCTATTTTGAGGAGTTAAATCATGGCGTCCAACGCCGATATCGCGGAAAAAGACCATTTGTGGATGGGCACTAACTATATAAACTTCTTAATACCCACGGCCAGGCCCTTGCCTGGCAGGGTCATCAGGGTCGACGTACCATGGGCAATGAGTTCGCCATGGGCATCCAGTACTTTTGACTCGGCATAACTGATGGATTTTCCGGACCGGATGGCAATGCCTTCAGCTCGCAGGATCCCTTTTTGGACCGGTTTCAAATAATTCAACTTCAGGTCTATATTGACCAGTCCAGCATCTTCCGGAATCCGCATGAAGGCTGCCCAGAAAGTTGCCGTGTCGATCAATGTGGCCACCACGCCGCCGTGTACGTTGCCGTAGGGTTGTAGATGACAACGGGCCGTCTTAAGATCCACGCTTGCCCGATCAATGGCAATCGAAACGAGTTTCATAGACATATGATCTGGAAAGGGACTTGTATTGACAATAGTGATCAGTTCTCGAATATACTCAGGATTCGAATTCAGCAACGGTTCCGCCTTTCATGGTTATCGATTAGGCTGGTGACATCTAAAACCTATACAGGATTTTCCCGATGTCAATTTACAACAACTTGTTCCTAGTTGTCTTGTTGATTCCGGCATACTTTTGTGATACCGCTTCGGAGCTTTGCCCAAAATGAAATGCTTTTCAGGTTTGACCGAAAAGTGTTAAAAAATACCCGGAATAGGTTGAACCAAGGAGGACAGATGTCGGGTTTTCATGAAATACTGCTGGTTGCCGCTATTCTTTTGGGTATTTTATTCGTACCACGCATGATGCCAAGAAAGGGCGCACAGACGTCAATCCGGCCTGTAATGGTGATCTCGCGCAATATGCGGGTAGCCATTGCCGCTTCTGTTCTTTACCCGGCTGTTACAGCCGCATTTTTACAACCATGGCGCAAAGATCTGATCCTTTTTCTATATATCGGTCTGGGACCGGTGTTACTGGGTTGGCTATTGTACTGGGTGTTTACCGGACGAAAAAAGTAGATACCCAGGTCCAAAAGAGCCCGGCACTGGGTTGCCCTATAAGGGGCTCTATCACCAAGTATATTAACCATAAGAAATCAGAAGTCAGAATTTCGTAAAGCACTAAACTGTTTTAATGCTGGAGAACGGATGAACATCGAACGTCCAACATCGAATTTTGAATTTGAAAAGATGAAGAAACAGAAATAATTCGGTATTGGGTTTTTGTTTTCATTCAATATTGGACGTTCGATGTTCGATGTTGGACGTTCATCTTTATAAAATCATCATTGTAAAGATTCTATATTCTGACTCCTGGATTCTTTCTCGGACTCATTCCGGCAGATCCAAATGTCTCTGGCCTGGCCCAAAGGACCAGCTTTTTAGTAATAGTTGTCAGCCACCCTCCAACCCTTGTATCACCCTCAGACCCTCGAACCCTTTTAATCCCCCACCATCTCCGACAACATCCGTTTCCCTTCGGCACTCAGTCCCAGCGTATCTAATTCCCGTGACAATTGATCGCTGGTACCATTTCCGCCGGCATATCCATTCAAGCGCGCCACGGCAGTGGATACAACAAAATCCCGGTGCTTCGGATAGATGCGCGACAACTCGGCCTTGAGTTTAGAATGTTGTTTCAGTAGATACTTCTGATGATAATTCTCAGCCATGGTAAAAGATCGAACCGGCAGCACTTCAGATCTAATCGTGCCTCCGTTTTTCTGCTCCACGGCGATTTTGGAATCCATGGCCAGCCGGCGTTGTTCATCGTCGTGGTAAAAAATCGCGTTCATGTATTGCCGCGACGAGTTTCGGCTGGTGGGCCGGTGACTACCCCAGAAGATCTCCAGCAACTGGGCATAAGTGATACGCCCGGGGTCATAATCAACCTGTACGGTTTCCGTGTGATCGCCCATGTTTCCGTAGTTAGGTCCCGCCATCTCACCGCCGGCATATCCCACACGCGTACGGACAACGCCCTCAACAATCCCGAACCGGGATTCGGTACCCCAGAATCATCCCAGCCCGAAAGATGCGGTTTCAAATATGGATGGCACCGCCGTATCTATAAGCGGCGTGCCCTTTTCAATGCCATTGCTCATGGAAAACTCCCTTGTCTTTGACTCCTGGCCGATTACAGGTTCTATGGTTTGCGAACAGGTCCATAATAGGAACATCGAGCCCAATAGGAGATAAAACCATCCAATGCTTATGTGGTCTCTTTTTTTCATCACATTGCAATCACGTCTTCGGTTTTCAGCAGGCAAAAATATATTGCGACACATACTTCGTCCAAAATAACGATATCGAATTTTCCGCTTAACATAGTTTCCCGGGATCGATGCATGGCCTGCGTTGCGGCACGCATATCTTTCACGCTGGGTGGTTTCTTTTCTAAAACAAAGGTGTCATCGCCATATTGTTCTAATCTGACCAAATCTTTCAACGCCTGTATGCTTTTTATTTCTCCATATGGAAAATTTTTCATAAACTGAACGATAAATGTTTTTAATCCACTACCGGCTGCTCTCAAAGCCAGTCCAACAGCCGCAGTTGTCTTACCCTTTCCGTTGCCGGTATAGATCTGAATAAAACCCTTTTCCAATACTCATACTATCCTTTTCGATCTCCTACAGTCAACAGTCTCTGAATCCGAAGTGCGACAACAGAATCCTGACCACCTCATCCGGTGTTTTGCCGGTGGTTTCCACCTGGGTAAAATGTAGGTAAGCCTTTTTCCTGGCGTTCATCAGTTCCGTGATTTGCTCCATGGGGTTTGAGCCCGCGAGCAACGGTCGCACTACCGCATCACGAGATGCCCGATCCAGAATAGCCTCGGGTGTAGCAACCAGGCAAAAAACCCGCCCCTGACTTCTCAGCGCTATAACATTGGCCGGATCGAGAACCAGACCACCTCCTGTAGCAATGACGAGCCCTGCTTTATCCCCCAATTCCCGGGAAACATCAGCTTCCATGGCCCTGAAGACCGTCTCACCCTTTTCATGAAAGATTTCGGCAATGGTTAGGTCGCAGCGGTCTTCGATCAGATAATCTGTGTCAATAAATTCATAACCCAGCTGCCTGGCCAGGAGCCTGCCGATGGTGGTCTTCCCCGTGGCCATGAACCCCGTCAGAATAATGTTGGGTTTGGATATGGTTTTCTTCTCAGGCATAATGGTTCCATATGGTATCCCCTGAGCTGAGAGACTTATAGGGACTTATTCGGAACATATTTATGACAACCCACATAACTGTAATCTTTGTGTATTGGGTGAGATATTTTCAAGTTAGCGCAAAGACTTCTTATCCACCTTGCCAACAGCTGTCAATGGGATGGCATCTATGAACTCAATAATCTTGGGAATCTTATAGGGTGCCATTTTTTTCTTACAGAAGGCCGTAATCTCCTCTTTGAGCACCTCCGAGTTTTTATCCGCAGACTGAGCCGATCGCTGAACCACCAGTTTGACAATGTCATTGCCGGGTCGATCCGCGTTGGGCACACCCACCACAGCACAGAACTCAATATCCGGCAACTGGTACAGTTTCTCTTCCACCTCCCGGGAAAAGACCTTGTAACCGCCGACGATCAGCATGTCCTTGACCCGGTCAGCAATATAAAAATAGCCGTCTGCATCCATTTTGGCAACATCACCGGTATACAACCACTTTTCACCCTGAAAGTCCCTCAGCGCATGGGCTGTTTCTTCAGATTTGTTGAGATATCCCTTCATTACCTGGGGGCCGTTGGCTATCAGTTCGCCCTCTTCTCCCACGGGCACTTCCATGGTGCCGGTTTCGATGTCCACAAGTTTGATGCGCGTGCTCTGCACCGGAATCCCCACAGAACCGATCTTTTTGATTCCCTTGGCCGGATTCATACTCAGAATGGGGCTGGTTTCCGTCATGCCGTAAACCTCCAGGACTTTACCTTTTCCGACAATCGACTCAAAAGCCTCGATGGACTCCACCGCAAACGGCGCAGCTCCGGATATACAGCACTTGCAATTCGAAAAATCGAGGGTTTTGAATTTGGGTTCTTCCATCAATATCTGGTAAAGGGATGGAACATTGGTCATCAACGTGGGACGATACTTCTCGATTTCGCCACATATGTGACGGGTATTCCTGGGGTCCGGGATCAGGCACTGGGGAATGTTTTTGACCAGGGACGACATGCCGACCATCAACCCTGCCAGATGAAACAGGGGAAAAGCGGAACACATCACCTCTTCGCCCTCTAACATATTCAGCCACCCGGTGACCTGATGGATATTCACCACAAGATTACGATGTGTCAGGATGGTGCCCTTGGGAAGCCCGGTGGTGCCCCCGGTGTACTGAAGCAGACAGGTGTCCTCCGGGCCGATGGACACGGGTGAGAACTCCGGCGAGGAACTTGCCATTATCTCTTTGAAAGGAATGACTTCCATTCCCGGAAGCGACACCAATTTTCCGGTGGGAATTTTTTTCAGCAACTTGCCCAGGGTTCTCTTGATCACGGGCAGATAATCACCGATATTGGCACCTGCCACATGCTTTAAGTTGGGCACCTCTCCTGCTACCTCCCGTAACCGGTGTTCAAAGATAGCATCCAGGGTCACGAGAAATTTGGCATTGGAATCGTTGATCTGGTAGGCCATCTCACTAGGTGTTAAGAGCGGCGATATGCCGGTAACAGCACATCCGCGCCGCAGCGCGCCCACCAAGGCGATGAGATACTGGGGGATGTTGGGAAGGTTGATACCGACGGTGTCGCCCGGGACGCAGCCACATCTTTCGAGGTAGGCGGCAAAACGCGCCGACAAATCGTTGAGTCTTCGATAGGGTAGGGTCACCCCCATAAAATAGATCGCAGGTTTATCCGGAAACTTTTCCGCTGTTTCCATGAACAGATCAATGTAGGAAGCATCCGGGATAACGACTTCCGGCTCAATGCCTTTATCATAAAACTTCAGCCATGGTTTTTCATCATAAATACTCACAATCCACCTCCTTTAGGGCTCGTGTATCAAACAACGGTATATCCTGGTCCATCACCTCCTTCCGGACACGTCCATGTAATATTGTTGAATGGATCTTTGACATCACAGGTCTTGCAATGGAAGCAGTTGGAGGGGTTGAGCTTTATCCGCCGGCTACCTTCCTTGTTTTCGTCTTCCACGACTTCATACACATCACCCGGACAAAACCGGGTGCAGGGATGTTGGTACTTGGGAAAACACTCGTTCACGCACAGATCCATGTCATGTATGATCAGGTGGGGCGGCTGATCTTCCCTGTGGATGGTTTTGGAAAGGTATACGCCTGTCAGCTTGTCCACCAGCAGCACCCCGTCGTAGGCGGAAGATTCCTTTGACCGATCTGTAACCAGTTCTGAATTTTTTACGGGTTTGAGTGTCCGGCTGTCGTCCTCTATGGGCATTCCGTCACGAAATCCCCGCCCCCCGGTAGCATACTGGGCGCCCAGATGAAAAAATTTGGAAACACCTTTCTTTGACAGGGCTTGATAAAAATTACGCCCCTCATAGAGTTCCTTTTTCAACCAGCTCTTTTCAACGGCATCCGGGTAACGTGCCAGTCCATCCCCGCTGGTGTCCCCATTTCCCAGGGCATCCAAGATAGTATCTGCAGCTAACATTCCGGATTTCATGGACACATGAATGCCTTTCAGTGCCGGAACGTTATGGATTCCGGCACAACCACCCACCAGCACGGCGCCATCCACAATTAGTTTCGGCATGCTGAAATAGCCGCCGGTGGAAACCGTTCGGGCACCCTGTTCGACGACCTTGCCGCCTTGTATCAGATCTGCAACAAAGGCTTGGCGTTTGAACTGCATGAAGGTATCATAGATATCGCACAGGGGATCCTCATAGGAAAGCCCCACAAGGTAGCCGAGAGCCACCCGATTTTCTTTCATTTCATAAACAAACCCGCCGCCGGGTGTACCCAGTCCCAGGGGATGACCTAGCATATGGAGGCTTCGGCCCCTAAACGCCTCGAAGCCGGAATTGTCCGGCAGCGCTATAACCTCCTTGATACCCGTCTCGTAGGCCTGGGGCATGCTGCCCGTGGAAAGACCCATTATGCTGTCCAGTTCTTTGACAAGGCTCCCCCGGGCTCCCTCCCCAAAAACCGTCACTTTAGCCAAAAGATCGATGGCGGGCTCGAAAGCGCTTTTCGGTTTTCCGTTGATATCGAGGCCCTTTTCTCCTGTCTGCACGCCCAGCACACGCTGGTTTTTTTCGTCAAGCAGAAGCTTCTTTCCGGCAAACCCCGGGAAAATATTCACACCCATGTCTTCTGCAATGGCGCCCATCCATTGGTTGAATTTTGAAAGACTGATGACATGATAACCTTTGTTGTGCAGATATCGCGGTATAAAGGGTATGGGTATCGCACGGTTCCGTGTCAGATAGTAAAGCGCATCACCTTGTATCGTAGTTTCAACGGGACAACCCTTTTCCATGTAGTCAGGCATCAGTTCCTTCAGGGCAACCGGGTTGAGGATGGCCCCACTGATGCCGTGGGACCCCACCTCGGCTCCCTTTTCGATGAGTGCGACCTCAAGTTCAAGGTTTTTATCTTTTGCGGCCTGCATCAGCTGTATGGCCCCTGCCAGGTTTGCAGGGCCTGCGCCGACAAACAAGACATCGAATTCAATGGTTTCATTCTCTGTATTCATCTCTCATACCTTTCACATGTTTATTGCCTGATTTCTGTATATCAATTAAGTGGAACAGGGTCAAACAGGTACAAAGACGGATTGCAAGAAGTGAGTTTATTCCACTTGACAATCACCTGAAAGTCCCCTTTAAATAAAGCCATGCATAGGAAACACAGGATACACCCCCTTATTGACTGCCTTTGGTCGGATCATAAATCTGGAAAATTGTCCCGTAGGGAATTTCTCAGGTTTGCCGCCCTGCTGGGATTGGCCACAACCACCGCATCCCACCTGTTTCAGTTGGCAATCCCCGGCCATGCAATGGGAGCCGTCTATGGCCAAAAATTACGCATAGCAGGTCTGCTCCCGGAATCAGAGCACCCGGTAGAAAACGTTTCAATACCGGCAAGCCAGGTTTTACGGCAGGTGGCCGAATATCTTACATACACAGACAAGAACAATATAACGCATCCTTTCCTGCTGGACAGGTGGGTCGTGAGTGAAGATCTCCGGATCTGGTCACTGCACCTGAAAAAAAATATTTTCTTCAATAACGGCCAGGCTTTTACTGCGGATGATGTTATTTTCTCTATCGAACAATGGTTGAGCCCGGACATCAACTCTCCCATGAAATCGATTCTTGGAGACTGCCTGACGCCCTCCGGCATCCGGAAAATAGACTCACATCTGGTGGTGCTTTATCTCAGTCGTCCGGAATTAGAACTGCCGGAGAAGTTATTCCACCCTTCGGCCATGATTCTGAACCATCGCACCTTTGAAGGCAACTTTATGGAAGCCCCTCATGGTACAGGGCCGTTCAGGATTGAAAAATTTGAAAAAAATATCCGGTGTCTTTTAAAAAGAAGATATGATTACTGGCAACCGGGGTTACCGTTTTTAAACGAAATAGAATTCCTGGATCTTGGTCGGAATGTATCTTCACGGGTCACGGCCCTGAAGAGTGGTACCGTCGACCTTATCGATCTCAGTGATACAGGAAGTTCAGACGCCTACAGCGCCCTGAAAAACGATCGGAATATTCGTTTGACACCCGTCCTTACGGCCAAGGCCAATGTGCTTCGCATGCGTGTAGACAGGGAACCCTGGAATGACAACCGCGTACGCAGTGCTCTGAAGCTTTGCCAGCACCGGAATAAAATTCGTTATTTGGCACACAATGGCCAAGGTGCCATTGGAAACGATTTCCACGTATGCCCCGCACATCCCGAATACTGTGAAAAAAAGACCATCAAGTTTGATCCACGCAGAGCAAAATCTCTATTGGAGGAAGCAGGCTATGAAAACGGCCTGGACATTCATTTGACCATTGCTGAAGGAAAACCCGATATCAGGACCCAGGCTCTGGTCCTCCAGAACGATGCCGCTCGAGCAGGATTCAGAATTCATCTCCAGGAGGTGCCTGGTCACGAGTATCACCGAAATCGAACTAAGTTTGACCTCGGCATCACCCCCTGGGCCCACTATCCTCTGGGTGTCACGGCTCTCAAACTGGCCGGCGCGGTGGATGAGCAGGGAAATCCAGGCCCCTGGAACGAAACCCGTTGGGTCAATGAAGAATTTTCTCAGCTATTGCGTCAGGCCGGCAATACCCTGGACGTCCTGGAACGAAAAGCGCTCTTCTGCAAACTCGAAAAAATTCAGATGAACCAGGGCGCCGTAGGCATCCCATGCTGGCAGAACAGCTATATTGCCTCACGGAAACGCGTACAGAATATTCAACCCCATCCCAATGACTATCTTTTCCTCAACAAGGTCTGGCTTAAGCCGGGAAAAAAATAGACCGTGGGCTATTTTTTTTAGGCTATTAGGCTGAAGACTGTTAGGCTGTTAGGCGCTGCACGATGACCGCCTACAGTCTAAAAGACTTCAGCCTAATCAACCTATTACTAATTCCTTCGTCTCCGAATCGCTTCCAAAAGCCCTACTGTTCCTGTCATCATATTATCCCCCATGGGCGCGCCATACAGCATGGGCAGTTCAGATCCGTCGATTATGCCCCGTCTGGGACCCGTTGCGATGATCGCATCCAGGTTATCAAACCCCACAGCTTTGCGCATGTAGCACCCATGGCCTCCCTCTGAGAGGATCTGATCGTGGTTCAGGTTTCCATCCGCCAGATCCCGGATTAATCCTTCGAGGCGATGGATGGTTATATCCTGGGTGTGGTATTCGAAAAAGCCGGCTATCTCGCTACCCGCAAGTGCCGCGCCCACCGTATGGGAAGTTGCTACATCCAGAACGACCAGAGCATGCTTATCCAGGGCGGCCATATCCTTGGAAGCACCCAAAATGGCAGCCATGCCGCTATCCATGACATAGACCGCACTTGTCGGTATCGAGGCTGCCTGCAACGCAATAGTCCGCAGGCGGTTCATCTCTTTAGGCACTTTGTTCTTCTCGTAAAGCAAGGTATGTGGAAACGGCTCTTTATCCAACAGTTCCACAAAACGGTTATGACGGTAATCAAGATGGGAAACACCCTGGGGGGGGACACCATGGTCCTGGGCACAAATACCGAATACATCGAAAGAAAATGGAACACCAAAGCCTTCCACAATATTCGCCAGGCGCCTCGAATCCAGATCTGCAAGGCAGACATGGGTGTAGGCGGTATCACCTTTCAGTTTCTCCGCATCCTGATCTGCCACAACGTCGATACCCCACGATTCTACCTTTTGGAGGTCATGATTCAACGTAGCCGCCGCACTGACAGAAATGACTACCGATGATGTCCTGGCTCTCTCTCTTAATACCTGTGTGACCGGGCCGCCCCCCATCTCAACACCGGTCACCAGCAGTTTGCCGGAACCCGCCGAAATTTGCCTTGCTACCTGAATGACCGGTGAAGCGACAACGGCCTTGTAGTGCTGCTGGTCTGAATCATCATAATAAAGTACATCCATGGTGCCGGCACCGATATCTACCAGTAAATATCTACTCATAATTTATCCTCTTTATCTATAGCAGTAAGCTATAAGCGGTAAGCTTGCTTAGTGCTTCCCAAAGTGAATCCTTGAAGCCTTAATTTCCAAAAAGGCTTTTGAGAATAGTCCATCTGTATTAACTTCTCAATGGCTTGTCAAATTATAAGAAGCCTGACCAGAGAACCAAGTCTCGGTTTACCCCTATATCGGTTTATCCCTATATAGGGCGGATATGCGATGGTTTTAAGATGATCCAATAGTATTTTACTTTGACACCCACCCAGGTGTCGGGTAATAAAATCGTGCAATATTTTTTCGAAGGATGACGTTATCGCTCATCATACCATTTGGAAGGGGAATAGTGGAATGCTGGAACATTGGAATGATGAAATGATGGCTGAGCGCTAAAAATCATTTCAACTAAAACCAACATTCCATCATTCCAACATTCCATTCTTCCCTATACAAAGTATGGTAGATACTGCTATATACAACCTGTTTTCAGTCAAGTGGAGAATTTTCAAAACATTCAGATTTGGAAGGATCACCCTATGAAAGAATACTCGGCGTATTTTGACGATATCGAATCTTTCTTGATATCCAAAGAACCGGACATGTTCGCGTTTCTTGAAAAACTCATAACGATTCAAAGCGGGAGTCATAACAAGGCCGGAATCGATCGGACCGCCGGCACAATTGCCCGGGCTTTCCAAGGCCTCGATGTATCCACAGAAACCGTCGAGCAACAACTGCAGGGGAACAACCTGGTGGTACGTTCCAGCGCACAACCGCCTGCCGACAAGCAGGTATTGCTCGTGGGGCATATGGATACGGTTTTTCCTGAGGATACCGACTTTAACTGGTACAAAGCAGATAATGACAAAAGCTATGGCCCTGGAGTGATTGACATGAAAGGGGGGCTGGTAGCCGGCATCTATGCCCTCAAGGCACTCGACAAATCAGGCCTTTTGAAACATATTCCTGTTACGTTTGTTTTTAATTCAGACGAGGAAATCGGTTCCAGAAATTCCATTGATCTGATACAGAAAGAGGCCAATTCCAGCGCATTTGCCTTTGTCCTGGAAGCGGGCGGTTTGGAAAACGAGATTGTTACCGGCAGGAAGGGGAACCTCACCATTGAACTCCATATAGAAGGAAGAGCAGGCCATGCCGCCTTTGCAACCAAGGATAAACCCAGTGCCATCCTTGAGATGGCGCACAAGATTATCGAATTCGAGTCTCTCAATGATTTTGACAAAGGCATTACCATCAATGTCGGAAAAATAGATGGGGGAATCGGCTCCAACACCATACCGGAGTTCTCCAACGCCCAGGTGGACTTTCGATTCGTGGACCCGTCTGATCTCAAGCGTCTCGAAGAGAAGGTGTCCGATATAGCCAACAGGGTCGTCGTTCAGGGAACCAAATGTCGTGTCGATTTCATCACCGGCAGACCTCCCATGCAACAGAGCCCAGGCAACCGCAAGCTGTTTGAGATAACTGCCGGCATCGCGAACCGCATGGGATATCCCGTGAAGGAGCAGTTCAGGTTCGGTGTATCCGACGCTAATTTCATTGCTGATCTGAATGTTCCGGTCATTGACGGGCTTGGGCCAATTGGGGCACGGGATCACAGCCGTGACGAATACATGATCAAGGATAGCCTCCTGCAGCGAACCCTTCTCCTTGCATGCAGTATTATCGAATGCTGGGGTCGTTCCGACAGCTTGTAGCTCTTGGCTGTTTGCTCTTAGACGGCTATCAGCAAAGAGCTACACTTGAAATGGTTTTAAGATCTTCAATCGGGTTCAAGGTCAAGGCGGGGCGAGGGGTTTAACCACAGGAATACATGTAGTATTTTGAGGATTAAACGCCTCGCCTCAACGCAGAGATTGGGCCCGAGGGGAGGTTTTATAACCATTTCTTAGTATTCTGGTGGAATTTAAAACCGCCAGCAACGCCGTACCCATGTCCGCAAATACCGCCTCCCACATCGAAGCCATTCCCATACTGCCAAGAACGATAAAAATACCCTTGATCAGAAATACCAGACCGATATTCTGCCATACGATTCGCCGGGTCTTCCGGGCAATCGCAACAGCCTCAGCAACCTTCAAGGGCGAATCCTGCATGAGGACAACATCGGCCGTCTCGATGGCAGCATCTGAACCGAGAGCGCCCATAGCCAGCCCCACATCCGCCCGTGCGATAACAGGCGCATCGTTGATGCCATCCCCGACAAATGCAATTTTCCCGCCGCTCTTATTTTGATTTTTGATTCTCTCGAAAATCCTGACTTTATCTTCCGGCAGGAGGTCTGCGTGAACAACATCGATGTCCAGTTTTTTTGAAACGGCTTCGGCCGCACATTCGTTGTCACCTGTAAGCATGGCTATCTGCCCGACACCCTGCTTCCGAAGAGCTTTAACGGCCGGACCGGCATCCGCTCTGACTTCGTCGCCGATGGTAATATAACCCGCGTATTGATTTGCTACGACCACGTGGACCACGGTACTGTCAAAATCGCATTGATCGTGATCAATCGATTTCATGTGTAACAGATGATCATTACCGACAAAAATGTCACGATCTCCGTAACGTGCTTTGACGCCCTGCCCTGCCAGGTTGGTGTGTTGCGTGATTTCACTGGTATCCAGTTCAAGCCCGGTCCGTGAAAATGCATCGAGAATGGAAGTGGCAATAGGATGATTCGACTGCATTTCGGCAGCAGCCGCATAGGTCAGTACCTGGTCTTTTGAATAACCGTTGTGGGTGGCAATCTCGATTACGCTAAAAACACCCTTTGTTAGTGTTCCCGTCTTATCAAAAACCACCGTATCCACATCAGCCAATGCATCGATATAGTTAGAGCCCTTGATCAGGATACCCTTCCGCGAAGCCATGCCGATTCCGGCAAAATATCCCAGGGGGATACTGATGACCAGCGCGCAGGGGCATGAAATCACCAGCAACACCAAGGCCCGATATACCCAGACCTTGAAAGAGGCTTCGGGTATAATCCAGGGAGGGACAAAAGCGATCAGGGCAGCAATCAATACCACTGCAGGTGTGTAATACCGTGCAAATGTCGTAATGAACTTTTCGGTCTGCGCCTTTCTGGCTGTGGCGTTTTCCACCAGTTCCATAACCTTGGCAATGGAAGATTCCTTAAATAACCGTGTGACCCGAACCGTCAGGGCCTCTGTCTGGTTGATCTGACCCGCCAACACAGGGTCTCCCGGTTTGACTGTTACCGGAACCGCTTCACCGGTCAAAACAGATGTGTCCAGGTGAGAGTTTCCGGAGACCACATCTCCGTCCAGTGGAACCTTTTCACCCGGCTTGACAAGTATGACTTCCCCTATGTTGACGGATTCCGGCGCAACCTCCCGGTATCCATTGTCTGATTGCACCACGGCTTTATCCGGCCTGGCCGCCAAAAGCCCTGCAATAGATCTCCGGGAGCCCGTAACCGCCCTTTCCTGCAGCAGCTCACCAATCTTATAGAAAATCATCACACCGATGGCTTCCGAATAAGCATGGATGGCCATGGCACCTACTGTGGCGATGACCATGAGCACATTTTCATCGAAATAATTTTTCCTTCGCACCGTCCTGAAGGCGTTCCATAGAACATTCCATCCCACCAGTAGATAGGCTGTGGCGACCACGATCACCTCCAGACCTCTCAGGTTATTCCTGTACAACCAGTCTTGTGCTGAAAATTGAAAGATAAAAAGCATGCCGGCAAGAATGAGCAAAATGAACTCCTTCTTGATCTGGCTCGATGCTGTTGACCCATTGAAATCTTCCTGTGGCCCTGTTTCCGACTTCGGCACCAGCTGAACCTGCGGTTCAATTCGGCGAACTGCATCCATTACCCTGGTAACGCTGCTGGTTCTGACATGCAGCGTTAAGCTGGCAAAATCGAGGACCGCAGTTTCGACACCATCAAGCCGGTTCAATCCCTGTTCGATCTTTGCTGCACAGACGGCACAGTCAAGTCCCTTCACATTGAATTTTTCCATTGTCGCTTCTTCAGTCATGAAATTTTATCCTTAAAATTTCAGCCTATCCACCTAATTTGTCTCCCGGACATGCTCCATCCCTAAATTAAGCAATTTTCGAATATGATCGTCATCCAGAGAGTAGTAGATCACCTTGCCGTCTCTACGGTTTTTTACGATACGGGCCTGTTTCAGATTTTTCAGTTGGTGCGATACCGCCGGCTGTTTCATGTGCAACAGAGCACAGATGTCGCACACACACATTTCCGACTCACTCAACGCCCACAGGATCCCGATCCTCGTACCATCTCCAAAAAGTTTAAAAAGGTCCGCCAATTCGTTCAATTGGTCACTTTCCGGAAGCCTCTTCCGGACATACGAAACCGTCTCCACGTGAATCCCCTTGGTAACGCATGTCATTGCCGAATCGATATTCAGATCGTGTTGCTGCATGGAATCTCCTTTGTCCGGTCGATTTAACATATAATCATATGTACATATATCGATTAAATTTGCGCCTGTCAAGCAGAAAGAATGACAAAAAGCATTGCATAGAAAATTTTTCCATGATTTACAAATACATAAAGGAGATGCGAACATAAAATCATTTCACGATTTTATGAAACGCGAAAATATATGGAGAATAGTCCATGAAGCATCACAACCCAATATCGACGAATATTCATAAAGAAGTTCTGGCGGCCGAAAAACGCATACGACCGCACATCAGAAAGACCTATCTTGAATATTCGCCCTATCTGAGCAGCAAAGTAGATGGCCGCGTTTATCTCAAACTCGAATGCATGCAGCATACCGGATCCTTCAAATACAGAGGTGCACTGAACAAGTTTCTGTCCCTGTCGTCAGAAGATCGTCAAGGTCCGGTCGTCACCGCTTCTTCCGGAAATCATGGTACCGCCTTTGCGGCCATCCTCCAGAAATTCGGTGGCAAGGGTGTTGTCTACCTGCCTGAAAATGCATCTCCAGCCAAGGTAAACAACCTCCGCCAATACGGCGTGGACCTTAAGTTCTTCGGAACCGACTGTATCATGAGCGAAACCCTTGCCAGGGAAACCGCAAATAAAAACCGACAGGTGTTCATTTCTCCCTACAATGACCCTCGGATCATCGGCGGGCAGGGAACCATCGCCGTGGAACTGTGCGATCAGCTCGATACCATCGATACCGTCCTGGTACCGGTGGGCGGTGGCGGATTGATATCCGGCATCGCAGGATACCTGAAAACGGTTGATGAAAATATCCATATCATCGGTTGCCAGCCGGAAAACTCAGCCGTCATGTATGAATCCATCAAAGCCGGAAAAATCATCGAAATGGCATCAAAACCGACCCTTGCTGATGGCACTGCCGGCGGCATAGAACCGGGTTCCTCAACATTTGACATCTGTCAGGAAGCCGTCAATGACTACATGCTGGTCAGTGAAAGTGACATCAGGACGGCCATCAGACACATGATCGGACAGCATCAGATACTCATCGAAGGTGCGGCAGCCCTTTCGGTGGCTTGCCTGTTAAAGGATAAAGACCGGTTTAAAGGGAAAAATACTGTTTTGATCATCAGTGGGAAAAAAATTACATTGGAATTGATTAAGGAGGTTCTGAATGAAGGCGCTTAAACAGACAGTTCGTACCATCTCCCTCGATCAGATCGAGGACATATTGAAGAACATGCAGATCTCCCACATCATCGATACCATTCAGGAAGGCTTTGTGGCCTATTCCAGCGGTAGTGTCGTGGTGCCGCCTGTGGGGGAGATGCTCTTTGAAAACCCACCCGGAGAAGCACATATCAAATACGGGTATATCGTGGGGGATGACGCTTATGTAATCAAAATCGCCTCAGGGTTCTACGAAAACAGAAATCTCGGCATCTCTCCGAACGCAGGCCTCATGCTGATGTTCAGCCAGAAGACCGGTAGACTCGAAACCATTCTGCTTGATGAAGGCTGTCTCACCAATGTCCGAACGGCTGCCGCTGGTGCGGTAGCGGCCCGGCACCTGGCACCCAAGGCCGTTCATCGTATCGGCATCCTTGGTGCCGGCTACCAGGGCCGAATGCAACTCGAATATCTGAAACCGGTTGTACCTTGCACCGATGTCATGGTGTGGGGGCTCAATCAGGAAGAACTCGATGCATACACAAAAGAGATGACACCAAAAGGCTATAACATTCAAACAACTTTCAGGGCAGCCGACGTCGCCAACGCCTGCAATCTCATTGTAACGGCAACCCCTTCCAAGAAGGCACTCCTCACCGCAGAGCAAATCAAGCCCGGCACGCACATCACCGCCATGGGCTCGGATACGTCCGACAAGATCGAACTGGATCCGGCTATCCTGCTGAAGACGGACATCATCGTTGCCGACAGCATCGAGCAGAGCCTTTCCCGTGGTGAAATATTTCAGGCACGGCAGGCAGGCACTCTTGCGGAAAACAGGGTTGTTGAGCTGGGCCACGTCATTACCGGTAAATCATCGGCAAGAACGTCAGATAATCAGATCAGCGTGGTAGACCTGACAGGTGTCGCCATACAGGACATCCAGATATGTAAACTGATTTCAAACCATAGGCTATAAGCTGTAAGCACTAAGCCACAAGCAGGAATACCGCTTACAGCTTATCACTTATTGCTTAAGGCTTAAAGCTATTTAGAAAGGAGTACCACCCCATGAATTTTGAAACCTTTGAACTGGAAAGAATCCAATCGCTTTATGAAAACACCGTTCAATACAACCTGACGGAAAGCGGCATCCATCCCTACACGCCAAAGGAGCTTCTCAGTGAGGCGGAAATAGACACCATGCTGAACCTGAGATTGGGGTACGGCCAAACCAACGGGTCCATTGAACTGAGAAAGGCCATCAGTCAACACTATCAGGGGGCAAACATCGACAACGTCCTTGTAACAAACGGGTCGGCCGAATCGAATTTCACATTTGCCTGGAGCAATATTCAGGCGGGTGACGAGGTCGTCGTCATGCTGCCCAACTATATGCAGATCTGGGGAATCGCCCGGCATCTGGGTGCCGATGTAAAGCCCTTCTTCCTGAAAGAAAATCTGAACTGGGCGCCGGACATGGACGAATTGAAACAATTGGTTACACCCCGAACGAAAATGATCTGCCTGTGCAACCCGAACAACCCCACGGGCGCCATCCTCGACGCCAATGCCATGGATGCCATCGTTGACATCGCCAAAAAAAACGATGCCCTGCTGCATGTGGATGAAATCTACCGCGGAGCAGAACTCGAGGGTAGCGAGACACCCACCTTTTATGGATTATATGACAAGGCCATCGTCACCATGAGTTTATCCAAGTCCTATTCCCTGCCCGGCCTGCGCATGGGCTGGTTGGTGGGTCCCCAAGAACTCATGGAAAAAGGATGGGCATATCACGACTACACGTCCATCTCAACCACCATTATCAGCCAGTACGTGGCAACCCTGATCATGCAGCCTGAACGCCGGGAGAAGGTGTTATCGCGTGGGCGTAAAATGTTGCGGGAAAACCTGGATGCATTTCAGAAATGGGTCGATACCCATTCCGAGCTTTTCCACTTCATCCCACCATGCGCGGGTGGCATGGCCTTCATGCGCTACAACATGGGGATCAACTCAACGGAATTATCGGACAAACTCAGGCTGGAAAAAAGCGTATTCATCATACCAGGGGATTGTTTCGGCATGGATCATTACCTGCGTATAGGCATCGGGGGTAAAAAAGAGCACCTGCTGGCCGGTCTGGATCTTATCGATGAAACATTGAACGAGCTATAATAACGAAACGTCTTCCAAAAGACGAAATGTACGGTTGAATCACATCCTCATAGGAAGAATACCCATGCTCCTGGATAAAATAATTAAATTTCCGGCTGTTAAAATTCTCACAACAAGAGAACACAGCACTATGGCTGTGCTGGCGGTTATCGTCGGTGTCGCGGCAGGATTCGGTGCCGTTGGTTTTCGATATTTGATTAATTTTATCCAGAAGATAGCCTATGGATCCCCTGATGAACTCCTGGGAATCGTCAGTTCTATCCCCTGGTATCTTCGGATTGCCATCCCAGCTGCAGGTGGCCTCATCGTCGGTCCAATGGTCTATTTTCTGGCCCGGGAAGCAAAAGGTCACGGCGTCCCGGAGGTCATGGAAGCAATTGCTTTGCGCAGCGGCATCATTCGCAAACGAATCGTGGCCGTAAAAACGCTGGCTTCGGCAATTTGTATTGCTAGCGGAGGCTCCGTCGGACGTGAAGGCCCAATCGTGCAGATAGGGTCAGCCATCGGTTCGGTTGTTGGACAGCTGATCAATACGTCTGCGGATAGAATGCGGACACTCGTGGGATGTGGTGCTGCTGCAGGGATCGCGGCCACCTTCAACGCACCTATCGCAGGATCCATGTTCGCCCTTGAAATCATCCTGGGCGATTTTGGTGTTGCGACCTTTAGCCCGATTGTTATTTCATCGGTCACGGCAACCGCGATTTCCAGGCATTTTCTGGGTGATTTCCCGGCCTTTGCCGTCCCGGCCTACGAACTCGTCAGCGTCTGGGAATTCCCACTGTACATGACACTGGGACTGGTTTGCGCAATTATCGCCCTCCTGTTTATCAAAGTGCTTTATTTTGCAGAGGACGCATTTGAGCGTGTCCGGTTTCCGGAGTATTTGAAGGCTGCCGTGGGGGGGGTGATGCTCGGGTCCATGGGGCTTTTGTTTCCACAAATTCTGGGCGTGGGATATGGCGCCATCGACCTGTCCCTTGCACAGGAATTGTCCTGGTGGCTCCTGCTGATGCTGATACTGATTAAAATACTGGCAACCTCCATCACCATCGGATCGGGTGGATCCGGGGGCATTTTTGCACCGTCGCTCTTTCTGGGCGCCATGACCGGGGGCGCATTCGGCATCTTGGTAAACCATTTTTTCCCCGACATAACAGCATCGTCAGGGGCTTACGCGATTGTCGGCATGGCAGCGGTCGTCAGCGCAACTACACACGGACCTTTGACGGCTATCCTGATGCTATTCGAAATGACGGGTGAGTACAAAATTATTCTCCCGCTCATGATCACTTGTATCATCAGCTCCCTTGCAATTCGTAACTTTTCACGGGAATCCATCTATACTTTGAAACTCATGCGAAGAGGGGTCAATATTCAAGAAGGACGTGAAGTGAACGTATTGAAATCCATATCTGTAAAGGATGTCATGAATCCAAATGTTGAGACGGTAACGGAGAGGATGAATCAGAGTGAAATATCGGAACGTGTGACCAGAAGCAAATATAACAGTTTCCCCATGCTGGATCATACAGGAAAATTGATGGGTATTCTTTCCTTTAACGATTACCGGGATGCGATATTCAATGAAGACCTGAAAGAGTTGCTCATTGCCCGGGACTTGGCTACCACGAATCTGGTAACGGTCACGATGGAAAACAATCTCTACGATGCATTGGAACTGATTACACAGAAAGATTTTTCAATCATGCCCGTGGTGTCGTCGAAAGATCCATCTCATCTAATGGGCGTCCTATCGCGCAGGGATATCATCGGCGCCTATGATAAGGCGGTGATTAAAATTTCTTTGCTCGAAGAAGCGAAATGATATAAAGCTGCCAGTAAAAATTTATGACTCTTTCTGAATATGCGTACTTTATACTTGCTTCTCCAACAATCAAAAGTTACAATAATTACGAATGGATACGAACCCACACATATCAAGTAGCTTGCTTATATCCGAGATTTTCAAAGGCCTTAACAGCAAACAGTCTACAGACCTAATAAAAAAGGGACGACGGAAAAATCTCCAACCCAATAGCATTCTGTTCCATCAGGGTGACCCGGCAACAAATTGTTTCCTAGTGAATCGCGGGCGTTTAAAACTGACCAAACTCAATGAACAGGGCAAGGAAGTCATCCTTCGCTATATCGGTGTCGGAGAGACGACTGCCACAATCGCCGTTTTGAAGGATAAAAACTATCCGGTTACGGCCGAATCCATAGAAGAATCGGATGTGACCAGTTGGGATAAATCAATCATGAGTCAGATGATGCGGCAATATCCGGATATTGCAATCAACCTTATAGGCATTATCCTGGAGCGTCTTGACGATATACAGCACCGCTACCTGGAGGTTTGTACCGAACGTGTGGATCAACGCATCGCCCGTTCCCTTCTTCGGCTGATGCAGCGGGCCGGTTCGAAAACCAGGAATGGGATACGTATTGATATCGCCTTGAGCCGCCAAAATATCGCTGATTATTCAGGGACCACCTTGTACACAGTCAGTCGCACGCTCAGTGCTTGGGAAAAAAAAGGTTGGATTAAATCCAGGCGCGAACAGATCGTCATCACCAATCCTCACGCCCTGGTTCAATTCGCTGAAACCGGTTGATCGATACCCTGTTAGCAAAAAACCCCGCTCCCCCATTTACCGGATCAATTTTTTTATTGAAAATAATCCTTCCTGTTTGTGCCAGCGCAAAGACAGGCTCTAGAACAAGAACTATCCTCAACATTATGAGTACACGCATATTGGCAGACATTTCCATCAAGAAACTATTAGACCAGTACCCAATGCTTCTTCAGACGTTTATTGATCTCGGTCTGCTGTGCGTGGGTTGTCCGACGGAAGCCTTCCACACTGTGGAGGATATGGCCAAAGAGTATGGATACGATCCAAACAAATTAATTCAGGATTTTCAACGCATCATTGACGCATCCAAGGCGTCGGAAATGCAAAAACCGTAATCACACAATACAATAAGGAGATACATCATGTTTTGTTTTCAATGTCAGGAAACCGCCAAGAATACCGGCTGCACCGTCAGAGGGGTATGCGGCAAACCGGAAGAAACCGCCAACCTTCAAGACCTGTTGATTTTCACACTCAAAGGAATCTCGGTTTACGGTGAAAAACTCAAGGAACTGGGTACTGCAGACCGCACCAATGATGATTTTGTCGCCCAGAGCCTGTTTGCCACCATCACCAACGCTAACTGGGATGATTCACGCTTTACAGCCATGATCCAGGAAGGTTTTAAACGGCGGGACCAGGCCAAAGCCACATTTCTGGCCGCCTATAAGGGAAAAAAGGGCCATGATTTTGACGAAACACTGCCCGAAGCGGCCACTTGGGTGGCCACCGATACGTCCGATTATGCCGAAAAGGCAAAATCTGTGGGTGTCCTCGCCACCGACAACGAGGATGTGCGTTCTTTGCGTGAGCTGTTGATAATCGGATTGAAAGGGGTCGCCGCTTATGCGGACCACGCATCCATCCTGGGATTTCAAAAAGACGATATCAACGACTTTATCATGGAAGCCCTGGCCTCCACCACCAAGGACCTGACAGTTGACGAGATGGTTGCTCTGGTCATGAAAGCCGGGGAAACTGCGGTATCGACCATGGCCCTTCTTGACGAGGCCAACACCACGGCCTACGGCAACCCGGAAATTACCGAAGTAAATATCGGCGTGGGTAAAAAACCTGGGATCCTGATCACCGGGCACGATCTAAAAGACATGGAAGAACTGCTTAAACAGACTGAAGGCACAGGTGTGGATGTGTACACCCACGGCGAGATGCTGCCGGCCAACTATTACCCTGCCTTTAAAAAATATGACAATTTTGTGGGCAACTATGGCGGCTCCTGGTGGCATCAGAACAAGGAGTTCGAGTCTTTTAACGGGCCGATCCTGCTGACCACCAACTGCCTGGTGCCCCTGAAAAAGAACAACACGTACCTTGACCGGCTCTTTACCACCGGTGTAGTGGGTTATGAAGGAGCCGTCCACATCGCCGACCGGTCTGCCGACGGTGCCAAGGATTTCTCTACCCTCATCGAAAAAGCCAAATCCTGCCCGCCACCCATCGAAATCGAGACCGGTACCATCGTTGGCGGATTCGCTCACAACCAGGTCCTGGCCCTGGCGGACAAGGTGGTGGATGCCGTGAAGTCCGGCGCTATCAAGCGTTTCGTGGTCATGGCAGGCTGCGATGGGCGCCAGAAGTCCCGCAGCTATTTCACCGATGTAGCTGAAAACCTGCCTAAGGACACAGTCATTCTTACTGCCGGGTGCGCTAAATACCGTTACAATAAACTGGCCCTTGGCGACATCGGCGGCATCCCCCGGGTGTTGGATGCCGGCCAGTGCAATGATTCATACTCCCTGGCAGTGATTGCCCTGAAACTCAAAGAGGTGTTCGGTCTGGAAGATATAAACGACCTGCCGATCTCCTACGACATCGCCTGGTACGAACAAAAGGCCGTAGCCGTGCTTCTGGCACTGCTGTTTCTGGGGGTTAAAGGTATTCGGCTGGGGCCGACACTGCCGGCATTTCTCTCCCCCAACATAGTCAAGGTATTGGTGGAAAAATTTGATATTAAACCCACAGGTACCGTCGAGGAAGATATTGCGGCCATGATGGCAGGAAAATAACTAGTGCCCATCCACAAATGGTCTTTTTCCGCGATATCTGCGTTGGACGCCATGATTTAACTCCTCAAAATAGCACGCTATTACTCCGGGTTAAATCTGTCGTCCGCCT
>Ga0190293_1000007_pt1 | contig 82519 bp, 80 predicted proteins | sample 48693001_MG_FD_161671 | JGI IMG/M metagenome (GOLD analysis project Ga0190293, IMG submission 161671) | Hydrothermal vent microbial mat bacterial communities from Southern Trench, Guaymas Basin, Mexico - 4869-30-0-1_MG | ecosystem: Environmental > Aquatic > Marine > Hydrothermal vents >...
CATTGCACCGGTTAACGGGTTCTCCATTCCTGCTGAAGCTTTAAATGCACTCAGGCCTGCCAGAGGGACACCGATAAAATTAACAAGGTCATTTGCAGCAAAGGCCATCGCAAGTGCGAAAGTGCCGATCAGGACTATAATTTTAAGAATATTGATTTTTGTAAGTAAAAGTAGGATCTCAAGGATAAAAGCAAAAATAAGGAAACTTATAAAAAGGATAAGGATCGTGTTTGATTTTATCCATGTCAGAGTTTCGGGAGTGATAAATGTTGAACCCTTGGCACCTTTTATAAGGATAAAATACATAATTGAAGATAATGCAATACCACCCCAGACAGCTCCATATCTCCTGACCCTCTTTTTGAAATCAAATGTAAAGATCAGCCTGGAAATGAATTGGATCAATGCTCCTGTTATAAATGCGACTATCACCGAAAGTAATATACCGAAAATAATAGCAAGGGCTTTACCGGTATTGATATACTTGATGATATTTGAAAAGCCTTCTCCTGATCTGGAAATCTTTATGACTGACATTGCAACAGCTGCTCCCAGAAGTTCAAACACGATCGAAACCGTTGTTGAAGTCGGTAGTCCGAAGGAGTTGAACATATCAAGAAGAATTATATCTGTTAACATGACTGCAAGAAAGATTGTGATAAGATCAGGCATCGTGAAGAATTCAGGATGAAAGATCCCTTTTCTTGCAACTTCCATCATCCCTTTACTGAAGGTTACTCCTGCAATAAGTCCAAAACTTGCGATCATGAATATCATATATCGTGAAGCTACCTTTGAGCCGATGGAAGAGTTGAGAAAATTTACTGCATCATTTGAAACTCCGACAATAAGATCAGAAATTGCAAGTCCTCCCAGGACTATAACTGCCGCAAGATATATATTCATTTCTACTCCTTGTGTAACCCGACAAGTATCATTTAATAAGTGATATTTTATCACTTTTTTTGGATAGAATAAAGAATTCTGAAAGATTTGCCAATACATGTTCAGATTGACACTTCGACAGAAATAGATTAAACTACAAAACATACACAAGGCTAACAAAAATGGGAGATCCGGATGCAATTGTCTGAAATGAAGGTTGGGGATAAGGGAGAGATTCTCTCTGTTCAGGCAAAGGGGGAGATTCGGAGACGGATTCTCGATATGGGCCTTGTATATGGTGTGAAATTCAAAGTCGTCAGAGTTGCTCCACTTGGAGATCCTATTGAGATAAGATTAAAAGGGTTTCATCTTTCTCTAAGAAAGGAAGAAGCGGCATTCATCGAAGTAAAATTGAAAGGACATATTGGTGACGGTGTTCCGATGAGGGAGTACGGTCCCCTTCATACTCCTGTAAAACGCAAAAATATTAATAATGGAAACAGAAAAGATATTTCCGTTGCATTGGTTGGTAATCCGAATAGTGGAAAAACTTCTATTTTTAACCTCCTTGTCGGTTCAAACAGGAAAGTGGGGAATTTTACCGGTGTTACAGTTGATAAATATGAAGGTACTATCAAATATAAAGGGTATTCGATAAAGATAATAGATCTTCCGGGAACCTACTCCCTTTCTGCTTATTCACCCGAAGAGGTTATTACAAGGAATTTCCTTCTAAAGGAAAAAACAGATGTGGTAGTTGATGTTGTTGACGGCTCAAATCTTGAGAGAAACCTCTATCTTACAACACAATTAATGGAGCTCGGGACAGATATGCTGGTCGCCCTGAATATGTATGATGAAGTAAAAAAATCGAAAATTGGTATTGATTTTAAACATTTACAAATTCTTCTGGGATCACATGTAATTCCTACATCAGCAATTACAAAAACAGGTTTCACTTCATTATTGGATCATATTATCAGGGTTTTTGAAGGAAAAATAACTATAAGCAAGAATAAACTCACATACAGCAATAAGATGGAAGAGATGATAAGTGGGTTGGAGGAAGTTTTAAAAGTTGATAATGAATTAACTTCAGAGTTCCATCCCAGATGGATAGCAATAAAACTTCTTGAGAATGATCACTCTATTCATGAACTGGTGATTGAAAAACCGATCTGGAATGAAGTGGCACTTAAACTTAAAGAGGCTTCACTTTATTATTCTGACAAATACAGGTCAGATCCCGAGTTGATCATAACAGAAGATCGCCACTCTTTTATCCGTGGAGCACTTAAAGAGACAGTTCAGGATATAGTTAAAGAGAAGAAAAGTATAACAGATAAGATCGATTCCATATTATTGAACAGGATAATGGGATTGCCGATCTTTCTAGGAATTATGTGGATGATTTTTCAGCTTACATTCACTTTAGGTAATCCCTTCGTAGAACTGATCGAATCTTTCTTCAGAAATGCCGGAGCAGTAATTTCTGAACTTCTCCCTGCCGGAATTTTAAGGTCACTTGTATCTGACGGTATAATAGCAGGAGTAGGGGGAGTTATTGTCTTTATTCCAAATATTATTTTATTGTTTTTAGCTATTGCTTTATTAGAGGGGACCGGATATATGGCCCGTGCTGCATTTGTAATAGACAAGGTTATGCACAAGGCAGGGCTGCATGGGAAATCTTTTATCCCGATGCTGACCGGCTTCGGATGTTCAGTCCCGGCTATAATGGCAACGAGAACTTTAAAAAGCAAGTCAGACAGAATAGTAACAATGCTGATAATTCCTTTTATGAGCTGCGGGGCAAAACTTCCGGTTTATATTTTGCTGATTGGTGCATTTTTCCCCGCTAAATTTGCAGGAAATATCCTATTCGGAATATATCTTTTTGGTGTCGTTATAGCAATTTTATCAGCCAAAATTTTGAAAAAGGCTTTTTTTAAAGGTGAATCAGAACCATTTGTTATGGAATTACCTCCCTACCGGATGCCCACATTGAAAGCAGTTTTTTTTCAGACTAGTTTCAAAGCAAAAATGTATCTGAAAAAAGCAGGAACGATAATTCTGCTTGCATCAATACTAATCTGGGGAGCCAGTAATTTCCCGAAAGATGGTTCTCTGGAAAATGAATTCAAAATTAACAAAGAGAATATTCTGACAAAGAGTGAATTGACCGATGCACAAAAGGAAAAAATTATCAGGGATCTGGACCTTGAGACCAGATCCAAACAATTGGAGTATTCGCTTGCAGGGAAGATCGGAAAGTTTATTGAACCGGTGATTGCCCCCCTCGGATTTGACTGGAGGATCGGTGTTGCATTGACGGCCGGTTTAGCAGCTAAAGAAATTGTTGTTTCCACTTTGGGGACAATTTTTTCTCTGGGAGATGTTAATGAGGAATCAGAAGACCTGGCAAAAACACTAAGTAAAGATCCGGTATTCTCCATTCCGGTAGCATTATCATTGATAATATTTGTTCTTCTGTATGTCCCCTGTATTGCTGCAACTACTGTTTTCCATAAAGAGAGCGGATCATGGAAATGGACAAGGTTTTTTATCTTTTATACGATTGCAATGGCATGGATAATGTCATTTTTTGTTTACAGGATATCCCTCCTGTTTTTCGGCAATTAACTCGCCTGATAAATATACGATAGTGAGGATTTTCAGGATTCTTCCCAATAGAGGCAGTATTTTCTTTTTCCAACACTTATCTCTTTTACCCTTTCGTATATTCTGTCCCTACTGCAGGCTTTTTTATCTTCATTAAAATAGATGCATTCGAAGCAGAATGTTGTGAAATCAGGATCAGATCTAATAATATCTAAAATTTCCTCTTTCCTCTTTTTTTCATAAACCGGGGCTTCCAATTCAACTTTTTTTATCTTGTTCAGAGTTTGAAAATTTTTATAAATTATTTTTATTATAATTGGAATGCCGGTAACAACAAATATTCTGAGCGGCCACAAATGGAAATAACCGGGTCTGTTCAATATGTATGAAGCAATATCTACAAACAGGAGAAATCCGGTTCCCGGAATAAGGAGTTTCATCCAGAAATTTTTATCTTCCAATAAAAATTTTGTCCAGTAATTCATATAATTATTCTATTATTTAATTTCAATTAATACAACCTTTAGCTCAATATTCAATCGAGTTTGTAAATTCAAATTGTTGTGTGAACCTGTGTTTTGTTATATCATCTTCTTTCTCCGGAAGTGAAGGAAAAACAATGTTGAGGCTTACAGGAATAAATTATTCGATTGGTGACAGAGATTTATTAAAGAATATTAACCTGATTATAAATCCAGGCCAGAGATCTGCCCTTCTTGGTGTAAACGGTTCCGGGAAAACAACGCTATTAAAAATAATCTACGGTGAGTTGGAACAGGAAAGCGGTAATATCATGAAACCGAATGATTATAAGATTGGATATCTTCCACAGGAATTAACCAGATCGGAGCGTGGCAAAATCATCGATAGCGTTAAATCCGGAAGAAAAGATATTCTTATGCTTGAGAAGAGATTGACAGATATACGAAATTCACTTGATTCTTCGGAAAAAGAATCTAATAGCCTTAAAATAAAGAAGCTGGGAGATGCGGAAACTGAATTTGATTCAATTGGCGGGTATGATCTTGAGCGGAAGGCAAAAAAAATTTTGTTCGGGCTTGGCTTCACCGATGAAGATATAAACAAGAATATTTCTGAACTGAGTGGCGGATGGCAAATGAGAGTAAATCTTGCAAAACTCCTTATTTCAGAGCCGGATCTTCTTCTTCTTGATGAACCGACAAATCATCTGGATATAAAAGCAATAGAATGGCTGGAAAAATTCCTGATTAATTTCAGAGGAAGTGTTCTTGCTGTGACTCACGACAGGTTTTTTATTGACAGGGTTACAAATAACATTTTTGAATTGAGTGGAGAAAAACTGGGATTTTATAGCGGGGGATACGAATTTTTTATAAAGAAGAAAAAAGCAGATGAAGAGCTTGAAATAAAAAAGATGAAGGAATTGTTGAAAAAAAAGGAACACCTCGAAAGATTTATTAACCGTTTCAGATATAAGGCGACTAAAGCAAGGCAGGTAAAAAGTCGTGAAAAAGAGTATGAAAAACTTGATGATGTTGAATTGATATCCGCTCCGGAATTTCTAAAATTCGATATTAAAACCTCTACAAGTAGTTATCTAGATGTTATGTCTATAAATGAGGTTTGCTTTAAGTACAAGGATGATTGGGTCCTGAATAATTTGAATTTGAAAATTACTAAGGGAGAAAGAATTGCCCTGATTGGAGAGAATGGGTGTGGGAAGACAACATTAGCAAAACTTATCTCCGGCGAACTTTCACCTCAAAAGGGTGAGATTATTAAAGGTGAGCGGACAGACATAGGATTTTATGCCCAGCATCAGGCTGAAGTACTGAACCCTGTTTCAAGTGTTTTTGAGGCGACAACTTCAGAGGTTCCGGAAACAGATCAAACTGTTATCAGAACTGTCCTTGGATTATTCGGGTTTTCAGGTGATGATATTCGTAAAAGAATAGGCATTCTTTCGGGTGGTGAGAAGTCCAGGGTCTCTCTGTCACGAATTCTCATGACACCTCAAAATTTCCTGATAATGGATGAACCGACCAACCACCTCGATTCCATATCCAGAGATGCACTGGAGTCAGCTCTCCGGAATTATGAAGGGACTCTTCTGCTTATCTCACATGACAGATATTTTCTTGATAAAATTGTGACTCGGGTAATTGAATTGAAAAGTGGTAATGTTCGTAACTATGACGGGAACTATTCATATTTTCTGAGCAGGAAGGATGAGGATGCAGCTGATAAGAGGAATGGAGAATTGTCGGAAGATGTGACAGGGAACTTCAGCAGAAAAGTCGAAAGGAAATTGCGTGCATTGTCCAGACAGGAGATAAGTGCAGAGAGAAGAGTTCTGAGGTTAACTATAGAAAAACTGGAATCAGGGATCAATGATCTCGAATTGGAAAAAAATGAATTGGATAAGGTTTTATCTGATCATTCCACATATCAGGATTCAATCTTGATCTCAGGCCTTCAGAAGAAATATTCTGATGTTGTTAAAAACCTCGAATCATTATACAAAGAATGGGAGATTACTCAAAACAAGATTGACATGCTAATGAGGGGTGCTAAGAATACTTGAATCTCAGTTTATACCTGATTTGAAATCTTCCATCCTTTTGAAATAATCTGCAACAACTTTATCCGTATCGAGAGATAGCTGAGCTGCAAATTTTTTAAGGAAGGTTTTAATATAAATATCCGGAGGGAGCAAATCGTACCGTTCAAGTTCAATATTGATCAGATGTTTGAGCGGGACACCGCTTAAAAATGCTATCTCTTCGAGTTCTATACCCAGGACTTTCCTTATCATTTTTAGTGCTTCCCCACCTATAACCTCAAAAGTAGGTACCCGGCTCCTCTGAATTTTTTCCCTTTTTGTTTTTATGTTTTCCATCTTCTTGTCCTGATAGTATTTCTCAAGCATATTAAATGCTTCATCAATCTCTTTTACTATCAGTTTTTGTTTTTTTTTGGACAAAGCCTGAATAAGGGGAGAAATGCTGAGATTATTTTTGGAATAAAGATTCCTGAGATGGATATATGAATTCTTCATTTCAGTGAATGTGGAGTCCCTTGTTATCTCAAGTGTAAGAAAATATTTGTCGAATTCAGAACTATTCATTTTTTGAAATCTCAATTGCGATCTGTTTTTCATTAATTATATTTGTGACTATTCTTTTAACATCTTTTTTGGTTTTCAATGATATATTTATTTCATTCGACAATTGTGTAAGACTGAGGTTCCTCCAGAAATGGTTGTCGTATTCTATATAACCTGAGTAGAGAGCACTAATTCCTATAAGTTTGATACATATGCTTTTCAGAGAGAACCCCTCTTTTATTTCACTTGAATCTCTTACTTTATTAAGAATAATGTTTATTCTGAAATTCTGAAGTTCCTTGATAGCGATCTCACCAATATCGCCTGATTCTTCTTTTACATAATCTATCAGGTCGAGAATTGTAACAATATCTTTTTCAGATCGGTTTTCCCATGTATTTTTTGCGAAATCCTTCAATCCGTAAATACCTAGAAGAAAATTTAGTTTTCTGAAAAATGTACTTTTGATAAATTGAAAAAGATTCTCTATAGCGGTAATCTCAGGAACAGTTACAACAACCATTTTATCGGCAAGAAGGAAAAAATCTATAATATTCTTATTAAATCCTCCTCCCAGATCGAGGAGTATATAGTCTGCATCAAGTTTTTTTATATGACTGAAAAGCTTAAGTTTTTTGTTATATTTGATAACATCGAAGATCGTTGAATTGATATCACCCGGTATTACTTCAAGATTCTTTATTTTGGTTTTTGTAACCAGAGATTCGAGGGGGACATCATCTTTGTAAAAATCTTTAATGGTTTTTTTTCTGGATTCTATCCCGAAAAAAGAATGAAGATTTGCACCACCGAAATCGGTATCTATCAGAATCACTTTCTTATTTATGGATGCGAGGTAGGATGCGATCTGACTTATGACAAAGGTTTTCCCAGTTCCGCCTTTTCCGCCTGCGACGGCCCATATTTCATTCATTTTTTTTGTATACATTTTGTGTTCTAATCTTACAATAAAAAGAAAAAAAAACCAATCTGATATTGAATTTTCGATGTTTTGCCCATAGTTATTCTTTTATGTTATAATTTTTTCATGCTTGACCTTAATTATCTAAGAACAAATTTGAAAACAGCCGTTGAAAAATCAAAGAATAAAGGTGTGATCATTGATGAAAAGCAATTTCTCGAAATTGATAAAAAGAGAAGAAAGAGAATCACCGAAATTGACGGATACAAAAGTGATAAAAACAGATTAGCAAAAGAAATTGGGATTAAAAGAGCAAAAGGTGAAGAAAGTTCTTCTCTGGAAAATGAGTCGAAAGAACTTAATGAAAAGATTTTTTTGATAGAGGAGGACCTTTCAGGTATTGAGGCTGAATTTAATGACCTCATTCTTAATATTCCAAATATTTATGATGATTCTGTCCCGGTAGGCAGAGATGAATCAGACAATGTTGTTGTCAGGGAGTGGGGGAAAAAGCCTGAATTTGATTTTGAACCTAAACCACATTGGGAAATTGGTGAGATCAATAAATTTCTTGATCTTCCCAGAGCTTCAAAAATTGCAGGAGCCCGGTTCGCACTCTATTTCGGTTCACTCGCAAAACTTGAGAGAGTCCTGATCAATTTTATGCTCGAAGTTCATACAGAGGAAAATGGATACTTAGAAACGTTACCTCCTTTTCTGGCAAATAAAGAAAGCCTGACAGGAACTGGGAATCTCCCGAAATTCAAGAAAGATCTTTTCAAGATAGAAGACTATGAATTGTATCTTATTCCAACCGCTGAAGTTCCGCTTACAAATATCCATAGAAGTGAACTACTTTCAGAAGAAGAATTAACAAAAAAATATGTTGCATACACACCCTGCTTCAGGAGCGAGGCCGGGTCACATGGAAGAGATGTAAGGGGCATAACCAGGCAGCACCAGTTCAACAAGGTTGAACTTCTAAAATTTACCCGCCCTGAAGACTCCTATGATGAACTTGAAAAACTGACCTCGGATGCTGAAAATATCCTGAAAAAACTTGGACTTCATTACAGGGTTGTTATGCTCAGTACCGGAGATCTCTCCTTTTCTTCAGCTAAAACCTATGATCTTGAAGTCTGGATGCCTGGAAGAAATAAATTTGTGGAAATATCCTCATGTTCAAATTTTGAAGATTTCCAGGCAAGAAGGTCAAAGATTAAATATAAGGATGGCTCCGGGAAAAAACAATTTGTTCATACATTGAACGGTTCAGGACTTGCAGTGGGAAGGACTGTAGCCGCCATTATGGAAAACTTCCAGGAAAATGACGGAAGGGTTCAAATACCTGATATACTTAAAACATATTTTCAGGGGAAAGATCATTTATAATGCCATTCTACAATTGTAAGTTTATGGATGAGAAGGGCCTTATATTGAAACACACTATTTTTTCAGACTCCAGGGATGAGTTGAGGAAGAATTATGAAAACTCGGATAAGAAGCTGATCTCAGTCAGAAGGAATATTTTTAAAGGAATTACATATATTGATCTGTTTTCATCAAAAATAAGTTATGTTGAATTTCTACTTTTTAATCAGAAACTGAGTACTCTCTTAAAAGCTGGTATTTCTTTCATCAAATCTATTGGAATCATTATTAATAATACTGAAAAGGGTAATTTTAAGGAGATATTGAAGAAAGTGGAAACTGATATTAATAACGGGATCCAGATCTCCGATGCCTTTGCTTCGGGAAAAATCCCGTTCGTAAATATTTACAGGGCGACACTTCTTGCCGGAGAAAAGAGTGGTAACCTGGAAGTACTTCTTGAGAAATTCAATGTATATCTGGAAAAGATATCAACTCTCAGGAAAAGGGTGTTTTCCAGTCTTGCTTATCCTATAATAGTTTTTGTTTTTATGTTCCTGATGATGTTCGCGATCCTTGTCTTTGCAATTCCGAAATTCTCAGATTTTTACAGGGGATTTAATGCGGAACTTCCAGGAATCACAAAGACGATGATAGAGATATCTAACTTCATTCAGAATAATCTGCTCTTCATTATTATTACTTTAACAATTCTATATATTGTTCTGAAATATGTTGAAAAAAATTTTGATGTAGTAATCTTTGATCTTATAAAAATCAAAATTCCATTCATAGGTAGTATAATTGCAGAGAATAATATGGCTGTATTCTCCAGAACACTGTCTATACTTCTTCAGGGTGGAATACCTGTTCCTGAATCTACAGAGATCGCAGTAAAAACTTTCACAAATAAGTATTTTGTAAAAAAAATAAAAGAAGTCCCTGACAAAATAAAAGAAGGAATGCTTTTATCCCAGGCACTATCGGAAGTGAAATTTATTCCTAATCTTATGGTTGAGATAGTTGAAGTGGGGGAGTCTTCCGGAAATTTAATAGAGGTATTGGAGAAGAACGGGGATTATTATGAGAATTCTATTAAAACTAAAATAGATTCACTTATTTCACTGATAGAACCGATCATGATCGTCATATTGGGAATTGTTATTGCTTTTATGCTAATATCAATATATCTTCCGATCTTTAATCTTGTTAATGTTGTTGATTCAGTTGATGGTATTTTGGAGGCAGATAAAATAATTAAATGAGTGAAACTATAAAACTGAAAAAGATAAAAATAGATTATAAATTACTTGAAAAATTCCCGGCAGAATTCCTGTTAAAGAACCTTATCTTTCCAGTCAGAACTGATGGAGATACAATTGATGTAGCTATGATCGATCCGGGCAATCTTGATAAGATTACTATAATTGAGAACTTTGTCCAGATGAGGGTAAATCCTTTAAAAAGCAGTAAAGATGAGATCGAGAAGGTTTTAAAGAAGGGAAACATATTTACCAAGATATTGACTGACCGGACCGAAGGATTTTTTGCTAAAAAAGAGATCGAGGAGAGAGAGGATGAATCTCTTTCCATAGAGAATATTACGGAAGAGGATGATTCGGTAATTAAACTCCTAAACAATATTATATTTACTGCAATAAATAAAAAGGCATCGGATATCCATATTGAGGCTCAACCCGGGTTTGTAAATATTAAATTCAGGATTGATGGAATCCTGAGCCAGATCATGGAGCCTTTGGATAAAATATTTCATCTACCCCTTATTACAAGGCTCAAGGTAATATCTGAACTTGATATCGCTGAGAGGAGGGTACCTCAGGACGGAAGATTCAGGATGAAGGTTGAGAAAAAAACAATCGACTTCAGAGTATCAATAATGCCTGCGATTGAAGGCGAAAATGCAGTCATAAGGATACTTGACAGGGAGATGATAACTGAGAATATTAAGGAGCTTAAGTTGAAAGAGCTTGGATTCTCAGATCTCCTGATGAACCAGATAAATTATTATATAAGGCAGCCTTACGGGATGTTTCTTGTTACCGGCCCAACCGGGAGCGGGAAAACAACTACTCTTTATGCAGCACTTAATGAAATAAGAAGTATCGAAGATAAGATCATTACAATCGAAGACCCTGTCGAATATCAGATCGAGGATATTACACAGATACCGGTTAATGAGAAAAAGGGGCTGACATTTGCCCGGGGATTGAGATCCATTCTCCGCCACGATCCTGACAAGATTATGGTTGGTGAGATCAGAGATCCTGAGACGGCTCAGATAGCAATTCAGTCTGCACTTACCGGCCACCTTGTATTCACAACAGTTCATGCTAATAATGTTTTTGATGTTCTTGGCAGGTTTATCCATATGGGTATAGATACATACAGTTTTATTTCTGCCTTGAATTGTATAATTGCTCAGAGGCTGGTCCGGAAATTATGCAATGAATGTAAGGTTTCCTACCGGCTGAAGAAATCTGAATTAGAAGAGAACAGAATTAAAAAAGAAGAATTGAATACCTTGATATTCAGAGCGGAAGGTTGTCCTGAATGTTCTAACATCGGATATCAGGGAAGGACAGTAATAGGTGAGGTTCTTGAACTTACCGATGAGATCAAGGAAATGATCCTGGATAAAAAACCATTGTCTGAAATAAAAAAACTGGCAATGGAGCAGGGGATGGTTCCGATTAGAAGGAATGGTCTTGAAAAATTAAAGAAAGGGATCACTTCTCTTTCAGAACTGAATAGAGTTACTATAAGAGAATGGAATTAAACAGATTATTCGTTAAATACAGGATTCCTGAGCAGTTTATATACTCCGGTGATAAAAGGGTTGAACTTTTTAGAATTAAAAAAGGTGTCCCTGAAAAAATAAGTTCATACGAGAGAGAGAAAAGTGAGGGGTTTTTTCCTGTCAAGTTGAAAAATGATCTGATTAATACCAGTACCGGTGTTATTCTTAATTCGGATCATTTTATATTTAATCTTCTGACATTTGATAAGATACCTTTCCGTAAGAAACAAAAGGATGATCTGGTGAACTGGAGGGTGCAGAAGCTTTTCCCTGAGAATATAAACAGCTATATTCATCAGTTTATTCAATTCGACAAGAAGACAATTCTATCTGTGCTGGCTCGAAATGACCTTCTCTTAAAAATCGAATCTGAGGCAGAAGATATTGGAACTGAACTTATCTATTCAGGAAATTCCACTATAGAGATCATGAACTATTTAAGATCCAGGGGAGATCATCCCGACTTTTTTATAGAATCAGATGGAAATATAATGCTTTCCGTATTTTTTAAAGAGGGACTCCCGGTGTACATTAGAAAGATGAGAACCGCCAGCGGAATTCCAGGTGGAACTGAGATCTATAAAACTGTTGAATATGTGGAAAAGAATTATGGATTTAAGCCTCGTTCCTGTTCTGTATTTTCTGTTGACGGGCATGGTGAAATTATTAAAAATGAGTTGAGAGAAATGAACTTTTCTCTGATCGACCATGGAAGATCTGATATGAGGTTTCTCCCGGGGGTAAAATGAGAAAGATCGAATATAATATCTCTTCCGGGAAATCAATAGATCTCAAACACTTCCTTATTACAATTTCCATGACATCCCTGATCTCTTTTCTCTTTTTATACATAGGGATAGATAACATTATTGATACAAACCTGAATCTGGAAGAGAAAATTGATCAAAAAAAATATTATGACACTGAACTTCAGAAGATAACCGAAAATGAAAAAATATTCGAAGAAAGAATTGAAAAGATCAAGATCAAATGGAACAGACGGGTTGTATTTGCTAATTCAGTTATTAACTCAAAAGTTTTTCCATTCATAAAACTGCTGGAACATTTTGAAGAAATACTGCCTGACATGGTTCAATTGAACGAAATTTTTATGGATTCCAGTAAGAAGGGGGAAATTGTAATCTCAGTCAATTCCTACTCAATTGAAAAACTATATGAATTGTACCGGAAGCTGATCGATAATAATCTGGTAATTGCAGCTGAAAGTGAAAATGGTGGAGTTTACAGATCAAAATTAAGGGTTACATTAAAAAAATGAAAAAGGAAGTAATTATATCAAATTCAATATTGATGTTTTTTGCTATATCGTTAGTTCTCTTATTAGTATCATTCGTCTACTCTTCTGTAAAAACAACCTCCCTTGAAGATCTGACAGAGGAGAAGCAACTACATGAGATCTCAGAAAAAAAATTTGCCACACTTAAAAATAATATGAAAGATTGGGATAATGTTGAAAAGGAGTATCTTGAATTTAAAGATGGTATGGTACTCAAATTTGAAGATTTCTCAAATTTCAGAAAGAATCTTGAACTTTTAATCAGTAGAAATTTAATAACAAAGAAAAATTTCCGGATTGAATATAAAAAAGCACTGAAAAATGAATATATAAAAGTTAATATATCAATGAAACTTACCGGTAATTATGAAAGTTTTAAAAAATTAATAAATGAGATCGGAAAGATAGATAAAATTGTATATTTTCGCTCTGTAAAAATGACAGGTTCCGAATCAGATGTAAGGGGTGATTTTAAAATGGAGGTCTATCTTGTCAGGTAGAATTATAGCAGCAATTCTTTTGATTTTAATTCCATTTCTATTAGGTGGTGAACTTATAAAATCATCAAAGGTCAGTAAACACGGGAAATTACATTTCGAAATCAAAAGAAATATATTTTCTCCTCAAAAAATAAGTAAATTACGGAAAGGGAGTATTGCTTCAAGGAAAAATGATATCAAAAAGGCTGAATTAATGAAGGAAAGAGAAAATGCAGAAACGAAAGTGATAGCTTCTGTATTTTATGAAGGCTTTCTTATTAAGGACAATAGGATTTTTGCACTTCTTAAGGTAAACGGACAATTTTATATTTCAAAGGAAGGGGATAGGATCCCGGGAAATATTTCAATAAAACAAATACTGGAGAAAAGGATTGTGCTGGAAATTGAAGCCAGTGAGGTTTCTGTTTTAAAGAAAGGAGAGAGAAATGTTAATTAAAAACGGAAGATATTATGGGAGATTTATTTTGCTTATCATTCCTCTGATAATATTTATGGGGTGTTCAGTTAATTCTGTTTATAAAAAGAAGGGATTGGAGCTTGTGAATTCAGGGAAATATGATGATGCAATAATATATTATAAAAATGCCCTCAAAAAGGATCCGGGAAATTCTTCAATAAAAACCCTTTTGCAGAGAGCCAAACTGTACGGATATTATTATCATGTGGCTCTGGCCAGAGATCTGAAAGAAAAAGGAAAAAGGGAATCATCTATTAACGAATATAAAATCGCACTATCCCTTCTGCCTGGAAACAGGGCATTAAAAAAAGAGTTTGATCTTTATTTGAGTGGCAATAAAGAAAAAATCATAGAACCCTTTGTGTCAGACATTAAACCTCCGGTAACTCTTCAACTTGACGGAAAAGAGATAGATTCTGTTTCTCTGAGAACTACTCCTATAAAGCAGATATTCAAAACGATAGGAAAATCATATGGTGTTAATTTTATTTTTGATAAAGATTTCAGGGATTTTCCATATACATTTGAAGTTGAGAAGATAGGGTTTTTTGAAATATTGAACCAGCTCTGTCTGGTATCAAACACAAAGTACAGGGTGATCGATTCATCTTCCGTATTGATCTATCCGAACACATCATTTAAGAAAAGAGCATTTGACCTGAAAGGGGTTAAGGTGTTTTTTCTTACAAATATAATGGCGGAAGATGCAAAAAAATTGCTTATTCCATTATTCAGAGATGAACAAATTATGGTTCAGGAAGATTTGAATCTTAACGCAGTGATCGTTAAAGGAAATAGTAATGTTCTCAAGAATATTGAAAAGTTCATCAGAAAGATCGATATATCGAAGAGTGAAGTGGAATTTGACATTGAGATCCTTGAAATAAATAGAAATTTATTAAACAAGATCGGAGCGGATTTTGGCAAAACTTTGACAACTCTGAATGTCGGATTGGAAACAGAGAGTGGAGGAGTTGATACCAGCCTGAATGTTAACAGTCTGAAAAATTCAAATTTTTTCCTGACTCTGCCGACAATTGCACTGAATCTTCTCGGAACCGATGACAATAGTAAAATTCTGGCTAAGCCTAATCTTAGAGGAATAAACGGAGAAGAGATAAAGTTTATGGTGGGTGATGAGATCCCTATTCCCCAAACTACTTTACAATCTATTGCAGCCGGAGGGATAGAAAGCTCTCCTGTTACGACATATCAATACAAGAATGTCGGTGTCGAAATAAAGCTCACTCCATATGTCCATAAAGGCGAGGTTACAATAAAATTAAAGCTATCAATGAATTTCGTGACAACTTATGTAGATCAGTTCCCGGTTCTTGGGAAAAGAGAATTGGAGAGTACAATCAGGTTGAGAGAGGGCGAGAGCAGTATAATCGGGGGTTTCATCAGAGATGAAACCAGAGGGAAAATAGAGGGAATCCCTTTCCTTTCAAAATTACCAATAATCGGAAGGCTATTTGGCAGTTCAGAGGATACAATAAGACAAACTGATATTATCTTTTCGATAACACCAAGGTTTATTCGTGAGATTAAAACTGATAAAGAAAGCAGGAGTACGATCTGGTCGGTCTCCAATGAGAGTAATAGTACATCCAAAAGGTCTTTAAATCCACTTACAAATGGCAGGAGGATCAACCCTTTACAGTCTCGTGGACAAAATTCTATCAGTATAACTCCGGCCAGGATCAGAGTTAAAGAGAATACTTCTTCAATCTTTTCGATAAGAATGAATTCGGGTTCAAATGTTTCGACACTTTCGATTAGTGGAAATGTCGAGGGCGGCAGGAGCGAGATAGAGGAACTAAATACTGATGCGATTAAGGAAGACAAAGTGAAAATTCTTCAAAATCATTCCGGATCATCTTTTGATCTTGGTATCTCATTTTTTGACAGGCCGGTCAAATTAGGAAATTTGGGAAAAATTAAAGTTAAATTTTTAGAAAAAGGTGAGTACAAAATCAGGTTCACTAATATCTATGCATCATTTGAAAGAAAACCAGTAAAATTGAAAGGAACTGAAACTATAGTAATCGTGTATTGATAGAGAAAAGGATATTATTTAATTTTTTCTTTGAGAGCTTTCCCGGCCTTAAAAACTGGTACATTTTTTGATCTGATCTTGATCTTCTTTCCTGTTTTAGGATTAACTCCGGTTTTCTCCTTTCTGTGAGCAATAGAAAATGTACCAAAACCTACTAAGGTAACCTTCCCTTTATTCTTCAGCTCTTCCGTAACAGTATCAATGAATGAATTTACGAGATTTTCCGTGTCTGAAACCTTAAGTTGAGCTTTTTCCGAGATAGATTTTACCAATTCAGTTTTGTTCATTACTCCTCCTCTGAAAATAATAAAAAATAAGTAAAAAAAAGTCAAGATAAAGAAATAAAATAGAATACAAATTTATTGGGCACAAATATAGTTTTTTAGTTAACAATTAGATAAATGTATGATTATATTGACAAAAAACTTTCAACTAAATAGAATCTTCATTATGTTCAGAGATCTGAAAGAAGAAGAGATTCAACATCTGATTGATATGTTGAAGAACGGTAAAATTAAGATATCAAAAAAAGAGATTATAAATAAACTAAAAAAAATTCTTGATTCCCAGCAGATCTTTCCACTTGATCAACAGAGAATGATGCTTCTAAAACTTATACATAATTATGACATAACCAAGAAAAAGGCAGTCATAATTCTTGATGAACACATAAGGGATATATACCCTTCCACAATTGCATTAGGAGTTCTTGCTGAAGACTGGCCCGGGATGTCAAATTCTATTCTTGGACTAATTCATCACAGATCAAGAAATGTCCAGTTTATAAAGGGATTTACTGTAGAGTTTAAAAAGAAGATTGTTGGCATAGTCATTCTTGCATTTAATATATATTCAAAGAATGAATTGGATGTCTTTAAAAAGGAGAAAAAGTCACTAATTAAAACCATAAAGGAAGCTGCGGTCGGCAGTGTCAGTAAATATATACTACAGGACGAGGAAGCAGTAAAATCAGGAATATTCAATCAGATATTAAAAAGGATAAAAAAGATATATACTGAAGATGATATTGATCAACTAATAAATGAGAATGGTCAGGTTTTAAAGTTTGTCCTCTCCCGAACAAGAAAGTACCTTGAGGAGAGAAAAACAAACGATCTTGCAGATTTTATTCTTGAAAATTTCAAGTGTCAGAAACTGGTCAGATCAGGTAATGTAAATGAAATAATCAAGATCAAAAATTTTGAGACCACTTATGAGAAATTGACCGGGATTACTTTCGTTTGTAAGGGATATGTGATATCAATTGAGGATTTTTTAAGAACTCTGGATCATATTGTCCCTGATCATATAATTAAGCATCACAAGAGTTTTGTAAGCAGTGACGGACTCCTGGTCTACAGGATCGAGATCGTTGATAAATATGGATCTCAACTTACATCGCTATTAACATCTTCTATTGAAAAATCATTTAATAAAATCGTCATTGCTGCACATAATTCAAGATTTTCAAATATAAAATCGGTTGGAGGATTCGAACACTTTGCAAGAGCAATAATTCCCTTTCTTATGGATGAGATAGAACGGACCAGAATTACACAGGTTTTTCTCAATGTGACTAATAAAACTGATTTTAATATTGAAATTAAAGCAATAATAGTAAGAACTTTTAAGAATAAAGGGAAAATATTAAATTTAATTCCAAAAATAGATAAATTGCCAGGTGTGGAGATCAGTTCTTTCATCCCGACCAAAGTGTACCGGGACAATTTTTTTGTTGATCTTTTCAAACTTAAAATTGATCTTTCGGAATTTTCATCTGTAAGAGATATTTTTGATACACTCAGGGAAACGATAAAAAAGGAATTTGGAGCGATCAGGGATTTTGATCAGGGGTTAAGGGACATAAATATTTTTATACTGACCAAACTTATTGATGAATTAAAAGAAATAGATAAGAAGATCATAATGGAAATATTTTTCAATTTTGATGAAATGTTCCGGATCGAAACAAACTTTGAAGTTATGAAGGAAGTTGTAAGTATGTGCTATGACCTGACATTTGAATCAAAGAAAAGGACTGGTTCGCCAATATTTATTAATTCTAAAAAAATGAAGGATACAAATAAAACCATTATAATTGTTTCATGTTTCAGAGACAGATCATTCCTGAGAACAATAACTTCGCTCTTTAAGGAATTTAATATAAATTTTTCAAAATTTTATATTGATCAGAGAAAATATTCCACAATTATCATCGATTCCAATAAAGATGCTGAATTGAGGAGCTTGATAAAAGAGTTAAAGGAGAAGATAAAAGGGTGTATTTAAAAGAAACTAAGGGACCTTCCCTTATTTCTTATTTGTAAAGTCACGCATGATGGAATAAAATTCCTTAATATTACTTACAGGCAGGATTTCAGCCTTCTTAATATTGACATCAGATTGTGCTTTGGGGATTATGAATTTTTTAAAACCGTGATTTACTGCTTCTTTGATCCTGTTTTCGATAAAACTTACAGGGCGAATTTCTCCGGTAAGTCCTACTTCACCCAGGAAGACCATATTTCCCCTGAAAACTAAATTCTTATGACTTGAAATCAGTGCCGAGCATACCGCCAGGTCACTTGCAGTTTCTTTAAGGTTTATTCCCCCTGTTATATTAAGGAAGACATCTGATTTATAGAAAGGGATTCTTAGTTTTTTTTCTATTACAGAGATCAGCATTGATAATCTGAATGGATCAAATCCTATTGCCATCCTTCTGGGGTTCCCTCCGAAGGGATTTTCGGTTACTAAGGCTTGTATCTCTATCAATATAGATCTCATTCCTTTCATCGATGCGACTACAGATGTGCCCGGTTCTATGGAATCTCTCTTCTGAAGAAAAACTTCTGACGGATCAGTTACAGAGGTTAAGCCTGTAGCACTCATTTGAAAAATCCCCAACTCATTCACAGATCCATACCTGTTCTTTTCCACTCTTAACACTTTTAAATTAGATTGAAGTTCTCCCTGGAAATAAAGTACGACATCAACCATGTGTTCCAGAGTTTTCGGGCCAGCTATCTGCCCGTCCTTTGTTATATGGCCAATAATAAAAACTGCAATATTGTTTGATTTAGCAATCTCTACCAGTTCGGAAGTAACATGCCTCAATTTTGAGACTGATCCGTTGAATCCCCCAGTCTTCCTGGAGTTCAAAGTCTGTATGGAGTCAATTATAATGAATTCCGGGGACAGTTTTTTCAAGCTGATTTTCAGGTCTTCAAGATCTCCCATAGTGAGAAGGAAAATATCTTCTGAGGCTATCCCCAGCCTGTCTGCCCGGGATTTGATCTGTCCTTCAGACTCTTCACCGGAATAATAAAGTACCTTCCCTTTTTTAGAAAGATTAGCTGAAACTTCCAGCAATAATGTAGATTTGCCGACACCAGGTTCTCCTCCGATCAAAATAACTGATCCCGGCACAATACCGCCACCGAGGGACCTGTCAAATTCTTTGATATCTGAATTTATTCTGGATATTTTCTCCTGATCTATACTATTTAATCTAACAGGATCTCTTCTTTGTTCATCTGATATTTCATTGGAATTATCAACTTGATCAGTAATTTCATTCATTGAATTCCAGCTGTCACATTGAGGACATTTGCCGTAGAATTTCGGGCTCTGATATTGACACTCAGAGCATTCAAAAAATGTCTTAGATGCCATCAGGTAATTAAGGCTTAATCCTTTTCAGTGAGTATAGAGAAGTCAGCAATTTGCAGAAAAAGTTCGTTGATCTTTTGCAGCAGTCCGATCCGGTTCTTCCTGATATTCTCATTCTTATCCATTACGAGAACTTTCTCAAAGAAATTGTCTACTACGGGTTTCATATCAATAAAATTTGAACATGCTTCGATATAATCATTATCCCTTAGAAGTTTTTCGGTTCCCGATCTTGTTTCATTTATTATCTCAAATAAAACTTTTTCTTCAGGCTCAACCAGAAAGGTATCAGAGACAGCAAGAATTTCAGAATCTTTGATTATATTTCTTACTCTTTTATGAACCTCAATCAGATGATGGATGGATGAGCTCTTTGAAACTTCAGAAACTGCTTTAGTTCTCAGGTATATCTTGTAAATGAACAGAGTATTACTCTTTATCACACTGTTAACCACATCATTATCTATGAACAGGAGATCTTTTAGAAAGTGCTCCATCCTTGCTGAGAATAGAGATGTTATCACTTTAAGTATTTTTCCCCTGTCTTCCACAGCAATACCGAATTTATTAATAGTAAATTCAATTACTGGCTTCAGGTCAAAATTGAGTTTGAAATCTACAATTATTTTAATGATCGCAGAAGTATCTCTTCTGATCCCATAAGGATCTTTAGAACTAGAAACTTTAATTCCTTTGGAAATCAATCCAACAATATTATCGATCTTATCACCTATTGAAAGGATTCCGGCATTAAGGCTTTCAAGTTCGTCTTCAACAAATCCCTTCGGTTCATAGTGGTAATATACAGTTTCCCAGATATCTCTTTCTATACCTTTTTCTTTAAGATAAAGTCCTCCCATTATGCCCTGTAATGAGGGGAATTCACCCACCATCCTCGTTAAAAGATCATTCTTACATAATTCTGCTGCAGCACCGATATTCTTTGTCTGCTCAGTATTTCCCGATAATTCGGAAAGAAGTTCTGATATTTCTTTTATTCTTATACTCTTTTCGTGAAATGTTCCCAGATCTTTCTGGAACATAACATTTTTCAATCCTTCCCTTAAAGCTTCAAAATCATCATTTCTGTCATTATCCCAGAAAAATTTCGCATCCTCAAAAGTAGCCCTGATGACTTTTTCATTTCCTTTGGAGACAGATTCACTTTCGTCAGGGACATTTGAAACCCCTGCAAATATATTTGTCAGTTTTTCACTCTTGTCATATACCGGAACGAGTTTCTTCTCATTTATCATAAACGTTGATATGATCTCAGATGGGAGATCAAGATATTGTTCATCAAATTTCCCGGCAAAGACTACAGGATATTCATTATTAAATACGTAATACTCCAGCATCTTATCTGTCATTTGTACTTTTAAGCCCAGGTCCTTTTCCAGATCTTTTATTTCTGTCAGGATCTTATCCTTTCTCTCTTCTTCACTGAAGATAACGAAATTCTGACTCATTTGCTCACAATATTCCTGAAAAGATGAGATTCTGATCTTCTCCTCAGACAGAAGACGGTGTCCATTAGTTATATTTGAAGATGTTATCCCGGCAAATTGAAAATCAATGGTTTTACCATTGAAGATTGCCAGCAAATTTCTAATAGGCCTTACGAAACTTTTCCCTGAACTATTCCATGTCATTGTTTTGTTAAAGAACATTTTATCAAGAATTTCAGGAATTAATTTACTAAGGAGTGCTTTTGTATCATCCCCTTTATCTTCTCTTGTAAATCCAAGATAAATTCCCTTTTTTGTTTCTATTTCCTCAAGGTCCGACTCTTTTATTCCATTTGTTTCCAGAAATTTTTCAAGTGCTTTGGTTGGATTCTGATCTTCATCAAAAGCAATCTCCCTGGAAGGACCTTTGACCTGTTCAGATTTTGCTCCGGAAACCGAACTGATATTATTAAAAAAGAGGAGGAATCTTCTGTTGGTCATTGCAGTTTCAATTGCTCCGATTTCAATACGTTTTTGTATTAAAGAATTTGTGAAACCTTTAATCAACTGATCCATTATATCTTTAACATAGGATACAGGGACTTCTTCAACTCCCAATTCAAATAAAAATTCAGCCATTTTTACCTTCTGTTTTTAATATGTATAATTTTGCTGTTTGAGATGCAAGGTCTCTCATCGAAGCAAGAAATGATGTTCTTTCAGCTACAGATACTGCTTTTCTTGCATCAAGTATATTGAATGCATGTGAACATTTAAGAACATAATCGAATGCAGGAAGATATAATTCAAGTTCAAGAAGTCTTATCGCTTCTTTATTGTAGAGCATATATAATTCCCTCAACATCTCTATATCAGCAGTTTCAAAGTTGTAGACAGAGAATTGTTTCTCCTCTTCTGTTCTTAATTCACCATAGGAAACATTATTACTCCAGCTAAGATCGTAGATGTTACTCTTCTGTTCAAGAAAACTTGCCAGTCTTTCGATTCCGTAAGTAATTTCCAGAGATTTGGGATTAAGTTCTATTCCCCCCGCCTGCTGGAAATATGTAAATTGTGTGATCTCAAGGCCGTCGCACATAACCTGCCACCCCACGCCCCATGCACCGAGAGAGGGGGATGCCCAATTATCTTCATCAAATTTTATATCATGATTCCTAATCTCGACACCAAGAAACTGCAAGCTGTTAAGGTATAACTCCTGCCCGTTTTCCGGGACAGGTTTCAATATTACCTGAAATTGGTTGTGTTTTTGTACCCGGTTGGGATTCTCCGCATATCTGCCGTCATCCGGCCTTCGGGAGGGTTGCCAGTATGCTGTTCTCCACGGTTTTTTCCCAAGCACTTTAAAGAAAGTGTCGGGAGTCATTGTCCCGGCTCCTACTTCATTATCATAACCGGAAGCAATATAACATCCGTTATGGGACCAGAATTCCTCTAATTTTAAAATAATTTCCTGTATGCTCAATTTTCCTCACTTTTCTTCCATCTGAGTATTAACTTACGTGCAGCATAAACTTCATCAAGTCTTGATACGGGAGTGTTGTGCGGTGAGTTCTTCAGATGTTCAGGGTTTTCACTTGCTTCCTTTAATATGGTTTTCATGACAGATAGGAAATTATCAAGCGTCTCTTTACTTTCAGTTTCAGTAGGCTCGATCATCATTGCACCATGAATTATCAATGGGAAATATACTGTAAATGGATGAATATTATAGTCAAGAAGCCTTTTCGCTATATCCAGTGTTTTAACATTGAGTCCTGAATCTGAAAAGACCACTTCATGAAGTGTTTTACTTTTATATGGAAGGTCCAGATATCCTTCCAGCCCTTTCCTTATATAATTTGCATTAAGAACCGCATCTTCAGCTACCAGGCTTATATTCTCTTTCCCAAGAGCCATCAGGTAGGCAAGTGCCTTTACTATTACAAGGAAGTTCCCATAGTAATTCTTGATTCTTCCTATTCCGTTCTCAGTAAAATAGTTAACCTTTAATTTATTGCCATCAGATGTTATTCTGGGGACAGGGAGGAACTTTGACAGTTCTTTACTGACACCGATGGGTCCGGATCCGGGGCCTCCGCCTCCATGAGGTGTTGAAAATGTTTTGTGAAGGTTAAGATGTATAACATCGGCACCAAGATCACCCGGCCTTACTATTCCAAGGAAAGCATTCATGTTTGCACCGTCCATATAAAGCAGGGAGCCGTTATCATGAAGGGCTTTGGAAATTTCAACAATATTTTTTTCGAAAATACCAAGAGTATTTGGATTCGTCATCATAAGCGCTGCTACGTCTCTGTCCAGGTGTTTTTTTAATTCTTCCAAATCAATAATTCCATCCTCATTTGACGGAATCTCTTTTATCTCATATCCGGCAAAATGGGCAGAAGCGGGATTAGTACCATGAGCGGAGTCGGGGATCAGAACTACTTTTCTCGGATCACCAAGGGATGTCAGGTGTTTTCTGATTATCATCATCCCTGTGAATTCCCCGTGAGCTCCGGCTGAAGGCGTAAGTGTAAATGAGTTCATCCCGGTCAGCTCAATAAGCCAGTCTTCAAGTTCTTTTAATATTTTAAGATTTCCCTGTACAAGATCAACAGGGGAGTATGGATGAGCGGAGAGGTTTTCGATCCCTGCTATTTTCTCATTAACTTTTGGATTGTACTTCATTGTACATGAACCTAACGGATAGAATCCATTGTCTACCGAATGATTTAATCTTGCAAGGTTTGAGAAATGTCTTACGGTCTCCACTTCTGACAGTGACGGAAAATCTTCAATACCGTCTCTGAGCTTATTTTTATCAATTGTAATAAGGTCATTAGGAAGCTGGTTCAGACTGACAGATATTCCTGTTTTCCCCGGCCGGCTGACATTGAAGATAAGTTCCGGAAGTTTGTTCATCTTAATTCTCCAATGGCATTTACAAAATTGTCTATATCCGCTTTCTTATGCATCTCGGTAAAGTTGACAAGTATATGGTTTTTAAACTCTTTGAAGAACCAGTTCAAAGGAATACCCGGGAGTATTCCCTTCATCTTCAGTTTTTTCATGAATTGATCAATATCCATATCTTTCAGATCGATTACTACTTCATTGAAAAAATCTTTTTTGAATTTTACTTCTATATGGTCCATACCTGATATTTGTTTTACAAAATATGCGGTATTAAGATGATTTGATTTTGAAATATCATTCAGGCCTTTTTCTCCGAGAATCGTTAGATAGATTGATGCTCTAAGTGCACACCATGCCTGATTAGAGCAAATATTTGATGTTGCCTTTTCTCTTTTAATATGCTGTTCTCTGGTTGACAAGGTGAGTACATACCCCCTGTTTCCATTTGTATCAATTGTTTCTCCGACAAGCCTTCCGGGAATTTGCCTGACGAATTCTTTCCTTGCTGATATGAATCCAAGAAAAGGGCCTCCATATGATAGAGGAAGTCCGAAACTTTGTGCTTCACCTACAACAATATCGACACCGTTCGATCCCGGAGAGGAGAGGAAAGGGAGTGAAAAAGCTTCAGTAATTATCTGTGTGGTAATAATACCTGAATTATGAGCTATTTCGGTTATCTGATCTACGTCTTCGATAACACCGAAAAAATTGGGTGATTGAAATATCACTCCACCTGTCTCATCATCCAGCTTAGATCCCAGGTCTGCAATATCGACCTTTCCTGAAGTTTCATCAAAATCAACCTGTTCTATACTGATATCCAGATTCTGGATATAGGAATTTATTATCTCAAGATATTCCGGGTGAATATTTGAAGCAGCAAGTATTTTTTTCTTACGGGATTTTCTAACCATGAGAAGGACACCTTCGGCCGACGCTGTCCCTCCATCATACAAAGAGGAATTTGATATATCCATTCCTGTCAGCATTGACATCATTGTCTGGTACTCGAACATTGCCTGGAGGCTTCCCTGGCTTACCTCAGGCTGATAAGGTGTATATGGAGTAAGGAAATCTCCCTTCGAACTGAGTGATTTTACTGCCTCCGGGATAAAGTGATTGTATGCTCCGCCACCAAGAAAACTTTTATATTTATGGAATTCATTTTCTTTCCCATATTCATTGAATTTTTCTATTAATTCATCCTCATGAAGCATTGAAGGAATATTATCTAAAGGAAAATAGTATTTTTCTTTCGGGATATCTGAAAAAAGTTCTTTAATATCATTGATACCTATAACTTTTTTCATCTCCTCTCTTTCTGGGTTTGTAAGGGGGAAATATCTCATCTATATCTCCTGCTCAGATTCCCTTAAGGTACTCTTCGTATTGATCTGCGTCAAGGAGATCGGTCAATTCAGCAGAATCTGAAATTTTGATCTTAAATATCCAGCCTGAATCGTATGGATCTTTGTTGATATTTTCCGGAGTGTCCTCAAGTGATGTGTTTACGTCAACTACTTCACCAGAAAGAGGTGTGAAAATATCATTTACTGCTTTGACTGATTCAATATTAGAACATGTATCTCCTTTTGAAAAGGAGTTCCCTTTTTCAGGGAGTTCAATATAAACAACATCGCCCATTTCTTTCTGTGCATAATCCGAAACGCCAATGATAGCTATATCATCTTCAAGTTTTACCCATTCATGATCTTTTGAAAATTTGTAAGTTTTTAAATCCATAATTTTCCTCCTTTAATTAAAATATCAACAAGCTTTTATCATCATGAGATAATGTTTCAATTATTGTTATCACGAAGATCTTTTGTAAAAAGGTGTTTCAACAACCATAGCTTCGACCTGTTTTTCCCTTATCTCAACATGAAATTTTGATCCAATATCACTATGTCCGAGTGGTAGGTAAACAAGGCCGATAGGTTTCCTGAGGAATGGGGCAAAGGTTCCGCTGGTAACCTCAGAATAGTGTTTGCCATCCACGAACACTTTATAACCATGCCTCGGGACTCCTTTTTCTGTAAGTTCAAACCCTACAAGTTTCCTGCTGATACCTTCTTCTTTTTGCTTCAATAGAGAATCTCTTCCAATAAAATCCCCTTTCTTCAACTTAAGTATCCACCCCAGATCTGCCTCAAGGATAGTATGGGAATCATCAATATCGTTACCATAGAGGGACATTTTTGATTCAAGCCGAAGGGTATCTCTCGCTCCAAGTCCGGCCGGAATTATTCCAAGGTCTTTCCCTTTTTCAGCAAGATCAATAAAAAGATCTGACGCTGTTTTCTCATCAGATTGAAAATATATCTCAAATCCATCTTCGCCTGTATATCCGGTTCTCGAAATTATTGCATCAATGTTGCTTACTTTTCCGACAAGAAAATAGTAATACTTGAGATCGGTTATTTTATCACTGGTGAATTGAGTAAGCAGTTTCTCCGCATTCGGACCCTGAATGGCTATTTGAGTATATTCATCGCTCCGGTTCTTAATTGAAACTCCGAATCTTTCAACTTTACTGCTTATCCATTTAAAATCCTTCTCAAGATTTGCTGCATTGACGACCAGCAAATATTCTTTATCAGTTATCATATAGACCAGCATGTCGTCAACAAAACAACCGTTTTCATTTGGAAGAGCAGTATAGAGAATCTTGCCCGGCTTCAGTTTGCTGATATTGTTGGAAGTAATATACTGAACTGCATCAAGAGCCGAATCGCCTTTAATGAATATTTCTCCCATATGACTTACATCAAAAATTCCGCCTGTGGTTCTCACCGAATTATGTTCTTCAGATAATCCGGAATATTGAACAGGAAGGTCCCATCCGAAGAAGTCGATCATTTTCCCGCCAAGATGGTAATGTGCACTGTTAATTGTAGTTTTTTTCATGAAAGATGCTCCAGTTTTCCCAAATTATAAACTATCACAATAATCCTCAAAAATCAAGAAATCAAAATAGAATTCAAATAGAGATAAAGATAGTATTTTTGTTGCATTTAGAGTATAATCTGAATTTATTATTGAGTTTTTTTAATTTCAGGTAACAACATGATGATATCAGGCTCTATCTGTTTACAAATAGTGAATTCTTTGATAAAATATTAAATAAGCTAAATTTAGGAGGAGATTTTGAGTATTACTACGGAAGATAAACAAAAGGTGATAGGAAAGTATCAGATAAATGATAAAGACACCGGTTCTTCAAATGTTCAGGTTGCATTATTAACAAATAGAATTAAGGATTTAACCGACCACTTCAACGTCCATAAAAAAGATCATCATTCAAGAAGAGGTCTCCTGGTAATGGTTGCAAAGAGGAGAAAACTTCTGACTTATATCAGGAAAAAAGATTATCAACAATATCTTGATATAATTGGTAATCTTAAATTAAGGAAATAAAGGTATTCAATTTATACTTATCTGAAGTTTGGTTTTAAATAAAGGAGAAATAGAATGGAAAGAAGCATTAGTATAGATATAGGTGGAAATGATCTGAAGATCGAAATCAAAAAATGGGCTAAACAGTCAAATGGATCAGCAGTTCTGTCATATAAAGATAATGTATTATTAGTAACCGCTAATATGCGGGATGAGGCCAAAGAGGATCAGGATTTTTTCCCTCTTATGGTTGATTTTAGAATTAACAATTATGCCGCGGGTAAAATTCCCGGTGGCTTTTTTAAGAGAGAAGGGAGATTATCAGAAAAAGAGATATTATTATCAAGACTTATCGATCGTCCGATCAGGCCATTATTCCCTGAAGGTTTTTATAATGATACACAGGTAATCGAAATGTTGTTATCTGCAGACTTGAGTGTAGATTTTGATGCAATGGGGATAATCGGTGCATCTGCTGCATTAATTTCCTCATCTATCCCGTTTGCAAAACCTGTCGGAGCTGTAAAGATAGGATGGAAAGACGGGCAGTTCTCAATAAATCCCGGGAAGGAAGCAGCTGATGAATCAGATATGGTCCTTTTCGTTGCCGGAACTGAGGATGATGTTGTTATGATCGAATCGGGTGGTAATGAGTTTAGTGAGGAGACTTTCAAAGAGGGCCTTAAGTTAGCAAAGAAGATTATTACTGATATTTGTGTAACCCAAAAAGCTATTATGAATCCCGATAAGTTCAAGGTTAGTCCTGATGTGGAACTTGAAAATATTTACAATGAATTGAAAGAAAAGTATTTTGATGGATTCAGGGATGGAATTTTTTCAGTTGTTAAGAGTGAAAGGAAAGAGAAACTTGGAAAACTTACTGAAGAGATCATGAATGGAAATGATGATGATTCAAAAAAAGGAAAATACAAATCTGCAATTCACAAATTGGAGTATGAAGTATTCAGAAAAACTCTTATAAGCAAAAAGAAGAGGAATGACGGTAGAGATCTGGATGAGATAAGAGATATCAGTATTGAACTGGGGATCCTCCCGAGGGTTCATGGTTCTGCAGTTTTTACAAGAGGAGAAACCCAGGCTCTGGCAACGGTTACTCTAGGTTCGGAAGATGATGCTCAGAGAATAGATGATATATATTCCAGTGGTCAGTTAAAGAAATTTATGCTCCACTATAATTTTCCCCCTTTCTCGGTTGGAGAAGTAAGTTTTCTCAGGGGAGCGGGAAGAAGAGAGATCGGCCATGGAAATCTTGCAGAAAAAGGTTTGTCACCTGTTATTCCTTCTGAAACGGATTTTCCTTACACTATCAGGATTGTTTCAGATATACTTGAATCAAATGGTTCTTCTTCTATGGCAACAGTTTGCGGCGGATCACTAGCTTTAATGAATGGAGGCGTTCCCATAAAAGCACCTGTAGCCGGCATTGCAATGGGACTGGTAAAGGAAGGTGATGATTTTGCTGTACTTACTGATATTGCAGGTTATGAAGATCACTTCGGCGATATGGATTTTAAGATAACCGGAACTGAGAAAGGTATAACTGCTGCACAACTTGATATTAAGATAGACGGGTTAAGCGATGAGATCATCGACAAAACACTTGATGATGCTAAAAAAGCCAGATTATTCATACTTGATAAGATGAAGGGTGCAATTGTAGAACCTTCTGAGAAGCTTTCTGAATATGCCCCGGTAATTCTCACTATTAAAATCAATCCGGAAAAAATTAAAGATCTTATAGGACCCGGAGGTAAAACGATCAAAGGACTCATTGCAGATTTCGGTGTTAAAGTTAATGCTGAAGATGATGGTTCTGTAAAAGTCGCGGCTCCGAACAAAGATGTCGGAAATAGTGTTCTTCAAAGGATCAAGGAATTAACGCAGTCTGCCGAGGTTAACAGGATCTATACAGGTAAGATCACTAGGATCGAAGATTACGGTATATTTGTTGAATTATTCAGAGGTGCTGTCGGTCTTGTTCATATTTCTGAAATATCACCTACAAGAATAAAAAACATAAGTGAAATGAAATACAAGATCGGACAGGAAATTGAAGTTAAAGTTATAGATGTAGACAGGGATAACCGGATAAAAGCAAGTATCAAAGCAATTAGTAGCAGCAGAGACTAAAACTGCTGCTTTAATTATTGTTCATGAGACTTAACAAGGACTTAAGGACATTTAATCTTTCAAACAGGCCCGGTTTTACCATAATAGAATTAATTGTTGTAATAGCTATTATTTCAACTCTTGCTGTCATTGCAATCCCAATGGTTGAAACTTCTGTAAAAAGAGAGCGTGAATTGGTGTTCAGAAGGTCTCTTCGTGAGATCAGAACAGCAATTGACGATTTTCATAAGTTTGTTATCAAGAACAAGATCAAGCATGATGAAGATTCTTACGGGTATCCGGAAGACCTTGAAATACTTGTTAAAGGAATCGAATATCGTGATTCAAAGAACAAAGCGAAGATTAGAAGGTTTTTGAGGAGGATTCCGGCAGATCCAATGACAAGGACAAACGAATGGGGACAGAGGTCTTACCAGGATAAAAGAAATTCTACTCACTGGGGCGGGGAGAATGTATGGGATATTTACTCAAAATCGGAAAAAAAAGCTCTTGACGGGTCATACTACAAAGAGTGGTAGCATTATCAAAGTATAATAACCTCAATTTCTTTATAGAGAATTCTTTTAAGGTTCTCATAAAGGTTGCCGGATTCTTTATCAGAATTGATAAATATTGAATAAATTTGTTCCAGTAATTCAACAGGCACTTTGACCAATTCGTTCCCAGTTTGTTCCCTGCGATATAGTTCAATGTAAGATGTTACGAACAAAAGGAAAATGAGAAGTTTGAAATGATCACTATGATACCAGATCTTTCCTTCAAATTTGTTTACACCAATCAGTGATTGAAGGTCATCATCCATGAAAAATGAATCAATTTGTGAAACCCATTTCTCTGAGTTAACTATACTACTAAATAATTCTGTAAACTTTATTGTCAGTTTTATAAACTTCACTATAACTTCAGGATATAATTCTAAAATCCCTGAATTTGTAAGGATATCTTCGAGGATTTCCTGGAAATAATACTGAGAAAAATATTCCATTTTATTAATGTCAGAATTAAGAATTGTGTTCTTACATGTATTTCCAATGATTATTGATGGTATTATGATCGGAAATAAAAGATTCCGATCATCCAGATCAGAAAATTTATTTCTCAGATCTTTGTTTTGAATCTTTAATAATATCTCCCCACGGAAACTTTTCAATACTTCCATTTTTGAAAGTATTTCCGATCTGTTGCTTTCAACTTCTTCACCAATGTGTTCAATAACTGAAATATTCAGGAATAGCTGATCACAAAATTGCATTAATTGATCCATGTTAATTTTATCCGGGTCCCCGATTTTGAAATTATCAAAGTGGTGAAACATCTTTCTCAATATATTTGAGATAGGATTATTAACTTCCTGATCATACAATTTTTCAATATCATTTACCCCTCTGCCTTTGAGGTGTTCATGAAGTCTGCTGTATTTTTTGTCCAGTGCATCATCAAATATTCTGAATTGCAGAAAAACATGATATTTAAATGCTCCAAGTTCCAAATACATACCTTTATCTGAAATTTCTGTTGATTTCCTTATGTAGGTTAACGAAGTTACATTATCACAAAAAACAACAAACTTGTTCTCATGGGGATGAATACCGAGTGAATCACTTAAACTGGTTGTATGAATATTTTTTGTCCCGTCAGGTGTGAATTGAGCAAAAGGGCTGGAGATATGAATAAACCCGGCACAGCTTGAATATTTGTTATTAAATACTACTATAGAATTCTTCCCATTATACAAATTTGAATATGCAATAACATCTTCGTTTACTTCTCCATTACTGGTTGTAAAATCATATAATCTGAAATATTCCGATTGCGAAAAAATCTCCCTCTGTTTTAAAAGGGGAAATATCTCTTTTTGATGCCTCTTAAAAAGTTCAGGGTCCGGAGATTCATCCATATATGCTTTTCTGTATTCCATGCCGTATTTTTCTCTGAATCCTTCGATCTGCCCGTGTCCGAACATTGGCAATCCCGGTAATGTTGATAGAAGTGTACAGACACCAAAATATTTATCATCTGAACCGAATTGGCTGACAGCAGTTTCTTCATCGGGATTGTTCATGAAATTTGCGAAACGTTTAAGTATCTCAGGGTTAAATTCAATTGTATTTTTTATTGAAGTTCTGAATCCGTTATTCTCTTCTGATTTTAAAAAATTCATAAATGCACTATTGTACACCCGGTGCATCCCCAGAGTTCTTACGAAGTAGGGCTCCATCATCCAGAATGCCTCAGCCAGCAACAGAGTTTCAGGAGTCTTCTCTGCAACTCTTTCGACCACTTCCTGCCAGAACTCTTTTGGGAAAAGTTCATTGAATTTTTCTTTGTCCATCCCTCTGCCTGCTCTTGAAGGGATATCTCCTCCATGGCCCGGTTCGGGGAACCATAATCTCTGAAAGTGTTTTTTTGCAAGTATCATTGCAGCATCAAATCTGATAATTTTGAATTTTTCAGCGATTCTGATAATGGTATTTATTACATGTTCCCTTACATCATTCCTTAAATAATTTAATTGAGCAGTATCATTCCACGGCATCGAAGTGCCGTCATTCCCATGATAGATGTATTTTTTTTTACCATTTGAATTTTCAATAAGTTCAAAAACAACTGAAGCGTCGCTTTTGTCATAATAATGATCTTCAAGGTGTATTGTATACCGATCATTTTCGCTCAGATCAGGGCCATTAAATGTATAGGAACCGAAAGGTGAGGAGTCTGTAGAAACGAACCAGTCGGGATTATCGCAGACCCATTTTGAATCTATGCCCATATGATTCGGAACCATATCTCCTGCAAGTCTGATACCCCTTTTTTTAGCTTTTTCTTTTAGTGAAAGAAAAGCCTCCTCACCACCCAGATCCTGAGCAATATTATAATCATAGATCGAATATGCTGAAGACATAGCCTCAGGATTTCCGGTCATTTTTTTTATTTTGGCAGAGGCTTTACTACGCTCCCATATCCCGATCAGCCATAATCCGGAAAATCCTCTGGAAGCAATTTTATCAAGTTCTTCATCAGGTATCTGATCAAGTCTGCAAACCTCAGTGTTATATGATCTTGAAAGTTGATCCAGCCAGACATATGTGCTTTTTGCGAGCAGAACAAGTGATGACATCCAGTCTCTATCTCTGGAAAAATTATCAGGATCATTATCCTGACCGGAGGAAAAAGTGTGGGGCATAGTTTTCCCTCTTTTTGAAAATCTGATTTTATTTTCCTCTTTCAAATGATCCAATCCTGTCAAAAGTTTTAACCTTAGATCTCCAATCAGGTCTCCCCAATTTTCAATGATGTAAACAAGTTGGTCCATAATTGATTCCGGGAAGATCTCTGAGGGGATTTTGAGAAACCTGATGAGGTTAATTTTGTCCGGACCGAATCCGGGGATATTGTTGAAAAAAGATTCGATCTCATTGAAAACAGAAAACATGAGCTTATTCTGGCCATCGGTTGAAGAGAAAAAAATATCCTGAAAAGGTATATATGCTTTGTTATTATAGCTTATACCCAGTGTAATAAGATCCCTTAAAAGCTGTATATTCTTAAAAGATTTTTTTCCCCCGGGAATAAAAGTTTCTGAATATCCTGAAATAAAATCAGGAAAAGCTTTTTTACCGATCTTCTTTTTTAGATGCTCAAAACATTCCTCTGTAAGAGAATCTTCATGACTATTCAGATATGAATCAATAATATGAATCAGTGCTTCGTCTATCAGTGACAATGAGTAGATCATAGAAGAAGACAGTCCTTTAAAAGGATATTGATTATCAATAAAATGTTTGGAAATATATTCTGCCTCTCCGAAATCTATAACAATGGTTTTGCCGGTTTCTGTCATTTTCATATCATATATATGGTGGCGGTCTTTTGAGATCCTGGATATATGAATAGATGTCAATTCAGGTCTCCGTCAATTAATATTATATCCATTAGAATAAATCCTATCTTTTTCTGTCAGTAAAATCAATCTGAAATATTAACTGACAACTACTCTCGATGTTGACTAATCCTGGATTTCTTGTATAATAAAAACGTTTTCAGGGAGGATAAAGTGGATCTATCAAATAAAATTGACAGCAAGTTCAGGGTAGCAATAATAGTTGCACGCAGAGCAAAACAGCTTATAAACGGAGCAAAACCTCTGATTGAAATAGAAGCACAGAATCCTTTAACAATTGCAATTGAAGAAGTAAACCTGGGATTGGTTACAATGGAAATGCTGGATAGTGTCAATATTTATCTGGCAGAAGCGACTGAGTTTCAGGAAGAGAACGCAGAAGAAACTACAGATGAAAATGAATTGGAACTGGAACTAACCGAAGAAAATGAGACAACCCCTGAAGAGACCGTAGAGCCGGAGGCTGTAGAAGCAAAGGATCCGGACAAAACTGAAACCGAAAAATAATTATTTTCTTTATTAATTTTCCATAAAATGGAAATCTTTTTAATATCACCGAACTGGATTGGCGATTGTGTTATGTCTCTTCCTGCTGTAAGGGCATTAAAAGCTTTAAGTCCGGATCTGAAAATATATATCATCACAAAAACTCATTTAAGTTCAATTTACATGAACATTCCGGAGATAGATGAAGTGTTATCCCTCCATTCCGGAAATTTATTAAAAAGTTTTATTCTTAATATTATGACTTTACGGAAGTATAAAATAAAAGAAGGGATACTTTTTCCAAATTCTTTTAAAAGCGCTTTAATGCTCAGATTATCCGGCGTTAAGCATCTGACAGGTTACGAACGGGATATGAGAGGATGGATGTTGGAGAAGAAAAAAAAATTTCCCGGAAAATATATTCATCAGATTAGAAGTTATTTAGATCTTATCAGCCTTTATCTGGGCAGTATTGTTGAAGGTTCCTTTTCAAACATGCTGATCTTCAGCGAAGATGAAAAGAAAAAAGCATTATTGATCTTAAAAGAGAATGAGTTTGTTGATGGAGAAAAGCTGATCGGTATTTCCCCGGCTGCAGCATACGGGACTTCAAAGGAGTGGCCTGCAGTTAATTTTGCTGATCTTATAAATAAATTATCAGGGGATATAAAAAATTCATGCTTTGTAATATTCGGATCAGGGAATGATGAAGATAAAATAAATAAAATATCTGATCTGGTATCTGTGCAATTAATAAAAATTACAGGAGAACATACGCTCAGGGAGGCAATATCTGTAATATCCGAATGTGATGTTTTTATCGGAAATGATTCGGGATTGCTTCATACTGCAGATGCTGCCGGTGTTCCTTCTATAGGGTTGTTCGGCCCGACTTCGCCGGAGACTACATCACCGCCGGGCGATCTGACTGAAGCAGTTTATAAATCAGTTGAATGCTCACCCTGTTCCTTTAGAGAGTGCCCTATCGATCACAAATGTATGAATGAGATATCAGTTGAAGAGATCTTCAATAAGACAGAGACAATACTTAAGTCCGAATAAAATATTTCAAACATTTTTTCTCAATCCCTAACATTGTCTCCCATGGTTTTAATATGATTTAAGGTGTGAATTTTCACCTTTTCCAGCATATCATTCTGTGGTAATACTGAAAGCAGACTCTCAATATATTTTCTTTTTTTGATTATTTGCAAAGTCTGATCAAAATTCAGATCATATATCCAACTGATCAATAAAAGTTTAAAGTCTGCACGGTTTTTTATCCTGTTATTGTTCAGGGTCTTATTATTAAAAAAATTTCTAATTGCATATTCCGAATAGTGATCATTGTGAGGAAGGTCGAGCTGGAGAACAGGGTTAATGGATTGTTTAGGATCATTAAAACCCCTTGTGAGAACCTTAAGAATATCAAGTTTATCTGCATCCCTGATCAATTTAGAAATGAGGATCATATCCGGGTCTTCACTTTTTGAATAGAGGTCTTTTTTATTATGAACTAAGATTGCATTCAAAATGAGATCAACACTTTTATCTGAAAGAGCACTAAGGACATTTGTTTCTCTTAGAACACGGACACCCAGTTCTGCATGATCTTCAGAATCTTTATCACTGAAAGTTCCATATGATGTGAATTGTTTAAATCTGCCGATATCATGAAACAATGCGGTCAGAATTGATAGTATGGAGATTTCTTCACTGATATTATTTGACCTGACCAATTCTCTGATGTTTTGAACAACCCTTAGAGTATGATCTTCCTTTATTTGTATGTTCCTGTTTATATTAATATCATTGCAATAAAACGAGGATACATAATCCCTGAACCAGGTGAAATAACACTCAAGGTTCTCTTTAAATTTCATTTAATTGAGAAAATGCAAAGAGATTTGGTAACTATAGGAATATCATCCCAGAGTTGCCACCAAAACAGCTTTGATCGTATGCATTCTGTTCTCAGCTTCATCAAAGACTATTGATGCTTCTGATTCGAAAACCTCTTCAGAAACTTCCATTGATTCCAGTCCGAATTTTTTATATATTTCTTCTCCGATCTTCGTATCTCTGTTATGAAATGCCGGCAGACAATGAAGAAATTTAACTTTACTGTTTCCGGTAAGATCCATAATTTTTTTATTCACCTGGTAAGGCTTGAGAAGATTGATCCTCTCCTCCCAGACAGAATCAGCTTCTCCCATTGAGACCCAGACATCTGTATATAGGAAATCAACTCCTTTAACACCTTCTTCGATATTATCTGTGATCAATATCTTCCCGCCGGAAGCTGATGCGATCTTTTTACACTCATTAACCAGGTCCCCGGAAGGTTGATATTCACGAGGGGCAATGCTTCTGAAGTCCATGCCCATTTTGGCGGCACCGACCATAAGGGAGTTACCCATATTGTTTCTGGCATCACCGAGATATGCGAATTTGATCTTTCCAATTGGTTTATCCGTGTTCTCCATCATTGTAAGAAAATCGGCAAGGATCTGTGTGGGGTGGTATTCATTTGTCAACCCGTTCCATACAGGTACTCCTGCATATTTCCCCAGTTCTTCTACTATATCCTGCCCGAATCCTCTGTATTCAATTCCATCATACATTCTGCCAAGTACTCTGGAGGTATCTTTCATGGTCTCTTTTTGACCGATCTGAGATCCTGAAGGGCCAAGATAGGTTACATGAGCACCCTGATCGAGAGCTGCAACTTCAAAAGCGCAACGGGTTCTGGTTGATGCTTTTTCAAAAATCAACGCAATATTTTTACCGGTCAGTTTTTTCTGCTCGGTACCACAATATTTTGCCTTTTTAAGATCCATAGAAAGGTCTAATAAGAATTTGATCTCTTCCTGTGAAAGATCTAGAAGTTTTAAAAAGTTTCTGTTCCTAAGATTAAATGCCATGAATTCCTCCGATAGAATTTATAAATGAAATATTACATCATAATCCCTTACTTTTCAATATAAATATCATTCATTTGTTCGTTCAGCTTTGGCTTTCGCCATCATCTGATTCAGGAAGCAGGTGCATGGCTTTATCCGTGATTACTTTTGACTACCGCAAAAATGCTTATCATTTTTCGCTGGGCGAAAATCCTCAATTCGATATTGGCGAGACTTCGGATTTGGCCCCGCAAAAGCAAAACACGGAAGTGCCACTTTCCTTGGTAATCAAAATAAATAATACTTGTTTTTAATATATCTCAGGCGTAGACATCTATCTACATTAGCGGGCCACCTTGTATGTTAGATTATTAAATTAGTTTCGCTTAATTTAATAGCTTGGGGCCGCTGATAATATCGATCACCCCGGGGACAAGCAGAGTTAAGCGGATGAGCACATCCGTAGCGGAGCGATGTAGATGAAGGCGAAAGCCAAAGCTTAATGAGTGAATGATATTTGATTGAACCTATTTGGATAAGAGTCGATAACATAGTAAAATTAGATTATGAAAAAAAAAGCTTTGATACTTTTTTCGGGTGGAATTGATTCGACAACAGTTCTTTACTGGGCTAAAAAAGAATTTGATCAAATACTTCTTGTTATCATAGATTATTCACAAAAGCACAATGTTGAGGTAAAAAATGCTATCAGGATTGCAGAACAGAATAACCTTGAGTATTTGCATGTCAGGTTTCCGCTTGGTGAATTGCTTGGATCAGCACTCCTTACTCCGGATTGGGAAATACCCGTGTCATTCGAAACGGCTAAGGACAGCAGGGGGATACCTGAAACATATGTACCATTCCGGAATGGGATATTTCTATCATTGGCAGCAGGGATAGCTGAGACCCGGAACATAACTAATATTTTAACCGGGTTTAATCTTATTGATACTCCCGATTACCCTGATACAACAAAGAATTTTGCTGATAAAATGGAGGCTGCTATCAATGAGGGGACAACTGCATCGATAACAGGAAATAAATATAAAGTAATTACCCCGCTTATAAATAAAAGTAAGAAGGAGATCATTGAGATGGGGCTTAGCCTTAAAGCAGATTATTCAATGTCCATCTCATGTTACAGGGGAGGGGAAATGCCCTGTCTGAATTGTCCGTCATGTGATATCAGGGAAAGAGCATTCAGAGAGATCGGTATTGAAGATCCAATTATCAGCAGATTAAGAATGGAGAAAGAGAATGAAACGTGAGTTGATTGTTAGAAAAAAATTTTCGTCGGCACATTACCTTGAAAATTATAAAGGGAAATGTGAAAAAATGCATGGACATACATTTGTCGTGGAAGTTATATTTAAGGCGGATAAACTCGATAAATCGGGTATCGCCATTGATTTCACAATACTTAAGTCGTATTTAAATAGTATCCTTCCTGACCATAAGGTTTTGAATGAAGTTTATGATTTTTCCCCTTCGGCCGAAAATCTTTCTGAACATTTTTTTAATATGATAAGTAAAGATTATCCGGTATCGAAGGTCACCGTATGGGAATCTGAAAATGCAGCAGCATCGTATGGTTCTTAGATTTCTTTTAAGTTATATTAAATGGAAAAAATTAAAGTAAATGAGATATTCTGGTCTGCCCAGGGTGAAGGAGCTCGAAAAGGTATCTCCTCGATTTTTTTAAGGCTTACCGGGTGTTCTCTTGGTTGCAGTTATTGTGATTCGAAGAGTGCCTGGCATACCGGGGAGTATTTTACTCATGGGGAAATTATCGATAAGATCGGACAATTAGGGGAAAGCTATCCCCGAAGCCAGGTTGTTATAACCGGAGGAGAACCTCTGGAACAGCAGATTGACGGACTTGTAGACATGTTAAAAGATAAGGGGCTGTTTGTTGCTGTTGAGACCAATGGGAATCACTTTAGAAATATTCCATTCGACTGGTGGGCTGTATCACCGAAAGATATAAATGATTTCATGATAAATGCTAAATTGTGGAAGAAAATTTCGGAAATAAAACTGATTGTTAATGATAATCTCAATATTGACATTGTAAGATCCATTTCAGAGAAGAATTTAAAAGTACCAGTATTCTTACAACCTCAATTTCCCGACCATAACAGGTTTAAAGTAACTTTTGAATTGTTCGAAAAGTGCGTCAGGGGTGGGATCAACAATGTAAGGCTTGGAGTGCAGATGCATAGAAGTTTTAATATCAGATGATCTTTTCTATCTGATTTAAAAAAAACAACACCTGAATATCCTTGATTTTTTAAAGCAAAAATGTATAATTTACTTTTTAACATTATAAGAGGAAATTATGAAAATTTTTATTATTAATTCCGGCAGTTCATCGATCAAATTTCAGTTGATTGACTTTGAAAACAAGACTGTGATCGCCAAGGGACTTTGTGAAAGGATAGGCCTTGATAACTCAAAGTTGATCTATACACTTGGTAGCAAAAAAAGCACTATTGAAATGGAAATAGAAGATCATGCTAAGGGGATAGATGAGATCATAAACATCCTTATTCATCCTGTTAACGGTGTTATAAAAGAAAAAAGCGAGATAGATGCTGTAGGTCACAGAGTAGTTCATGCCGGAGAAAATTTTAGTAAAACTGTTATTCTTGATAATGAAAAAATTGAAAAGATCAGAGAACTTATTCCTCTTGCCCCTCTTCACAATCCTCCAAATATAATTGGAATTGAGGCAGTTAAAAAACACCTTCCCGGAGTTCCAATGACTGCAGTATTTGATACGGCATTTCATCAGACAATGCCTGAACATGCATATATGTATCCTCTTCCCTTCGAATATTATAAAGAAAAAAAGATCAGAAGATATGGTTTTCACGGGACCTCACACTTTTTTGTCGCAAAGGAAGGGGCAAAAAAATTAAGAAAACCTTTAAATGATCTTAAGATGATCACTTGTCATCTTGGGAACGGCTCTTCAATGGCAGCTATCAAGTATGGAAAATCGGTTGATACGACAATGGGATTTACTCCACTGGAAGGATTAATGATGGGAACAAGATGTGGTGATATTGATCCTGCTATTCCTCTTTTTCTTCAGAATACTCAAAGTTGCGGTACAGAAGAAGTTAATATGGTTCTTAACAGAATGAGTGGTATAAAGGGCATTTCCGGTGTTTCTTCTGATATGAGAGATATTGAAAAAGCTGCTGAGGAAGGTAATGAAAGGGCGGAACTTGCAATTAATATGTTTTCTTACAGGATCAGAAAGTATATCGGGGCTTATATTGCTGCCATGAATGGAGTTGATCTAATTATATTTACTGCCGGAATAGGGGAGAGAGATATAATTGTCCGTGAAAGAGTGTTGGTTGATATGAATTTTCTGGGGATCAAATTTGATAAAGAAAAAAATGATGATGTATTTGGAGAATTCGGTGAAATCTCTGAGGATGGATCCCCGGTTAGGGTTATGGTCATCCCGACCAATGAAGAACTGGAAATTGCCGAGCAGACGGTAGAGGTTCTTAAAAATGGTAATCCAGAAGAATAAGTAAATTTATTTTACCTTAAACTTATTCCTTGTCCTTTTTATCTTTTACATACTTGTAAATGAAATAGAAAACACTCAAAGAAAAAAATATTGAAATGAGTAATTTATAGAAATTTATATCAGATAATACATCCATCTAACGAGTCCGGATTCTTATACCGCCGAAAAGATAAGAGAATGTATTATAGATCAATCCTGAAAGGCCAAATATAATTGCTGATCCAAAAAACCCTCCGATTCCTCCAAGTGCTGCAAAGATCAATCCACCCTGAATCTTACCCCTGGTCTCAGCCAGCATTTCAGGAAATTTTTTCAAAAGATCATTAAAAATATCAAAGATCCCGAAGGTTGCTCCAAAAATAACACCGACAATCAGTCCTAAGCCGCCAAAAAAGAAAATAAGTGATGTTATTCTTACTGAACGGATTAATAACTCTTCGCCTGGTTTCGATTTTTTTATTGAAAGCTCTTTCTGATTTGCACCACAATAATTACAATAAACTGAATGGTTATCTATTTTTGATTTGCAGATCACACATAATATCTCTGAACTATCCTGAGTAGTAAAAGTTTCCTCTGCCGGTTTTTCCTCAGATATCTCGATATTTTGTTCTTCCTCAGAAACTTCATTAGTTTCAAAAGATTTACTTTCCGTATCTTCACTTTCAAAGACTATGTCATGTTCTTTTTGTTCTAATACAATCTCTTCATTCTGCTGTTCCTTTTCATTATGTATAACAACAGTTTCACTTTCAAGGTTACTAAAATTTTGAGTTTTTGAAAGATCAACATCATCGTAAGGATTTTTTTCTTTCCAGTCAGATCCGTTATAGATGTACCATTTCCCTGTATTGCTCCCAATCATCCAGTAATTCCCTTCATCATCCCTGATCATCATTTGTTTAAGTTTTACTTTCAGATCCTCAGAGGTGATCGAACCGGAATCCAATGATGATTTAAGTTCTATATACTTGTTTTCTGTTTCTTTAAATTTGCTATGATCCATCTCTAAATCCTCCTGTAACCAGGGCTCTCATCTCTCCAGCCAGATAAAGAGATCCTGTAATAAGTATTTCTTTGTTAAATTTAAAAGCTTCTTCCAGGGCCGATCTCAGGTTTTTCTGAACTGAAGTACTATTTTCAGTAAATGCTTTCTCAAGCTTCTCAGCCGGCAAAGCCCTTGGCGATATTGGTTCCGTGATAATTATATTCTTTACGAAAGGTTCCAGATATTTTATCATTTTTTTATATTTTTTATCTCTTAAAACACCAAATATGAGAGTCAGATCTTTTTTGTGTTTCTCTTTAAGATATCCGGATAGAGCTTTTATGCTTTCCTCATTATGTCCACCGTCAAGGATTATACCTCTTTTGATATTAAAAGTTTCTATTCTTCCCGGGACAGAATTTTTCTCAATACCTGAGATTATGGCAGCTTCAGGAATATCAATTCCCTGAGTTTTCAGAACTTCGATGGTTTTAATTGATGTTGCTGCATTACTGACCTGATGGTTGCCGTTCATGAATACTCTGAAATTATATTCCTGTTTGTCAGAAAAGTAGGTTGAATTGTAATATTCAGATTCCTGAACGAATGAGATATTGTTTCCTTTATCAAAAGTATTAAAGAATGGAGCTGATTTTTTTTCTGCGATTTTTTTTATAGTTCGATTGGCAACAGTATTTGTTCTACAACCACAAATAACCGGGACTCCCTCTTTTATGATACCGGCCTTTTCAGTAGCGATCAAAGTAAGACTCTTCCCCAATGTTTTTGTATGGTCATATGATATATTGGTGATAACAGATATTACAGGTGACAGAGTGGATGTCGCATCAAGTCTTCCCCCTAACCCAACCTCCATAATTGCAAAATCAACTTTATTATTATAAAAGTAAAATAATGAGGTCAGAAGCATATGCTCAAAATAGGTCGGGGTTTCTTCAATAATATTATTTCTAAGAAGTTCTTCTGAAATTTCTTTAACGCTTTGAAGTGAATCAGAAAAATCCTGCTCAGAGATCCACTCTTTGTTAATTGTAATCCTTTCTCTAAGATCCTGAAGGTGGGGCGAAGTAAACATCCCTGCCCGAAATCCCGATTCTTTCAAGATTGATGAAAGATAATGGGATGTGGACCCTTTCCCGTTAGTACCGGCCACCTGGATAAATTTGATATTATCCAGGGATAGAGGTAGATTATCAATTATTTTCTGAATATTATCGAGAGCAAGTTTTGTCCCTTTTTCACGCACCTGATCAAGATAAATAAGGGCTTCTTTGAAATTCATAATAAATCTTTAAGAATCCTGCTGTGCGACCTCATCTTCAAATTCATTAGCAACACCTAATACAAGAGAAGCACCATCATATATCTTTCTTATTGCTTTTTTCTGTTCCTGCAGGCCGTTAATTGTTTCTTTAACTCTGGCAAGTTCTTCATCGATCTTTGCATCGATAATTTCCATCTGTTTCTTTGACTCATTTAATGCATTTTCATAGAATACGTTTGCTTCTTCTTTACTTTTATCCATTGTTAATCTCCTTTATTATTGTAAACTTATTGTTTTCCAGACCTTAACTTTTACTCCGTCTTTTTCAGCCGGTTTGTATTTCCATTTCAAAATTGTCCGGGTAATAATTGAATCAATTTTTTTACTTCTGGATTTTCTAATCATACGGACTTTCTCAACGTTGCCATTATGACTGATCAGAACCATTACCATGACACTCTGCCTCAGTTTCTGGCTTCTGGCCAGTTTCGGGGCAGGAGTGGCAACAGCTACAGGTTTTACATCAACTTCTACCATTGAAACCAGCTGTCCGGGTTTTATTCTATTCCTCTCTTCTTCTTCTTCCTGTTTCATCTTCAATTCAAGTGCTTTCCTGTCTGTCTCCTCCTTCGCTTTTTTCTCTCTTTCCTCCTCCAGCTTTCTTTGCTCTTCCTCTTCTGCTATCCTTTTCTGCTCTTCCTCTTTTTTCTTATCATCTGCAGCTTTCTTTCTTCTTTTGTCAGCTTCAATCTTCTGTTTTCTCTTTTTCTCCCTGTCCTGTTGTTCTTTCAATAATTTTGCTTTTTCCTCTTCTATAATTTTATCGGCTTCTTCCTGTTTTCTTTTCAGGTCTTCAGTTGGCTGTAAATTATTACTTGTTAAAGTTTCATCAACTTGACCGCTGATATCATCACTTTTTTCTCCATTTAGCGGTAACATCTCTTTCCCGGCTTCTTCAGTCAGGGCAGATTCTTCATTTGTACCTGTTTCGCTAATTGGTATTGTTTTGTTATTCCCGGGAGTAACATCCTGAATCTTATCTCCATCAGGGATGGTATTTTCTGAAGGTGCGAACAAACCGTTTTCTCTGATGAAGAAATAGTAAATTGAGAATATGATAAGAGTTGAAAGAAGTAATATTTTGAATAATGGTCTTGTCTTCTTTTTTTCATCAAATCTTGAATCAGTTATGATCAATTCCTCAAGGTCAGTTGCTATTTCCGGCTGGATCACAGTTTCATCCGATTGTATTTCTGTAACGGCCGGTATAGCTTCATCAGGTTCTGGAAATTCAGGTTCAGAATCTTCAAATTGTATAACATCAGGATGTTCTTCATCAGGTATATCCGATAATTCCACCGGCTCTTTAATCTCACTCTCTTCAGTCAATTCAATAACCTCTTTAGGAGCTTCTTCTATAACGGAGATTTTTTCATCTGATTCTTCGATAGATTCAACGGTCTGAGGCGGAATTATCTTTTCAATTACATAGGGTTCGGGTTTCTGATTAATTATAATACCGGCTTTAAGTATTTCATCTTTAAACAGATCATACATCTTATTCTGGAGGTGAACCGGTGTGGAAACATGGTTATAGTTAACATAAAGGTAATTTTCAAGAGCGGTTATCATTTCCCCAGCGTTTTTATATCTTTTAGATTTGTTGAGAGTAACAGCTCGAAGTATTATATTTTCAAGATCGGGGTCAATATCCGGATTTATTTCAGAAGGTTTTATTATTTTACCTTCCTGAACTTTATTAAGCACTTCCATTTCAGATGATCCGGAAAACAGTTTCTTCCCGGTCAACAACTCAAACAGAATCACTCCGACAGAATAGATGTCAGATCTGTTATCAATGTTCTTCTCAGCTTTAGCCTGCTCGGGTGACATGTAAAGGAGTTTCCCTTTTAATGCACCGGATAGAGTCTGATGTGATTTATTAGATGCCTTCGATACTCCGAAGTCGGTCAGTTTCACTTCACCTGAATATGAAATAAGGATATTCGGGGGAGAAATATCTCTGTGAACTATATCCAGGTTATTTCCATTGCGGTCTTTAGCAGTATGTGCATATCCGAGAGCTTCCAGTGTCTTAATTATCAGATGAATTGACAAATGTTCTTCAAGGAGTGAATTTCTCTCCATAATTCTGTTCAGTATCAGTCGCAGGTCTTTGCCTTCAACATATTCCATTGCAATAAAATAGAAATTATCTTTTTTCCCGAAGTCATAAATCTGAACAATGTTGGGATGTGTGAGCTCAGCGGCAATTTTAGCCTCATCGACGAACATCTCTATATATTTATTATCTTCCCCATAACCGGAAAGAATCTTCTTAATAACAATAGCTTTTTCAAACCCCTTCACGCCCTTCTTTTTTGCTTTATATATCTCCGCCATACCGCCACGGGCTATCATATCAAGTATTTCATATCCCTCAATTTCGTCACTGGTCTCTTCTTCAATCACCTCTTCTTTTTTTTGTTCTTCCTGACGTGAAACCGGTTGCTCAGCAGGTTTGGCGGGGGGAGCTTTTACGGATTTTGACTCCAGTCCAAGGCCTGACAGTGTTTCTTCCAGTTTTTTTGAAATATCATCTTCTATATCTCTGCCACTATTTGTAGTTTTCTTTTTCTCATCTGATTTTATAAGAGTGCTGAAATCAATTTCACGTTCTTTAAATAACTTTGTGGTTCCGGGTTCTATCTTTGTCGTACCAAGGAGATACTCTTTGTCAAGAACCTGAGTTGTCCCGGGCTGTTTATTGTCTGTTGGTGATTCCTCCTTCTTTTCGCTTTCATCGCCGAGATCAATTGATAATGCCGGATCTTTTTCAACCCTGTCTATTATATCTCCAAAGATATCATCTGAACTGAGTTGCCCTTCCTCATTATCTTTAATGATCTTTATTTTTTTTGTATCTGATGTTGGGATCTGTGTACTCCCCGAATCATATTGATCCTGAATATCCTCTTTAGTTATATTGAGTAGAGAATATACCAACTCTGTAAACATATTGTCATCAAGGGGTTTTTCAATAAAGTCGTCAGCTCCGAATTCAGAAACTGCCTGATTTTTATATTCAAGTCCTTTATAAACACTGCTCATTACTACAATCTTTGTTTCAGGATAGGTTGAAGATACGAATTTGGCCAGGTCAAAGCCATGGAACTTAGGTAGCATGGCTGCAGTTATTAAAAGATCATATTTTTGCTTTTTCAACAATTTTTTAGCAGTATCTCCTGCTTCAGCGATTGCTAATTCAAACATGGGAGCAGATAGAATATCTCTTATTTTATCAATTGTCGGATTATCGTATTCAACAATAAGAATGTTTTTTTTCATAATAATTCTCCTGAAAAATTATATAATATAAAATGTATTTGTTCAAACAGGAAAATCATTTATTCCGTATATTTAATGTTAAAAGCTGATATTCATATCTCTCTGGCGGTTAAGTATCCTTAGTTTGTCCCGGACCTTCCAGTTGATGGGCATAATGACCAGAATGACAAGTATTGAAGTTACAAAAAAATGGAATGTTCTCCCTATCGGCATACCAAGAAAAGAGATGATAAGCCCCATTACTGAAATTGATTCGGCAACAGCTATTAGAATGATATCAATCGTTTTCCATTTATGAAGGACCTGAATTAGAGTAAAGTCTTCTTTGATTGTTCGAGGGGAATAGTAGATGGTTTTTCGGATAGCAAGAACGATCACGACCATGAATATAGCAGCAATGTTCAAGACATTGAAAATGGAATTGAGTAATGTAGGGGAAATATCAACAAATGATATTTTCTTCGTTTCTGAGAAATAGTAAGAGATAAGAGCAAAAATAATAATAGTTGCTACCATTGAAAGACTGATCAATACCGTTGTCCGAGTCTCTCTTTTAATAAGAGCATTGTTCTCGGTAAAGTTATCGTAATCAAAGTTCATTACCTTGATTTACCATTTAAGAATTATCATGTCAAGAACTATAAAGTGGAATCATATTCAATATTATTTTGAATTGATAGTTTTTGTAATACTGCCTCTATCTGATATAATTTTATCTTATGAAAATTCTTCCTGTTCTGTTGATGGTTTGTGTTTTTTTAATCAAATGTTCATCACCGCCATCGGTAAAGACTGTTCCTGATCAGAATGGGGTCCGGGAAAAAAAAGATCAATTATCCAGTGAAAAAATTCTTGATGGATCGGATGAAATTTTTTATCAGGTAGGGATCGCTTCCTGGTATGGGGGGAAGTTTAACGGACGAAGAACATCAAATGGTGAAATATATGATATGTATAAACTTACTGCTGCACATAAAGAGCTGCCATTTAATACCATTGTGGAAGTTGAGAATTTAAGGAACCGGAAAAAGGTAATTGTCCGGATAAATGATCGAGGACCTTTTGTAAAGGACAGAATAATAGATCTGTCATATAAAGCAGCGATAAGTATAGACATGGATGATGTGGGGACTGCTCCTGTTGTAATGAGAATTGTTGATCTCATCGATAGTGGAAAAGGAGAAAAAATTGTTGTCAGGAAGATTGATTATTCACACAGATCTGAATTTTTTCTTCAGGCCGGAGCTTTTACTCAGCAAGAAAATGCAGAGTCACTTGTAGTGCAATTGAACTACTATTTAAAGGAGATCAAATTCAGAATAAATCGTGAAAATGGTTATCACAAAGTTATATCTGTGAAGATACTATCAAGGGAAGAAGCTGAAAGGATGAAAAGATCGCTTGAAGGCCTTGGTTTTGACACATTTATTAAAGAAATTTTCTTAACCGGAGAGAAGAAGTAAATTGACCCCTGATCTTATATTAAGGATAGCAATTGTTTTATTTGTTGGTGGATTCATTCAGAGTTCGGCAGGTTTCGGTTTTGGACTCTTTGCGCTTCCATTACTTCTTTTTCTGAAGTTACAACTTCAGGAAGCTGTGATCATGGTTGTTATCGGCTCAGCGATTCAAAAAATAATGGGAATCAGATATTTCAGAAAAGTTATCAACCTGAGAGAGATTTCGCCATTGATCGTTTCCGGATTGGCCGGACTTCCAATAGGGTTATACTTAATGTTCAGGGTTTCCGGGTTACAGCAGTCTTCAATAAAGCAATTGATTGGTTTTCTTATAATTTTCATGCTTATTTTTCGATGGTCAAAGTTAATAAAATCTGTGATCAGAGTAAAAGCGATGTGGACATATATTGCCGGTTTTCTGTCCGGCATACTTAACGGATTTGCAAATATTGGCGGACCCCCGGTCGTCTTATGGGTTCTGGCTCAGAATTGGGAGAACAGGAAAATGAGAGCAACTATAATATCATTCTCATTGTTCTTTGTTCCATTTCAGATAACAATTATGATAATTATATTTGGAAGAACATTATATTCTCCCCTTTTTTATTCACTGGTCCTGTCACCTTCAGTGTTGATCGGTTCATGGTCCGGGCTTAAATTTGGAGACAGGTTTTCAAAAAAAATTCTGGAAAGATATATGGAATTTCTCCTTCTGCTAATAGCTCTGGTCTCTGTACTGAGACCTTTGTTCAAGTAAAAAAGATTATTTATAAAGGCAGAGATATGTTACAGGTTCTCTTATAATTACAGTAAATTCAACATCTTTTTGAACTTGAAAAGAGTCCCCTTTCTTATAGGTTTTTTTTACTCCACCCGGCAGAATTGCATCCATTTCCCCGAAAACTATTTCCATTATTTCTACAGTATCGGTCCCGAACTTATATTCTCCCTCTTCCATTATCCCTACGGTAAATCTTTCATCTTTCAAGGAATTGCCCAGGCTTTTGATTTTTCCTTCATAATATTCATTTACTTTTATCATTATTTCCTCCAGGGTATTATTTTAAAAACGCGCCAACAGGAGTTTCATCGGGGATCTCCGGTATAAAAGGTCTCCCGTCCTTGTCGGAAGCGGCAAGGATCATTCCCTGTGATAATACGCCTCTGAGTTTTACCGGTTTAAGGTTCTTTACAATTATTATTTTTTTCCCGATCAGATCTGAAGGCGAATAATGGAGAGCAATTCCTGCTACAAGGGTTCTTGTATCACTGCCGGTATCAACTTCCAGTTTAAGCAATTTGTCAGCATTTTCTATTTTTTCTGCGCTGTTGACAAGAGCTACGACCATTTCCACCTTTTTAAAATCATCAAAACTTATTAATCCTTCCTCCATTTCTTCCTTCTCCTTTTTTTCAATGCCGGGGGTTTCTTTTTTAACCTCAACTTCTTCAGATTTCAGAAAGTCTTTCAGGTCGACTCTTGGGAATAATGGCCCGGCTTCTTTTATCATAAAGTTATTACTTGTATCTTTCCATCCGAAACCGATAGTCTTGTAATTAAGTATTTCCGTGACATTATTGGAGGTTTCAGGTAAAACAGGATAGAGAATTGAATTTATGCTCAAGATCGCTCTTACAAGTGTCAGGAGCACTCCTTCCAGTTCATTTTTTTTTGATTCATCTGAGGCCAGGGCCCAGGGTTGTTTCTCAACTATATATTTGTTCAGTATTCCGATATATTCAAATATTTTTTCTATTCCCCGGTTAAATTTATAGTCGTCAAAAAATCCTATAACAACCTTTTCCATTTCAACATAACTATCCTCTATCTCTTTTTCCCTTGGTCCGATGATTGCATTTCCCGAGAATTTATTTTTAAGATATTTCCCGATCATTCCTCCGGTTCTGGAAATTAGGTTCCCCCAGTCGTTCGAAAGATCAGTGTTAACCCTGTTGATAAATCCCTGATGTGAAAAATTTCCATCTGCTCCGATAGGTGCTTCTCTCATAAGGAAATATCTTATCGCATCTGAATTGAAGTGGTCAAAAAGTACATTAGGATCAAGAACATTCCCGATAGATTTTGACATTTTCTTTTCATCCTTCAGCCACCAGCCATGAATTAATTCTTTCTTCGGGAGCGGTAATTCTGCAGACATAAGAAAAGCAGGCCAATAGACTGCATGGAATTTAAGGATATCTTTTGCCATTATATGGAGGTCAGCGGGCCACATATTCTTGAAATTTTCGTTCTCTTCAAGATAATTTATCCCGGTTATATAGTTTGTCAAAGCATCAAACCATACATAAATGGTCTGCTCCTCGTCCTCCGGAACAGGAATTCCCCATGAAACTGTTGATCTTGTAATACTAAGGTCTCTCAATCCCATTGTGACAAAAGACCTGACTTCATTCATCCTTGATTTGGGCTGAATAAAATCGGGATTCTCATCATAGAATTTCAGAAGTTTGTCCTGATAAGCGGATAATTTGAAGAAATAACATTTTTCAACTACTTTCTCGGTCTCTCTCTCACAATCGGGACAAATCTTGTTCCCTGAAGGAGTATTTTCTGCCGTATCAGAAACAAAACTTTCACATGAAACACAATAATGTCCTTTATAATCACCCGGGTATATGTCTCCGTTGTTCTGAACTTTCCTGAAGATCTTTTTTACTCCCTCTGTGTGGAAATCATCTGTCGTCCTTATGAACTTGTCATAATCAATGTTCAATCTTTTCCATAGTTCTTTAAATCTGACAACGACACTGTCAGCAAGTTCTTTCGGAGTGATCCCCTTTTTAATGGCATTTTTTTCGATCTTTTGACCATGTTCGTCCGTTCCTGTCAGAAAGAATACTTTATATCCCCGCATGGTTTTGTATCTTTTAATTACATCCGCCATTACAGTTGTATATGCATGTCCGAGGTGGGGGATATCATTTACATAATATATAGGAGTAGTAAGAAAGAATTTTCCTTTGGTTTCCGTTCCAGTGATTTTTTTGTCCATTTTCAGCTCCTGAATCAGTGATTATATCATACTTTTTCATCAGTATATTTTTTTGGGAAGTACGAAAGATCTGAAAAGGTTGAGTGCAAAATTGTCGGTCATACCGGCAATAAAATCGATGATCCTTCTGTCAGCACTATCATTTTCCGGGAATAAATTAATGTATCCGGAAGGATCCTTCCTGACATGTTCAAAAAGGGAAATCAGAATATGTCTGATTTTATTCCTCTCAACCTCAGATTCCTTTCTCAGGTAAACCTTTTCATACAAAAATTCTCTTAATAAGATCAATTCATTATAAATATGCTGAGATATAGTTATAAACTCGAGATCATTCTCCCTGGTTTTATAAATTATATCAGTTACTATGGTATCGATCCTGCCAGCAAAGTCTGTTCCAAGGTTTTTTTTTACAGATTCAGGTATGGAAAGATCAGTAAGTATTCCTGCCCTCATAGAATCATCCAGGTCATGATTAACATAAGCAATAATGTCTGAAATCCTTACAATCTGACCTTCAAGAGTTGAAGGGAGATCTTTCCCGGTTCCTGGAATGATCTCTCCAAGGCCTTTGGAATGTTTCACTATACCCTCTTTAACACGATTAGTAAGATTAAGCCCGGCTCCGTCATATTCCAGTTTTTCCACTACTCTGAGGCTTTGTTCATAATGTCTGAATCCATCTTCGGAGAGTTCTGAAAGTACTTTCTCACCCATATGTCCGAATGGAGTGTGACCAAGATCATGTCCAAGTGCAATAGCTTCAGCAAGTTCTTCATTAAGGTTCAGGGCTCTTGTTATAGTTCTGGCGATCTGGCTGACCTCAAGAGTGTGAGTCAGCCTGGTTCTGAAATGATCTCCTCCCGGTGAAATAAAAACTTGGGTTTTATGTTTCAGACGCCTGAAAGATTTCGAATGGAGGATCCTGTCTCTGTCTCTTTGAAATTCTGTCCTTACCGGAGAAGGCTTCTCTGTATTTCTTCTTTTTGAGTCTTTACTTTTAGCAGCTTTTTCATGCAGCCTTTCTTCCCTTTCCAGAAGCTCATGATATACACTCATATATTCTATTTAACATTATGAGTATAAATCTGTCAACAATTTGTATACCATTAATATATATGAATCTAAAAAGTATTTACTTTTTTTTTTCTTTATCATCGATTTTTTCAACGACAATGGTCATCTTTGTAACGAGAGCTGCGATAGCACCAACAGCTGCGAGTATCGGAGCTAATGCCGCGCCGACAACTCCCAATGTTAAAGGAATCTCAACAATTGTACGGCCATCTTCATTTTTGATGATTATCCTTCTGATATTTCCCTGATGTATAAGTTCTTTTATTTTATCTATAATCTCACTGCCGTTCAGACTGAACTCTTCATGCCCTGAATCATTCTTTTTTCCTTTTTTTGTTGCCATTATTCCCCCTGATAATTGTACGTTATTTAAATTGAAGTTGTTCCGTTTTTATATAAAAAAATTGCAAAATGGTATGAGTTATAACCTTGACACCATCCGGATTGGATATTAAACTAATAAATCTGAGGAGTAAAAATGTCTGATACAGAAAGGAAAAATAAGACTGACAGGATTTCATCGGGAAAAGATGAATTTGCAAATCTGATGGAAGAATTTGAGTCTGGAATGTCTGAAATATCTGAAGGTGAAAAGATCGAAGCAACAATATTATCCAGGGAAGATGACCTTTTTTATCTTGATCTTGGAGGCGGATTCGAAGGTGAGATATTGTGTGAAGAGTTTATTGATCCGGAGAGTTTATTGAATGGTGATAAAGTTGATGTTTATGTACAGAATAAAAAAGGTAGTTTTTACAAGTGTTCTGCTTCAAGAAGCAAATTATCAGGTAATGATTCTGGAGATAAAAATATTAAACTTGATTCACTATTTCAGGATGGCGACCGGATCAGAGGGAAGATTTCCGGGGTCAACAAAGGTGGTTTTGAAGTAATGGTGGACGGAGAAAGGGGATTCTGTCCTTTTTCTCAAATTGAAGCTGACTATGGAGAGGAGCCGGAAATTCTTATCAACAAGGTGTTTTCATTTACAATCATCGAATATGATCCTGAGAGTGATAAGCTGGTACTCGGCAGAAGGGACATTATTCAAGAGGAGAAGAACCTCAACAAAGTGAAACTTCTCGGGTCATTGAATACTGATACTGTATATCCTGGAACGGTAAGCTCTGTTAAGAATTATGGTGCTTTTATTGATATTGGGGGTATAGAGGGATTACTTCATATATCAGAGATATCAAATGAGAAAGTGGCGGATGCGAACGATATATACTCAGAAGGTGATGAAGTTGAAGTAAAGATAAAAGATATAGATCATGAAAAGCAGAAAATTTCTCTATCTAGGAAAGAGCTGCTGGAAGATCCCTGGGAAGAATTCACAAAAAAATATTCCGGTGGTGATAAGATCGAAGGTGTTGTATCTTCTTTAAAGCCATATGGCGCTTTCGTTGACCTTACTCCCGGGATCAGGGGACTTCTTCATGTGTCAAAACTTGGCGATGAGAAATTCCACAGGCATGCTAAAGAGGTATTTAAGGTTGGTGACAAGATTGAGGCCTGGATAGATAATATGAATGAGGCTGATAGAAAAATTTCACTGACAAGAGTGGAACCGGGAGAAGATCTCTCCGGTCAATTAGAAAAATTGAAGAACGAGTCAGACAGGGAAGAGAAAGCTTCCTCAGGAAGTGCGTTTGGAAGCTTGCTGGACAATGCTCTGTCAGGAAAAAAATAGGAGGGGGTATGCTTCTTACAATTGATATTGGAAATACTACAACAGGTGCTGCAATTTTTTCGGAGGACAAGATCATATCAAAGAACAAATTGCTTACTCCTGAGGATATCAGTGTTCTTTTCCTGAAGAGTCTTGTTAAAGAGGATTGCAGAAGTATGATTAATGCTGTATCCGTTTCTTCTGTTGTCCCGTTCGTTGATGAGTCATTAAGAAAATCTGTGAAAGAGTTATTTGATGTAGAGCCTTACTTCACTGATTATACAATTGACACCGGTATCAAGCTTAAAATAGATAACCCGGAGGAAATGGGAGCTGACAGAATTGCAGACTATATAGGAGCTTTATCTTTATTCCCGCCTCCATTCATTGTTGTTGATTCAGGAACAGCTATAACTTTTGATATTATAAATAAGGATAATGAGTATATTGGTGGGGCGATCTTACCAGGAGTTGAGTTATCTATAAAAAGTCTGGCTCAGAATACTGCAAAACTTGAAATGATAAAATTCGGAATACCAAAATCAATAACAGGAACAAACACTGAAGATAGTATTAAAGCGGGGATATACTTTAATTATATTGGTGGATTGTCATTTATGATAAGGGAGTATAAAAAGACTATTGGAGCTGATGCACATGTGATTGCTACCGGCGGCCTTACAAAGTACTTTAAAGGGAAGATCCCGGAGATCGATCTTTATGAACCCGATCTTATTTATCTGGGATTGAAAAAAATATATGAAGATATGAGAGGTATATGAACCCTTTTTTATTTCTCCCATGAAAAACTTTGCAGCTGATCAGGATTATATATTTGAAGTAATAGATTATCTTTTAAACAACCATAATATAAATTTTTTTATTACATCAAAAGATTTCGATGTTCTTTACGGCTGGTGGGAGAAAAGGGTGCCGCAGGTTTTGATAAAAAAATCTATAGATAAAGTATGTAAAAGGAGAGAATCCAGGGGAAAGCAGATAGATAGTTTTATGAATTTTTCGTATGAGGTAAGAAAGAACCTTTCTTATAAATTAGATTTAAATATAAACACCGCATGGGTGGATAAAACCTCCTGCCCTGATGATAAGCATGAAAGATTCTTTGAAAATTTCCCTGAAGGCATTAAAGAATTGGAAGATGAATTCAGGATGTTAAAAGATGCTACTGAAGAAAACATTGCAGGGATGTTAAAAAATATCTATGACAGGTTGATAAGTAAATACAAGGATGATGATGAGATGAATATTAAAACAGAAATCTTTATGGGAAATCTGCCTTCACCTATGAGAAAGCCTGAAATTGTATTGAAATTCAAAATTAACTATCTTAACAGGAGATTCAATATTCCTGATTTTGAATGAAGCAAATGCCAAAGAAGTCCAGACTGGATAATGAACTTATAAGGAGAGGTGAGTTTAAGACTATTGAAGAGGCTATTCCGTTTATTATGGCAGGAGAAGTTCTGGTGAACGGCAATGTAGTCTATAAAAAAGACCATAATATCTCAATTGATGACGAAATAACCATAAAAAAGAATTTCGAATATGTTTCCAGGGGAGCATATAAGCTGAAAAAAGCACTGGAAGATTTCAATTTTTCAGTTAAAGGTAAAAAAGTTGTTGATATAGGGATCTCAAATGGCGGGTTTACTGACCTGCTTCTTCAAAATGGAGCTGAAAAAGTTCTGGGAGTGGATGTAAATATAAATCAGGTCGATTATAAGTTAAGAAATGATGAAAGGGTTTCACTTTTGAAAAAAAATGCCCGATATATTAAAACAGATGATATTAGTTTTAAGCCCGAACTTTTCACAATTGATGTTTCATTCATTTCCGTCATTAAGATATTGGAAGCTCTCAGGGCCTTTGGCAAGGTTAATATAATTTCTCTGATAAAACCACAATTCGAAGTGAGTAAAAGGGATTCAGAAAAAGGTGGAGTAATAAAAAGTGATAGTAAGAGAGTTGAGATACTTCTTGATGTAAAGCATAAAGCAGAGGAAGCAGGTTTTTCATTGGTGGATTTTACTTCTTCAGGAATTCAGGGCAGAAAAGGGAATCTGGAATATTTTTTTTATATGAAATACGGGAAAAAAGGATCAATAGATGATAAAATTATCAAAAATGGAATTAAAATATAAAACAATCGGGTTGATAACAAAACCTCATGAAGATGTAAAAAAATATCTTGAGGAAGCTGTATCTGCAATTGAAGAGTTCGGAGCGACCTGTATTCTCGAAGAGATCGCAGCAGATATGCTGGGACGAAAGGAGAAGGTAAAGAGATCTGATGTCAGTGGTTTAAGTGACCTGGTCATACTGATCGGAGGAGATGGAACTTTCTTGTCCGTGGCAGAATCGGCCGTTAAGGCTCAGGTTCCGATCGCGGGATTCAATCTGGGGACTCTTGGCTTTCTTACAGAGTTGAGGAAAGATAAAATATATTCATCTGTTCGGAGTCTTGTAAAAGGTGAATTCAGAATATCTGAAAGAAAACTTCTTGAAGTAAATTTTAAAAATGAGACCTCAATGTCATTGAATGATGTTGTGTTCAGTAAGGGAGATATTGCAAGGATTATAAAGCTCAGGCTTGAGATCGATCAGGTTGAAGTATCTGAAATAAGGGCTGACGGACTGATAGTATCAACACCTACCGGATCTACAGCATATTCTCTCTCTGCCGGAGGCCCGATACTTGCACCTGAGGTCAATGGGGTGGTGATCACACCGATCTGCCCTCACTCTCTCACATTCCGGCCTTTTGTTGTACCGGATTCTTCGGAAATAAAAGTTACTCTCTCTTCTGATTCGGATAATGTTGTTATTACGATGGACGGACAGAAAGTTATCCCTATGAACATTAATGATGTAGTAAGTGTTAAAACAGGAAAGATGAAACTGAAAATGGTTATATCAGATGAATTAAACTATTTCAGATTGTTAAGTGAAAAGCTGAAATGGGGAATATAACAGATGATTCTTGTCTGGACAAAGTTTTCCTTATTGTTAATCCTTGTATATATATTCGGATCCAGAGTAACAAAAAGTTCTGATATAATCGCCGAGAAAAAAGGGTGGGGAAGAGCATTTATGGGAGTTGTTTTTATTTCCATGGTAACTTCATTTCCTGAGTTATTTACCGGTATATCAGCTGCATCAATAGTGAAATCTCCTGAGATATCCCTTGGCCAGATAGTCGGAAGTTGTATCTTTAACATTACAATAATTGCACTGGTACAGATAATATTCAGAAAAAATAGTTTGTTCAGAAATAATTCAAAGAATGATCTTTTTCCTTTGATTTTCAGTTTCCTGCTGATACTCATGTTCACATCTTCACTTTTGATCAGTTTCAGGATCAGGATACTCAATGTGGGAATTTCATCTATCCTGATATTTGCAATATATATAATTTTTTTATACCAGATATTTAAAAACCGAAAAGCTGAGAAAGCAGGAACAAATTACAGAGAGAAGAATCTTAAACGAGCTGTAATATCATTTTCCATTTCCGCTATAATTATTATTGCAGTCGGTTTTTATCTTCCTATTGTAGGAAAAGAGCTCGCAACGAAGATGGGCTGGACAGATTCCTTTGTAGGTGTGATCTTCCTGGCTTTTGTAACCTCATTCCCCGAGCTGATAGTATCAATAACAGCAGCGAGGATAGGTGCATTTGAAATGTTGTTGGGGAATATTGCAGGCAGCAATCTTTTTAATATAGGCATAGTATTTTTGATAGATATCTTTTACTTCGAGGGAGATATAATTGCAGATATTACAGATAAAAATATTTTCTACATAGGAGTTATTGCCGCAGGGATGAATATGATCCTATATCTGACTCTGCTCAGGGGAAAAGTTATCCGTCCTTTTTTTAAAATCCCCCTGAATGCAATTTTAATTCTTATTTTATATGTTCTCAGCCTTGGAATTATTTTTTAAATAAGTATAAAATAGATATAGTTGAATTTCTTGGGGATTAAAGATGAAACGAACAATTTTAGTAACAATTATAATTTTAATATTTTTGTCCATACCTTCATCCGGTTATTCAGCCTCATATGATTTTGAAAAGGGGGTTGTATATCTTTTGCTGGAAGATTATCAGCAATCAAAAGTACACCTCGGTGAATACTTTAAAGATTATCCTAATCCGATAGTCAGAAGGGGATTCATGCTTCTGGCTGATAAAGATAAGAAAAAGGCCAAGAAGGAGTTTCAAAGCTACCTGAATATGAATTTCAGGTCATTACATGCGATTGTTGGAATTTCACTCTCCCTGTCAGATTTAAAAGAATCTACTTCAAAGGAAAATCTCATGAAAGCCGTTCGGTTTAATAAGGGTTTTTCTTCTTCATATGCATGCCTTGGCATTGAATATCTGAAAGAAAAAAATTATCCGATGGCTGAGAAGTATCTTCTGTCAGCCAGGAGAATAAGTAATTTGATGGAGTACCGGATATTACTCGGGGAATTGTTTCTCAGGATAGGGCAACCCGGTAAAACTGTTTCACTAATTGAGAACGATGTTGTGAATCATCCTGACAATTTTTTTCTAAATCATCTGATGGCAAGGTCCCTCTTTAAACTGAATCGTTTGGGAGCTATGGGAAAGTATATTTTAATCTCCAAAGAATTAAACAGAACCAATAAAGATGTTCAACTTTTGTATGCTAATTATCTCTTGAAAAAAGGAGAACCGAAGGTTGCAAGAGATGTTCTGAAGAGTCTCAGATATAAGGAAACTAATCCTGAATATATTAAAACCTATGGGAAGGCTTTGCTTACACTGGGGAATAAAAGGTCAAAAACTTATTTATATCAATACTTTACGATAGATAATTGGGATAAAGATATAAACAGGCTCCTCGGCCTTTATTATTTCAGGAATAAAACAGAAAAGAGTAATATTCAGAACTGGATATACCGTTCAATCCTCAGTGGAAATTCTGTCGAATCATTAAAAAAAGATTTTTCACCTGAATATCATTTCCCGGTTTTGGCTTCACTCCGGTTTTTTGATTTGAAAAATGTTTTCTGGATAGACAACAACAGGCTGTTTGTAGTTGGCGTAATGTATAGCGGAGGGGCTGAAAAATTATTCCTTATTGATTTCAGTAAAAAGAAGATCGTTGCGAGCTACAGCTATGATGGAATAATTGATGGTGTATATTTTTCAAGTAACAGAGATAGAATTATTCTGGAGACTGAAAATCCTTCATCAAAAAGGACTAAACTCTATGCAATGATAAAGAACCCGAATGGATCTTTTCAGTTCCGGGGTATTTATACCGGGAGAAATGATATTCCCGCATTTGACGTAGTTTTTAACTCATCCGGTACAGAAGCATATTTTGTGGACAAAAAGATAGAGAAGATAGCTTTTGACTCACCGTTCTCTATTGTGAACAGATTCGGAGAGAAGCGCCCTGTCTATACGGGATTATCTAATTTCGGTCTCTATAAATATAATTTTGTAAATCGTAGATTTACTTTCCTTGAAGATATAGAAGAAATAAACAAGATCAATTCTGATTCAATTAAAAAATTTCTCATGGTTTATAATGCTGCTGCTATAACTAAAGAGGTTGGAAAACTTATCACAAAAGGTGAAAAACTTGATTCATTCTCTTCTGAGATAATTAGAATAGTTTTCTCAAAGAATCTTGGCAGTTTCATGATCTATTTAGCTGACCTGAAAAATGCTTTTCAAGCAGTGATCTTTGATGATGAGACAGGGAGAATTATAAAAATTGACAGTACAATGTTCCTTGATGCAGACAGGTTTGCTGAACTGGATATAATCGATTTTGATTCTGATAAAGCAAACTTGCTCCTGAGTACAAAAGATAAGAGAAGAGAACTGATCATGTTCAATTATAAATCAAAACTATATCGTAAACTGGTCGAAAATTATTATAGCAGCTGTTTCGGCTCAAATAATAAGAATTTCTATGTTCTGACAGAAAGGAACAAAAGATATTTCCTGACTGAAACACTATTAAAGATAATAAGTATTAAACCTTTCTGGATAGAGGAGCTCCCGTCACGAAGAGACCTCAAATCTGTTGTGAATTGTAGTGATATTTTTACCCTTAGAATGTCTACGAATGGGGGAGAATCTCTGGAAATGGGTCCTGATAATAAATTTATTTATACATCTCCATCCTTTGATGGAAGTATTTTCGGTTTCTCTTCTGACCTGAAGAATGTAGCTATATTCGTGAATATGAGACTTTTTCTGATTGAGAACAATTCCGCATGGGCCAGAAAGACACATTTAAAAAAGTAAATTTATTTACAGGGCTTATCTTTAACAATGCAATTGATATTGAGCCTGTAGTTTCTCTGTTACAAAAGGAGTTTTCTGAAACAGACATAATCTCAGATCAATTTGAATTCAATTTTACTGATTATTATTTTATGGAAATGGGAAAACCTCTAAACCGTCAATTTCTTTCATTCAGCAGGTTAATCTCTCCTGAAGAGCTGCCTGGAATAAAATTAAGAACAAATGAGATTGAGAAGGAATTTTCAATTTCCGGAAAAAGAAGGATCAATCTTGATCCGGGATATTTGTCGGATGCAAATGTTATTATTGCCACAACAAAAAATTATTATCAGCGTATTCCTCTGAATAATGGAATTTATGCTCATATGGAATATGTTATCAAGGGAAAGAATCTTAATATACTTGAATGGACATATCCAGATTTCAGATCTGAAAAATATATGAATTTCTTTCAGGGGATGCTTTTTTCCTATAAAAAAAAGATATCTTCAGCGAGGAATAAAGAAAGATAATCCAGTCTTTTTTTTAGAAGTATTTCTCATTGACAAAATGTGATCTAAGTGATATTTTTCAACTTTGCCAGGAGACTAATATGGAAGAAAAGATCAAAGCTAAAATCATGGATGAGAAGAAGATGATGAGGGCTTTTCAAAGAATGGCTGTGGAGATACTGGAAAACAACAGGGAAGTTGAAAACCTTGTTTTAATTGGTATACAGAAAAAGGGTGTTTATGTTGCCGAAAGGATCAAAAAATTGATAGAAGAGATGGAAAACATCGATCTGCCGACAGGGATCCTTGATATAACTCTTTTCAGAGATGATCTACACAAACATGAACAGCAGCCGGTTATTCAAAAAACTGAAATTAACTTCTCTGTGGAAGACAAAGATATCGTTTTGATAGATGACGTTCTTTTTACAGGAAGGACAATAAGGGCTGCAATGGATTCTATATTTGAATTGGGGCGTCCGGCAAGTGTCCAATTAGCTGTTTTTATTGACAGGGGTCATAGAGAATTACCTATTTCTCCAGATTATAAAGGAAAATATCTTCCCACTTCGAGAAGGGAAAGAGTTAATGTAATGTTAAAGGAGATAGATGATGTTGATCAGGTTCTTATCATGGAACCTACGAGGTTTTAAATGGGTGATTATATATTTAACCAGAATCATCTTCTTGGTATAGATCATTTAAGTGATAAGGATATTGATACGATCCTTGAGACTGCAGAATCATTTGTCGAGATCTCAACCAGAGATGTAAAAAAGGTTCCTGCTTTGAAGGGAAAGACTGTTGTGAATCTGTTCTTTGAAAATTCTACAAGGACCCGAAGTTCATTTGAAATTGCTGCAAAACGTTTGAGTGCTGACCTTATTAATTTCAACTCATCTGTTTCAAGCCTGAAAAAGGGCGAATCTCTGCGTGACACTGTCCTTACTCTGGAAGCAATGAATCCAAATATAATTGTAATAAGGCATTCCGCATCCGGATCACCTCATTACCTGACTACTTTTGCAAGGTCATCAATTGTAAATGCAGGTGACGGGTTTCATGAGCATCCTACTCAGGCTTTGCTTGATGCATTGACTATGAAGCAGGTATTTAAAACAATAAGAGGGCTGAAAGTTGCAATTGTCGGTGATATTCTCCATTCGAGAGTTGCCAGGTCTAATATAATTCTTCATAGAAAAATGGGAAACGAAGTATCAATTATAGGGCCTCCTTCACTTGTCCCGAGGGAGTTTGAAAAGATGGGGGCAAAGGTGCATCACAATATTGAAGAAGGGGTTAAAAATTCTGATGTAGTGATGATGCTGAGAGTTCAGAGTGAAAGGGGGGCGGGAAACTATTTCCCTTCCATAAGAGAGTATAGAAAACATTTTGCTATTAATAAAAAAGTTTTCGCAATGGCAAAAAAGTCTGCAATTATTATGCATCCCGGGCCAATTAACAGGGATGTAGAGATCGATAATACTCTTGCAGATTCTGATAAATCATTTATTCTTCAACAGGTCACAAACGGAATAGCCGTGAGGATGGCAGTACTCTATCTGCTTAAAGGAGATTTTAATGAGCCTATTAATTAAGAATGGATTGGTGATCGATCCTTCAACCGGAAAGGATTCTGTATCCGATATCCTTATCGAAAAAGGATTGATAAAAAAAGTCTCCGAAAAGATACCGGAAAAGGGTATTAAAACAATTATTGATGCCGGTGGATGTATTGTAAGTCCCGGATTTGTAGATATGCATGTTCATCTGAGAGAACCGGGCCAGGAAAATAAAGAAACTATCGAGACAGGTATGCTTGCAGCAGCAAAAGGTGGATTTACTTCAATTGCTTGTATGCCGAATACAATTCCGGTAAACGATAACAGATCAGTTACAGAATATATAATTTCCAGGTCTCATGAGGTCGGGACAGTAAATGTGTTCCCGGTAGCAGCGATCTCCGTCGGACTTGATGGAGTAGATATAACCGAGATGGCTGACCTGAAAGAAGGTGGGGCGAAGGGATTCTCGGATGATGGTAAATGTGTAATGAGTGCCGATCTTATAAGGAAAGCTCTCGAATATACAAAAATGCTTAATGTCCCGATTATTGAGCATCCGGAAGATCATTCTATCTCTGGAGAAGGTCAGGTAAATGAAGGATTTATTTCATATAAATATGGTCTCAGGGGAATGCTCAGTGCGGCAGAAGAAGTTATTGTTGCAAGAGATATTATCCTTCAGGAGAGGATAAATTCATTACTTCATCTTACCCATATTTCTACTGCAGGTTCAATTGATCTTATTAGAAATGCAAAAAAAAAGGGGATCAGGGTTACTTCAGATGTTACCCCTCATCACCTCCTTTTAACAGAAGAGTTGATCACATCTTATAATCCTGTATACAAAATGAAACCCCCTCTGAGAACTGAACATGACAGGCAGGCTTTAATAAAGGCACTTAATGACGGGACTGTAGATGCCATTGCTTCTGATCATGCTCCTCACACTTTTGATGAAAAAGACAGTGAATTTGAATATGCTCCATTTGGAGTTATCGGACTTGAGACTTCATTTAATGTGGTTTATGACAGGCTGGTTAGAAAAGGAATTTTAAGTGTGTCAAAAATGATCGAACTTTTTTCCACAAATCCCGCCAGAATTATGGGGCTTGACCAACGTGGTGTTATAGAGCCGGGAGCGCATGGAGATCTGACTATTTTTGATCCTGAGAAAACTTTTAAAATAGATAATGAAAAATTTGTTTCAAAAGCAAATAATTGTCCTTTCCATGGATGGAAAGGAAAAGGATCGGTAGTTTATACTATTACTGGTGGGGAAATAGCATATAAGGCTTGAACAGGGGTGATTCCATTTTTATTTTCAGGAATTTATTTTGTTGATCTCTTACTTTATATCTATCTGAAACAGGAGATCCGCATACCCACACGAGATCATTATTTCCATTAATTATAACCGGGAGAAGATTCCTTATATCTGAAGGAATACCGGAGGATCTTATCATTTCAAATACTTTTTGTTTAACATCGGAATTAATTTTTTTATACTTGTCCGTATTTTCAGCATTCCTTATTAACAGAGGGAATATGGCTTCTTCTTCCGGTATGATTATCTCAAAATTATCAGAAGGTTTGCTGAACTTTTCTGAAGAAGTAACAAATATCCTTGAACAAATCTCGCTTAATTCTGTTTCACCTGTAGACTGTATAGAATACTTATATTCAGGGAGTTGAATCTGCTCCTGATATATGAATCCTTTTTTAATTGAAAAATTAATGCCCGGAATTGAGATCCCTGTTTTTCTGTTTTTATCATTTGCTAACTGTTCAATATGATCAAAATTGATATTCAGGAGATTTCCTTTGATATTTCTTATGAATTCCCTGATTATATGTCTCCTGAGTGCAAGAGGTTCGTTTTCCAGTTTTTGAGCAGGCAGAATCTTATTGCATACAAGATTTTCAGATAAAAATTTTTGTGCTTTGTTCCGGAAATATTCAAACTCTTCCTGTATGATAGAGACTGTACGGAATATATGTTTATCTATATCAGGTTCGATCTTCTCAATCTCCGGAATAAGGTTATTTCTGATATTATTACGCAAGAAAGTATCAGATTTATTGGTAGGGTCTGAAAAAAAATCTTCATCCGACCTGTTGAGGAATTCATGTATCTCAGACTTGGTAAATATCAAAATTGGTCTGATGATCTTTTGTCCCTTCAAGCCGAATATTCCACTCAGACCCTGTAATCCGCTCCCTCTGAAAAGTTTGATAAAGAAAGTTTCAGTGAGATCTGATTTTGAGTGGCCTGTCGCTATCTTGGGATTCGGGAATTTGTCTGAAATTTTGTTAAAAAAATCATATCTGGAAATTGAAGCTGCATTTTCAAGATTGAGTTTGTTTCGTGATTTAAAACTGATCACATCGGAACTGCCTTTTATCAGGTCTATCTTCTTTTTCTCCAGATAATTTTCCACCCATTTTTCTTCTTCATTTGAGTCTTCTCTGAGTTTGTGATTAAAATATGCAGCTTTTAGAGTGAACCTGATGTCTTCCTGCAAACGTTTCAGCAGTAAAAGAAGAGTGACTGAATCTTTCCCTCCGGAAAATGCAGAGATAACAGTGTCATTCTCAATGATCAGGTTATTCTGTCGTATGTTGTTATAAAATCGTTGATATAAATATTTCATAAAAAAAAATAGCGGTGGAGGGATTTGAACCCCCGGCATATCGGATATGAGCCAACTGCTCTACCGGCTGAGCTACACCGCCATTTTGTTAATTATAGTCGAATTTCCGATATTAATCAATAGGTGTTATAGCATTTTAAATGGTTATATATGGAGTTATTTTAATTTCAATAACTCAAAAATATCCATTATTCTTGAATTTGTACGAATTTAATTATAGAATATGAACTTCTCCAGGGAGAGGTGTCCGAGTGGTTGAAGGAGCACGCTTGGAAAGCGTGTGAGCTGGAAACGGTTCCGTGGGTTCGAATCCCACCCTCTCCGATCTCTTCATTTCAAGCACAGTGGGATTTGAAGCCACTGCAACCCTGGGTTCGAACGATTCGCCTTCAAGCGAATCCTCATGACTGAGCATAGCGAAGGAACCGAAGGTGAGCATGCAATGAGTCATGCGAGTAATCCCACCCTCTCCGATCTGCTTCGCCAAGGCTAAGCAGAACAATTTTTTTGAACAAGCAACAGAGTTTCAACGAATCAGGCCCACTCTCTTAATCCAAAATTTTATTAAAAGTCATTCCTATTAAAGTGAATTTGTAATAAAATTAAATATAAGGATAACAAATGAAAAAAAAAATTTCTCTTCCGCCGAATTATTTTTACTTTTCAATTATGCTTATAATTCCCTTTCGGTATCTGATTCCTGGGTTGAACCTGATTCCAATTCTGTGGAATCTGTCAGGTTTATTGGTAATGGCTGTCGGATTATATCTTATTTGGAAACCGTACAAACAATTTATGGATCATAACACACCGGAAAATTTTGGTACTTCAACCTGCATCGTCTCAGATGGCCTGTACAGATATTCACGGAACCCCATGTATGTTGGAGGTGTCATATTCCTGGTGGGGCTGGCGGTTCTCCTTCAAAATGTTGCCGGGTTTATTTCAGCAATTTTCTTTTTTTTGGTGATGCACTACATGTTTATCCCTTATGAAGAGGAAAAAATGGTCCGGGAGTGTGGAAATGAGTATTCTGAATATATGAAGACTGTCCGCAGATGGATCTGAATAGTATTTAATAAAGATTATCTCCAGATTTTTGTTCCCCTTTATTTCTTAAATCTGTAAAATCTGTTACAATTCAAAGTAAGAAAACGGCCCGGGAACCCGACAATACATGCGTGTGAACTTTGTCAGGACCGGAAGGTAGCAGCAATAAGCACGATTTTGTATGTGTTCGGGATTTTCCGGGTCTTTCTAAATAAAAAAAATGTATCTCGCACTAGCACGTAAATACAGGCCTAAGACCTTTAAGGAATTGATAGGGCAGCCCCATATCACCAAAACACTCCAGAATGCCATAAGAATGAACAAGTTGTATCCTGCACTTATATTCTCAGGAATGAAGGGCGTAGGGAAGACCTCGGCAGCACGAATACTTGCAAAAGCAATGAATTGTGAGACGGGGCCTTCACCTGAACCATGTAATAAATGTGCGATATGTAATGAGATCAATGAAGATAAATCACCTGATTATATTGAGATAGACGGAGCATCCAATAATGGAGTAGAAGAGGTGAGAAGTCTCAGGGAAAAGATCAAATACAAGCCTTTCAAAAATCGTTTCAGAATGATTGTTATCGATGAAGTACATATGCTGTCAAACTCTGCCTGGAATGCACTCTTAAAAACTATCGAAGAACCTCCTGAACATACCTATTTTATAATGGCTACAACCGATTTTCATAAAATACCTTCAACCATCGTGTCAAGATGCCAGCATTTTGAGTTTAAAAGAATACCGGTTGAAGTGATTACTATGGTTCTGGAAAATATTGTCGAAAAGGAAAAAATTGATATTTCAAAATATGGCCTCTACCTTGTTGCAAAATCAGCAGATGGAAGCCTGAGGGATTCAAAAAAAATCCTGGATCAGGCTATTGCCATATCTGACGGAAAGATCGAAGACAAAGATGTAATTGACATACTGGGAATAATAGAAGAAGAGATCTTTATTGAAATTACATCTTCATATTTGTCACGTGACAGGAAGAAGATCATAATGATCATTGATGATCTGACTGAAAGAGGAATTGATATCAGATTTTTTTATTCTGAATATATTAAATTTCTCCGTAATCTGATGGTCCTTAAATCGGATATAGAAATTGAAAAACTTCATAATCTAAATCCCGAGAATGTTTCGAAAATAAAAATGTTGATTAAAGATCTAAAGGAAATTGAGCTTCTAAGATATTTTAATGCGGTTAAGGATCTTGAAATTACAATAAAAAATACTGAAAATCCAAAAATAATTCTTGAATATCTGTTTATTAAACTTTCATACTTCCCTTCACTTATGTCTATTGAACAATTGATCGAAAATGCCGGATCAGGAAGAAAAAGTAATCCGGGGAAAAGTATTCCTTTAGAGGATAATGCTGATATCACTGCAGAAATTAAAAAAGCAGGACACTCTGATGAAGAGATCGGAGAAGTTTCAAAAGAAGATCCCCATGCAGTTAAAATGGAACAGAAGAAAAAGGAAAAACCGGAGCCGGTTTCTGAAAAAGTACCTGATGATAATGAGAGTATTGAAAAAATAAAAAAAGACAAACAGATAAAAAATCTGACCAGCAAAATTAAGGGAAGAATTATATCAATTGAAAATTTAGAAGGAGATAAATAATGGCAAAGATTCCAAATATGAATCAATTAATGAAGATGGCTCAGGATATGTCAAAACAAATGGAAGATAAAATGAGTTCTATCGAAGCAGAAGGAAATGCCGGAGGAGGAATGGTTAAGGTTATACTTAACGGGCATAAGAACATTCTCTCAATTGAAATTTCCAAAGAGGTGGTAGATCCGGAAGAGATTGAAATGCTTCAGGACCTGATAACAGCAGCTTTGAATGATGCAATAAGCAAGGTTGATGAAGAACTAAAGGATAATCTCGGTTCTTCTTTACCGGGAGGTCTTCCCGGAGGAATGCCTTTTCCGGGATTTTAATAAGTAAATCACGAGTATCCTATGTACGATTTCACACAACCTGTTGCAAATCTTGTTAACGAATTAAGAAAAATCCCAGGTATTGGAACAAAATCTGCTCAGAGGATTGCATTTTACCTGCTTAAGACCGATAAAGACAAAGTAATGGCACTTTCTGATTCAATAAACAATGCAATGGAGAAAACACGTTTTTGTAAGATTTGTAATAATATAACTGAATTTGAGATCTGTGAGATATGTGAAGGCAAGGGCCGTGATATCACAAAAATATGTGTAGTAGAGGAACCTTTTAATATCCTCTCCATAGAAAGAACCGGTCTTTATAAAGGGATGTACCATGTTCTGTCAGGAAACCTGTCTCCGATCAGAGGGGTCGGGCCAGATGAACTTAAGATCAGCAGTCTGGAAAGAAGGTTGGATTCCGGGAAAACGGAAGAGATAATTATTGCAACAAGCCCTACTGTCGAAGGTAATGCAACTGCGATTTATATATTTGACCTCCTGAAGAAAAAGGATATTAAAATTACAAGGATCGCAATGGGTTTACCGATTGGAGCAGATCTTGATTATGTTGATTCTGTTACGATTGCAAAATCATTTGAAGGCAGGATAGAATTTAAGTGATATGTCATTAATAAGGCAAATTGTTAAAAGGCTGAACTTTAGTGTTGATTTAAATTTAAAATAGGGATAAAATTAGAACAATGAAAGAGAATTTTGTTATTTACAATGAAGAATATTTTCAGATCAAGAAAGTTCTTGAGGAGTTAAAAGCTTCTGTAAGTGCTGATATTGTTTTTGTGACTGATTCTGAAGGGCATTGCATAGCTGCGACTGATGGTATGGATGATTCATATTTGAACTCGATATCGTCTCTTATTGCCGGCAGTATAGCGGCAATAAACAGTATTGCACAAATGCTTGAGATTGCAAAATTTGAAACGGTTCTTACAGAATCTATTGAGAAAAATCTTTATATTTCCCTGATAAATGAGAGGATGGTATTAATAGTCATTTTTGAAAAAACATCCAACCTGGGTATTGTCAGGCTGAAAGGTAAACATGCAAATGAAAGATTGAAAGAAGTTTTTGTAACTATAAATAGAAAACTCAAAGATAGTTCATATAGTGAAAATCATTCACCTTTTGAAGGTGTATCCGATGAAGATATTGACCAGATCTTTGGAGACTGACATTGTCCTTCCTCAACTATTCTACTAAAGAAATAAACTTTAAGATCGTTTATTACGGTCCCGGTTTAAGTGGAAAAACAACTAATATAAAAGAAATATACAACAAAATAAAGCAGGATAACAAAGGGAAACTTGTAAGTTTAGCAACAGAGACAGAGAGGACATTATTTTTTGATTTTTTCCCCCTTGATCTCGGGACAATCAGTGGATATAAAGTTAAATTCCATCTTTACACTGTACCCGGTCAGATATACTATAGTAGTTCAAGGAAATTGATCCTTAAAGGTGTGGATGGTGTTGTATTTGTTGCAGATTCCCAGCGTGAAAGATTTGAGGCAAATATCGAAAGTTTGAATGATATGCTTGAAAACCTGAGAGAATATAATCTTCAATTTGAAGAACTTCCATACATTCTTCAACTTAACAAAAGGGATCTTCCCAACATTACACCGGCAAACGAGCTGATTGAAACTCTGAGAAGAAAAGGGGAGCCGGTCGTAGAAGCTGTAGCTATGAAAAGTACGGGAGTTATCGAAACTCTTAAAGCTATATCAAGGCTTGTAATGAAGGACGTTAAAGCAAAATTAGGCTAGGGGATAAAATCATGCCAGGAAAAACCGTAATAGAAAAAATCTTTACCAACCATTCCAAAGAGGATATTTCTCCAGGAAAAATTGTCTGGATAGATCTGGATGTTGTTACTGCAAGAGATTTCGGCGGCCCCAATGTTGTAAAAAACTTTCATAAGAACTATGAAGGACAGAGTGTGTTTGACCAGTCCAAAGTTTTTTTTACATTTGATCTTACTGTGCCACCCAAAACAATTCAATATGCAAATAATCAGATGATCTGCCGTAAGTTTGCCAAGGAAAAGGGTGTTAAGGTTTTTGATATAGACAAGGGAATAGGGACTCATACTTTGATTGAGAATGGACTTGTACCATCGGGATCAATTGTGGTCGGAACAGACAGCCACATGAATATCCTCGGCGCAGTAAATTCATTCGGGCAGGGAATGGGTGATGTTGACATTGCATTTGGTTTCAGATACGGGAGAACCTGGTTCGAAGTGCCTGAAACCGTCAAGGTGAAAATAAAAGGAAATTCTTCATATGATTATAGTGCAAAAGATCTCGTTATTAAAGCTCTGAGTATTTTAAGGACTGATAAAATTCTTGGGAAAGCGGTCGAGTTTTACGGTGATCCAATCGAAAAACTTGATCTGCCGGAAAGGATCACTTTTCTCAGTATGATAACTGAAATGGGGGGGATCGTGGGATTTATTCCTTTCAACAATAATACTGAAAATGAGATAAAGAAAATGTCAGGCCTTGATAATATAGTTCCTGAAATTAAAGCTGATGGAGATGCATCTTATTCTGAGATCATAGATCTGGATATTTCCGATATCGAGAGCATGGTTTCAGCACCTCCTTATCCTCACAACGGGATGAAAGTTTCCGATCTTGAGAAGGTTAATGTTGACTTCGGATTTGTTGGTTCATGTACAAACGGGAGAATAGAGGATATCCTCAAGGTATGGACGATCCTTAAGGGAAAGAAGATCAAGGAAGGAGTTCAACTTTCGATCGTTCCGGCTACCATTGAGGTGTATAAACAGGCATTTGAGAAAGGGATACTTAAAGATCTTCTTGATGCGGGTGCTATTATTGCAAATCCGGGATGCGGCGGGTGTGCACAGGGACATATCGGGATGACAGGGAAAGGGGAAGTAATGGTTTCGACAGGAAACAGAAATTTCCCCGGGAAGCAGGGAGATGGTTTTAATTACCTGACATCTCCGGAAGTTGTAGCTTTTTCAGTATTGAACGGGTTTATTTCTGACAGGGAGTTTTAAATGACCGATTTTAAAGTAAAAGGTAAAGTTTGGCTTATTACTGATAATAATGGTGAGCTTATAAATGATATAGATACTGACCAGATATTTCATAACCAATTTCTTCATATCACTGAAATAAGTGAGATGGGGGAGCATACATTCGGAAATCTTGAAGGCTGGGAAAATTTTCCAGAAAAGTGTAATCCCGGAGACATAGTTTTTGCAGGGTCCAATTTCGGAGCCGGATCTTCACGTCAGCAGGCAGTCGACTGTTTTGAAGCGTTGGGAATTAAGGCAATTGTTGCTGAGTCATATGGCGCGATTTATAAAAGAAATGCTATAAACTCAGGATTCCCGATACTTATTTTCCAGCAGATAAACAATTTTGTAAAAGATGATGCCATAAAAAATCTTGACGAGATAGAAATAGATTTTTTAGCAGGAGAACTTAAGAATATTTCATCCGGGAAGATTTTTAAAATCAATCCTTTTTCAAAAGTTCAAAAAGACATTATGGAAAAGGGGAGCCTTCTCACAATTTAGCAATTTCTGCATATCCAAAATATGCTGATAGTATTGACTTTTCGCCTGTTTTAATGTAAATATACTCTTATCCGGGAGGATTTTATATGAACAAAAATGACTTGGTTATGGAATTGCTGAAAGATTCAGACATGACAAAAACCAAAGCTCTGAAATTTGTGGACCTGATGATTGATACCATTGCAGATGAACTGAAGAGAAAGGATGGGAAGCTTACACTTGTAGGCTTTGGTACATTTAAGGCTATCACAAAAAAAAGAAAAAAGGGAAGAAATCCCCGGACCGGAGAAGAAATTGTTATTCCAAAGAGAAAGAGTGTTAAATTTCTTCCCGGGAAAAAACTTAAGGAATTAGTAGAGTGATCTTTCGATCATCGAAGAGGCGCGTAGCTCAGCTGGTTAGAGTGCTATCTTGACATGGTAGAAGTCGGCGGTTCGAGCCCGCCCGCGCCTAGTTTAATTAAATGAGAAAAAACAGAGATACTATTTTGTTAAAAGTTGACGGAGAACTTAAGGATCTCTCATATCCGATAGAAAAGACATCGGAGGTAGAGGAGATCGGTAAAGATGCTCCGGAGGCTAGCGAAATATATAAACACAGTTGTGCTCATTTATTGGCTCAGGCAGTAATTGAACTTTATCCAGGGACCCAATATGGGATCGGGCCTGCACTTGAAAATAGTTTTTATTATGACTTCATAACAGAAGAGCCTTTTACTCCGGAAGATCTTGATAAGATAACAAAAAAAATGAGGTTCCTTATCAAACAGAATCTTAAGATTGAAAATAAGATTATGAAGAAAGCGGAATCAATAAAAATGTTCCGGGAACTTGGGCAGCATCTTAAAGTTGAACTAATTGAAGAAAAAGTCGAAGGTGATGAAGTTTCTGTTTATACTCAGGGTGATTTCACAGATCTCTGCAAAGGACCCCATTTGCCCTCTACCGGATTGTTGAATAATTTCAAACTGACCTCTATTGCATCATCTTATTGGAAAGGGGATGAAAAAAACAATTCAATGCAAAGGGTTTACGGTGTGGTTTTTCCAACTGATGAACTTCTTAAAAAGCATGTTGAAATGCTTAAAGAAGCAAAAAAGAGGGATCACAGGAAGTTGGGGAAGGAATTGGATCTTTTTTCCATAAGTGATGAGATAGGTGCAGGACTTGTGTTGTGGCATCCTAAAGGGAGTATGGTAAGGCACGAGATCGAAAAATTCTGGTATGAAGAGCATCTTAAAAATGGTTACCAATTAGTAAACTCTCCTCATATAGCAAGATATGAATTGTGGGATACAAGCGGACATAATTCATTCTATACTGAGAATATGTTCACTCCAATTGAATTTGATAATACTAAATACAGATTGAAGCCTATGAATTGCCCTTTCCATATCGAGGTGTTCAGGTCACGAAACAGAAGTTACAGAGAAATGCCTTTCAGGTGGGCTGAGCTTGGGACAGTATACAGGTATGAAAGAAGTGGAGTTCTTCACGGACTTTTAAGAGTCCGTGGTTTCACTCAGGATGATGCACATCTCTTCTGTACTCCTGAGCAGCTTGATAATGAAGTTGAAAAGCTTATTGATTTCAGCCTTAAAATGTTAAATAAATTCGGGTTTGAGGAGTTGGAAATATTCCTCTCAACAAGGCCTGAGAAATATGTAGGGGATGTGTCAGACTGGGATAAAGCAACTGATGCACTTAAAGGGGCTCTTGACAGGCTTAATGTCAATTATGAAATAGATCCGGGAGAGGGCGTATTCTATGGCCCGAAGATAGATATTAAGGTCAAGGATCAGTTAAGACGTTCATGGCAATGTACTACAATTCAGGTTGATTTTAATCTTCCCGAAAGATTTAATCTTAAATATTCGGATAATGATGGAAAAATAAAAAAACCTATAATGATCCACAGAGCTCTTCTCGGATCACTTGAACGTTTTTTTGGAATTCTGATCGAGCATTATGGAGGTGCATTTCCGTTGTGGCTTGCACCTGTTCAGGTAATCATACTTCCGGTGTCAGATAAAAATCATAAATATTCAACTGAAATAAGGCAGAAAGTATCAGAAAACGGATTTCGAGTCGAAGTTGACGGCAGAAATGAAGGGATTGGAAGGAAGATCAGGGATGCAGAGAATATGAAAATACCCTATATTCTCATTATCGGCGAAGAAGAGGAAAAAGAAGGAAATATATCTTACCGTATTCACAAGAAAGGTGATCAGGGAAAGATCAGTATTATAAAATTCATTAAAGAAATCGAAAGGATTAGAGAGGAGAAATGTCCCAAACATGAAATACAATAAGCATGTAAAAAAGAAAAGACTTCACCAGATTAATGAAGAGATCAGGGCTTCACAGGTAAGACTGATCGATGAAGAAAAGAATCAAGTGGGGATCGTCCCGATCGCTAAAGCACTTGATATGGCAAGGGAAAAGGAACTTGATCTGGTGGCAATATCTCCTAATGCTGATCCACCGGTATGCAGGCTTCTTGATTATGGAAAATATGTGTATTCGCTTCAGAAAAAAGCACATGAAGCACAGAAGTTGCAGAGAAAGATACATATAAAAGAGATAAAATTCACTCCTGTAATCGGAGATCATGATATTGAAGTAAAATTAAAAAAAATAAAACAATTTCTCGAAGAAGGAAATAAAGTTAAGATTACAATATGGCTGAAAGGAAGACAAAAGAGAAAACCAGAAATGCTAAATATTATGACCGACAGGATTGTTGAAATCCTGAAGGATATTTCTGACATTGAATCACCACCGAAGAGAGAGAGGTGGAGCTTCCATATTCTTATCGGACAGAAAAAAGGGGGAAAAGATGCCAAAACTAAAGACTCATAGAGGGGCAAAAAAAAGGTTGAAAGTAACTGGGACAGGAAAAATTTTGAGAATGAAAGCAAATGCTTCACATATACTTACAAAAAAAAGTAGAAAGAGGAAAAGGAATCTGAAACAATCTACAGTGGTAGTGAGTGAAGAGTTCAAAAGATTAAAATCTTTATTACCTTATTCTTAGGGGGAAAAAATGCCAAGAGTTACTAGAGGAAATAAAAAATTATTAAGAAGAAAGAAGATCTTAAAGCTTGCGAAGGGATTTTTCGGTACAAAAAAATCTAATTACAGAACTGCAAAAGAAGCTGTAGAAAAATCATTAACTTATGCATACAGAGACAGAAGAAACAAGAAAAGGGATTTCAGAAAGCTCTGGAATATCAGAATTAATGCTGCTGTAAGAGAATATGATCTGAATTATTCAAAGTTCATTAACGGGCTTAAGAAGGCTGATATTTTACTGAATAGAAAAGTATTATCAAATCTTGCGGTCAATGACCCGGAAACCTTCAAGCTCATTGTTGAAAAAGCTAAAGCTTCCTTATGATCGATGATCTCAGGAAAGAGATTGAAAACATAAAAGAAAAGTTACTAAATGAAATAGACGATATTCAATCTCTCGAAGAATACCAGAGTCTCAGGGATAAGTATCTAAGCAGGAAAAAGGGGATACTCGCATCTCTTATGTCGAAACTTAAAGAGTTACCTCCCAGCGAAAAACCTGTTTTCGGAAATATTCTGAATTCAGCTAAGAAATTCACTGAAGAAAAACTGAATGAATTTGAAATTAAACTGGTAAGTAAATCTGAAAAGAGTATTGATGGTACCCTGCCTGAATTTGATACTATTATTGGTGGCACTCACCTGATCACATACATAAGAAGATCAATTGAAAATATTTTCCTGAATATGGGTTACAAGATAGCAGAAGGCCCTGAGATCGAATTTGATGAAAATAATTTTACCTTACTGAATTTTAAAGAGGACCATCCGGCCAGGGATGAACAGGATACATTTTTTATAAAGGATTTTCCCGATATGTTATTGCGGACCCATACATCTCCTGTTCAGGTCAGGTATATGAAGAATACTAAACCTCCGATAAAAATAATATCACCTGGAAAAGTGTTCCGGAAAGATGAACCTGATGCTACTCATGTCCCTGTTTTTCACCAGATCGAAGGTTTGCTGGTTGATACAGATATAAATTTTTCACATCTTAAAGGGACTCTCGAGATTTTCCTGAGAGCTTTGTTCGGAGACGATACAAGCCTCAGGTTCAGGCCCGGATATTTCCCTTTTACCGAACCTTCAGCTGAAGTTGATATAAGTTGTTTTCTTTGTGGAGGGACAGATAATAAATGCAGAATATGTAAAGGGAGTGGCTGGCTGGAAATACTTGGAAGCGGCATGGTTCATAGAGAAGTATTAGCAAATTGTGGTATAGATCCTGACGTATATTCAGGATTTGCTTTCGGGCTTGGAATTGAAAGAATTGCAATGCTCAAATACGGAGTGACAGATCTGAGATTTCTCTTTGAAAATGATCTCAGGTTCAATAATCAATTCGGATAAAAAATGAGAATAAATTTAGATTATTTAAAGAAGTTCATTGAATATAAATATAATAAGCAGGATTTGAAAGAACTTCTGGCATCTATAGGAATAGAAGTTAATGAAATGATTGAAGTAGACGGTAAAGATGTGTTTGAAGTTGAGATAACGCCTAACCGTCCGGATTGGTTATCTCATTATGGAATCGCACGGGAGATCTATGCAAAAACCCCCTCATTATCCCTGAAGAAAATAGAGACAGATAGAAAAAAAAGTATTGATAAAAGTGACTTTAAAGTTGAGATAAAAGATAGAACAGGCTGTTCAAGATATTCGGGTGTGATACTTAATAGTGTCAAAGTCGGCAAATCTTCTCCCGGTCTTACTTCATTGATAGAAAGTTTTGGCATGAGGTCTGTTAACAATATAGTTGATATATCAAATCTTGTCTTAATGACATATGGGCATCCGATACATATTTTTGATATTGATAAGATCATTGGAGAGAAGATTATAATTCGTGTTGCTGAGAAAGATGAAGAGATCACATTACTGGATGGAATGGTTAAAAAATTAGATGTAGCAGATCTTGTAATTGCAGATGAAAATAAATCTTTAGCTGTAGCCGGAGTAATGGGAGAAGAGCACTCAGGTGTTAGTGAAAAAACTGTTAATATCTTTATCGAAAGTGCGTGGTTCAATCCTTCACGGGTGAGAATAACTTCAAAAAAAATGGGAATGAAAACTGATGCTTCTTATTTATTTGAAAGAGGTGCGGATATTGAAAATACTTCAAAGATCATCGATCTTACTATTGATGAGATTGAAAAGGAATTGGGATATCAACCTGAAATTATAAAATATTTCGATGAATATCCTGAAAAATCAAAAAAACAGATCGTTAGCCTTGAGAAGGATTTTCCGGCAAAGTTTACCGGTATTCAGATAAGTGAAAAAACTTCTACTGAAATTCTGGAGAGCCTGGGTTTTAAACTGGAAGATGAGAAAACTAAATGGAAAGTGGAGGTTCCTTCATACCGGGTTGATATAAATAAACACGAGGATCTTGTCGAGGAAATTATCAGAATATACGGTTATGATAAACTGGATACAACACTCCCGGCAACAGCAGTTGATTCGGTTGAAAAATATGAAAAAAGAGGATTTCTGGATAAGACCAGAGATCACTTTGCAGCAAATGGATATAGTGAGGTTGTTAATTATAGTTTCCATTCTTTGAAGGATAATTCTTTTTTCGGAGATGTTTCACGGAATGTGGAGTTAAGGAATCCGATAGGATCTGATTACTCAGTAATGAGAAACTCTCTGTTATCGGGGATATTGAAGAATACTGCAACTAACAGCAATAATGATTTTAGCCGAATTTCCTTGTTTGAATCCGGTACGGTTTTTTTCAGAGAGGGAAATAAGTTAATTGAGAAAGACCTTGTGTGTATATCATCCTCCGGATTTGAAACACTTCCGAATTGGCATGAAAGTGAGGGCAGAGTTTTTGATTTTTTCCTGTTTAAGTCTCATATATTCGGATTTCTGAAGAAAGTGGGGATAGAAATTGAATTAAAATATGAAGAAAAATTTACAGGATTCCTGAAAAAGGAAAGTAGCTATAAAATAATGATTGATGGAGCCGAAGCAGGTTTTATTGGTGAAATTGAAAATACTGTTCTGAAATATTATAAGAATAATGAGCCTGTCTTTGTCTGCCAATTGGATATGGATGTACTTACTGAAAAAAAAGAAGAGAAAAAATTCAGGATGTGGAACAGGTTCCCTACTGCTACAAGGGATCTTTCTTTTTTAATAGACAGAGAACATAAGTTTGAAAAAATAAGTGAGATCATTGAAAAGTATAAGCCTGAAGATCTTGAGGATTATTCACTTGCAGGCCTTTATGAGGGTAAGGGTGTTCCTCCTGAAAAGATCAGCATATTTATGAATTTTATATACAGAAACATTGATAGAACTCTTACAAATGATGAAGTAAATGGACTTCATGATCTCCTGGTAAATAAACTGGTAGAAGACCTGGGGATCATCCGGCGTTAAGGAGGATATATGAATATTGAAGACCTCAACAAGCTTGAAGATAAAGTAAAAAACCTGGTTAGCAATCTTGAAATAATAAGAAAAGAGAATAATACTCTGAAGGAGAGATTGAATGAACTCCGGAGTGAGAGTTCTGTAAATAATTCGGAAAAGGATCAGATCAGGAAAAAAGTAAAATCATTGATCAAACTGATAGAATCAATTGAAAATGAAAGCTAAAGAGATAGATGTATCAATTTTGGGAAAAAGTTTTTCTTTCATGATCTCAGGAAAAATCAATACAGATGATTTCCTAGAGATAGTTAATTATGTTGAAGAAAACTATACGAAAATTAAAAATAATACTGATGAACATGACCCTTTTCGGTTAGGTCTTTTAACTTCGATCAATATTACAGAGGAGTTTTTCCACTTGAGGAAAGAGAACGATAAATTAAAATCAATTCTGAACAATATTGATTCTATTGTTACTACCGGGGAAAAAGGGGATATTAGCCAGATAAGTTTTGCAAAAAAAAGTAAAATGGAGAAATCAAATGGGTAGTTTGAACATAATTTCAATATTAATCGGAGGAGCAGTAGCATTCATTCTTTTCTATCTCTTGAGGAAAGTGATCCTTTCTAAGGATTTTAACCGGATAAAAGATCTGGAATCGGACCTGAAAAGAAAGAATGAGCAGGAATTGGATTCACTGAAACATAAAATAAATTTAAATCTCAAAGAAGAATTCATATCATGGAAGAATGAATATAATAGCAAACAAAGTCTGAAAACAAACAAGCTCAACGAACAGGAGCGAAGACTTATACAGAAAGAGGAAAACCTTGATAAAAGGTATCTGAGCCTGGATAATCGGGAAAAAGAAATTAAAAAGAAAGAAAATGATAATGTTCTGAAAGAAGAGGAGTTGGTTGCATTGCGTTCCAGCCTCAATGACCATATTGCCAAAGCACAGGAAAAACTTGAGAATATATCGGGAATGACGAAGCAGGAAGCAAAGGATTCCATTATCAAAGAAATGGAAAGTGAAGCTAAATTGGATGCTGCGAAACTTTTAAGGATAATTGAAGAAGAATATAAAGAAAAAAGTATAATGATGGGAAAGGAAATTATCTCTACAGCAATTCAGAGAATTGGTACAGAACATGTGATGTCTTCTGCAGTTACAGTTATAGATCTTCCCAATGACGAAATGAAAGGGCGGATCATAGGACGGGAAGGACGTAATATCAGAGCGTTGGAAACAGCGACTGAAGTTGATTTCATTGTTGATGATACTCCTGAAGCAATTATTGTTTCATCTTTTGATCCTATAAGAAGGGAGATTGCGAAGAGGGTATTAGAATCATTAATAGCAGATGGAAGAATACATCCGGCAAGAATTGAAGAGGTGGTAGAAAAGGAAAAAACAAATTTCGATGCCTATCTAAAGGAAGTTGGCGAAAATGCAGTTATGGAAATAGGTATTCCGGATATTAACCCGGAATTATTTCTATATCTTGGGAAATTGAAATACAGGACCTCCTACGGACAAAATGTTCTACAACATTCAAAGGAAGTGGCAATGGTAGCTGCATATATGGCTGTTGAGCTGGGTGTTGACTCGAATGTAGCAAAAAGAGCAGGATTGCTTCATGATATCGGAAAATCGATAGATCGTGAAACAGAAGGTACTCATACAAAATTATCTGTTGACCTTGTAAAAAAATATGGAGAATCAAAAATTGTTCAGGAAGCTATCGCTTCTCATCATATGGATGTAGATTTCACATCAATTGAAGGAGTTCTTGTTCAATCAGCAGATGCTATTTCTGCAGCAAGGCCGGGAGCAAGACGTGAAATGTTTGAATCTTATATCAAGAGATTACAGGAACTTGAGGAATTGTCTGTAGGATTTGAAGGTGTTGAAAAAGCATATGCATTGAGAGCAGGAAGAGAAGTCCGTGTAATTATCGATTCAAATGAAACTGATGACAATAAAACATTTATGATCTCAAAAAATATAGCAAAAAAAATCCAGGAAGATATGGAATACCCCGGGCAGATTAAAGTAACAGTTATCAGGGAGATCCGGGCAACAGAATATGCAAAATAGTTCTACTATTAAGATTGTATTTATTGGAGATGTAGTTGGTAAACCTGGAAGGAGAATACTTGAGAAACACCTTTATCAGGTGAAATTGAAATATAAACCCGATCTCGTTATAGCCAATGGAGAGAATTCGGCCGGTGGTTTAGGGATTACTGAAAATACAGGTGGGGAATTGTTTGCAGCAGGTGTCGATATAGTGACAGGCGGGAACCATATGTGGGACAAAAGGGAATCTGTCGATTTTATTGCAAATAGCTCAACTATTATCAGGCCTATGAATTATCCATCATCTGCTCCCGGAAAAGGAGTATGCGAGTTCAAAATCACCGATGATGTGATTGTAACTATTGCGAATCTTCAAGGCCGTGTCTTTATGGAACCTGTGGTTGATAATCCTTTCAATATTGTTGAACAATGGCTTCATTCTGTTAAAACAAAAATTATAATACTTGATTTTCATGCGGAAGCAACTGCAGAGAAGCAGGCAATGGGTTTTTTCCTAGATGGAAAGGTAAGTGCAGTGCTTGGAACTCATACTCATGTACCAACTGCAGATCTAAGAATACTAGCTAACGGGACAGCTTACCAGTCAGATGTAGGTATGACAGGCTCTCTTGATTCTGTTATCGGGATGAAGAGGAAACCGGTTATTGATAAATTCAGGACCGGTATTAACCAGAGATGGGAAGTTGCCAGGAAAAATGTTATATCTGATATGACAATAATGGATATTGATATATCAACGGGCAGGGCAGTTCGGGTCGAGGCGTTAAGGATCTTTGAAGATAAAGTTTCTAATCTGCTAATATAAGAGACATCGCTTCTTCTCTTGTTGCAACCTTTTTGCGAAAAATTCCCCTTACAGCTGATGTTATAGTTATTGATCCGGGTTTTTTTGCGCCTCTCATAGTCATACAAAGATGCTCCGCTCTTATAACAACCATAACTCCCTGAGGTGACAGAGCATTAACAAGGTGATCTGCAATTTCCTTTGTCAGGCGTTCCTGTATCTGCAGTCTTTTCGAAAGACAATCTACCAATTTTGCAAGTGTATTCAGGCCAATTATTTTTCCTGCCCTGGGAATATAGGCAATGCTTGCTTTACCTGAAAAAGGGAGTAGATGATGCTCACACATTGAATAGAGAGGAATGTCCTTTAGAATAACCATTTCTTCATGACTCTCTTCAGAAAGTACATTAAGGAATTCGGATGGGTCCCGGTGGGTCCCCTCAAGGATCTCGATGAACATATCTGCAGCTCTTTTAGGTGTCAGTTTAAGTCTTGCATCGTCTTTATCCTCACCGATCCCATCAAGTATAAGTTCAACCCCTTTCTCAATTTTTTTCCTGTCAGTTTTTTTATTCATTCTTCATCCTGTTGTCTTGTGTATATTTTTATATCAGGAAGTATTTTCAGTCAATACCCGGGGGAAGTAATTTCAAAATTTTACAGATAATCTTGTAATATAGACTATTTTTCTATATATTTTATTTACATGGGAAATTTCAATTGAATGAAAAAGGAAATCTGGGCAATAGGTGGCGGTAAAGGCGGAACAGGTAAATCTGTATTGTCTGCATTGTTTGCCACCCGTGCTGCCGGGAAAAAGAAAAAGGTCATTCTTGTAGATGGTGACCTCGGGGGGGGAAACCTTCACACATTCTTTAACATATCCCCGGATAAAAGTTCCCTGAATGATTTTTTTGAGAAGAAAATAGATTTGAAAGATACTCTGATCGATACAAAGATCTCAGGCCTTAAACTTATCACCGGAGATATGAGGTCATACAATCCACTGAGTGTAAAGTACATACAGCGATTGAAATTCTACAGGCATCTGAAACAACTGGATGCTGATATAATAGTTCTCGACCTCGGAGCCGGTACAGCACTAAATACACTGGATTCTTTTCTTCTTGCAGATAAGATGATACTTGTTTCTACTGCAGAGATCACTTCGATTGAGAACCTGTACCTGTTTGTAAAAAAGATAATTGTAAGAAAAATTAAAGATATGCTGAGTTATGAGGGATTCAGGGATATTGATCAAACTATTTTAAAAACTGTACTGAACAGTCGGGAAACAATTAAATTTTCAGATTTTATCGAATTACTCAAAGGCATGGGAAAGGATCAGGAAAAAATCGTAACCGATGGGTTGGGGGAGGTTCGGATTAACCTGGTACTGAACCAGATCAGGGAAAAAGTGCTTTCAAAATACGGAATTTCACTTAAAAATATTTTGAAAAGGCATTACAATATTGATGCTCTATTTTCCGGATATGTAAATTATAACGATAAGGTACGTGAACTTGCCAATGGTGATGCTGACATTAACTCAGTTTTTAAAATTGATGAGATAGGATCTTCCATTGATTTTATTTCAGGCAATATCAAAAAAGGATCAGATGTGAATTTTAACGAACTTTAAAATGAAGAAGAAACAAAAGAAAGAATATCTGAGGATATTGGAATTAGGAGAAAAAGCTTCAAGGGATGATATTGAAAATGCATACAGCCACTTTGTTAAATTGTATTCTTCAGAGGATTCACCGGAAATTCACCCTCTTAAAGAAGAGTTCAACAAAAAGGAGAGGAAAAAGATCCTCTCTGATATAGATAAAGCTTATAAAGCTCTTGTTGGAGAGGACGGTGTTAACAGAATAGACTTCTCGGCAGAGATTGAACCGCAGGTAATAAGCCTGGATGAAGAAGAGCCGGAAGTAATTGAACATGAAGAGATTACAACTTCAGAACAGGCTCAGGACGAAGATGAACCTGTTGTCGAAATTGTGTTTACAGATGAGCCGATCAAGGAAATTCCTGTTGACGAATCAATAGATGATTTAAATGAAATTAATGAACCGCTTGTTGAAATATTAGAAAGTGAAAATGTGGATGAAGAGATTGTAGATGAAATTGAACCTCAAGCGATCGAATTTGAAGAAGATATACCTGATGAGGATGAAGCGAGGGAAGGAAGTGTTGAGCAAGAACCTGAAATAAGGGAACCTCATGTGATCGAATTTGAAGAAGATATACC
>Ga0190293_1000008_pt1 | contig 74676 bp, 65 predicted proteins | sample 48693001_MG_FD_161671 | JGI IMG/M metagenome (GOLD analysis project Ga0190293, IMG submission 161671) | Hydrothermal vent microbial mat bacterial communities from Southern Trench, Guaymas Basin, Mexico - 4869-30-0-1_MG | ecosystem: Environmental > Aquatic > Marine > Hydrothermal vents >...
AATTTGGCAAGTTTAACCCTTACTAAAATGTCAAAGATACTTAATCCACAAACCTTGCGAATAAATTGAAATTAAATAAATTCTGAAACTTCTATATGATTATCGGTGCTTGACATTTTGACATTTTACTTTCTTACTAGGTTTAATTGTATAAATTTTTTAGGATTGTATTGTATATATGCAGGATGAGTATATCAGAAGTAAAACAGATTTGAAAAATGTCAAAATGTCAAGCACCGTCCCCCATGTTTATTGCAAATCGGGTTATCTGTGTTTATAATAATCTAGAATATAAATAAGCAAAGGAATCGGGATATGAGTGAAAAAGTTTTTTTCCTTGAAACAAAGGATAGAGAAAATATTTATGAAGTTCTCAAACGGCTTGAGGGTTTTCTGAAGAAATCTGATCTTTTTAATTTTGTCTCCGAAAGGGATTTTGTAGCTATTAAAACACACTTCGGAGAAAAGAAACTCAACGGATTTGTTAAACCTGAATTCCTGGGACTGATGGGGCGTTTTGTCAGAGATAGGGGAGGCAGCCCTTTTTTGACCGAGACATCAACTCTTTACAGAGGTGACAGGAGTAATGCTGTAGATCATATCAAGCTGGCAATTGATCATGGGTTTACATTTGAAGCCACCGGAATGCCGGTCATAATGGCTGACGGTATCCATGGTGATGAAGAGGTTGAAGTAAATATAAGAGGAAAGATTTATGATAAAGTAAAGATTGCAGCACTCCTTTCAAAAATCCAGGCGCTTGTGGTAACCACTCATTTTACCGGGCATATAGTTTCCGGATTCGGGGGAGCCCTGAAGAATATGGGTATGGGACTTGCAAGCCGGAGAGGGAAAATGATCCAGCACTCTACTTCAAAACCGACGATCAAGAAAAAAAAATGCACTGCGTGTGGTGAGTGTATCCGCTGGTGTCCCGTAGAGGCTATTGATTTTAAGGAAGGGAAAGCGGAGATAACTTCTGCTATATGTATAGGATGCGCTGAATGTCTGGCCGTTTGCAGATTTGATGCAGTTGTTTATAATTGGAGTGAAAGCTATGAAAAATTGCAGCAGAAGATCGCGGAACATGCAATGGGTGTTTCTGAAATTATGGGAGGCAAGGCCTTATATATAAATTTCCTGACAAGTATTTCAAAAGATTGTGATTGTATGGGGACATATGAAAAAGTTATACCTGATATCGGGATCCTTATCTCGAAAGATCCTGTTGCAATTGACAGTGCATCATTATACCTCGTTGAAAAAAGGTCCGGGAAAAAATTATCAGAACTCAGTCATAACATCCCATACAGGGTTCAGCTTGATCATTCAGTTGAAATAGGGTTCGGGACAACAGAATTTGAATTGGTTGATGCAGATTAGAAAGTATAAGTGAAAGCTCCACTGAAATAAAAACCGTTCTTGAAACCACCCTCTATTCTCAATTCGATATTTTTTCCCGGATTTATCAAAACACCTACCGGTATGTGACCGACTGGAATGATCTTCTTAACATTAAAGGATTCATCTATTGTGGTACCTAGTTCATCTACCTGCTCTGCATCAGATTTAAGATTGATATAACCGATCCCTATCCCACCACCGATATAAGGCCTTACAGGGAGTCCGGGTAGAAGAGCCATTATGATTGTGGCAGTAAAATTTATCTGACTCACTTCTCCATATCCTTTAATCCTTGCATCATCCTGGGATACCCGCCACTGGCCTTCACCTTTCATGTTGCTGATCTCCAGAGAATAGAGTCCTGAGAATACAGAACGTTTCCCGGATGGGCCGTAATTTCTTATTTCAATGCTATAGAACTTCCCTTCTATCCCAGGGTGTTCGAACATTATAAGGTCAAGCAGTTGATCCGGAACACCAAAATACCCGGTTTTCAAACCGATTCCGGTTTTAACCGGTTCCGGCTGAATAAAAGAAGCGGATGTGAAAATTAATAATATTAAAAAAAATATTTTTTTATTCATAGTTTCCGGTCAGTTAAGCCTGTAGTTCGGTGACTCTTCGGTAATCATTACATCGTGAACATGGCTCTCTTTAAGTGATGCACTGGTGATCCTTACAAAACTGGATTTCGTCCTTAATTCATTTATATTTTTACATCCGGTCAGACCCATTCCGGCTTTGACACCGCCGATCATTAAAGGTATCAGATCCATTACACTTCCTCTGTATGGAACTCTGCCTTCAATTCCCTCAGGTACAAGTTTGGATTCTGAATATTCATCTTCCTGAAAATACCTGTCTTTGCTCCCTTCCTTCATTGCTCCGATAGAGCCCATACCTCTATACTTTTTGTATGATCTTCCCTGGTATATTACCAGTTCTCCCGGACTTTCATCTGTTCCGGCAAGGAGAGATCCCAGCATAACCGAGTTGGCCCCTGCTGCAATTGCCTTTGTAATATCTCCGGAAAATTTAATTCCCCCGTCAGCTATAAGAGGAATTTTATCTCCTGTAACTTTTGCAACTTCCATAATTGCGGTGATCTGGGGCATTCCGGCACCTGTCACCATTCTGGTAGTGCAGATAGAACCCGGCCCTATCCCGACTTTAACAGCATCAACTCCGAGATCAATAAGATCTTTTGCAGCTTCACCTGTGGCGATATTTCCTGCAATAAGCTCTACTTCAGGATACTCCTTTCTTATGATTCCAATAATATCCATTACTTTTCTTGAATGGCCGTGAGAAGTGTCAACGACTATGACATCAACTTTTACATCAGACAGAGCTTTAACCCTCTTCATAGTATCTTTTCCTGTACCCACTGCAGCTCCGACCAGAAGCCGCCCGAATTTATCTTTCGATGCAAAAGGGAATTTTGCAGCTTTAAATATATCTTTTAGTGTAATAAGTCCGATAAGTGTATTGTTGTTGTCAATAACCGGTAGTTTTTCTATTTTGTTCTGATGGAGAAGTCTCTTGGCCTCTTCCATCTTGATATCATCTGTCACAGTTATCAGATTGTCTGACGTCATAAAATCACTGATATCCTGATCCAGTTTGGTTGTTAATCTCATATCTCTGTTAGTCAGTATTCCCTTCAATTTTCCTGAATCATCCACAATAGGGAGGCCAGATATCCCTTTCTCCTTAACCAACTGCAGTGCTTCATAGATCTTGTTATGTGGTTTCAGTGTGATAGGGTCTACTATCATTCCGGACTCAGATCTTTTCACTTTTTTTACAAGCGAAGCCTGTTCAGAGATGCTCATATTCTTGTGAATTATTGAGATCCCTCCAAGTTGTGCCATTGCTATCGCCATCCCCGCTTCAGAAACCGTATCCATTGCTGCTGATATAAGAGGAATATTAAGGTTAAGATTCCTGGTGAATCTCGTGGACACATCCACTTCATTAGGTATTACTTCAGAATAATCGGGAACAAGTAAAACATCGTCAAAGGTGAGCCCTTTGAAATTTTTAAATTTTTTTTCCATTCTATCGTCTCTTCTTTTTTTTCTTCTTTTTTCCTGATTTTCTTCCGGGCATTTTGGAACTTGGTCTGGCTAATTTAGAGATTTTCTTTTGCCTCAGATTATCTATTTCATCTTCAGCAACAGGTTTGAAAAAAAACAAGGTTCTTATCACTTCCTCATCTATCCGGTCCTGAAGTTCCTGAAAGAGGCCAAAACTCTCTTTCTTATATTCAATAAGCGGATCTTTCTGAGCATAACCTCTAAGGCCTATCCCTTCTTTGAGATGATCTATATTAAGAAGGTGGTCTTTCCATTGGGTGTCAATGATCTGCAGCATGATCCATCTTTCGAACTCTCTTAAGTTTTCCAGTCCGATAAGCTCTTCTTTTGCGTTGTAAGAGTCTTTTATTGCTGCAAGAATATTGTCATGTATCTCAAAATAGGGGAGTTCGGAGATTTTCTCATCAAGAGCATCGCTTGTATTAATAGCGAATTGTGCGGTTATTTCCTTCTCAAATGATTCAATGTTCCACTCTTCAGGATCTTTATTCTCGTCAAGGTGATACTTTATTATACTTTCATAAATATCCAGGATTAGTTCTGCTACATGATCTTTGAAATCTTTTCCAAATAGGATATCTTTTCTAACAGAATAGATGTATTGTCTCTGCTTATTCATAACATCATCATATTCAAGGAGGTGTTTTCTCATTGAGAAATTCTGACCCTCTATCTGTTTCTGGGCATTTTCGATAGCTTTTGTTACAAATTTATTCTCGATAGGGTTACCTTCGCTCATACCTGCTCTGACAAGAAGTCCTTTAACTCTGTCGCCACCGAGTATTCTCATCAGATCATCTTCAAGTGATATGTAGAATCTGGATGATCCCGGGTCACCCTGCCTTCCTGATCTTCCACGCAGCTGATTGTCAATTCTTCTTGATTCATGTCTTTCTGTTCCGAGGATATGAAGCCCTCCTGCTGCAAGGACCTCATTTTGTTCGATGATGTGATGTCTTTTTACCTCGTCCTCTGCTTTGGTAAGAATGGTTTCCGGTGCATTTGTGGGAGTAAATCCTCTCTTCTTTAATTCCTCTCTCAGCAAAAAGTCGGGATTTCCTCCAAGGACAATATCGGTACCTCTGCCTGCCATATTTGTTGCTATTGTAACTGCACCTTTTCTACCGGCCTGAGCAACGATCTCAGCCTCGGACTCGTGATATTTTGCATTCAGTACATGATGTTTAATATGCTCTCTTGTGAGTCTTCTGTGAAGGATTTCCGAGTTCTCAATTGATATTGTACCGACAAGAACCGGTTGTCCCTTTTCGTTCAGAGCCCTTATCTCTTTTACTACTGCATCCCACTTTTCCTCTGTGCTTCCGTAAATAACGTCAGCCATCTCTTCTCTTATCAAAGGTTTGTTTGTCGGGAGTTCCATAACGTCAAGCTTATAGATCGAATGGAATTCTACAGCTTCTGTAATCGCAGTTCCGGTCATTCCTGAAAGTTTTCCATACATCCTGAAAAGGTTCTGAAAAGTTATGGTGGCATGGGTCTGGTATTCCTGTTCGATCTTAACATTTTCTTTTGCTTCCAATGCCTGATGCAGGCCGTCGGAAAATCTCCGTCCCGGCATCATTCTTCCCGTAAACTCATCTACTATCACAACCTGGTTATCGCTGACAAGGTAATCCACGTCCCTCGTGAAGAGAAGGTGAGCTCTGAGTGACTGATTGATCTGATGCAGTGTATCCATGTTGGCGAGGTCATACAGGTTGCTCAGTTTAAAGAAATCCTCTGCTGCAGTTATTCCCTGTTCTGTAAGTGTCACTGTTTTGGATTTAAGATCCAGTTCAAAAGTGGTCTGGTCGGATTTTATTCTCTTAACAAAATTATTAACATTATAGTAAAGAGAAGTTGACTCTTCCGTAGGGCCGGATATGATAAGCGGGGTTCTGGCTTCATCTATGAGAATGGAGTCGACCTCATCTATTATTGCAAAATTGAACTCTTTCTGGCATAGGTTCTCTACTTCGAACTTCATGTTATCACGGAGATAGTCAAAACCGAATTCATTATTGGTTCCGTAAGTGATATCACAATTATAAGCTTCTTTTCTCTCCTCATCATTCATACCGTGCTTGATCACTCCGACAGACAATCCGAGGAACGTGTAAATCTTTCCCATCCACTCTGAGTCACGGGAGGCGAGGTAATCATTTACAGTAACAATATGGACACCTTTACCCTCAAGCGCATTGAGATAAGCTGCAAGAGTTGCAACCAGTGTTTTACCTTCACCGGTTTTCATTTCAGCGATCATCCCTCTATGCAGAATTATTCCACCGAGGAGCTGAACATCAAAGTGACGCATGTTCAATGCTCTCTTTCCCGCTTCACGGACAATAGCAAATACATCTGGAAGAATATCTTCCAGAGTTTCGCCCGAATTGAGCCTCTCACGGAACTTGTCTGTATAACCTTTGAGCTGCTCATCGGAAAGTGAACTTATTTCAGGTTCAAGTTTATTTATTTCTTCTATTATTGGAACAAGTTTTTTTAATTCTCGCTCATTACTGGTCCCGAAAATTTTTTTCAATAAGTAATTGATCATATTAGCAATATTATATCAGAACATTAAGTTAAGGCAAGATTGTAGCCGGAGGAGGATTGCTTTGAACCACAATTTTTATTAGAATAGAAAACTATGGATTTAGCAATAAGATCATACAGAAGAAAGCGCTTTGCACTCATCTTAATACTGATATTTCTAATTATTGTTTTCTTAGTGAAGATATACAGAACCGGAGATTCGGATACTCTGAAAAAAGAAGTTAAGTTCAATTCTTCCGTTGGTAATTATATCCCCTCTTCAGACAGTGACAATTTATCATTCAAAGGGAAAGTAAGGAGAGGTGATAACCTTTTTACTATCCTGTCATCTGAAAATTTAGACAATTCACTTATAATTGAAATAATTTCAAAAACCGGTGAGATATATGATCTCAGGAAAATAAAAGCAGGGAATAATTACTTAATTAACCATAATGCTGACGGGTTTCAATCTTTTAGATATGATATAGAAAAAAACAAGTATATAGAGTTGTTTATAAGTGAGTCCGGAGAAGTAGAAAGCAAGATCGTTGTAATACCCTACGAGATCAGGATTGAGCTGATAGGAGGGGTTATTAACGGTTCACTTTATGAAACACTTGTCAAGACTGAGAAAGGTGGAGGGGAGCTTGCTGAACACCTTGCAACTCTTTACGAGTATGATATAGATTTCAACAGGGATATCAGGAAAGGTGATTCATTTCTGATACTTCTGGAAAAAAGGTATCTAGATGGGGAGTTTTCCGGTTATGGGAAAATTATTGCGTCTGAGTTTATAAACAGGGGTAAAAAAACCAGCGTTGTAAGGTTTGCATCTGACCCCGGGAAGAGTTCATACTATCATCCTGATGGGAGAGCTGTAAAAAAAATGTTTCTCAGATGTCCTTTACCTTTCATGCGTTTAACCTCCCGCTTTGGTTTCAGGAGGCATCCTGTGACAGGATTTTCTGCTGCACATAACGGGATCGATCTCGGAGCACTAAGGGGAACCACAGTCAGGGCTACAGCAGACGGGAGAATTTACCAGGCCGGTTATGACAGGGTCAGAGGAAGATATATTGTCATGTCCCATGGGAACAAGTACAGAACACATTACTATCATCTCTCAGGAATAAAGAAGGGGATCAGGAGAGGTAAATGGGTAACTCAGGGAAATGTTATCGGTTATGTCGGGAATACAGGCAGGTCTACCGGACCTCATCTTCACTATGGCCTCCAGCGAAGTGGACGCTACTTAAACCCGCTCCGGTTGAATTCTCCATCAAGAGAACCTGTGAAGAAGAAGGATAGAGAAAGGTTCGATAATTCTGCCGGTGTCATTTTTACTTTAGTAAAAATTGGTAAGAGCAATATTCTGAACAATACACTTAAACAATTTATCTATAGATCGACACTTGAAATAATCGGAAATAATATTTAGGCTTCGACAGGCACAGCCACCGGAGATGATCAGTATGCTTAGTTATAGTTGGTCACTGAGCTTGCCGAAGTGACCGGGTGATCAGATAATAGTGATCAGTGAATACTTTTTCTTCCCGATCTGGATCAGAATATATTTGCTGTTAAGGAGATCTTCTTCACCGATCATTTTGTCAGGGTCTTCAATCCTCTCTTTATTAATGGAAACACCGCCGCTTTTGATCAAACGTCTGGCTTCACCTTTCGAAGCACAAATAGATGTCTGAACTGCCAGAAGATCTAAAATATTAATTCTATTCTTAAGGTCGGAATTGTTTATATTAAATTTTGGGACGCCTTCAAATATATTAAGGAAATCAGATTCTGAAATTTTAGTGAGAGTTTCTTTTGTCCCTTTCCCGAACAATATCCTTGATGCTTCCTCAGATACCAGAACATCTTCCTCAGAATGTACCATTGCTGTTAATTCTTTTGCCAGTCTCTTCTGAAGTATTCTCAAATGAGGGGCATCTTTATGTTCTTCAGAGAGGGTTTTAATTTCATCTTCTCCGAGTGCAGTGAAAATTTTTATATATTTCCCGGCATCATCATCCGAAGTGTTGAGCCAGAATTGATAGAATTTGTATGGTGATGTTCTTGAAGGATCAAGCCAGACATTTCCACCTTCTGTCTTTCCGAACTTTGATCCATCGCTCTTAGTGATAAGCGGGCAGGTCAGGGCAAATGCTTCACCACCGGTTTTTCTTCTTATAAGTTCTGTCCCGGTTGTTATATTTCCCCATTGATCGGAGCCTCCCATCTGAAGTCTGCAGTTCTTCGTTTTGTATAGTTCAAGGAAGTCTGTGGCCTGGACCAGTTGATAAGAAAATTCTGTAAATGACATCCCTGTTTTCGATTCTTCACCTATCCTCTTCTTAACGGAATCTTTGGACATCATATAATTCACAGTTATATGTTTACCTATTTCCCTTATGAATTCGAGGAAGGAAAAGTTCTTCATCCAATCGTAATTATTTACCAGGTCGGCACTATTGGAGCTTTCTTCATTGAAATCTAAGAATTTTGCCAATTGTTTTTTTATTGCTTCCTGGTTTTTCCTTAAAGTTTCTTCACTCAGCAGGTTCCTTTCATCAGATCTCCCTGAAGGGTCTCCGATCATTCCTGTAGCCCCGCCCAGCAAAACTATCGGTTTATGTCCTGCCAGCTGGAAATGTTTAAGTACCATGACTGAAACAAGATGGCCGATGTGGAGGGAATCTGCAGTCGGATCAAATCCGATATATGCTGCAGTGCTTTCTTTCAGAAGGAACTCTTCAGTTCCGGGCATGATATCACGAATCATCCCCCGCCATTTTAATTCTTCAATAAAATTTTTATTACTATTTTTCATTCAGACCAGATTTCGGCCAAGCTCTATAGCTTTCATATTCAGCTCAGTAGTTCCTTTGGGTGCCCAATTTTTAACAAAATCGACCATATTATCATAATCGATAATATTTGTTAGTTTCTGGGTAATAGCAAGTGTTACCACTGAAGTAAAAACGATATTTCCTAATTGTTTTTTTATTTCATGGATGAGCGGGATCTTATAAAGTTTCCAGTTCTTTGTACCTCCCAGATCCGGAACCAGGTTTGAATCTACAACAACTATTGCATCATCTTTGACTCTGTTCTTGTAGAGGTCATAGGGTTTCTGATATGTACAGATAAAACAATCGATCTGACTTGCCTGGGGGAAAACTATCTTTTCATCAGAAAGGATAATGTCTACTTTTGTAGGGCCTCCCCTGACCGTTGCAGTATAAGTGGGGCTCTCTAGTGCATGTTTACCCTCTTTTTCCACAGCAATGTCAACCAGCAGGGCTCCGGCCGTTATAATTCCCTGTCCTCCAACTGCTCCTAATCTTATTTCATATCTTTCCATTTTATCCTCGCCCTATTTTTTATTATTCTTTTTTGCTGCTTCTTTTGCCGCCGGAACAATATGCTTGTGGTAAAGTTCGGAATATTCGTATCTGTCTGTATTCTCTTCAAGAATACCGACAGGATATTTATGAGCTCTTTCCTCGGTGGTCATCTTTTCATATTGTGCTTTTGTAACTGTCCTTTCTGCGATCCATTTCGTCATTTTTACAGGGTTTTTCATCTTATTTTTTCTGCCGAGATTAATGTGACAATTACTTATTGCTTCCACGACAGAGAATCCTTTGTGTTGAAATGATTTTTTTATGACTTCTTTCAGCTGGACTGTTCTGTTCACTGTCTCTCTTGCAACAAAGGTTGCTCTTGCAGCTATCATCAATTCTGCCGGATGGAATTTAGGTTCAATATTCCCATAAGGAGTAGTTTCAGTTATAAATTTTTGTGGAGTAAGCGGGGATACCTGCCCTCCGGTCATTCCGTAGACACCGTTATTTATAAGGATCATCTTAATACCGATATTACGTCTCGCGGCATGAATCAGGTGATTCCCTCCAATAGCAAGCGCATCGCCATCTCCTGAGATAACAACAACAAGTTTATCAGGCCTTGAAAGTTTTACACCTGTTGCAAAAGTGAGGGCTCTGCCATGGGTCGTGTGTAAGGTATTTGTATTGAAGAAAGTAGGCATCCTGCCTGAACATCCTATACCGGCAATAACTATTATATCGTTTGGATCAAGATTCAGATCGGAAAATGCCATTGCGATTGATTTCAGAACGATCCCATCACCGCACCCCGGACACCATGGTGTAGGAAAGGTCTGGTATCTTATATATTTTTCGTATTTGTTCATTTTGTAAACTCCTTAATGGAATTGACTATCTCTTTCGGAGTAAATGGAATTCCGTTTGCTCTGAGAAGGGTTTTTTTCATCACATCATCAGAAGATACCCTTTCGATCTCATATTTGATCTGTCCCATGTTCATTTCGACCGTTAAAACCTTTTTAACTTTCCTGAATCTTTCCTGAAGAGCTTTCTTAGGGAAGGGCCAGATCGTTAAAGGTTGGAATAATCCGACTTTTATACCTTCATCCCTTGCTTCTCTTACTGCACTCAATGCTGCTCTTGCGGAAACTCCAAAAGCAAAAACCATGATCTCGGCATCTTCCATATGATATTCGTTGAATTTAATTATCTCATCCTGAAAGTGATATATTTTCTGCATTCTCAGATGCTGCATTTTATCTGCAGTAGCCGGATCGGATGTGGGCCATCCATGTGAATCATGCTCCAATCCGTCAATATGGATCGGATATCCCTTGAAAAAGTCAACTCTCGGGGGATTTTCCCCAATGTTTCTGTCATATATGTTCAGGTCTTTTATCACATTTACCTTTTCGGTATAAATATTGATATCTTTCTTTTCCGGTATTTCTATATCCTCATGAGCTTTGGCTATCACTTCATCAAGTAAAAGTATAACCGGGTTCCAGAATTTTTCAGAGAGGTTAAATGCTCTCACTGTCTCGGAAAATATCTCATCTGCAAAAGCTGGATAGAGAACAATTATCGGATGATCACCATGGGTTCCCCATCTTGTCTGCATCATGTCCGCCTGAGAAGGCTTTGTCGGAATACCAGTCGATGGTCCACCCCTCATTACATTTACTATTACCAGAGGTATCTCTGCCATTACTGCCAGACCAAGATGTTCCTGCATTAGCGAGAAGCCCGGCCCGCTTGTGGCTGTAAGTACTTTCTTCCCTGAGAGAGAGGCTCCAATACATGCACCCAGTGCAGATATCTCATCCTCCATCTGGATAAAATCACGTCCCATTTTTGGGAATTCTTTTGACAGGTGTTGAGAGACCTCTGATGAAGGTGTAATCGGATATCCTGCGAAGAAATCACATCCTGCAGCGATCGCTGCCTTCGCAACTATGATATTTCCCTGAAATACTTTTCTTTTGCTCATTGTTCTTCCTTATCTTTCTCATGATTTATGAATATTGCAAAATCAGGACATCTCCGCTCACACATTTTGCAGCCGATACAATATTCGGGAGCAGCTATCATAACCGATATCCCGAACTTGCTGTTAATGTTATCTTCAAGGAGTAGTGTTCCTGTAGGACAACTATCAACGCATAGTCCGCACCCTTTACAATAGTGACTGACAAGTTCAATAATGTTCTTTTTTTTTGACGGTTGTTTTTTTTTGCGTATCTCTAAAGCTGCTTCATTGATCTGTTTTTCTTCTCTATCCATGCATACACCCCTGTGGTTCAGGATTTGACAAAAAATTAAAAAAATATAGAAATTCTTCAGATTTAAATTGTTGGATTATCATATTGTATTCCGATTAAATTAGCTCACCGGTAAGGATAATTGATTGTGTATGAATATCCATTTTTTTAGATGGAATTCTATCATAAATATAAATTGAAATGAAACAAAATCCCGACTTTTTTTTATTTTTTTCAAAGGCAGCTGATTATCTCAAAATATGCATTCAATATTTAATCTGTGAGCGTTTCTATTCCCCTATTATTTTCACGAGGACTCGCTTTCTTCTTTTCCCGTCAAATTCACCATAAAACACTGTTTCCCAGGGTCCGAAATCAAGTTTCCCATCAGTAACAGCTATAACCACTTCTCTCCCCATGATTGTCCTTTTTAAATGTGCGTCAGCATTATCTTCGAATCCATTGTGCTGATATTGGGAATAGGGCTTCTCCGGAGCGAGTTTCTCAAGCCATATTTCATAATCATTATGAAGCCCATGTTCATTATCATTTATGAATACGCTTGATGTAATATGCATTGCATTACAAAGAACAATTCCCTCTGTAATTTCGCTCTCTTTCAGACACTCTTCAATATGAGGAGTAATATGGATCAATTCTCTTCTCTTCTGTGTTTCAAACCATAATTCTTTTCTATAACTTTTCATCAGGTCTCCTTTATGATCTTTTAAGTATTTCCAGATGATCTGCTAAACTTTTTATATCATCCCTGTTAAAATATTTGATATCGTTAAAAACCTGACATTCAGAGATTACGGCATTGAGATTTTTTTTTTCAGTTTTCAAAGTATCTGATATTTCGGGGTTGTAAACTTCGAAAATAAAAGAACCCTCAGTTGACAATCCTTCAATAAGCACAAAATCATGTTCTTTCCGGTCATCATGGGCCAATATGAAAAAATCCTCCGGTTTATTTATGGATCTCATTTTCATCAATTGTCTTTCTGCTACCAGGTATACTGTATCTGCACCATGTTCCAGGAATCTTCTGCTATCTTTTCCCTCCGGTTCCAGATGGAATTTTTCTGGAACTTTTTTGACACCCATGACTTTCCATCCACGGCTTGATAATTCAGTTATAAGTTTTGTTATAAGTGTGGTTTTCCCTGTACCGGACCAGCCATTAAATGAAAATATATTCATTGATGAATACTAATTTATTATCGGTATATAGTCAAACGGAGATCAGTCCCAGAAGAACTCTTTTTTTTTTTCGATATAGTATTCCTCACTTCTTGAGATACTGCGATTACCGGTTCCCCGGCTGAATGTCAGCTTTTTCTGATGTGGAGGATCCTCTTTTACTTTCACAGACTCATGTTCATTCTCTTTCACAGGGAGTTTTTCTCTTGGGATCAGAAGGATTTTCAGATCGCAATTCAGATAATCTGCAATTTTCTGAAGGGTGGTGATCTTAGGATTAACGTTTCCACTCTCAATATTTGGAATGGATCTCCAGGTAAGTCCGATATTTTCTGCGAGTTGTTCCTGGGATATCCCCATTGACTCTCTTATCGCTTTCACCTGATAATTCAGTTTCGGATATTCATTTATCCATTGGGGGAGGTCAAGGGTGGTCCCGGGGATTCTCATAAATTTAAGTTTGGAAGATTTTCTCTTCATGGTTTATTTATATATCCGGAGAAATGAAAAGTCAAGAAGAAAATATGAAATACAATTACATATAGAGTTTGCATATGAAATAATATTGCATATTTAGCTTTTTGCAGTTTTGGGTTTATCCCTGTGGTTAAGGTAAAGCAGGTATTTTTTGTAGTCTTCTTCCGTATTCAGATTAAAATACCACTCAGTGTTTTTCATACTTACAATTTTAGTTTTAGAATTTTCAAATATATCCAGTATTTTATTCTTTCCCATACTCAGGTTTTCTTTAATGACAGGAATTGTGCTTTTTTTATAAAATCCGAAAAGGGGTTCAATCTTTCCAGCACCCGATTCAGCGATTACGATCTCATAATCATCAGTAAAATTATACATTTCACTTATTAACTCCGCTGATAATTCGGGGATATCTGAAGCAATAATAAAATTTTTCTCAGTCGCTGATCCGATCAACCCTGAGAGGATACCGGATAGTGGACCTCTATTACTATATACGTCATAGACAATCCTGAGCTTCCCGGACCTGATTTCTTTATTTTGAGAAGAACTGATTATTATATTTTGAAAAAATTTCTCAGTTTGTGATAGTACTCTGTCAAATAATGAAGAGTTATTTATTTTCAGATGTTTTTTATCTGTATTCATCCGGCTGCTTTTCCCTCCAGCCAGGATAATTGCCGTACATGCACTGATAGGGAATAAATTTTTTTTGTCCATATTTGTTCTCAAAAAAGGTCTGAAAAAAATGTATCTGTTGATGGCTTATGGTTATCCTTAAGAAGATCATTTACATATTTCACGGGATTGAATGTTGTAAGAGGTACTTCAACATATAATGATATCCATTTTTCCATGGAGCCGTTCCACAAACCGGGATGTTCGAGAACACTTATCTTTTCATTCCCATGCGATTTTTCAGAAATAAAATATCTGGTCTCTTCAATAAATTCATTTAGATCAAAGATATTCCCCCGATGGTCTTTAATTGAGCAAACTATGTCAACAGGATTAAAGTAAGAGGATTGAGTGAATATCTCTTTCTGCTCTGACGAGTCCATGTCAATTTGAGATCCTTCAATGATCTGAAGTGTGGTTTCACCGTTCTTATTTTCGATCCAGAAAGGGGCGCCTCCCGGTTCATTCATGTTTTTTACCATTCCACAGACCCGGACCGGTCTGTTAAGTTTATCTAAAAGAATCTTCCTCTTTTTTTCCAGGTCAAATTCGATGAACTCAGCCGGGAATGAAATGTTGAGAACATCTTTTGCAAAGCAGTAGATCTCATTTATTGATTCTCCATCCTTTATAATTCTAGGTAATGTTTTTAGTGAGTTGAAAATTTTATCTCTAATTTCAATAAGGTATGCTCCAATTATTTTTTTGCTTTCAACTATATCATTTAACCTGTCTCCAGTCGTTATGTTATCAATATTTTTAATAAAGATTATATCTGATGATAATTCATTTAAGTTCCCTATCAGGGATCCGTGTCCTCCTGCTCTTAATAAAATATCTCCATTATTGTCACGGACAGGTTCTCCCGATTTATTAATTGAAATTGTATTCGTGCTGATCATTTGAAAGGATAATTCTGTATTTATCTGATATCTCTTTTTCAGTTTGAATAATTTTTTTAATTCAAGAACCTCTTCCTGAAAATCCTCAAGGTTTTGTTCAGGAATGGTGAAATGGATATTAGTATTATTCTTCCGGTCTCCTGCATATAAAACTGCTTCAATGAAATGTTCACCTATTGGTGAGACAGATCTGTCTGCATATTTGTGAAATTTAACAAGGGCTTTTGGTAATGATCCGTAGTTCAACCCTTTTTTATCCAGAATATATTCAAGTATTATTTTGATATTATTCTCTTCGATAAGGTTCTCCAGATCTAATCCGCTTTCTTTGAGCGAAATTTTAAGACTATCAAAAAAAGGGAGCTCATGTCTTTTAAGGGTATTGAAAAAATTAGTGAAAGAGATATCAATATTATCATTCTCCATCAGATCTTTTAAAGTAATTTCACCAAGATCGAGTTTATTCCGAATTTCGGTAAGTTTACTGAACATTCTTGATGCAGCTCCGGAGGCAGGGACAAATTTTGCATAAGTGCTGTTGGAGCGGTTCTTCTCAAATTTATCGAAAAGTTCCTGTTCTCGCTCTCTGCTGAATCGGATTACACCATCATCAAGGCTTGCCGGTCTGATCAGAGAGACCGGGATATTCCCTCTGTTCAGTTTTTTAATTTGTGAATCAATATCATCAATATTCAGTCCTTTTTTATTCAGCACTTCAATGTCTTTTTTATTCAAATTAATATTGTTCATAATAATCTTTTGTTTTCAATTGTAATAACGAAAAAATAGTAAATTATTCTCCAACTAATATCAAGTAATTTCCTCAGCAATAAAGGTCCCTCTTTTTAAAAATTAAAATTGAAACCATAAAGAAGAAAACAGCAATAAATACCTGGATCACTAAATGGCTTAAATCCAGGCCGTTTAATATAGGAGCACTTCCGGAGTTGTAATAGAAAGGAGAGAATATCCTTGCTATTTGAAATGAATTTACTGCAGGGGCATATGCATTTACCAGAAATGATATTAATGCATATCCGCTCACTAAGCCGACTGCTTTTCTTTTGTTTAGAAAAATGATCCCCGCAGTGACAGAGATCGTGAGGAAGCTGAGTGACAACATATATAGTGCAACTATTGCTTCTGTAAGTCTGATAATACTCAGATCTATTTTGAATAGTATTAGTCCCAGGACCATCCCTGAAAGGAAGAATAGATGGATTATTGCAAGTGCCAGTGATATTGATAGAACTTTTTGGAATATGACTCCGGATCTTGATATTGGTTTTGAGAGTAAAAGGTCAAGTGTTCCATCCTCTACCTCTCCTGCGATCACTCCAACTCCTCTTGAAACAGAATAGAAAAGGATCAATATGGGAGCGAAATATGAGAAAGGCTGGAGGTTGAAAAATCCTGCCGGTGTTGAGACGAACTCTATATCGCCTAAGAGGTTTTTAATAACAGGGGGCAGAGAGTCTACCATTTTAAATATTGCAGTATTTTCACTCATGTAAGGGAAAAAATAAGAGAGATAAATTGAAATAAATATAAATCCTGCTGACCACCAGAAAATTGAAACCAGCTGGTCTCTCAATGTCTTCAGAAATATATTATTCAACATTTTTTTTTCCGTAAAACTTTATAAAAACGTCCTCCAGTCCTGGAGAGAAACTTTCTATATCAGTGATATAATTTTTCCCGAGAGCTTTTAGAAGAGGATCAATATCTCCATGTAAATGACATTTCATCATATTTCCCGTGAATTCAAGTCCTGTTATATTTTTCAGTGGTTTTATTTTTTTCCTGTCTAAAGTCTCCCTGCATTTGATCTCGAGAATCTTGTAACTTTTTATCTTTAAAGAGTGGATATCTTCAACAGCGACTATTTTTCCCTCTCTGATAATCGCTGCCGAGTCACAAACTTTCTCAACTTCAGTAAGGACATGGGAGGAGAGGAGTATTGTCCTGCCTTTATTCTTCAGTTCACGGAGAAGGGCATAAAATTCCTGACGCATAAGAGGATCAAGGCCTCTGGTAGGTTCATCAAGGATCACGAGATCCGGATCGTTCATTACTGCCTGAATTATCCCGACTTTTTGTTTATTGCCTGTTGATAAGGATGATATTTTCTTGTCCGGTTCACACCCGAACCTTTCAAGCAGATCTTTTATCAGTTTTCCCCCATTCCTATTATTGAGTTTTGAAAAATATTCGAGAAATTCAGCAACTTTTAAATTCCCATAGAGGGAAAGTTCTCCCGGCAGGTATCCGGTTCTGGAAAGTATTGTCAGCAAATCCTTTTTTATGTTCCTGTCGAAAATATTTACATCTCCCCCATAAGAATGTAAGAATCCGAGCATGATCCTTATCGTAGTAGTTTTCCCTGCACCATTCGGGCCCAGGTATCCGAATATCTCTCCTCTATCTACTTCAAATGAGACTTCTTCGACACCACGGTGTCTTCCATAATATTTTGATAGATTTTCGATCCGGATCACTGGTGATGTCATTTCCATCACATTATATCAGAATTCAATCAAACTTTAACTATGTTGAATTCGTATAACTGTTGTTATAGGATACAGATATGAACAAAAAAACTTATATATTTTTATTCACTACAATATTTCTATATTCACTTTTCTTAGTACAATTATTTCCTGATACTACAGTTGGGAATGAAAAAAAGAATGTGCTGGAAACTGTTGATGTGACAGATTTTGAAGTTCCTGTAAGGGTATTTCTCAAAAAAAAATTGGTTGATAATCTGAAAAAAGAAGACTTCCTACTTTATGAGGGAGGAAAACTTCAGAAAATAAATGGATTTTATATAACCAGAAAAAAAATAGATGTCAAAACAGATGTCTCTGATGAGGCGAAACCGGCCGAAGTAAAGGGAAGATATTTTGTCCTTGTTTTTAAGATCACGGAATTTAATGATCAGTTAAAGAACGGACTCAATTATCTTTTCGATAATCTTTTCAGAAAAAATGATCAATTGTTAATATTTGTGAACGAAAAAACATTTTTCATTAATAATCTGAATAATCGATCATCTGTAAGGGAAGTTGTTTCGAAGATGCTCCATGATGAAAGTATTAAAGCAAAACACAGGCTTTTCACTATCCTTGACAAGATTAATACAGAGCTGTCACAATCAAAGCTCAATCAGATATTGGCAAGTTCGATGGTTCAGCCTGCACTTGAAATGATCAAGTTTCTAGAGAAATATATTTTTATATGGGATAACTACAGGAAAGAATATCTGACACCTTCTATAGATGATTATTATAATTTCGCAAGGTATCTCCAGAAAATTGACAAAGAAAAGTGGGTGATAAATTTTTATCAGATAGAAATGTTCCCGAAACTGAAGAATTCAGGAGAGATGATGCAGAGTATCAGAACTCTTATAAGTCAACTTCAGGTCAGCGACAGGAGTGAGGATGTTTTTCATTCACGAACTCTTTCCACCCTTCTGATGAAGATTAGTATTGCTCTCAATGCCACTACAGATTTCCCTGCGGATGAGATCTCAAAGCTTTTTTATAAGGTTGACACTGTATTTCATTCAATATTCATCAGAACTACAAAATCTGTACTTTCCCAGGATCTTGAATATAAAAGGGTATCAACGAATCTGGAGAATAGTTTCAGAGAAATCACAGAAAAGACCGGAGGGGCATTGATCTCTTCGGGTAATATCAGCAAATCTGTACAAAAATTAACTGAAAAAGAGGATATCCTGTATATGCTGACTTATACTCCTCAGGAAGGGCGGAAGGTTGGAAAAATAAAGATCCTGACAAAAAACCCTGATTATTCTGTCGCTTATGATAATAATATGAGGGATCAGTATATTAAGAGATATTTCCGCAGGAAAGAGATGTCGGCTCCGTCAGTAAAGATAGAAAGTGCTGATCTTAAAGGGAAGGATCTTGAAGTTAAGATACTTGATTATTTTTTCAGAATGGAGAATGGGAAGCATCTGGGGAAACTTAAAATACACATTCAGGTAGTGAAGAATTCCGGCAGGGTTTATTTTAACCAGACGAAAATTATAGTTGCGGATAAAAAGAAATTCAAGATAACTTTGAACCTCAAAAATCTTGATCCCGGCGAATATAGTATAGTCGTTGATGTCCTGGACCTACTTACAGATAAGAGTGACATGAAATATTTTCAAAGGAAATATAAAAATTGATTAATTTCCTCATTTTAGATTCTTTTCAATAGACGGACATCGTGTTATCATTTTCGGAATCTGCACTTAAAGATCATTAACTTAATTTGCCGGATGGAAATAGTGGATAAAGAAACTTATTTTACAGGAGACACAGAGGAAACCTCTGCGCTTGATTTTTTGAGTAAAATTGAATCTGTCAGGAATAAACATCTGTTTCCCCCTGACCCTGAAGGGATCGCTCTTCTAATAATGGATATGCAGGATTTTTTCTTAAAAAAAAATTCCCATGCATTTATTCCGTCAGCGTTACCAATTATAAACAGAATAGCAAGAATAAGGGAGAGGTGCCGGAAATTGAATATCCCGGTAATTTACACCAGGCATATCAACTCAATAGAAGATGCGGGGCAGATGAGCCGATGGTGGAGAGATATTCTGACCAGAGAGGATGAGATGTCCAAAATCATCAAAGAGCTTTATGAACCTGGTAGTATCATTGTTGAAAAGAGTCAGTACAATGCTTTTTTCAAAACTGATCTTGAAGGCATTCTAAAGGATAATAATATTTCTCAGATCATAATTTCAGGAGTAATGACTCACCTGTGCTGCGAGACTACGGCCAGGGAAGCATATGTAAGGGGTTTTGATGTTTATTTCGGTATTGATTTTACAGCTACTTATAACCGGGAATTTCATGGATCGAGTCTGATAAATCTGTCACATGGTTTTGCTGTACCTGTTTTGGCCGAAGAGATGATGGAAATGTTGGGGTGAGCAAAAATGGAAAGGACTATTGCGATCATTGGAGCGGGGCCTGCAGGGTTATCAGCTTCGATTCAATTAAGCAGATTCGGGATAAGCCATTTTATATTTGAAAGGTCACTCCCCGGCGGACTTTTAAGGAACGGGAATTTGATCGGGAATTATACAGGATTATATCCACCTGTCAGCGGCCTTGTCCTCTCTGAAATGATGATCAGTCATTTTGAGAGTTATTCACAGAAAATAATAAATTCATCCGTCACTGAAGTTCACTATGATCCTGAACATGATCACTTCCATATCAAAGCAGGAGAATCAGTTTATGTCTCTGATTATATTATAGCTGCAAGTGGTACAAAGCCGATTAAGCCTGAGGTCATAAAAAACCTTCCTGAAGAATTAATGAAAAATATCTATTTTGAAATTACTACTTTAGCAGATCTATCAGGCAAACAGATATTAATTGTGGGAGGGGGAGATTGTGCATTTGATTATTCACTTACATTGGGACCAAAAAATGAAGTTGAAATTCTTAACAGGTCGGAGAAGATAAAAGCACTAAAAATAATAAGAGAAATGGTCCTGACAAATAAAAAGATAAGTTACAGGAGTAAAGTTATAATAGGAGAAATCTATAAGGGAGTTGATAAACCCTTGAAAGTTAAATTAATCAATGGGGAAAGTATTGTTTATCAGGAATGTGACATCATACTCTTTGCTATCGGAAGAGAGCCGGATGATATTTATTTGTCAGGTTTTGACCCTGTCGAATTGGATACTCTTGTCCGAAACGGAAAGATCCATTTCGCAGGAGATATTAAGAACAGAGAGTTCAGGCAGGCAGTTATCGCTGCAGGGAATGGTATTGAATCAGCAATGAAAATATTTAACAAACTAAATGGTGGTTCCAGTGGAAGTAGTATATAAAACCGGGAATTCTGATATAGCAACAGTATATATCGGGGATTTCGGGAATAACAGGTTTGCAGAGTTTGTTGAATCAGTCCAGCCTCCTCTGCCGGCAGAGAAAAAATGGGTTTTGATAGTTTCTACATTGTTCGGTTGTCCTGTAGGCTGTATGATGTGTGATGCCGGGAAGTTTTATAGAGGTAAACTAACTAAAGAGGAGATCTTTTCTCAAATTGATTATCCTGTTTTAAAAAGATTTCCGGATAGAAGGATAAATTCTGAAAAATTTAAGATACAGTTTGCAAGAATGGGAGAGCCGGCCCTTAATTCCTCAGTCCTTGATGTTCTGAAAGAATTCGGGAACAGATATTATGCTCCCGGATTTGTACCTAGTATATCAACTGTAGCTCCTGATGGAACAGAATCGTTTTTTGAGGAATTGTTCATTATAAAGAATGATCTGTACGGAAAAGGGAATTTTCAGATGCAGTTTTCAATTCATTCAACTTCAACTAAGGAAAGAGACAAACTGATACCGGTGAGAAAATGGGGATTACAACGGATCTCCCGATTCGGTGAGGAATTTTACTCTCCGGGGGATAAAAAGATCACTCTAAACTTTGTTTTTTCCGGAGAGATGGAGCTTAACAATAAGATTCTTAGTGACAATTTTGATCACCAGAAATTCATTATCAAAATTACTCCTGTAAATCCTACTATAAGTGCAGTTAGCAACGGGATGAACACAGAATTAAAAAAAGTAAAAAGTAAACTTGATAAAACTGTTTCTGATCTCAAGAGAGAGGGGTTTGATGTTATTGTCAGTATAGGTGAACTTGAGGAGAACAGGATAGGGAGTAATTGCGGTCAATACCTCGGTTCATTTATGAAATCCGGGAAGATTTTACTCCCCGTGGATTCATATACTTATGAACTTGAGAAATTGATCTGATTTTAAAGAGATAGACGGATAAAATTATTTACTCCACTTCCAGTCTTCATAATAGTCCCAGCTGACCATGGTTTTTAGATCATTCAGTTCATCAGACTTTTCCTGAAGTGTAGCTTTTATTACATCTCCGATGGAGAGTAAACCTATATATTTGCCATTCTTCTCTATCAGAAGGTGCCTTAATCTTTTTCCGAGAAATTTGTCCATCAGATTGTATACAGTATCGTCATATGGGGCTGAGATAATTCCTTTTGTCATAAGATCTTTAACTGGTGTAGATTCTGTATCGATTTTATCTATTGAGATATTCCTCAACAGATCTCTCTCAGTCCAGATACCGATGACATCTTCATTTTCCTTTACAATAATAGCGCCGATCTTATTTTCAAGCATTGTCCTGATAACATTATCTATGGTAGTCTGTCCGTTTACGGATATTATCTTTGTTCCTTTTTCATAAAGTATTTCTTCTGCTGATTTCATTTTCCCTCCTTCAATCAGATGTATATTTTAAAGTTTATATAAAATGAAAAAAAAGGTCAAGAAGACAAACTATCTTTGGATGTTTTGGTTATGGTTTTTCAAAATACAAAAAAATGTTAAAATAATTCTGTAAGAAAATGAAAAACATAATTCTTTTGATAACTTTGCTTGTGATGACTTTTGTTAATCTCTTCTCCGGATCCAGATTTATTACAATTTTTTTAGTAGATGAAGAATTTATAGTGGAAATAGCTGAAACAAATAAAGAGAAAGCCTTAGGGTTGATGTACAGAAAAGAGATCCCGGATAATTTTGGAATGCTCTTCATATATTCTGACGAAGATTTCCGTGGAATGTGGATGAAGAATACTCTGGTTAGTCTGGACCTTATATTTCTGAACTCTCAAAAAGAGATAATGGAAATAATAAATAATGTTCCTCCATGTGTAAAGGATCCTTGTCAGAGCTATATATCAGAAAAAAAAGCTAAATATGTACTTGAGTTAAAGGGGAACAGATCAAAAGAACTGAACCTTAAAGAAGGAGACAGAATATTTTTTATTCTCTGACTGAGAGAAAATTTTCCTTTTCACCGTTATACTTAAAAACAGGATATCTTCCTGGCTTCCCTGTCCACTGCATAACTATTTCTCTATTGAAAAATCCCCATCTGAGGAGACTGTCCTTGGATTCCGGTTCAAGAATTTCAGATATCAAACGTGCAAGCGGTTGTTTCATCGGAATATAGAATGACCCTTTCGGTAATGTTATTTTTACCTGCTCATATTCGCCTTTAACTGTAAGAAGAATATGTCCCTGATAAAGGGATTTTCCGTATTTTATCTTCTTAATAATAAAGTTTTCAAATTTTCCTGAAAAATCCTCTCTGATCTTTTCAGTAATAATTCCATGCTTTTTAAGATTTTCGACAACTTGTTTATGATGGGGGAGGATGAAGTATCCATTTGGAACTGCAACACTATAATCGGGTTTTGCTTTTGCAAAATATGAAACTTTATATTCTTTTAGTCTGTCTGTCTTCTTAATGATAAAGTCCTTTATCCAGGGGGGGTATTTATCCCTGTCTTCAGGCTTTATCTTCTCTTTTTCAAATTCGAAGCTTTTTATTGTAAATTCAAGGAGTTTATCTGCAGTATAGGTCAGAACATGATCTCCGGATGAATAATTCTCCATTGTCTCAAGATCTGCTTTTTTGATAAGAGCATCCATCTTTCTGATATTTTTTGAAGTGAATTCTGCTATGGATCGGATAAAATAATATGCTGATATTACTCTTGTTTTATAATCGGCATGAGAATAGTTCTCATCAAGAATTGTAAAGCGATTCCTCAATCCTGCATAGTTTGTACCAAATCGTGCTTCATATGCGTGATTTCTCCATCCTTTACCAGGGTCAGCACGGTTGACAAAATTTCCGTAGGGAATTGCATCCGTTTTATATTTTATTTTCATAGTTTTTCTGACTTCAGGAAACATTTTTTCCCACATGAAATTTATCAGCTCCTGATGACTGTTCGGATTGGAAAGAGTTGTATATGTTACAGGTTCACGGTGATAAGATCCATTGGTTGTATGCAGATCAACAAAAAGAACAGGGTCCCATTCTTTAAAAAGTTTAACGAGTGAATTAACTTCAGGTGATTCAAGTTTAATATAATCACGGTTAAGATCCAGATGCTGGCCGTTATACCGGACACCTGCAAGTTCAGGTCCGTTATCCCTTCTGTTCCTTCCCAATTTATCATTGCCGTCAGCATTAAAGATCGGTACAAAAAGGAGGACCTGATCATTTAAAAGATCTGCACCTTTGTTTTCAGCAAAGTCCCTTAAAACCAAAAGTGAAGCTTCTTTTCCCTCTATTTCGCCTGCATGGATGTTCGCTACAAAAAGGATTGCTGATCTATTCAGGGCCCTCATCTGCTGTGGAGATGATATGCCCTCATTACTGACGATAACAAGTGGTACTTCCTTCCCCTCAGTTGTATTACATAGAGTTGTAAGTTTAATTTTGCCGGATTTTTTTTCCAGTATATGAAGAAAATCGAGCACTTCAAGGTGAAGAGATGTTCTTTTAAAACTTGATTTTTCAGGAACAGTTAATATCCCGGGATTGAGGTTCACCGAGATCAATATTACTAAAGCTAACAATCTAATAATCTTCATTGTGCCTCCTGTTTCATTATACCTGCAGGGATAATTATGTCAATATAGTTTCAAGAAGTGCGGTATTACGTGGTCTTGCCAATAACAATCGCATATAGGCTGTATGCGATCACTAAAAATGTGCAAATTAAGAAAGTTGTTTTCTGTAGTAGGTTACGGGGATTCAGAAAGATACTTTTCCACAATTTATGTATAGATTGTGGGAAAATCCTTTTTTTGAAGTTTTTAACAATGCTAAAAAACCGGCTGTTTTATGAACATTTCCGGATAGATCCGGAGCATAGATTCGATAAGAAATTCTTCACTTTTTGATTTTGAATCGAATTCAGGAAGTTTGCTTACTATTTTTCTGATCCTGGAAAAATGTACATTTGTAAAAACTCTTTTAACCTCAGCAATGGACAAAGGGTTCATGGAAAAATTTGTATAGCCCATTCCTAACAGCATTAAAGCGGTAAGCGGTTTTCCGGCAATTTCACCGCAAATGGTAACCGGCTTGCCGGTCCGTTCTGTCTCTTCCCTGATCTCGAAAAGACTCTCGATAACAGAAGGCTGATAGGGATTAAAGAGATATGAAAGTGAACTATTGTCTCTTTCAACTGCCAGAAGGTATTGGATAAGATCATTAGATCCCACCGAATAAAAATCGATCTCATCTTTAAGATGTTTTATAAGTTTGATGGTTCCTGGTATCTCGATCATAATTCCTGTTTGAATCCTGTAAGGTGGTAATTTCTTTTCTGATCTTAATTCGTTTGTGATCTCTTCCATAATTTTTTTAATGGCGTGAATCTCTTCAATCTCGGTGATCATAGGGAAAAGGATCTTGATGTTTCCATTTTCATTTGCCCGGATGATTGATTTTATCTGAGTCTTGAATATTTTTTCCTCTTTCAGGAAAAGCCTTACAGCCATTGTTCCAAGGGCCGGATTTCTCTCATTTCCGGTTTTAAAATATTTTGCTCCTTTATCCCTGCCAATATCAAAAGTTCTTATCGTAACATTTTCCGGATAAATCTTCTGTGCGATATTCTTATAAATGAGATATTGTTCTTCTTCAGAAAGAGTTATTTCCGGGTCCATAAAAAGAAATTCAGTCCGGAAGAGACCTATACCTGAAGCTCCATATGAATGGACAAGATCACTTTCGAAAGGGAGTTCTATATTCGCCATCAGTTTGAACTCCTTCTTATCTTTTGTGATCCCTGGAAGTTTAATTATTTTTTTCAACCTCTTTTTATGGGCATTGTATTTTTCAATTTTTATTCTGGTTTTTGCAATATATTGATCCTTGGGGTTGACTATGATCTCACCATCAAGTCCGTCAACTATGAGTGTATCATCATTTGAAATCTCTTCTGTTGCATTGCCGGTTTCCAGAATTGTCGGAATACCGAGAGTTCTTGCAAGGATCACTGTATGGGATGTTTCACCACCATTATTCAGTATGATTCCGAGAAGTTTCCCTTTGGACATGAGGTTGGCGGCAGTTGACGGGGTCAAATCATCTGCTACCAGTATCACATTCTCAATTTCCTGGTCATCTGATTTGCTGCTCTTACTGAGGTTTTCTGTTATACGTCCAAGTATGTCAGCAATGTCATTCCCCTTTTCCCGGAATGAAAGATCATTTATATCATTGAAAAAATCAAGATATTTTTTCGATACTTCTTTAATTGCCCATTCCGAGTTGACCCGGTTTATTCTTATCTTATCACTGATCTCATTTATTAATCTTGAGTCATTAAGAAGCATTGATTGGGATTCAATTATCAGTGATGAATCTTTGCCCATGACCTGCTGCAGATTTTTGTATATTTTTTTCAATTGCAGTCTCGTAGCTCTGAGTGCATTATTAAATCTTTTTAATTCCAAAGGAACAGCAGACTTTTCCAGATTTTCTTTCAAGGCAATATCTGAATGTGATTTCAGTATGGTTGCCTTACCGATCACGATCCCCTGTGAAACCGGCTTTCCTTTGAGTTTTTTCATTTCATTATGCTGGGAGAAAACAAAAGTTTTCCTTAGCAGAGAGCTTAACTCTCTTCATCAAATTTTCTTTCAAAGAGTCCCTTAATTTCAGAAACAGCTTTAGACTCATCATCTCCTTCAGCTTCTATTGTAATATCATTTCCCACAGATGCAGCCAGTGTCAGTATCCCCAGAAGGCTCTTTGCATTTACTTTATCACCATTAAATATTAAAAAAATATTTGAATTGAAATTGTTGGCAAGGTGAGACAGCTTTGCTGCTGCTCTGGCATGAAGGCCCAATTTATTTGTTATTTTGATCTTTTCTTTTTCCATTTTTTCTGTCTCCTAAGTATTCACTGATGATACTGATACCGTCCCTTGCACCATCTCTTACTATTTTTAATAATTCTTTAAAACTGATCTTCTTTTCTTTATATGTGAGGAACTTCAGGATTCCCGGAAGGTTGATCCCGGTTATGATCTCTAAATTAGGCCTGTTAAATCTGAGGCTTAGATTTGCAGGAGATCCCCCAAACATATCTGTAAAGATAATTATTCCTGAATCTTTATTCTTATTCAGAAATGCCCTGATCTTTTTTTCAATTATTGTCCCGTCCTCATCCCATTCGAACCTGAAGCATTCTATATCACTCTTTCGTTCGAGAATGCTGTCAGCTACATCTATAATTGCTTTCCCAAGTTCTCCATGGGTAATAATCACACCTTTTATCTTCATCTCTTTTCCCTGTTTAAATGTTCCAGAAATGATTCACTTCCGCTTTTTCTGGATATGAAATATTTTACAGTAATTTCAATCAATGTTGAAAGGTTTCTTCCTACAGATACAGGCAGTTTAAACATTGGAATATCTTTGCCGAGGATCGGAAAATATAAACTTTCTTCACCGAGCCTGTCATATTTTTTCTTTGGATCCCAGCTCTCCATATCGATAACAAGATCAAGTTTCTTCTCTTCAAGCATTGCTCCAAACCCAAACATGTCAACAATGTTTATTATCCCCAAACCTCTTACTTCAATCCATTTTTTTATAGAATCTATATATTTCCCGACTGGCTCGTCATTTGAATCAAGATAGAATTCAATAAGGTCATCAGAAATGAGTTGATGCCCTTTCTTGATAAGTTCCATTGCAGTTTCACTTTTCCCTATACCTGATTCACCTCTTATGAGTATACCCTGTCCCATTATATCCATCAGGACACCATTGATCCTTACTTTTTTTGAAAAGTGTTTGAATAGAAATGAAGATGTCCTTGATATCAGAAGTGATGATTTCAGGTCAGAGACCAGAACAGATATTCTGTTAATATTAAGTATCTCAATTATTGCAGGTTTTAATTTCTGTTCTTCAGCTATGATAACAGCAGGAGGCTTCAAAGAAATAAAACCATCCAGGCTTTTTTTACACTCAGCAGGTTTCAAGCTGTTCAAATATCCTGTTTCAGTTTTTCCGAATATTTGAAGGCTTCCTCTGTTCACAAATTCCATGTATCCTGCCAGAGCCAGCCCGGGTTTCTGTGTGTCCGGATGTGTTATTTTTTTATTCAGCCACTTCTCATTGAAGGTTTTTTTTATGCTTATATCCGGGACATTCAATAAACTACTTATTTCGACTCCTTTTTTGGATCTAATCATTTTTTTCTTCAAATTTTATTATCGTTTCCGCAAGTTGAGTATTGTTCTTCGCTTTTAATAATTCTCCAATAAGATCTCCCGGTTTTTTAATTAAAGATGCAGCAGCTGCAAGTATCTGGAGATGCAATGCTGGTGCTCCGGATGGTGAAAGCACAAGAATAATAAGATGCACAGGCTCTTCATCACTTGGGTGGTATAAAAATCCTTTTTTGCATATTGCAATCATAATGATCGGATTCTTCAGGTCTCTTATCTTTGCATGTGGTATTGCTGTATTTTTCCCGATTGATGTTGATGCAAGTTTTTCCCTTTCCAATAACTTAATAAGGATTGTTTTACTGTCTGATATTTTGTTCTTCTCTTTTAGAACCTCTGTCATTTCCTTCAGAACTTCATTTGTGTTGTCAGAATTAAGTTCTATCAGGAGAAGTTCCTGATCAATTATATTTGAAAGCTTCACTTTTCTATTTTTGCGTCAATTAAAGATATTTCATTATTTTTGGTAAAAAATACAACGGCAATATTGTCAGTCTCAACATTGAGAAACAAATAAGCATTTTCACCACTTTCTTTCAGAAAAAATACAGCCTCTTCGAGGGAGAGGGGTTTTTGTGAATAGTTCCTTGATATCTGGATCCTATCCTGTCCACTTTCGTCCTTAGCCTCCGGCGCGGGTTGATCTCCACCAAAGAATCCCTGAAAGATATTTCCTTTGCTTCTCCTTTTATCACCCTTGAGTTTTTCCTTATTTTTTTTTGCCTGAGTTTTTATGGAATTCAGAGCATTCCTGAGGGCTTGTTTTATCAGCGGTTCGGTTGATACAACGTGATAGTTGTTCATTTTTGTTTTAATATTTATCTCAATTTTAAAACCATGCTTTTCTTCGCTTACCAATACTTCAGAATCAATTATTCCTCCACTGAATTTTTCAATATTCTTTAGAGATTTTTCTGCATACCCTTTTAATGCACCCGGAAACTTTACATTCTTTGATGTGAATTTAATACTCATTTAATCTCCTTTTAATTTATATTCCTCTTTTCTTTCCGATGAATTCAAAATATTCATCTCATCCCTGTAATTCCTCACTGTCCTTCTTGAAATCTTGATCCCAAGGTTCTTTAGTTTTTCTGCGAGTATCTGATCTGAGAGGGGCTTTCCCCTGGGCTCATCTTCAATTATATTTTTGAGTTTATCTCTTACTGTATCTACTGAATGTATAAATCCGAAATCTCCTTTAATCCCGTGAGAGAAAAATTTTTTAAGACTTACTATCCCATTCTCTGTTGCAATAAATTTATTGTTAACAGTTCTTGAAATAGTTGATTCATTAAACCCCAGATCATCCGCCACTTTCTTCATGGTCAGCGGTTTCTTCCATTTTTCACCAAATTCCAGAAAGTCTTTTTGCGCTTTCACAAGATAATCTGCGATTTTTTCGATCATTGATTTTCTAAGGGATGTCCCTTCTATAAACAGGCTGGCACTCTTCAGTTTTTCTTTAAGATAGTTTTTGGTTTCCTTATCTTTAGCTTTCCCGGCCATGTTATCATAATATTGAGAAAGAACTATATTTGGAACTCCATCATTCACATATTTAACCTGGTAATCATTTTTCTTGGGATCTTTCACAAGGATCAGGTCCACATCCGCATAGTCTACTTCATTTTGTGAAAATTCATAGCCGGGTTTCGGATTAAGTCTTTTGAGCCTCTTGATAATAAGGTTTAAATCTTCATTTTCTATTTTCAGCTTTGATAAAATACCGGAAAACTTGGATTTTGAAAGATCTTCAAGATGGTATGTGATCAGTTGAATAAGGGTTTTGTTTTCTTCTATTTCTTCAATCTGGCTTAACAAACATTCAGAAAGGGATTTGGAAGCTACTCCTCGAGGGTCAAATGTCTTAATGATATTTCTAATATTCTCTATTTCTTCAGGAGTAGAATTGAGGGAAGAGGCAACTGATTCCACTTCGAAATCAAGGTAACCGTCATCCTTCAGGTTGTAGATTATATATTTTGCCAGTTCCAGTTCTTTCTCAGTGAACTGAACCTGAGCTTGCTGGATAAGATGGTCTGCAAGTGTGATCCGGGATGATCCGAAAAGTTCAATAACACTGTTCTTGTCAAGTTTATCTTTGTTCCTGAGGAACCCGTCTTCTATATATGTATTGAAAAGTGACTGATCAGCCCTTTCAATTTTCTTTTCCATAACATTCGTAGCTTCCGGTTCTGCTTTTTCCGGTTCCGGTGCATCAAGTTCAAGCATCGGGTTTGAATCGATCTCGTTTTTTATCTTATCCAGGAATTCGATTCTGCTTAATGGGAGGAAGCCGATGAATGTGTGTATGACAGGGTTCATCAACAGTTTCTGCTGAGTCTTCAATACAAGTTTCGTCGCCATCAATTCCACCTGAACTCTTTTCCGAGGTATTCTTCTTTCACTCTTTTGTTTGAAATCAGCTCTAAAGAGTTACCCTGAAATATTAACTCTCCTTTATTTATTATGTATGACCTGTCGGTGATTTTCAATATTTCTCTTACATTATGATCGGTTATAATGATTCCCAACCCTTTTTCCTTGAAAGATAGAATGAGTTTCCTTATTTCATTGATCTGTATCGGGTCAATTCCGGCAAAGGGTTCGTCCAGGAGTAAAAAATCCGGATTTAATACAAGTGATCTTGCGATTTCAAGTCTACGCCTTTCTCCTCCGGAAAGGTATGAGGCTTTTCTGTTTCTCAGATCTGACAATCCCATCTCATCCAGAACTTCCTCAATCTTCACCTCTTTTTTTTCTTTTCTATGTTCAAGCACAGCATAGATATTGTCAATTACCGACATACCTCTGAAAACTGATGGTTCCTGGGGGAGGAATCCTATACCTGATCTTGCTCTCATGTAGACAGGGTACTTTGTAATATTGATATTATTAAGGAGTATTTCCCCGGATTCAGGCCTGTGAATTCCAAGGATCATGTGAAAAGTCGTAGTCTTTCCTGCACCATTGGGGCCCAGGAGACCAATGATTTCTCCCGAACAAACTTTAACGGAAATGTTATTTACAACTCTCCTCTTCTTAAAAGATATACTCATGCCCTTCCCTTCGAGAGTTTTCATGTTTTTGTCACCCGTTTACAGCAAAATGAATTCTATCACTTCACTTTCCAGGTGTCAACAGGTTCTACGGCCGGGAAATTAACGAAAAATATCGATCCTTCTCCCTCCTGACTTTCCAGCCAGATCTTCCCTTTATGCATTTCCACGATCTTTTTCACTATAGAGAGTCCTATACCCGTCGATGATTCACCTGCTGTGGGTTTGGAACTTAATCTGCGAAACTTTTCAAACATTTTATTTTTATCTTCATCGGAAAATCCACTTCCTTCATCTTTAACTGAGAGGACCACATTTTGACCGAGTTTTTCTACAGATAAGATAATATTTCTGTTTAGTGGAGAATATTTGATTGCATTGCTCAGAAGATTTTCAATTACGATTTTTATCCTCTCTTTCTCACCTTTGATAAAGCAGTCACTCCAGAATCTTGTAATAACTATCTGGTTCTTCTTTTTTGCAAATTCAGAATATATCTCTACAACGAGGCGGGACAATTCACTAAGGTCTATGACCTCTTCATTTGAAATAGTCACTTTTCCTTCTCTGATCACAGTGGTATTAAGTGTATTGTTTATGGTCTCCAGCATTCCCCTGGATGCTTCAAGTATAAGATGGGAGTTCTTTTTAATATTCTCAGGACAATCTTTCCTGAGACTGATCAATTCAGAAAATCCGATTATTGCCTGCAGAGGATTTTTAAGGTCATGAGCAGCCATGCTTAACAACTCACTTTTCTGCTCATTTGCTTCTGTCAGTCTCAGATTGGATGATCTGAGCTCCTTTGTCCGTTCGTTTACCTGAAGTTTCAGTTCTGATTCTCTTCCTCTTATGTTTTTTATCCTGCGGACATTAAAGTAAACCAGGAGTATCAGGAAAATTAAACCGATAAAAGAGTAAAATAGAGGTGAAGTGTAAATGAGTGAGCGGATCTTGAACTTAAAAAATGCTCCGGTGTTATTCCACATGCCGTCACTGTTCGAAGCAATAACTCTGAATTTGTATTCCCCGGCAGAAAGGTTTGTGTACGATACCATCCGGTTTCTTGTATCCTTTATGACTGACCAATCTTTATCAAATCCCTCCATTTTCACCTTGAAATTGATCCGCTCAGGGACCAGGAAACTTAATGCTGTAAAATTGAAATCAATTTTTTTTGTCTTCCCCGGGAAAACAGCTATTCCATTTTCCATAGTATAAGGATGATCCCCTTCAACTTTCTCCATATAAACCGGAGGTGGGGATGAGTTATTCAATTTTTTCGACAGATCAAATATTGATATTCCCTTTGTAGTAGGGATATATATTTTACCTGTGATCGATTTCCATCCGGCAGGTTGTACTCCGCCCCTGCATTCATCACTATTAAGTCCATCTTTGGAATTAAGCAATTGATATGGGACATTTTCCAATACTCCTTTCAAATATTTCTCCATGTCTGACCCTTTTATATTGAACAATCCGATACTTGAGGTTAACCAGAAGTCGTTGTTTTCAGAGATGAAGATGTTATAGATCGTGTCTGTGAACATTGGAGCATTATCTGATATCGGGATTATTTTCCCTTTATGGATTCTATTTACTCCTCCTCCGGTACCAAGCCATATGTTCCCTTGTTTATCTCCGGTTATAGAAAAGATGAATTCATTGGAAAGTCCGGAATCAGAGTTATAATTAGTGAATTTTCCATTGCTGAAGCGATCAACTCCGCCTCCATAGGTTCCAATCCAGATATGCTCTTCTTTGTCTTCATATATAGAGTGGATAAAGTCATTTGAAAGTCCATTTTCTGTAGAATATGTGATTGACTTTCCTTCTGAAAAATGGACTACTCCCCCTCCTGAAGTACCAGCCCAGACAGATCCGTAGTTTCCTCTGTAAAGGACATTTATTATGTTATTCGGGAGGCCGTTTCTTCTGTTTATAACTGATTTGACAAACTGAGTTGATCTTTCCAGAATATTGATCCCTTTACTGGTTCCAACCCATATTTCTCCTTCAAAATCTTCAGTAATTGAATAAATGAAATTACTGCTCAGCCCCTGAGCGGAAGTCAATATTCTGATTAAACCGTCTCCGTCAGATCTTAAATAATTTAGTCCCTGTCCATCAGTTCCGATCCATATTCCGCCTGCACTATCCTCGAAAACGCATGTCACATTGTCTGCACTGAGTCCGTCTGCTAAAGAAAGAGAATTAAATTTTCCATCCATGAGACGGAAAAGGCCCTGAGTATTTGTCCCTACCCATATACTTCCCTCGTGGTCTTCAAAGAGAGATCTGACAATAATTTTTGACATGATGCTCTCTTCATTCCATTTTGAGATTTTCCCTTCAGTCAACCTGTTAAGTCCATGAGCAGTACCGATCCAGATATTATTATCACTATCCTCAAATAATGAAAATATGTTTTGCCCTGAAAGGAGAGCATTGTTCTTGTACCGGATAAAATTATTGTCAGTAAAGTAAGCGAGTCCCTTCCCGTTCGTTCCTGCCCAGAGCCTTCCTTTGTGGTCTACCAGAAATGTCCTGATAGAAATATCAGCCCGGGTCCTTTTAATTGTATAATCATTGATCTTGTCTCCGGATATGGAATAGATACCACTTTTATATGTTCCTATCCATATCCTTCCGTCAGGTGTTTCAGTCAATGCGAGGATGATTTTGTTTTTAAATTTCCCATTGGGATCGAAGATCGAGAGATTACCTTTTTTATCTATTCTGGAAAGTCCTTTAAAAGTTCCTATCCATATTACTCCCCGGGAATCCTCGAAGAGGGAGAGGATAAAATTATCTTCGAGGCCATCCTCTTTAAGGAGGCATTCAATAATTCCATTTTTGATCCTGTTAAGTCCTCCACCACGGCTTCCGGAATAGATGTTCCCATGCTGATCTTCGAGGAGAGCAGTTGTCCTGTTGTTTCTGATATTTTTACTCTTTGCCGAATTAAATATGGTGAAATTAACTCCATCGAACCTGACTATTCCTCTCTCGGTCCCAAGCCAAAGGTATTTGTTTCTGGCCTGAATGATGGACATCACAGAGTTTTGTGGAAGACCGTCATCCACATCCCATTGTGACACAGGATATGTGTGTACTTTTTTCAAAGCATCAAGGGGGAAAATATTATATGAAGTGAATATCAGACTAATTATTATCATGAGGGAAGATAGATAGATGACCCTTTTACATTTGGATAAATTGAAGGTCTTCATTTATAAATGATAAAAAAGAAAAAATAAAAATGCAATTAAAATCAAATAATTCTGTACTTGGACATAGTGAAATGTTCAGGAATATGAATACTAATTCTCAATTTGATAAATTTTCAAATAGGGGAGAGAGATAAAGAATAATAAGAGGAATTTTAATTCAGTATCACCGAAGTTATATTCGAACATTCCGGCAATGAGAAATGAAATGAGCATGAACAATACGGCTGAAGAGACTCTCTTTTCCAGGACGGTACCGTTTTTGATTTTCCGGAACAGTCCTATGAAGATTGATACAAAAAATACAATAAAGGAGATCAGTGTGAAAATCCCTCTTTCTGCTGCTACTTGAAAAAAATTGTTATGAAGATGAGGATTGTTTTTAGTCGCATTCTTGTGCCTGTAATTGGGATATACTTTCTTTACATTATCAGAACCGACTCCGGTCAAAGGGTGCTCTTTTACAATCTGCAATGCAGTATAAGCCATATGCAGCCTGTCCTTGTTTGTTACATTGTTAATGTCGAAAATTGAGAACATCCTTGATTTTATAGAACCGGGGAGGATCAGGAACAGGATGGAAAGTACAATGGCGGATACTATCAGGATCCTGGGACGGCTCCGAAAATAGTATATGAAAAAAATACCTATTGAGGCAAATATCCCGATCCATGTTGATCTTGTCAGTGAAAACAGTATAGATGTTAATACGGGGATCAATAAAATATAATTAAATATTTTCATTTTTTTGTTCTTCTCATAAATATTAAACACTGCAAAAAAAACGAAGACCATCATAAGAAGCCCGGAATAGGTCATCCAGTGTGAACTAAATCCCTTTAAACGGTGTGAAAGTGAGATCCCTTCCCTGGCTGAGATCATGATGCCGATAAGAGATGAAACAACTGCTGAATAGAAAACCGTATGAACAGCTATCCGGAACATTGCAGCTCTCTTTATTGTCAGGATGAATACAGGGATCAGAAGATATACAAAAAATTCTTTGTTATCTTTAATACTTGCAATTCTATCTACAGAAAAAATTGTGGAAATAAATGTCAGGATGGAAAAGATTACCAGATATTTAAAGTAGGGTGGCAAAACTATTTTTCTACCGTTGTTGAAAAAACAGATTGAACTTGAAATTAAAAGGAGAGGAAAAACCATATAGCATAGTGCAATTGAAAAATTGATAGAGAAGAGAAATACCAGTGTGAGTATAAAAGATATTTTCCCCGGAATTTTGTCACCGGTTTCGAAGCCAGTTTCTATATTCATTTTTCGGTTTTGTTCTCTCCCGACAGAACTTCCGATTCCAGCATCAAGGGTATCCCGTCGCGGATCGGGTAAATTCTGTTACATTTTGAACATTTAAGCCCGGAATCACTTTTACTTAAAGGCCATATCTCTACTGAAGCTTTACATACAGGACAGGCAAGAATCTTGAGCAGGCGATCAGAAACCGGTTTTTTAGAACCATCAGGCATATCAACTCCTCCGGAAATATATCAATTCAAATTTTCTCACTTTATTTATTGACTGTCAATCAGTTTAAACGGACCGGAAAAAAACAGGCAGGAGCCCCCCGTTTAGCGGGGGGCCTGTTCTGTTTAGGTGGGAGATATGTATTTATATTAAGGGGGGAGAGATGGAAAGGCAATTTTTATGCAACATTTTTTTGTTTCTCTTTATCTTTATTCTTATTATCTTTTCCGGTTCCTTTTACAGAAGTTTCCGGATTTTTGTACTTGTCTTTATCTGATTTGGTCTTTTTATAATCGGTAACATACCATCCGCTTCCTTTGAATTGAAAAGAGGAAGCTGAGATCATTTTTTTGACATTTCCGCCGCAGTGTATACATTCTTTTACCGGGTCAGAATTTATTTTCTGAAGGACATCAAAAATTTGTCCACAATCATCACATTTGTACTCATAAATTGGCAATTTTTTCACCTTAATTTATTTCTTAAATAAAAAATTAGCATATATAAATTTCATTGTCAACAAGAAAATATTTTTAACTTAATATTAGAAAATCCTTGAAAATTCTGTTTACATCAGCAGCAGATCTTTCAATTTTTTCTACTACTGAATGGCCGGGACCTTCTTTGAGAAAATTCTCAAACCTTGAAAGTGTCTCTCTATTGGAACTTGCATATATCTCAACACTTCCATCCGAAAGATTTCTTACAGACCCTGTTATTCCGAGTTTTTTTGCTTCAATGCTGGTGTAGTATCTGAAAGCAACTCCCTGAACTCTCCCTTCGACACGGTAATAAAGAGTCATTGAAGTGCTACATTCTCTGAATAATTGTCAGGCTCTAAATGAATATCCCTTTTCAAAAGCAGAGAGGTTAAGATCTATGGATTTTGGAGGAACTTTTCTTTTTACAACATTAATCCAGATCTCTTTGTCTATATCCATCTTGGATGCAAGCACACCAACAAGAAGAACATTTGTGGTACGGACGTTTCCCAATTCTGTTGCAATATCTGTTGCAGGGATAAGAATAAGATCTGATGAGTATTTTTTTAGATTATCTTCAATATCATCCGGATATTCAACCGTACCTGATGCAACAGGGAGTGGCTCCCATACAAAGTCATTAACAATCATTGCTCCGTCATTTTTAAGAAAATTAATATTTCTAAGCCCTTCAAGTTTTTCGAATGCAAGAATGTAGTCGGCATTTTTTATTGCCGGTAAAGGAGAAAAAACCTCTTCACCAAATTTAATGGTAGCAATCACGTCACCACCCCTCTGGCTCATCCCGTGTACTTCACTTTTCTTTACATTGTATCCTGCGTCAAGGAGTACATCTGATAAAAGATCACTTGCAGTCAGGACACCCTGTCCACCGACACCCGCTATGATTATGGTTTTCATTATTTTCCCCCTTTAAAAAAGTCTGCAAGGCTTGTATCCTTGATGTGCATCCCATCTTCGTTTGCATGATTCATTGCGTCATGCGGACAGACCTGGATACATACTGAACATCCTGTACAAAGGCTTGAAACTATAAATGCCTTCCCATCCTTAGATGTTATAGCCGGGCATCCCAATTTCAGGCAGAGATTACATTTGATACATTTATCAGGATCAACAACAGTAGGGGACCAATTTGGTTTTTTGAAAAGGAGTGCACATACCCTCTTTACAACAATCACAGATAATTTTTCTCTTTTTAATTCTTCGCGAAGGAGTGTCCTGATCCCCTTCACATCATATCCGTCTATCTCAAATGAATGTTCTATTCCCAGTCCATCTCTGACAAGTTTGAGTATATCAACAACAGGTGAATCATCACCCATCAGGGTTTTGCCTGTTCCTGGATTGTCCTGATGCCCTGTCATGGCAGTAATTGAATTATCAAGAATTATTACAGTTCCTTTGCTATCATTGTAAATAAGATCCAGGAGTCCGGTTATACCTGAATGGAAGAATGTTGAATCCCCGATCACTGCAGCCTGTTTCAATTTTTTCCCTGCTTTTGCCATCGCTTTTTCCATTCCCAGCATTGCAGTAATTGAAGCACCCATATCTATTGTGGTATCCATTGCATTCAGCGGAGGTAGCCCTCCAAGTGTATAACAACCTATATCTCCCGTTACAGTGACCTTTTGAATGTTAAGGTTATGGAATGTTGCCGTATGAGGACATCCCGGGCATAAAGATGGAGGCCTGTGCGGAATTGAATTTGTATCAAATTCAGGAGTAAGGTCTTTTTTCCCAAGTTTGCTCAATATTACATCCTCAGTCATTTCTCCTGTTAACGGGAAAAAATCCTTTCCGATTATTTCCTTGTCGGGAGTGATCAGTCTTGCAAAATTCTCCATGATTGGATCGTTCTCTTCAAGTACATATATTTTGTCAACTTTATCGGCAAATTTTTTGTATAATTCTTCAGGAAATGGATAGGGCATGGCAACTTTCAGGAACCAGTCATCTTTAAAAATCTCTCTCCCGTTTTGAAATGCAATACCTGATGCCAGAATCCCTATCCTGGTTTTGCCCTCAATAATATAATTATGTTTAAAAGTGTCACTAAACTCTTTTATTTTTTTCTGCCTTTCTTCGACGATTATGTGTTTTTTTCTTGCAATCACAGGCAGAAGCATCGTTTTCTGAAAATCTTTCTCATAGTGAAGCTCTGGAGGAGTTTCTCTTTCACCGGTTTCAACTGCAGAGCGGGAATGAGATACTCTTGTGCTTGATCTCAGCATTACAGGAGTGTTGAACTTCTCACTGATCTTAATTCCCTCAATAACAAAATCTTTGGCTTCCTGAGAGTCTGAAGGCTCAAGTACGGGTATCTTTGCCGCGATCGCATAATTCCGGTTGTCCTGTTCATTTTGTGAAGAGTGCATACCCGGATCATCTGCAGATACAATAATAAATCCACCGTCAGCCCCGAGATAACTGGAGGAGAATAAAGGATCTGCAGCCACGTTAAGTCCAACATGTTTCATTGCTACCAATACTCTTGCCCCTGTAAAGGTTGCTCCCATGGCTTCTTCAAATGCCGTTTTCTCATTTGTTCCCCATTGACAGTGGATATCATCTTTATACCTGACCACATTTTCCAGTATCTCTGTACTGGGTGTTCCTGGATATGCAGATGCAAATGTGATACCGGCCTCATAAGCACCCCTGGCGATAGCTTCATTTCCGGATAGTAATTCTCGCTTCATTTTCCCTCCTGAAGTATTGATTTTATTTTTTTCACCGGTTTTGTCAAGATATTTCTTTAATTCCCGGGTATTATTTTTTTAAAAAACTGTTTCACTTCTTTTTCAAATCTTTCTCTGTTGAATTGAAGGCTCTTTGCATATGCGCTCTCACCGAGATTTTTCCTCAGTTTGTTTTCGTCCATAATTTTCACTGTATACCTGATCAGTCCTTTTAAAGAAGATATCCTGAACCCTGAGGTCCCGTGTTCTACTATTTCTCTCTGCCCTCCACCGTCAAAAACGATAGGGGCGATCCTGTTTTGCATGGCTTCACCGATAGTCATTCCGAAGTGTTCCACCTTCGCCGGATCATTTTGCCCGAGGCCGCATAAGTGCCAGAATATGGAACCTTTTTTGTACAGATCCTTAAGATCACTGTCGCTGATATTTATCTTCAATTCAATAGTATTATCTTCCGCTTCCTTGATTATCTCCTTAAGCTCCTTAACATATGAATTTTCACCTGTGCTTCCACCGGCAATTATCAGTTTCCACCCTTTGGAGATATCTGGAAATTTTTTCTTCAATGTAATGAATGCGGTTGCCATCTCTTTTTGTTTCTTTGTTCCCCCTTCTTCCAGCCTGGCAACAGATAGAATGAGTTTTTCTTTTTTAGAACCTGTTTTGAAAACTTCCATATCTACGGGTGGATATATGTGTTTGTGAGGAGTATATTTCCACCTTTTTCTGATCCATTGTTCCGTATATTTACTATTATAGACTGTGTAGGTATATTGATCGGAATAAAAATAACTTTGTGGCCTTCTCTCGGGGAAATGACAGACAAGGACGGATATCAATGATAAGGGATAAACCATCTCAAGCATACCGTTATTTATGAAAATATCGTAATTTCCACTTTCCCTGCTGATAGAATGGAATGGGTTAGGTGTCCCTTTCATTATTCTGTGAGGATCGATATGCGAGGTTTTTCTGTTTTCGAAATAAGGGAGCCTGACAATTTTTATTGCTGCTTTTTCAAGGTCGAGTCCGTACCACTTCATAAAATCTTTATGTGTGACATCTCTGTTTGCTATTATCGTAATATCAAAATCATCCTCAAGTGCTTTAATAAAAGTCAGGCCGTATTTCTGCGCTCCTCCAATGAAGTGAAAAGCATGATCGTAAATTGCAAGTGAAGGTTTCCGTTTTCCAGTTGAGATCTCATAGTGCCTTAGAAAATTAATTGCTCCCTGGATCCCGTATTTTACTTTTAAAATTGATATCGTTTCATTAAGAACATATCGATATTGATCAATTTTTTCAATATCATTTGAATTAAGTAATTGAATGACCTTTCCGGAGATAACATGAAATGGCTCTGTATTTTTAGAAATAGCAGTTCGTATTTTCTCTAAGATTTCATGCTTCAATTATTATTCACCATTTTGTTCTTTTGCAGGATCACTTCCGGTCTCATCCAGGGATGAGCTTAATTTTTCTTCAAGTTCACTTAGCCGGGTATCTGTTTTTCTCATTCTTACTATCATGGCATTATTAAAAAAAATAAAATCCCTGATGATGCTGATCGGTTTTACAAAGATCATTCTGATCGCAAATGGGAAAAGCATCAGGATTTTAACGAGTTTATTTCTCCCGGGTTTCAAATTCATGTAAACCCTTGGATCTGCATTTTCTCTCAGGTTAGCTGCCCTTCTTCCCATTTCAAAGTCAAGTTCGGAAGGGGTCAGGTCATTAATGTCGAGATGGAATTTTCGGTCTATTTTCTTATTCACCAGTTTATGGATTTTTTTGATCCCCGACTTCTTTTTTTCAAGATTATTCAGAGTATCACGGACAAGAGAAATTTTTTCCTCGTTCATAAGCACAGATTTTAACACTAATAATATCTGTTTTCAAATGGAACAGGGAGAGGTATACAGCCTACCCTCAGGTGATTTTATTCTTTTTTTTTTTAACAGTAGCAATAAAAATAAGGATAACAAAAACAGCCAGGATCAATAGCATTTCGATCCAATATTTTTCAGGCTCTATCCAGATCTCTTTAAAAAAATCCCAACGCCCGAGTATCTCAATAAAATTCCAGAAAATGATCACGGTGGGTATGGCATATCTCACAGCATAAGGGATTTTGGTAATTTTGATGAGTTTTAAAAATAAATAGAGGGACCATAACAATGATCCGAATGCTACAATATAAGTAACTAAATGTTTTTCACCCACAAAATTATTGTCGTAAAGAAAAAGCAAGACCAGATAAAATGTCCATAACAAAGCGATCAACTCTAAAAATGTGGTCATTGTTATGTTTCTTTTTGCAGGTTTGAGATCTGTAATATTCGAGAATTTTAATTTCTTCTGAAGCCAGTTGAAAAACTTACAACCTGTTTTTGTCCCGAAAAAATAATAGATCATCATCACAGCCCAGAAACCGACAGATGATGGCATTATCAGGTACTCAGGCTTTGTGACAATTTCTCCGTTTGAAATGAGCGGCTCTACTCCGTACCTGTTTGCATAATAAACATAAGCAAATTCTATCCAGCCGGTCCAGATAAATAAACCTCCGAAAAAGCCGAGGAATGTAGCCTTGCTCTCACTTGAAGAGATCACCCCGATTATTAACAGTAGCAATCCCAGGAAACCCAGTAATAATGCTGCAATGTAAATATGATCATGCCCGAAACCCTTTTCCATAAGGATCATAACTGCATGTCCTAATGGCATTGTGAACAATACAACCGCAAATGCTACTATTCCTGTAAAAGGCCGTGTAATTTTCATTTTTTTCCTCTTGTTGTCATGCCTATATATAATAGTCTTGCCTGCCTCTCTGGATTTTTGATAATATGTATTTTTTTATTCGATGTCAATAAAAAAAATATATTAAGAAGTCCCCGAATTTGTATGAAGTGTCTGTCTCCCTGATTTTTTTGTTGGAAATTTGTTCGTTATAAATATTAAATTTTTACTTATAACTTATTGATTTTTTCTTTTTTATAAATTAGATTATTCTATTGTTTTTGTTAAATAAGGAGGAATTATGAAGAACTATTCAAAGGTATTCCTGTATATATTTACAGGAATGTTAATTATTTCCTTTTCTGGAAGTGGAAATTACTTGAATGGGACTGATCAGAGAGGAGATGATCCGGGTAATATTAAATCTTTACATCACCATAAACTGATCGGGCCTTTGAAAGAGATTTTAAATATCTATAGGAATGAAAAAAGGCTGACTACTGAAAGTCTTTTGAAGTATGGTTCAAAAAAACTACAGAATATTATCAAGGGGGCAAAGGTCGCAGCACAGCCTCCCGGTTCAACCCTGTCAAAGGAAATTTTGTCTTATCCTCCAAAAAGGGGAAAAGTAAATCTCTCAACCGGGGATATCCTGAGTGAAAGAGAAGTTGAATCTAAATTCAAGAGACCTTTTTTTATCAGTGCTCTTATCAGGGATGAGCTTCAGGAGAGATGGGGGAATCCACCTTATGACGTTATCGAATGTAATATTGATATGACAGGCGGGATTCAGGTCCTGAATAATTTCAATCTGAAAATAAGGGCAACATCTGAGTTCGAAGGAAAGACAATTGTTTCTGCTGAAGTTGCTTCAACTGAAATTGAAAAAATTGCAAAACTAAGCCAGGTGATTAGAATTACTCCGGTTTTGAAAAAAGTTTCCCAGAACAACCTTGCTTCGAATGCAGTAAGGGCTTCCAGGATAAGGTTGAAATCCGGGCCCAAATATACAAAAGGTTATACGGGCAAAGGGGTGATCGTAGGAGTTATTGATTCCGGCATTGACTGGACCCATGAAGATTTTGTTGATCCTGATACAGGAGAGACACGGATACGATATATCTGGGATACGGAAATTACAACACCAGGAAGAACTCCTGCCGATGTTTTCGGAGGGGTACTTTCAGGCCTTTCATATGGTACTGTCTGGACCAAAGCAGAGATCGATGGAGGGAGCTGCACTGAAGTTGATACAAACGGGCATGGAACCCATGTATCCGGCAGTGCTGCCGGGAACGGATTTGCAACAGGAAAATATACCGGTATTGCCCCAAATTCGGATATGATTTTCGTGAAAGGGCTCGATAATAATGGTATCCTTTTTATCTATGAGTTGTCGAGTCAGCTAGGGATGCCCTGTTCAGTAAATATGTCATACGGACCCGGATATCCGATGCATTATATGTCTTGGTGGCCCCAGGATTTTCCCGCGGACGGTACAAGCAGTGAAGCACAGGAGATCGCCGGCTGGAATGTATCATATGGTGGTGGACATATCCCTGTAAAGTCAGCAGGGAATGAAGGGCATTGGAATACCTATACTGATCTTACCGGAGGGTCTTATCCATATATGAACGGATCATACCATATGGAAGGACACCAGAGCAGTGGAGCCCAATCTCACACATATACGGTAATCGATTACACAACGGTGTGGCCATATAATCTCTTCGGGGGGCCTGACAATAGTGTATTCCCCTGGTTATCTTTTGGTTACTGGTCGGATGCTCCTATTCAGATAACCTTTACTTCACCCAACGGTTTTGTCATCGGGCCGTTCCTTCACGGGACCGATGGCGGTACATGGGACGGAGTAGTGGGAGACGGGTGGATCGATTGGTACATGGACAATCCTCCGGCCTCGAATGGAGACAATTACGGATCTCTGGACCTTTACTGGCCATATTGGGGGCCATATCAACCGGCCCTGGGTAACTGGACCATTATTGTTGAGGCCATTGGTGGCGGTTCCGTGAACTATGATGTCTGGTGCTCAGAGTTTATATACGCTGGTGGCTATTATGTTAATGACATTAACTCATATTTTACAGGGAATTTTTCCCATTCAAATTATATAATTGATGAAGGGGCATCCAAGTACGAGATCTCTGTCGGGGCGTGGTCGACCAGAGATAAATGGGATGGAAGTGATGGTAGCACCTGGACCTATGCAAAGAAACCATGGGTCGGGACTATTGCAGACTTTTCCTCACCCGGCCCTTCAAGGGACAGAAGAGTGAAACCTGATATTGCTGCACCGGGGCAGATCATTTTATCTGCTGCGTCTAAAGATGCAGGTTGGAGTAATTCAAATCTTGATCCTGACGGAAGGCACGGGCAGATGTCAGGGACATCAATGTCTGCTCCTATTACAACCGGAGCAGTTGCGCTGGTACTTCAAAAATTTCCGGAAAGAAATGTAAATCAGATCCGTGGATCATTTTCGAATTGGGCAATAAAGGACAACGCTGCACGTTCAATGGGGAAAAATGCATTTGGATCAGGGAAACTGAATGTTCTCCCTCTTAACAGAGATGCCATTGCAGTTCTGACCCAGGATAGAATAGAGGTTATTCTTGACAACGCAGATAAAAGTGTTAACTTTGACGGCTCTAAATCATATGATCCTGAAGATTTTCCTATCACTTATCTCTGGGTTCTGGAGGATATTCCGGAGGGAGCTAATCCTGAATTCATAATAGATAATGATAAAGCAACCCTTAATGTTGATCCTGAAATAGAAGGGATGTACAGGATAAGCCTTGCAATCAACGACACGATCTGGGATGGCCCCAAGACCTACTCTCAATGGATCACTGCAAAATTCATACCGGTATTACCTCCTGCAGGAGTTAATCTTGAAAGAGTTGTCAATAACCTTATTTTTGTTAATGAATATGTCAACAGGATCACCTGGATGGAAAATCCTGAAAATCAGGTCGAACTGCTCAATTACAGAATATACAGGAAGGTTAAAGGGAATGGAGATGATACATATGAACTGATCGCTGAACTTGATCCGACTGTAATGGGATATGATGACAGAGGCCTTGAAGAGGATCAGTACTTCACTTATAAGATCACTGCTGTTTCCTATAGAGGAAAAGAGAGTGATCCGGTAATTGTTTCCAATTAACGGAGGAATACAGAATGAAAAGAATTATCTATACATTATTGGCAGTAGTTTTTGTAGTCTCATACTCTTATTCAATGACTTTAACCGGAGGTGTCGGACTCGGATTGGGGATGGTATCAAATTCAGATCTGAATGAAACTTATGGAAACGGATTTGTTTATAATACTTACATTAGTTTCGGTATTGCAGGTCAGTTCTCACTGGGAATAGGATATGAAGGCGGATACAAAAAGGATGGGGATGTGGGGATCTTTGATGATGTGGCAACTCTGGAGATCTCAGGATTTCAACTCTTTGCAGAATACAAATTCAAATCCGAAAAACTGGTACCATATCTGAAACTTGGATACGGTTATTACACTGTAAAAAATAGTTTTACTTCTGAAGAAATGGGGAAATATGAATTTTCCGAAAAAGGTTCAGGGATAATTTTAGGCGGCGGGATAAGTTTCCCGCTGAGTAAGAGCTTTTTTATTACCGGTGAAGTTGACTATCTTTTCCTTGAGGTGAAGCCATTTATAAATAGCGTCAATTCAGGCGGGATCAGGTTGCTTGCAGGTCTTGCCGTAAAATTTGATATTTAAAAATATAAGGGGCGGGGAACACCCGCCCCTTTATTAATCATATGCTGAAAACTAAAATATCTTTATTGTTGTTGTTTATCTTTTTCCCATTGTTCATCAATCCTTCGAACCTTATCTGGAAACAGGGAATTAAAGCTGAAATAATCGGATCACCTGCGGTTTATGAAGAAAAAATAATTACAGGTGTAAAGAACGGAGATATCCTCTGCTTTAATTCTGATTCTAAACTACTCTGGTCTTTCAATTCAGGTTCAGCGATCTTTTCATCACCCGTCATTGATAAGAAGGGAAATATTTTTATCACATTGCAGGATGGAAAACTTATTAAACTCAATATGAAAGGTGAGAAATTGATAGAGATTAACACCGGATCAAATTTAAGGTCAACTCCTCTATTGATAGATAACAGGATTATTGTTGTTTCTGAAAAAGGGAGAATTTTTGCATTTGATAAGAATAAAGGAAAAAAGGTGTGGGAAAAGAAGTTTGATAATGAGTGTTTCTCTTCTCCTGTCTATAGTGAAGGTTTGATCCTCATTCCAATGAAGAACAAGTTGTTGCTTGCTGTTACACCTGATGGTGAAAAAAAATGGGAATTCAAAACGAAGGGGGTTATTTTTTCTTCACCGGCAATCGCATCTGACGGATCAGTTTATCTTACAAGTATGGATCACAATCTGTATAAGATCGGAAAAAATGGAAAATTAATATGGAAATTTAAAACAGGCAGGTGGATAATTTCTTCACCTGTTATAGATGTAAATGGGAATGTTTATTTCGGGAGTTATGACAGATTCTTTTATTCAATTACAGAAAACGGGAAACTCAGATGGAAAAAAGAGGGGAAGGGGTCCTTTAATGCTACCCCGGTCATTGATTCAAAGGGGAATATTTATGCTGGAAACAGTTCCGGGAATATTTTTTGTTTCTCTTATACCGGAGAAATATTGTGGAAATATAAAGCTGGTGACTTTGTTAGGAGGCCACTTGTTATAATGCCGGATAAAAAAATACTTATTTCCTGTTCTCTTGACAAAAATATCTATGTTTTAAAAACTAAGGGAACATTATCTAAAAAAGCACAATGGCCGAAATATCTGGGTAATTCCTCTAACTCAGGCAGAAGATAATCTAATTACATATCTCAGGAAGGCAAAAAGATATATCCCTGATCTCTTCATTGCATTTATTGCAGGAAAGGGTAAGGATTATTTTTTCACATTTTATTCCTGATTCGAATGAAGTTTTGAAGTCAGGCTTGTGACCGCAATTCCGGCAGACCCTCTCTGATATCGCTACTATTTTAATGAGTTTTTTACATTTTTCTGTCTTTATTTTCAGGTCCTTAATAACAAGATCAATAATTCCTTTCCTTTTAATATCTGAAAAGAGTGTCAGAAAAAATTTTCGGGTGAAAGATTTATCTTTTCTGGCCATTATCTTACCGGAGGCAGTTCTCATATTGCCAGACATGTTTTCTGAATAAGTAAGTTCTTTGGATGCAGCATTGACCAGTCTGTTAATAAGATTGTTACCTCTGATAGCACCTTTAATAAAAAATTCTCCTATCCCCAGCGGGCCTGATTTTGAAAGAAAATCTGCATCGTGTATTATATCTGTCAATTTATTTCTTCTGGCTCCCTCCATATAGAGGGCGTTTATTGCTTCGACTATGATCTCTATTTGTTCACCCGGGACATTAAACTTTTTCATAGTACTTTCAGCTATTTTTATACTCACAGATTCCTCGGGGACATCATCTTTATGATAAGTGCCTTCGGAGAATTTCCCGGAATCGTGGAATAGTGCTGCGAGTACAACCGGCAATGCATCTGTTTTCTCTTTCCTGGCTAACCTTAATGTGATTGAGGAAACATTAAGGGTGTGTTCCCACAAGTGAGAGTCCTTCATCTTTGAATCAAATGATTGCTCAGATGTTTCAATGATCTCTTTTATTTCTGAAAATAATCCCGGAAATTCCGTATCCAGAAGTGTATTGATAGATTCATCAATGTTCATAAAGGATTATATTATATCATGTTCAAATTCTTTAATAAAAGAGGTGTAATTAGCTTCAAATCTGAGAAAAAATCAAAAATAATGTTTTTAACAATTCTTAAACTTTATTGTTGACATCAAAGGTTATATTATGTATATTACAAATATGAAACGAGTAAAGTGGACAACCCCGAAATTAAAAATACTCAGCCGCCTGACTCCCGAGGAATTTATTCTTACCCGGTGCAAACAGAATGGTGCAGGAATTCCACTTGATCCGGGAAATACTATTCAGGAATGCGGTGCGGTCGATACTGCAAATTGTGCTGCCTGCAACGCCAGGGGTCAAAGTTAATATTTTTCTCTGAATAGAACGGAATGATCATTGAGAATTCCAATTACCTTTTTTATAAATAAATTAGGAAAGTTTCTTCAGAACTCACCGGTTTTTCTTCTCAGACCTTCTCAACTAAAAAGAATTAGTAAGCAATCCTACAATACAACAAATTCTGCAGAATTCTGGGGGGATAAAAATTTTGTAAATCAGGGGTTTTTCCCGGGAGAAAAAGAGGTCTTTGAATTATTAAATAAAAAAAAAGGGAATCTACTCCTGCTCGGAATCGGGGGAGGCCGGGAAGCGCTTGTCCTGGGTAAGGCCGGGTTTAATATCACCGGTGTCGATTTTGTGAAGGAACTTTTGGATAAAGCTATTGAAAATGGAAAAGAGGCCGGAATTGAGATCAAGGGAATTCATTCAGATATAGCCAATATTAATGTCGATCCTGATAGTTTTGATGTTATATGGTACTCCTGCTCCATCTATTCATCGATTCCCGGAAGGAAGAAACGTATAAAAAACCTGAAATGGTCTGGTGAGATGTTGAAATCGGATGGTTTTATCGCCTGCTTTTTCTACTGGAATCCATCAGCTGCAGGGGGAAATTTGAGGTGGAAACTGGGGAAGTTTTTATCCCGAATCACATTCGGAAATACAACATATGAAAAAGGAGATATCTACAAAGATAACCTTGAATTCCTTCATGCATTCTATGACAAGGAAAATCTGATCTCTGAATTCGATGAAGCCGGTTTTCAGGTGATCGATTTTATCTTTCCTGAAAATTCCAACAATGCCTGCGCTTTATTAAAGAAAAGGGTATAATTTAAATATAGATCCGGATTTGCTGAACTTGATTAATTGTTAAAAACAAATTAAGATCTGCCGTTAAAATGAGTAATAACAAGATCCCGAGACTTCCCCTGGAGGGAAGCATTGACCTGACTTACCGCTGCAACAACACCTGCAGACATTGCTGGCTCTGGCTGGGTGAGGATTCAACAGCAAAAAAGAGTGAGCTGAGATTTGATCAGTGGAAAATGATTTTTGATCAGGCCAGGGCCATGGGAACACGTGAGTGGGTGGTCTCCGGTGGGGAACCCATGCTCCATCCTGATTTTACTGAGATATTCGATTACCTCACTTCAAAGTTCTTAACATATACGATCAATACCAACGGGACTAAAATCACTCCGGAAATTGCAGAATTGATGAAACGGAAGGGGAGTAAAATGATTGCCCTTTACGGGGCGGATGCAGCGGTCCATGACCACATCACCCGGGAACCAGGATCATTTGAGAAAGCCATGAAAGGATTCTCTTTTTTAAAAGAGGCGGGAGCGGGATTTACTGTTCAGGTCGTACCGATGAAAGACAGTTTCCATCAGCTGGATGAAATGACCAAACTGGCAAAATCCCTGAGCTCCTCCTGGCGGATCGGATCATCCTGGCTTTTTTATTCCGCCTGCCGATCAGCATCTATGAACCGGGAGATCGAAGATCAGCGGCTGACACCGGAACAGGTGGTTGCGCTTGATCCCCCCAATCCCAGATATAATTCAAAACACAAATTGCTTGAGAGTGATCAGAATAATCTTAAAACAAATCCAGATGACAGACTTCTTCATAAATGTGTCTCCACAAGGAACTCATTCCATATCGATCCTTACGGGAAAATGGCCAATTGTATCTTTGTCAAAGATCCTGAACTTAGATATGACATTATAAAGGGGACATTTGAAGAAGGGTGGGAAAAATTTATCCCCTCTATCGGAGAGAAAATCAGGGGGGGAGAGGAGTATTGGGAGCATTGCGGATCCTGTGATAATAAAGAATTGTGTAATTGGTGCCCGGTCTATTCATGGCTGGAACATGGGAAGTATGATTTACCTTTAAAATATTTATGTGAAATTACAGACAAAAAAGTGGAATATAAAAAAGAGTGGGAAAAAAACCACAGACGATATTATGAGATCGGTGGCGTGACCATTCAGGTGGATTCCGACCTTCCGTTTGAAAAAGATTCCTTCCTCCCGAAATTTGAACAATTCAGGATGGAAGAACCGGGCGATGACATTGTATTGATCCGGTATCACTTTGAAATCCCCGAATTGTCTATTGAAGATTCGGGAGAAGAGATATACAGGAAGATCCCCTGGGCAATATACCGGAAGAACAAATCGTGGTTGTACAGGGAGATACTTGAAAACAGAGAAAATGATCCCCCAAGGCGTATTGTAATATTTAATGATGATCACACCCTGGCTGAAATTTATCTCAAAAGTCACGATCTGATCTTCGGATCCCCACAGCATGCACTTTCCCTATTCCCTTCGGACCAACTGCTGCTGAGCCGGATCTTTGCCGACCGGGAGGCTCTGACACTCCATTCCTCGGCCATGGTTATTGACCAAACGGGACTTGTTTTTTCCGGCAAATCGACAGCCGGAAAGTCTACTATTTCTACCCTTCTTGAAGAAGAGGGCACGCTCCTCTGTGATGAATACAATATCATCCGGAAATGGCCGGATGGATTCCGGGTCCATGGTACATGGAGCCATGGGGATATCCATGAGGTCTCAAACGGAGAAGTGCCCCTCAAAGCAATATTGTTTCTTGAAAAATCGAATGTGAATGAGATCATAACGTTAGAGGACACCCAGGAGATCATCACAAGGATCATGCCCCGGATCATGCAGCCGCTGGTCACTTCGGACTGGTGGGATAAAACACTTGCAACACTGGACCGGTTGGTAAATGCAGTTCCGTTCTATATCATTAAATTTGATAAGAGTGGAGAGATCGCCAGGGTAGTAAAGGACTTTACGAAAGTTATTAAATTAAAAAAAAAATGAATGGTTCAGATTTTGTAGAAAAAATAAAACCTCATGAAGATGGTTTCATGACGACCGGTTCAAACAGGCTCGGGCATATAGATATTGAACTCACCGAAAGGTGTGATAATAATTGTGTCCATTGCAGTATAAATATTCCTGAAAATTCTCCGGAACAAAAAAGAGAACTTAATACATCTGAATGGAAAAAAATAATTAGTGAGGCCGCAGATCTCGGAGTGTTGTCAATCAGATTTACCGGTGGAGAACCTCTTTTGAGAAAAGATTTTTCAGAGCTCTATTTATTTACCAGGAAGCTGGGGATAAAGGTGATAATATTTACTAATGCCAGAAAAATAACTTCAGAGATAGCAAAACTGCTGTCAAAGATCCCACCTCTTGAAAAGATGGAAGTAAGTGTGTACGGGATGAGCAGGTCATCATATGAGAAAGTATCCCGGGTCCCCGGATCTTATAAAGAATTCAGGTCAGGTGTTGGCCTCCTCTTAAAATCTAATATTCCATTTATTGTAAAGGGAATACATCTTCCGGATAATTTATCGGAAAAAGAGGAATTCGAATCCTGGGCATCTACATTGCCGTGGATGGATCAGTCTCCATCTTATTCCGGTAGTTTTGAATTCAGGGAGAGGAGGGATTCGGATTCAAAAAACAAAATAATTGCTTCTCTTAGAATCAATTCTGATCTTAATGCAGAGAAGAAAGAATTGACAAGATCCAGATTAGATTTTTTAGAGAAGTTCATCGGGCCGTCCGGGCCTGATTTGTTTTCCTGTGGAGCAGGACAATCAGGTAGTGTCGATGCTTATGGATTTATTCATCCATGTCTGACCCTCAAGGCGGATGAATTTGCATATGACCTGAAAGACGGGACGATCAAAGAAGCTATTTTTAAATTTTTTCCTGAAAAATTAAAAGTAAAAGCTTCAAATCCGGAATATCTTAATAGATGCAGCAACTGTTTCCTGAAAGGCTTATGTCTGCAATGCCCATCCCGTGCATGGAGTGAGAATGGTACATTCGATACCCCTGTGGAATATTTGTGCAAAGTTGCTCATAAAGAGGCAAAAGATATCGGATTATTAAAAGGAGATGAAAAGGGATGGGAAATAACAGATTGGAAGGAAAGGATTAAAAAACTGGAGGAAAAAGGCGATGACAGAGATAGATAAAAATTTAAAATACCGTTTGACAGAAAATGTGGTATCAAGAGAAATTGAGGGTGAGATCATAATAGTTCCTCTTACTGCAGGAATTGGTGATGCAGAAGATGATCTCTTTTCCCTCAATGAAACAGGCAAAGCAGTCTGGGGCTATCTTGACGGGACACATAGTGTCCAGGAGATAATTGATCTACTAGAAAAGAAATATGATAGTGAAGCAAGCGGAATAACAGATGATGTTACAGGTTTTCTCAACGAATTGTTATCAAGGCAGATCATAGAGGCCGTTTGACAGGAGAAAATTGATGGAAGTTATTCCGGAATCGGCTGAACTTTCTTTATCAGGTGAGAATTTATTGAAACTGATGAAGGATGTTCATTTGAAAGGGGGATCTCTCAGGTTCACTGCAAAAGGATACAGCATGACCCCTTCAATAAGACATAATGATGTCATAACCGTATCTCCTTTGCCTGACAGAGATCTGATAAGGGGAGATATAGTCCTTTTTAGAAAAGAAAAAAATTCACAAATAGTAGTTCATCGTATAATAGAAAAGAGGAGCAGTAACTATCTCATGAGAGGAGATAACTCTGATGAATCTGATGGCTGGGTTACAGGAAATATGATATATGGTGTAGTCACAGGAATTGAAAGGAACGGGAGGACTAAATTTTGTGCAGGTATGGTGGATAATTTTTTTATTCATGCAATTCTATTAAAATTTTATCCTTTCATAATGAATCTAAGAAGAAAAGCTGTGAAAATTATTAAGTTGTTCAGAAATAAAAAGGATTTAAATGGGAACTGAATATTCAGAATTGTCTGATCTCAAAGATTTCCCTTTATGGAAAAAATTAAATAAAAAGAGGATACTGGCTTCATTCGACCTGGAGATCACTTCCAGATGCTCAAACAATTGTCGTCATTGTTATATAAATCTTCCTGCCGGTGATAAAGAAGCAAAATCCAAAGAGCTTTCATTGAAAGAACTGGAAAGTATTACCGATCAGGCTATTGAGCTTGGCGCCCTCTGGTGCCTTATTTCCGGGGGTGAACCTCTATTGAGAGAAGATTTTCAGGATATTTATATGATGCTTAAAAAGAAGGGCCTTCTTGTATCTGTTTTTACTTCTGCCTGCCTCATTAATGAAACCCATATAGAATTGTTCAGGAAATACCCCCCCAGAGAAATTGAGATAACTGTTTACGGGGTCACTGAAGAAACATATGAAAAAGTATCCAGAGTCCCGGGTTCTTTCAGGAAGTTTATGAATGGCCTTAACCTGCTCCTGGATAATGGTATCAAAGTACGCCTCAAAACAATGGCGTTAAGGTCAAATCTAAATGAATTTAAAAAGATTGAAACTTTTTGCAAAGAGAGGACAAAAGATTATTACAAGTTCGACCCTATGCTCCATTTGAGATATGACAGAGATGAATCCAGGAATGAAGAAATTAAAAGTGAAAGGCTGGCACCTGAAGAGATAGTTAAACTTGAACAGGATGATCCTGAGAGGTCTTCCAGTCTCAAAGAGAATTGTGATGAATTTATTTTTGAAGGTGATGGACATCATAATTGTGATCACCTTTTCCATTGCGGGGCGGGTCAGAGCAGTTTTACGGTCAGCCCGGATGGGATCTTCCGATTGTGCTCATCATTATGGCATCCGGATTTCATCTATGATCTGAAAAAAGGATCATTAAAAGACGCATGGGAAAATTTTGTGCCGAATGTGCTTGATACCAGATCCGAGAATCCCGAATTTCATGCGAAATGCCACTCATGCAATATTATCAATCTCTGCCTGTGGTGTCCCGCCCACACTTATCTTGAAACCGGTTCTTTCGATAAATGGGTAGATTCATTTTGTAAGACAGCACATGCAAGAAAATCAGGAATTGAAAATAAAACTGGTAAATGATATTAATTTTTTGTTAAAATGAGTGTTGATGGCATATGATATAAAACAAGAAGAACGGATAGACAAAGTATCTGCCGCCAAAATAAAATGATGGAAAGGAGAAACTTCAATAGAATACGGCAGAAATCCTTTTTGATAGTAAATGGAATTGAAGGATTTCTAATAGATCTTTCTGAAGACGGTTTAGGTGTTTCCATATCCCAAAAACCTGTTGAAGAAGAGATAAAAATAACATTGATACTGGATAAAACGGAATTTATTCTAACAGGAGAAATTGCCTGGGAAGGCTGGAATAAAAAGTATCCTGAACTTTCAGATATTGGAATAAAATTAAAAGACCCTCCAAAAGAATATGTTGAGTTTGTAAAAAAATTTTTAGCTGAATCTTAATATCTTAATATAGCAGCAATATCTCCAGCATCTTTTAATTCATCAATATTTTCGGCAAATTCGATCTCACCCCCGGAGAGTTTCAACAATTCTGTTATCTCATTGACAAGATCTATCTCGAATATGGAGGAGGATCCGCACTCGGGACATTTGTCAGTTTTACTATCTGATAACTCTTCACAATCCCTGCATCTGATACCTTTAAGGTCAGCATTCTTATTAACAATAACACTATCGACCCTTCCTCTTTTTGCAAAATAGAGGACATCATAAGTTCCTGTCACTCCCAATTCTCCCTTCAGGTAGAGGCTCTTTGTCCTGTTCCAGAGTTCTCTCTCTGTCCTCCTCTCTTCTTCCCAAAGGAGTCTGAAGATCTCTTCATTCACAGATTTCTCATCTTTCTTCAGATCAAGAGCTTTTTCACCCACTACAAGTTTTTTCAGATCATCAGGCAGCACATCTCCTAATTCCCTTATCGTTTCTTTTGAGCCTACAATGACTATCCGGCGGAAGTCGATCCCTTTGGCCAGGTCCCGAATCTTTTCCACAATGTCTTTGACATACACTGAAAATTCTTTATCCCGTCTCCGTTCATACCTCTGTTGTGACCAGCCCCCGACTTTTACATGGTTCTTAATATTTCCTTTAATATCATCTTCTTTTATTGTCTTCTGACCTGCAACCATATAAATCTTAGTCTTCTCATTGGAAGCTGCAATTACAAGATAATTCTCATATTCATCTTCAAATTGAGCTAAAGGAAGAATATAGGGTGATGAATCTATCCGGATCAGATCTTCAACAGCCATTTTGAGAGCTATTCTTTCATAATAATCGAGTGCCCAACAACAAAAAATGGCATGGTTTCCCTTTTTTACAGGATTTTTTTCAATATCATCCATGATTATCCTGTAATTTTCAGAGAAGTATTCAAAATCGTCTGTCCCCTTTTTTAAAACTTTCTTTTTTATGTTCAGTGCTTTCTCTACATCTTCTCTCGTACTTTTTTCAGATATGTATATTGTAAGGAATGCCCGTTCTGCAGATGAGACCGAAGATAGTTTTCTCAGATCAACTTTTTTCATATTTTCTCCTTAGTATTAAATGGTTGAAAAATAGAGGGAATTCCCCGGCATTTTGTTCCAGGGAAGAATTCTCATTTTCCTGTTTTATCATACAGCTCCAGAGTTTGTTTTGCAGCTTTCTCCCAGCTGAATTTTTTTCCGGTTTCTATTCCCTCTCTCTTTTTTTTATCACGGAGTTTGTTATCAGAAGAAATCAGGATCAATGCTTTTGTGAGGCTTTCAGGATCATCCTTGTCAAAATAGACAGGGTATTCTTTGAAAATTTCCCTTAACACCTCAATGTCAGATACGATAGATGGAATTCCTGAAAATGCAGCTTCAAGTACAGGTAACCCGAATCCCTCATAATGGGAGGGGAATACCAGAGAATCAGCATGAACATAAAGATATTTTAGTTCTTCCCTCGGAATATAGCCTGTTATAGTAATATTCTCTTCCAGTTTCAATACCGATATAAGCCTCCTGATCTCTGAGGCTTGTGACCCCTCTTTCCCTGCCAGGATAAGTTTAATCCCCTTCAGTTCCTTTAAAACAAGTGCGAATCCCCTTATAAGTACCGCCAGGTTTTTCCTTGGCTCAATGGTCCCGGTAAAGAGAAAGTATTTTTTCGGGACTTCAAATGATGGTTTTTTTTCTGTCACTTCATTGATATCCGATCCGTGGTAAATTACAGATGTTTTTTCATAAGCGTTTTTTCCAAAAATTTCCTTTATCCTTGATCTTGTAAATTCAGAAACTGCAATGATCGCATCAGCTTTCTTTATAGATCTGCCGATCCTTTTTGAAAAGTATCTTGTAGCATCAGGCATTGCCAGATCCGGGGAGTCCATAAAAGAGAGGTCGTGAACTGTAATTATTTTTTTCTTTCCCCCGGGAATGTAGAGAGGATTCGGTGAATGGGTCATATCAAGCCGATCCCCGAAGAATATTCCCATTGGAGGAAGAGAGAGCCTGAACCAGAGAAAATTGAGGAGAGATACAGGTATCCGGAAGTTTTTGAATTTCCGGTTTTTAAAATCCGGGAGTAATTCCTCCGGGAATCTCTCTTTAAATGAAGATGAGAATAAATAAAAAATATCATCTCTGTTTATTTTTGACATTGCATGAAGGAGATTTTTAAAATATACTCCTACACCGGTCTCTCCTGAAAGGAACGGCCTTATGTCATAACCAATTTTCATTGGTAAAAATATATCAGATTATGAGCCAATTGTATAATTACCTAATTATGCAATTGCCTAAATAGTTTAAGATAAAAGTTGTAACATTTTCAAAAGATGTCATATTATGAGATGGTAGCTTCGACAGGTTCAGTCACTGATGAGGGACGGTCTTTTAATTTTTTAATTTTTTGCGATCTTCTTTTCTTCTATTCAGTTGAAAATAAAGTGTTTATTCTTTAATCACACGATTCATGGTTCAGACGTTTTTATCTTGTAATTGTTAAAAAGTTATGACGTACTCCATATCACATGACAAATCAATACTTCAAAAGACCGACCCTGTAACAGCTATAGATTCAAAAAATTAAAAAATTAAAAGACCGTCCCCAAATTTCTTATGCGAAGAGAAAGTAGCCTGGGATGGATGGAAGTGAGGGACATTATTACATAAGTGCGTGATCTACTGCTGCTCTGGCATGGATCGTGGTCGTGTCAAAAAGGGGGATATCGGTATCGTCACTCTTTACCAGAAGAGGAATCTCAGTGCAGCCGAGGATTATCCCTTCAGCTCCCTTTTCTGATAATTTTTTTATGATCTCCAGATACTTATTTCTTGAGGAGTTGCTAACAACTCCTATTGATAATTCCTCCATTATTACATTGTGAATGGTTATTCTGTCAACTTCATTCGGGATCACAGAACTTATCCCGTGTTTTTTTAAGAGGCGGCCTTTGTAAAAATCTTCTTCCATTGTAAATCTTGTTCCCAATAGGCCTATCGTTTTAAATCCTCTTTCCTTTATTTTCGCTGCGGTAGCATCAATTATGTTCAGGAGAGGGATGCTCAGGGAGTTTTGGATATGATCGGCAAACTTATGGATAGTGTTTGTGCAGATCACAAGAAAATCTGCACCACCGCTCTCTATCTGACGGGCGGTTTCTGTAAGCTCACTTTTCAGCTTTTCCCACTCTCCGGATTCCATCAGCGGCTCCATCTCCCCGAAATCTACCGATACCATCACACTTTTTGCCGAATGGTTCCCGCCCAGTTCTTTACGTACAAAAGTGTTTATAAGTTTGTAATATTCTGCTGAAGATTCCGATGTCATTCCTCCCAAAAGGCCAATAGTTCTCATTTTATCTCCTTTAAAATTATATTTTTTTCTGACTTTTCCATAATGATATTGTTGATATGAAAAAGACAACAATTGATACTGTCATCGGGAGTTGTTTTTGTTCGATCCAGAATCCTATTGAGAACAGGAATGAATAGACGGAAAATGTCCCGAGAAAAATTTTTAATAGTTTTTGTGCAAATTCCCCTTTCTCTTTGTCTGCTTTTTTAACAATGACCCCTCTTTTTGCCATCATGTTGATAAAACCATTCCAGCCCCATCCTCCAGGTTGTATTTTTTTGTAAAATTTCAGAAGAGCTTCATGATCGGACGGCTTCGTAAGAAATGTAGCTGTTATCCAGATAATAGTCGTAATTATTACTGCGGAGAGGAGTTTGACCCAGTTCGCCGGTTCAGCAAAACCTATTGCAGAGTGAATAAATTCAAAATATATTGCTATACTGAGGGCCGAGATCATTGCAGATAGTTCACTTATCGCATTTATTCTCCACCAGAACCATCTGAGCATGAAGAGAAGGCCTGTTCCGGCACCGATCTGTAAAAGGATATTAAATGCCTGAAGAGCATTTTCAAGAAAGAGTGCCATAAAACTTGCAGCTACCATCAATATTGCAGTAGATATTCTCCCGATCCGAACGAGTTCCCTGTCACCAGCATCTTTTTTGATGAATCTTTTGTAGAAATCATTAACTATGTATGATGAGCCCCAATTGAGATGAGTGGAGATTGTAGACATGTATGCAGCAATCAGGGAAGCAAGGACTAATCCCATTATTCCCGGAGGGAGGAATGTGATCATAGCAGGGTAGGCGATATCATTTCTTATAAGTTCCGGATCAAGATGGGGAAATGCTGATGATAATGAGGCCAGGTCGGGAAAGATCACCAATGATGCCAGAGCCGTGATTATCCAGGGCCATGGGCGAAGGGCGAAATTTGATATATTAAAAAGTAAAGTAGCATTTAATGCATTTTTCTCATCTTTTGCTGCAAACATTCTCTGAGCAATGTATCCACCACCGCCTGGTTCAAAGCCTGAATACCAGACCGCCCACCATTGAACCGCAATAGGGATCACGAACAGGGCGATCAGGGTTTCCGTATCCTTGAAATCCGGGAGGAGACTAAGCTTACCAACCACAAATTCACTATTAACAATCTTTTCCATACCTCCTGCTTTCTTAACAGAATGGAACATAAGATAGATGGAACCTGACATTGCTAGAAAGAATTGAAAAAAATCTGTGATCAGCACTCCTCTCAATCCCCCGAGTGAACTATAGATCACGATGATGATCCCTGTAAACATCACTGTCTCAATGGGCCTGAGGCCCAGCAGGATATTGCCGATCTTAATTGCAGCAAGGGTCACTGCTGCCATTACAATAATGTTAAATAAAACCCCAAGATAGATAGACCTGAATCCTCTGAGAAATGCAGCGCTCTTACCACTATATCTGAGTTCGTAGAATTCGATATCGGTCAGAACGCCTGACCTTTTCCATAATTTTGCATAAACATAAACGGTGAACATCCCGGTAAGGAGAAATGCAAACCATACCCAATTACCTGAGACTCCGTGTTCCCTTACAATATCTGTAACAAGATTGGGTGTATCTGTTGAGAATGTTGTCGCAACCATCGATATACCCAGAAGCCACCACGGCATGTTCTTGCCGCCTGCAAAATATTCATCAGGATTTTTCCCTGCTCTTTTCATTGAAAGGATACCTATAAAAAGTGAGATAAGAAGTACAAATATAATAATTACCCAGTCCAGGTTTGAAATGAACAAACGGAACCTCCTTAAGACAACATTATTGTTGTTACTATTAGCAGAAATAGCTTTAATATTCAAGTTTGTAGATTATGCTAATGCTAAATCCCTATTCGTTAAAAATAAATAATAATTTTATTATCTGAAAATATTAGTTTTTTTTGTCTGAACAACAAATTTTCTTTCCTTTAATTTTTTACTCCTATATAATGAAAATTAATAAATGCAGACATCAAAAGAATCGCTAAAGGAGTAAACAATGAGTATTAAATTTGTATTTAAGAGTTCTATCCTTACTTTTCTGATAATTATCTTATTTCTCAGTATTCCGGGAGATATCCTATCGAAAGAAGATGCGGGTGGAGGTGAAAAATTGAAGAAAAAAATAGAACACCCTGTTGCAAAGAGGATAAAAAAAGAACTTGTAAAGTTCGGTGATACCAGAATTGATAATTATTTCTGGCTCAGAGAAAGGGAAGATCCGGAAGTTATCAATTATCTTAATGCTGAAAATAAATATCTGAAGGATTCAATGAAACATACTGAGGTTCTTCAGAATAAGCTGTACAAAGAGATTACCGGTAGAATTGTGAAAGATGATTCGACCGTTCCTTATAAGAAGAATGGATATTACTACTATGTCAGATATGAAAAAGGGAAGGAATATCCTATCCATTGCCGAAAGAAAGGGACGCTTGATATGAAAGAAGAGATACTTCTTGATGTAAATAAAATGGCAGAAGGATATAAATATTTTAATGTCAGAGGCCTTTCAATAAGTATAGATAATAAACTCCTTGCATATGGTGTTGATAAAGTAAGCAGAAGGAAATATACGATCCATTTTAAAGATCTTGTTTCCGGTAAGATGCTCAAGAATGAGATCAAAAACACAACCGGATCTGCAATATGGGCAAATGACAACAAAACTATTTTCTATACAAAGAAAGATAAAACTCTCAGATCATTCAAGATATTTAAACACATACTGAGTGGTGATCCGGGTAAAGATAAATTGATATTCCATGAAACGGACCCAACTTTTTCAGTTTTTGCTTTTAAGACAAAATCAGAAAGGTTTATTATGATAGGGTCGGGAAGCACTCTCACTTCTGAATACCGCTTTATAAAAGCTGATTCTCCTGATGATAAGTTTAAAATAATTCATCCTAGAGAGAGAGGAATAGAGTACGATGTTGATCATCTCGGTGAAAAATTTTATATAAAGACCAATTATATGGCAAAAAATTTCAGATTGGTTTCCACTCCGATAAATAAAACTGAAAAAGAGAACTGGCAGGAGATCATTCCGAACAGAGATGATATTTTCCTCTCGGACTTTGATCTTTTTAAAGATTACCTCGTGGTTAATGAGAGGAAGTACGGGCTTAACAGGTTCAGGATCATAAAATGGATTGATAAAAGTGAATATTTTATGGAATTCGGAGAAGAGGCATATTCTGCCTACCTCGGGAGGAACTATGAATTTGATACTGTGATATTGAGGTATAAATATTCTTCGATGACCACTCCTGATTCAGAATTTGATTTTGATATGGTAACCAGGGAGAGGAAACTTCTTAAACAGGAGAAGATCCTGGGGGGATTTGATCCTGCAAATTACAAAACAAAAAGATATTTTGCTACTGCCAGGGACGATATGAAAATCCCAATTTCACTTGTTTTTAGAAAAGATAAGTTCAACAAAGGGAAAAACCCTCTTTATGTATATGCATATGGTTCATATGGAGCAAGTATGAGTGCAGGCTTCCGTTCATATAGATTGAGTCTTCTTGACCGTGGATTTGTTTATGCCGTAGCTCATGTAAGGGGCGGACAGGAGATGGGGCGTCACTGGTATGAGGACGGGAAACTTCTGAAGAAAAAGAATACATTTACAGATTTTATCGATTGTACTCAATTCCTGATCGATGAGAAATATGGGGATCCTTCAAAGGTTTTTGCTATGGGAGGAAGTGCAGGAGGGCTTCTCATGGGAGCAATTGCAAATATGAGGCCGGATCTGTTCAAAGGCATTATTGCACATGTCCCATGGGTTGATGTTGTTACAACAATGCTTGATGACACAATACCTTTGACTACTTCAGAATATGATGAATGGGGGAATCCTAATGAAAAGAAATATTATGATTATATGCTCTCCTATTCACCATATGATCATGTAGAGCGTAAGGATTATTCAGCAATGCTTGTAACCACCGGGCTTCATGATTCCCAGGTACAGTATTGGGAACCGGCAAAATGGGTGGCAAAACTGAGGTACAAAAAAACAGATAAGAATCCTCTTTACCTTAATATTAATATGGATGCAGGGCATGGCGGAGCTTCCGGAAGATTCAGACGATATAAAGAGACAGCTCTTGAATATGCATTCATATTTGATCTTCTTGGAATGGATAAATAATAAGATTATCTTTTCTGACGGGCAAGGGAAGCGAATATTCCTAAAAAGCAGAGAAAGGCAAAGATAGAAAAAGATATTTTTACAGATTTTAAAAGGCTTGCTACATTTTCTGGTCCGATCTTTGCCTGGCCGATAAAAAGAGCGAACAGCATCATTACTATACCCATACTGAGCATCTGTCCGACGAGTCTCATGGTTCCGAGGGTACCCGATGCGATACCAAGATCTCTTTTCTGAACTGAGCTCATTATTGCATTTGAGTTCGGCGATGAGAAGAGAGCAAAACCGGTTCCCAGCATAATAAGTACTCCTATTATAAACAGGACAGATGTATCCTTTGAAATGAAACTGAGAATAAAGAGACCGAATGTTGAGATCGCCATCCCGATCGATGCTACCTTCCCAGGATCGATCCTGTCTGAAAGTCTGCCTGCAGGTGGAGAAAATAAGGCCATGATTATCGGTTGGACAACGAGTATGAATCCTGCTTCTTTCGGACTGAATCCTTTTGCATATTGCAGATAGAAACTTAAAAGAAAAGCAACAGCAAATGTGGCGCAATAATTTATAAGTGCTGCAAGATTAGAATATCTGAAGATCATATTCTGCCTGAACAGGCGAAGATTAAGGAGTGGGAAATCAGATCTTAATTCCCAGTAAATAAAGGTTATTAAAAATAATAATCCAGAGAGAAAAATAGCCAGCCCTGTTTTGCTGTTCAGTTTAGGGAAACCATACATTATAAGAACCAGTGCGAGCCCGTATAGAATAGAACCGGTGAAGTCAAATTTTTCCCCTTCTGCTTCTTTCCATTCACCTTTCAATTTTCTGATGACAATATAAGTTGTAATAAAACCGAGAATTGTAACCAGATAAAAAATACTCCTCCAACCGAAGTACTCCGTCAGGATTCCGCCTGCGGACGGGCCCAGCGACAATCCGATATAAACTGCCATAACTGCCAGGCCGAAGGCTTTTCCCCGTTCATTCGCAGGGAATACTGATGTCAATATTGCCATACCTGTTCCGAATATCATACCGCTTCCGGCAGCCTGGAAAATTCTGAATATTATGAGTTGTTGAACTGAACCTGCAGTTCCACAGAGGAATGAGAATATGGTAAAGATAATAATCCCGAGAATAAAAACTTTTTTTCTCCCCTTGATATCTGCCACTCTGCCGAACGGGACAAGGAAAACTGCCGAGGCCAGGAGATAAGATGTTGCAATCCAACTTAACAGGATCGCATTCGCCTGATAGTCGGAACCGATAGCAGGAAGAGCTATATTTATTGATGAGCCCATGAAGGGTGTAAGAAATGATGCCAGCGAAGCAGCGATCAGGGCATTTTTTTTCTGTTCTTTGTTATTTATTTCCATATATGATCTTTCTCTAAAGTATTGTTAAAAATATCAACATTAAAAATCCATTATACAATAAAATTGAATTAATTATAGAGTAAGGTTTTTCATGTGATAAATGGGCGATATAACTCTTATGGTTTTTGACATTAGAATCTATTTTTCATAATATTTCTTCTTATATCAAAAAGTTGTAAAGGAGATTAAAAATGTATAAAAAGTTTTTTCAATCAATTCTCTTTATGTTGATACTGTTTGTTTTTACTTCTGATATGTTCCCATGTACCTCTATCCTTGTAACGAAAGGTGCATCGGAAAAAGGAGCTCCGATGATCAGTTATTCGTGTGATGGGGAATTCCACCCCCATTTAAGAATTACTCCTGCAGCAAAATATAAACCCGGAGAAATGGTGGAAATAAGAGGATGGAGGGGCGCATTGGGAAAAATACCTCAGGTTCCTGAGACCTATAAGGTGATTGGCTTAATGAATGAGTTTCAGCTTGCAATAGGGGAAACAACCTTTGGCGGGAGAAAAGAGCTTATTAGCAATAAAGGAATATTTCATTATTATCCTCTTATGAGGATTGCATTACAGAGGGCAAAAACTGCCAAAGAAGCAATAATAGTAATGACATCATTGGTTGAGAAACATGGATACAGAAGTGAAGGAGAATCAATATCTATAGCTGATAAACATGAAGCCTGGCTATTGGAAATTGTTGGACCCGGGAAAGATGGTATAGGAGCAGTCTGGGTGGCAATAAAGATCCCGGACGGGATGGTAAGTGCAACAGCTAATATGTCAAGGATCCATGAGTTCCCGTTAAATGATCCTGGAAATGTTTTATATTCTGAAAATGTTATCTCATTTGCAGTAAAGCATGGGTATTATGATCCTGAGAAGGATGGAAATTTCAGTTTTTCAAAAGCCTATAATCCTCCCACTGAAGAACAGATCAGGTATTCTTCCCGAAGGATTTGGAGCATATTCAGAAGGATCTCACCCTCAATGAATATTTCCTCGAAATACAGTAATGGTAATACCAATCTTAAACCTTACGAACTTTATATAAAACCGGATAGTAAACTCAATGTAAGAGATGTGATCGCATTACATAGAGATCATTATGAAAATACAAAATTTGATATGACGAAAGATCTGGTATCCGGCCCTTTTGAAGCACCTGACAGGTGGAGGCCGATGAAATGGAAGTCCGGAGGGAAATTATATGCATGGGAAAGGCCTATTGCTACACAACAGGCCGGATTTGTATTTGTATCTGAATCCAGAGCATATGTCCCTGATGAGATCGGAGGTGTGGTCTGGTATGGTATGGACAACCCGTATACGAATGTTTTTGTTCCCATCTATACTTCCGTTACTGAACTTCCTCTTTCTTATACGATTGGTTCTCTGAAAAAATATACAAGAGACTCTGCATGGTGGACATTTAACTTTGTTGCAAATTATGCAAATCTCAGATACAGCTATATGATAAAAGATATTCGAAAAGTTCAGAAAGAGATAGAGGATCTTGAATTCGGGCTGCAACCGGCGATAGAACATACGGCAGAATATCTTCTAAAAACAGATAAGGAACTCGCAGGAAAATATCTCACAAAATATTGCGTTGAGAATGCGGAAATGATAGTTAGAAAGTGGCGGGATCTTGGTGATCTGCTTGTTACAAAATATAATGACGGATATATCCAGAACGAGAAGAACAGACCGCAGGAGATAGGTTACTCTGATGAATGGTTAAAAAAAGAAGCTAAAGAGAAAGGAAAGCAGCATAAACTGACCGAGACAAGGGATGGTGACAAAGAGCTATAATCTATGCTGTCTGAATCTTTCTAATTGGGGTATTTTCGGTTTATTGCATCAATAATACTTTTAGTGATATTTACAGATTTATTTATATAAATTGTTCCCGATCTCTGTACATCATAGATGGCCGTATACCCTTTTGCTCTTCCTATACTCTGGATTAAAGGATTTATTTTCTTAATTGTTAGAATATTCTCGGTTTTTTCTAAATATTAAAACAGTCTTTTTTATTGCCAATTCGATCGAAAAAAAATAAAGTATTTGCTTATAGAAGATTAAAGGTTTTTTGAATACTCCTGGAATTTATTAAGGATTGCCAGGATATGTCCATTATCTATCGCGAATGCCATTGTCCCTTCGATGAACCTGTCTGCATTCACAATTGTTGAAAGAAATTTGATCAGAGTTTCTATGTCAGCCTTTTCAAAGCTCTCTTTATTGTTTGAAAGTTCCCAGAAATCATCTGTCCATTTTGTCCAGTCAAACGGATAATCAAACTTTTTCTTATAAAAATCATCGACAAATTTTAATACTTCATCAGAGTAGAAGTAGTCAGTTACCCTTAACTCATAAAAATCATTGCTAGGGTCATTGAAAAACGGGAAATACGAAGACAATACTTCAAAAGCATCTTTATCAGGAATCTCATATATTTCTTCTGTCATGATTAGTATTCTTCCTTATATTTATATAATAAATTAATTATTATTAAATTTCAAATATGTAAAACAAATATTAGATCGAAATTATTGATCAAAGTATCTTCCAATTATTACCAGATAATTTCATGCTAAATTTTCCAGAGAATCAGATTATCATGTTTATGCAACCCTGGAGTGGTAAGTTCAGTCTATACTATTATTAAAGAGGAGGACTATTATGCGAGTATTTAGAAAAGTATTAATAATTGTTTTCATTATTTCTTTTTCAATTTCGGGAATTGCTGCAGACGTAAAACTACCGGAAACATCAGCAGGAAAGATGCTCTCTCTCTTCCTGGGGTCTCTTGAAAATGGCAATGTGGAAAGTTTTGTCATTGATCATATATCTGTTGGATTATTTGATAAGATCCCGAAAGAGAGGCAAATTCGTTTTTTAAAAATGATTGAAAGTCATCATGGAACTTTTTCGATCTTTAAAATCTCCCTTTCCACTGAGCACGAGATCAAGGTGATAGGCATCGGAATAAAGTCGAAGGCCTGGAGACGAATCGAGATCAGAACTGATAAAAATCAGCCTGGCAGGATTATCAGAATGGATATTAATATGGCCTCTCCTCCTGAAAATTATTTTAATTCATCGAAGAAAACAAAGATTGAAAGACCTGATAATGATGGTTCGATAATAAAAGGTGAAATTGCTCAGAAAATAGACAGATTCATGACCAGGATTGAGTCAATCGGGTTTTCCGGTGCACTTGGCATTGTTAAAGCGGGTGAGGTTATCCTTGCAAAGGGATATGGATATGCTGATCGGGAGAAAAAGAAAGTTTTTAACAGAGATACTGTTTTTACGATTGGATCTATCACTAAACAATTTACCGGTGCCGCATTGGTGAAATTGGAATCGATCGGGAAGATATCATTTTCAGATACTCTTTCAAAATTTTTCAAAGAAGTACCTGATGACAAGAAGAATATTACTGTTCACCAACTCCTGACACATACCGGGGGTTTCCCCGGAGCAATAGGCAGTGATTATGAAATAATTTCCAGAGAGGACTTTATTCGGAAAGCATTAAAAAGCAAACTGAATTATAAACCGGGAGAGAGGTATAGTTACTCAAATGTTGGTTTCAGCATTGCAGGGATAATACTGGAAAAGCTCACTGGTAACAATTTTGAAACTTTTCTGAATAAAAACATTTTGGTTACTGCAGGGTTGGCGAAAACAGGATATGTTCTGCCGGATTGGCAAATGGATGATCTTGTTGTGGGGTATAACGGAAAAAGAAGATGGGGAACTCCAATGGAAAAACTGTGGGGCAAAGGAGGGCCCGGCTGGCATTTAAAATGTAATGGAGGGATACTCACAACTATTGATGATATGTTGAAATGGGGGATGGCAATTCTTGGGGATGATGTTTTTTCAAAATCAGAAAAGAAAAAATATCTTACTCCATATGTGCCGGAGGGCCCGGAAGGTGACAGCTATTATGCTTATGGTTGGGTAAGGACGAAATCCAGCCGAGGAACAGATGTTATTACCCACAATGGTGGAAATCCATATATTCAGAATGACATGTATATTTATCCTGAAGAAAAGATCATTGTTTATATCACATCTAATAATGGTCAGTTCTCAGCTATCGATCAGAGTGGTAATATCTTGAGATTGCTGTTTAATATCAGATAAATTTTTTACGAGGATTTTATTAAAAGACTGATTTAGCGATCTTTGCGATGTTGTCCGATTTCCCCATTGTATAGTAATGTATGACCGGTACATCCGCAGCTTTTAGTTCTTTTGATTGTTCAATGGCCCATTCAACACCTACTTCACGGACAGATTTGTTATCTTTGCATTTTCTGATCTCTGAAGACAGATCGGCAGGGAGGTCAATATGAAAAACTTTGGGAAGGATATTGATATGTCTCATTAATGAAACAGGTTTTAATCCCGGGATTATCGGGATAGTGATCCCTGCTTTCCTTGATGCTTTTACAAAATCGAAATATTTTTTATTGTCAAAGAACATCTGTGTAACAATATATTCTGCACCGGCTTCTACCTTTTTTTTCAGGTAAAAAAGATCACATTCCATATTCGGTGCTTCATCATGTTTTTCAGGATATCCGGCTACACCAATTGAAAATTTTGTTGGGATGGTATTCACGAGCTTTTCATCCAGATATTTGCCATTGTTCATATCAACAACCTGACTGATCAATTCTGTTGTATGCTCATGGCCTCCTGGTTTAGGCTTGAAAGTCCCGGTATCTTTTTCAATGTCTCCTCTTACAAGTAGTATATTCTCGACTCCAAGGAAATCGAGATCAATAAGGGCATTTTCAGTCTCTTCTTTTGTAAATCCTCCGCAGATTATGTGGGGGACAACTTCCATTTTATATTTAGTCTGGATCGCAGCTGTAATTCCGACCGTACCAGGCCTTTTTCTCACGACAAACGGCTCCAGCAATCCGTCACTTCTTTTCTTATAAACAAGTTCCTCTCTGTGGTAGGTTACATTCACATATGGAGGTTTGAATTCCGTAAGCTGGTTGATAATATTAAATATAGATTCGATACTCGTCCCTTTCAGAGGGGGCAGTAGTTCGAAAGTAAAAAGTGTATGTTTCCTATTCTTTAAATATTCCGTAATTTTCATAGTTCCAATGGATCCTTATGATCGTGAATTTTGATCGTCGGAATGAATTTAAGGTTATACTCTATTCTTTCAGATAATTCAAATTTGATGCGAGGAATCTTTCACTTTCATTGATGCTGCTTTCCCTTCTTTTTGAATAGTCGATAATCTGATCTTTGGACATTCTGCCTACACTGAAATACTTTGATTCAATATTAGAGAAATAAAGTCCGCTTACTGATGCTGCAGGGTCCATCACAAAACTATCTGTAAGTTTAATAAGGGTGTTTTTCTCTGCATCAAGTAGTTTGAAAATGGTTTTTTTCTCTCTGTGGTCCGGGCAGGAGGGATAGCCGGAAGCCGGTCGTATCCCCTGATACTTTGAGCGGAAGAGATCTTCTAAACCAATGTTTTCATTCTTTGAATATCCCCAAATTTCTTTCCTTACTTTGAGATGCATCAGTTCTGTAAATGCCTCTGCCAGTCGATCAGCCAGAATTTTAAGCATTATTGCACTATATGAATCATTATCCTTTTCAAATCGTTTTATGTGTTTATCGATCCCAAGTCCTGCAGTAAGGGCGAAGGCTCCGATATAATCCCGGCTTCTCCCTCCATTTCCGGGAAGGATGAAGTCTGAAAGGCAATAATTGGGTGATCCGTTTTTATTAACCTGCTGGCTTCTCAGATGATATAATCTTTCAATTTCTTTCCCGCTGTTATCATAGATAATGATATCATCCCCATCAGAGTCAGCCTGGAATATTCTACAGACACCATTTGCAATAACCCATTTCTCTTTTAAAATCAGTGCCAACATTGCTTTTGCATCTGAAAAAAGTTTCCCGGCCTCTTCTCCTTTCACAGGATCACTCAGAATATCAGGATATTTCCCCTTAATATCCCATTGAATGAAAAAGAATGTCCAGTCAATGAACTTTGATATTTCTTCAAGAGAGTATTCCCTGAATATCTGAAGATCACTCAGAATCGGTTTGTATTGGTTATATGTCTCCCTCTCAATCATGAACCTGTTTTTCCGTGCATCTGCCAGACTGTGATATTGAGATGCTTTTCTCAGATTTTCATAATTGTTTCTGATCTTTAAATATTCAGTCTTCACATCCTTTGAATATTTCCCCGATTTTTCAGGAGAGATCAAATTTGATACTACACCTATTGCTTTAGATGCATCTTTCACATATACAACGGGTTTTGAATATTGTGGATCTATTCTGACAGCTGTGTGAATTTTTGAAGTCGGGGCCCCTCCCAGGATTATCGGGATGTTGATCCCTGCTCTCTCAGCTTCAGAAGCAATATTGGCCATCTCCTCCAGTGAGGGTGTTATAAGTCCGGAGAGGCCAATGATCTGAACTTCTTTTTCGATAGCTGTGCGGAGAATTTTTTCTGCAGGTACCATGACTCCGAGATCTATCACCTCATAATTATTGCAGGATAATATCACTCCGACAATATTTTTACCTATGTCGTGAACATCACCTTTAACAGTTGCAAGGAGGATCTTTCCCGCATTTGTACTTTCCCCGGGTGAGCGTTCCTTTTCAATATGAGGGAGAAGAAGTGCAACTGATTTTTTCATTACCCTTGCACTTTTAACAACTTGAGGGAGGAACATCTTGCCTGATTCGAAAAGGTCACCAACAATGTCCATCCCTTCCATTAACGGGCCTTCTATTACATTTAAAGCAAAATCAGATTGTATTCTCGTTTCTTCAGTATCTGTCTCAATGAATTCGGTAATACCATTTATCAGTGAATGGATCAATCTCTCATTTGCAGGTTTGTTTCTCCATTCCAAAGTTCTTTTTTTTGTCTTTCCGGTGGGTCCGGCCTTCTCTGCATATTTTATCAGTTTATCTGTTGCATCATCTGTTCGATTAAGGACCACATCCTCTGTAAGTTGAAGCAGGTCTTTCGGAATTGATTCATAAACTTCAAGTAGTGCAGGATTAACAATCCCCATATCCATTCCGGCTTTAATTGCATGGAACAGGAATACTGAATGCATTGCTTCTCTTATTGTCGAGTTTCCGCGAAATGAGAATGAAAGGTTGCTTACCCCTCCACTCACTTTTACAGACCCGAGATTTTCTTTAATCCATTTTGTGGCATTTATAAAATTAACAGCATAGTTATTGTGCTCTTCAATTCCGGTTGCAATAGCGAGAATATTCGGGTCGAAAATAATGTTCTCAGGAGGAAATCCTATTTTTTTTGTCAGTAGTTCATATGATCGTTCTGCAATTTCAATTTTTCTTTCAAATGTATCCGCCTGTCCTTTCTCATCAAATAGCATAATTATCAATGCAGCTCCATACCGTTTTATCAGCCCGGCCTGCTTTAAAAATTGATCTTCTCCCTCTTTTAATGAAATGGAGTTTACGATCGACTTCCCCTGGACTACCTTCAACCCCGCCTCGATCACACTCCATTTTGATGAGTCGATCATAATCGGAAGCTTTGTTATGTCCGGTTCCGAAGCAATATAGTTCAGAAAGAGTTTCATCGCTTCTTCGGCATTTAACATTGCATCGTCCATACAGACATCAATTATTTGAGCACCACCCTCAACCTGGTGACGTGCAACCGAGAGTGCCTCTTCATATTTCTCCTCTTTTATGAGTCTGGCAAACTTTTTTGAACCTGCAACATTTGTCCTTTCTCCAATATTAACAAAATTCCTGCCGGGCCTCATCTCCACAGTCTCTAATCCTGATAAAGCAGTAAATTTTGCAAGTTCCGGGATTTTTCTTGGAGGTTTGTTTTTTATGATCCTCGAGATCTTTTTTATATGGTCAGAAGTAGTACCGCAACAACCTCCTATGATATTTACATATCCGGATCCGGTTATATCCTCGATCAATTGTCCGAATTCATCAGCTGTCTGTTCATATTCACCAAAAGGGTTGGGGAGGCCTGCATTAGGATGCATGCTTACAGAATATTTTGATATCCCTGATAACTCTTTTATATATGGCCTTAATTGTTCTGCTCCCATTGCACAATTCAGTCCTATACTGAGAAGGTCGATATGAGAAACAGAATGATAGAAGGCTTTAAGAGTTTGTCCGGACAAGGTCCTGCCGCTGGAATCGGTGATTGTCCCGGATACCATTACCGGAATGTCCTTTCCTGTTCTCTCTTTTAATTCTTCAATAGCAAACAATGCAGCTTTTGCATTCAGGGTATCAAATACGGTTTCAACCAGAAGAATATCTGCTCCTCCATCTATAAGGCCTTGAGCCTGTTCAAAATAAGCTTCTCTTAAATCATCGAATGTTATATCCCTGTAACCGGGTTGGTTAACATCCGGTGACATTGAAGCTGTCTTATTTGTAGGGCCCATTGAACCGGCTACGAAACGTGGATTTTCAGGATTTTTTCCGGAGAACTCATCACAAGCCTTCCTTGCCAGTATTGCTGAGGTTTTGTTTATTTCATAAACATGATCTTGCATTCCGTAATCGGACATGGAAATTCCATTACTGTTAAATGTGTTTGTTTCAATAATATCGGAACCGGCTTCCAGATAGTCTTTGTGAATTGAGGAGATGATATCAGGTCTTGTGAGAGATAGGATATCATTATTACCCTTCTGGGGAATTGTTGTGGTTTTAAATCTCTCTCCTCTGAAGTCTTCTTCATTGAGATGAAAATTCTGTATCATTGTCCCCATGGCCCCGTCAAGGACCATGACCCTTTTTTTAAGGATATCCTCAATAATTTTTCTACTTTTCATTAAAATTCCAGCCCCTCTATAATTCTGAATAGTATTGGACAAAAAGGGGTCTTTGTCAATAGATATCATGTTGATTTCCTTAAACAATTCCGGGATTGAAACGTATAAAATGTTCCAGGAGGAGTTATGAAATTCAATATTAAAAAAAGTCTTCTTTTTCCTATCACAATATTTTTTCTTTTCGGTACTCTATCTACTGCATTGCATAGTAACCCCGAACTACAAAAAAAAGAGATCGATAAATATCTTTCAGGTATTTATAAACGGGATATGCCCGGAGCAGCAGTACTTGCAGTGAAGAACGGTAAGGTCATTATTCGAAAGGGCTATGGTATGGCCGATATGGAATTGAATGTTCCGGTAAGGCCGGAAATGGTGTTTCGGATCGGATCCATCACAAAACAATTCACCTCGGTAGGAATAATGATGCTTGTAGAGGAAGGAAAGATTAAACTTGAAGATCTGATTACGGTTTATCTGCCTGAATACCCTCTGAAAGGGAAGAAGGTCACTGTCAGGCATCTTCTTAACCATACCTCCGGTATAAAGAGTTATACGTCGATGCCTGAGTTTGGAAAGATGATGAGAACGGATACGGAAGTTGAAAAAATAATTGATGTATTCAAGGATCAACCTTTTGACTTTGAGCCGGGAGAAAAATATTTATACAACAATTCCGGATATATTCTTCTCGGAGCGATAATAGAAAAGGTGAGTGGCCTGAAATATGCTGATTTTGTAAAGAAAATGATATTTGATAAAGCAGGAATGAAGAACTCATTTTACGGGGAAGCAGCAGCGATAATAAAAAACAGAGCTAAGGGCTACGGAAGAAATGAAAAAGGAATTGTTAATTCCTCGTATCTAAGCATGACATTACCCTATGCCGCCGGTTCTCTTTTATCTACTGTTGACGATCTCTACAAGTGGAACAGATCACTGAATGCCGGGAAACTGATCTCAAAAGAGTCACTTAAAATGGTTTACAAAAAAACGAAACTGAATAATGGTAAAGATATTAGTTATGCCTTCGGATTTATTAATGTTGATTTTCACGGATATACACAAATTCATCATGGTGGTGGTATCAACGGATTCATAACTCATGAGGTCTATATTCCAGAGGCGGAAATATTTGTTACTGTTCTTACCAACTCGACAGGAAACAAGATCTCTCCGCAATTTGTATCACAATGGATCACAGCCCTGCTTCTCGGGAAACCATATTCGGAAGAATCCGGCAGGATACTCACTGAAAAGGAACTTGATGAATATGTCGGAGTTTATGAGATCAGTAAAGATGATGAAAGGGCTGTTACACGTGAAGGAAATAAATTGTTTACTCAAAGATCAGGCAGTATAAAACAGGAAGCTTTTAACAGATCTAACGATACATTTTTCTATAAAAAATCGTTCACCTGGTTTACATTCGAGAGAGATAAGAGAGACGGCAAAGTGATTGCCATGACGATGCATTCTTTGAGTGGAAAAGATTTTGCAAAAAAGATTGCGAAGAAGATAAAAATAAAGAAGGCTGTTAATATTGATAAATCTATTTATAAAAAATTGACCGGAAGATATCAGATGGAGGGATTTCTTATTGCTGTCTCAATCGATTCAGGGAAGCTGATGATCCAGGCTACAGGCCAGAATGCTGCTCAAATTTTTCCCCTTTCCAAATTAAGATATTTTTTAAAAGTAGTTGATGCAGAGATAGAGTTCACAAAAGATGAATCAGGGAATATAATCGGATTAACACTCTATCAGGGCAAGGTAAAGATGAAGGGGAAAAGGCTGTAATCCTGATTTTGGATCCTAAATAAATTCTTTATCAAACCATTTTCTCTTCATTTTCCTTGAGAAAAGGTAAATAAGAAGAAAGTTGATAAGAAAAAAAGCTGCTATCCACAATGATATTTCACCAATTGGAATTATCCTCCCGGTGAATTTCGCAAAAAAGTAAAGGTAAAGGGGTCTTATCATAAAAATGAGGGACAGGACTATGTAAACCAGGCTCCAGAGCATGAATGATATTCCCTCTCTGCTGGTTATTAAATGCTGGGGTGAGAGCTGCTTTGATCCTTTCAGCTGAAGGCTGAAATGGAATGCCATAAGGGTGATCAGAGTAACTACCGGGGTCAGGTATAAAATTCCTGATACTCTTGTGATCTCATCAAGTTTAAGGATTATTTCACCTGCAAAGAATAACCCGAAAGAGATAATGAACATAGGTATGAGATAAAAGACCAACTTAAACTTAAGTATCTTCATTTTATCAAAAGGTGAGGCGAAAATGTGAGAAATGCCCGGATTTTCCATCGGCATTGATGTAAAAGTAAATCTGGAATTAAGACCGGTTACGATAAATGCTGCCATTCCGATATTCATGTATCCGATAATGTTTTTTATCTGTCCGGAAGGGAGAGGGATCACTTTCATGTTCATAACAAACACAACAATAATAGCTCCGATCACCAGCAATTGGGACCATTGTTCAGGTGTCCTGAGAAATGCTTTCATCTCCTTTTTGAATAGGATCCCGTAATCACCTTTAATAAAACCTCTCTCCCATTTAGAATGTTTACCTCCGAAAGATCCTCTGTT
>Ga0190293_1000009_pt1 | contig 73298 bp, 67 predicted proteins | sample 48693001_MG_FD_161671 | JGI IMG/M metagenome (GOLD analysis project Ga0190293, IMG submission 161671) | Hydrothermal vent microbial mat bacterial communities from Southern Trench, Guaymas Basin, Mexico - 4869-30-0-1_MG | ecosystem: Environmental > Aquatic > Marine > Hydrothermal vents >...
AGAAGAAAATAGACCCCAGTGTTGGTGCGCCGGTCAAACCGGCGGGAAGTAGTGAATGAAAGTTTCATACGATGAAGATTTAGCGAATCACATCGACCCCGAGTCATGCGTGTGCAGTCGTAAGGCTGCAGGCGAAGCGTTGACAGGGGAAAGTTCGGGCCAGGTATTGAGCCGCGAAAGGGGGTTTGCTCCGGGGTGCCGACGGCGTCAACGCGCTCGGAAGGCAACATGGGCCACATCGATATCGCAAGATGTGTTTCGGCCCCGCGTGGTCGTAGACCCTGTGCACGTACGGAAGCTTCTCGCACGGGAACCGGGAGATCCTGTGTTTGATCGTAGCGGATGGCGCTACGATCCGCGCTGTGAATCCCAAGGGAACACGACAGCGATGAACAGACATAGGAAGTCGGACAGACCCATATGTACCAAAGAAACAGTCGAACAAAAGCAGGTGAGATTCCTGCCGGCGGAGATTGCGGAGGGAAGGGGTCTGACCAAGGGGAATCTGTTCCAACAAAACAAGTTCTGGGCGCGGTACCAGCAAAGGAGCGCCAGTGAAGGCTGACTCCCACAACTTGCCAAATGCGATGGAACGGATACGACAAGCAGCAAGTCGGGATAAACAGCTGCGGTTTACCACGCTCTGGCATCATGTTTATAACATTGAACACCTTCAAAAGGCTTATTTCGGCCTTAAGCGCAATGCTGCGCCCGGGGTGGACGGTGAGACATGGCGGCACTACGGCGAAGATCTGGAAGGAAATCTCCAGGACCTTGCCGATAGGCTGAAGCGCGGAGCGTATCGGGCAAAGCCGGTTAGGAGATCGTTCATACCCAAGCCTGACGGCCGACAACGGCCACTTGGCGTGACTGTGTTGGAAGATAAAATCGCACAGCGGGCCACGGTGGAAGTATTGAATACGATCTACGAGACCGACTTTCTCGGTTTCTCGTATGGTTTTCGTCCTGGACGGAAACCGCATGATGCGCTCAACGCCCTGTATGGGGCAATCATGACGAGAAAGGTGAGCTGGGTGCTTGATGCAGACATTCGTGGCTATTTTGATGCCATCTCCCACGAATGGCTGGAAAAGTTCATTGAGCATCGGATTGCGGACAAGCGCGTCTTGAGGCACATCAAAAAGTGGCTCAACGCGGGCGTGCTTGAAGAGGGTGCGGTGACACGTAATGAAGAGGGCGTACCACAAGGAGGAAGTATCAGCCCCTTGCTGGCTAACGTCTACTTGCATTACGTGCTTGACCTGTGGGCTGACCAATGGAGATCCAAGCATGCCGATGGTGATGTTATCATCGTCAGGTATTGTGATGACTTTGTGGTTGGCTTTCAGAACCGCAACGACGCTGAAAGGTTCTTGGCTGATCTTCGGGAACGTTTGCTGAAGTTTAACCTGGAGCTGCATAAGGATAAGACACGGCTGATCGAGTTCGGCCGGTTCGCTGCCCAGAATCGTAAAAGCCAGGGTAAAGGAAAACCAGGGACGTTCGATTTTCTCGGTTTTACCCATATATGCGGTAAGACTGAGAACGGGAAGTTCATGGTGCTCCGACATAGCATTGGCAAGAGGATTCGGGCAAAGCTTATGGAGCTTAAAATAGAACTCAAACGGCGTCTTCATAACCCTGTACCGGTTGTGGCAAAATGGTTGCGTGTTGTGTTGCTCGGTCATTATCGATACTATGGTGTGCCGGGTAATAGTCGGAAATTACATTCATTTTATTTTCATTTGAGTCGTATATGGCACAAGACGCTGTTACGTCGTAGTCAACGCCATCGCCTCAACTGGGAACGAATGGACCGACTCATTAATCGCTGGCTTCCACGGCCCCGCATTTATCACTCATATCCTGACTTGAGCATGTACGTTACTACCCGAGGTAGGAGCCCAGTGCGGTAGTTCCGCTCGCTGGGATCTGTGCGGGGGGTGCGGGGCAACTCGCATTCCTACCGCGACCAAAAGCCGGAGGGCTTCAGAGCCAAGGCGCCTGAGGGTGAAGACGTAGTTTTTTACTTCGAACCCTCAGCAACCACGCCTGTGGCGTGCCAGGCAAGGATCTGAAGTTCTCCGGCTTTCCCGCAAGGGTAAACAACATGGTAAAAAAGACACCATCCTTCTTGTCCCGTCGTAGCTCGAAGAGCGAAGACGGAAGAGTTCACCTGGGGGCAATATCCAGGTAATGGCGCTACCGCTACGATATTGCATATAATAACAACTCGTTATCTAAGCTTTGCCATGTTGTTTATACAACTATAGGGTTTTTGCTTAAAACCTGCATGGCTCTCTGGGAAAGGAAACAACTTGTAGACCTCCCCGATGAAGCCTGTGAATTCGTATCCATGAATGGCGCCGGATAAATTGCCGATCATTTCCCTTTGTGAAATAAGGTAGATCATTTTTTCATCACGGTTGGCATCTTTATTGGCAGTCCACTCAACGATCCATTCACAAAAATCCGTGGAAAAGAAAAAGTAGTGGTCCATAAGCAGCATGTCGGTTTCGATGTTGAAAAATCCTATCGGAATCTGGCCGTGGCTTTTTGAGGGAAATGCAATGGGCATAGTGAGTGACCCCGGCTCCCGTTTTAATGATGCAATTAATTCTACACTGGTGTTTGATTGTTCACATCTGATCAATAATCGCAATTGAACACATAGTCAAACAGGTAAATTTTTTTGACAAGAAATCGTGATCCTATTCTCTTATCACAGGTTTGAGTGAAGCTGTGATCTGTCAGATATAACACAGCTCATGGGGATAAAATCTCAGCAGATAACCATATTAGGCAACCCCAACATATTGGGATGTGCAAATAGACAGAAAATGTACTCAACATTAAAGATATTGTTACATAATCTTAACCTGAGGGGTATCGTCCAAGATGATGTAATCACCACTTTTCGGCAATGGTCAATAATCGAAGGCTTCTTTCGTTAATCCTAATAGGAGGTCTTTTCAATTTCGGGTCAATTGCGGAGGAGATGATAACATAAAATTGCAGCTTTCCAAAAATAGGGTTTGCTGCCTGTGCAACGATGGTATCACAGGTTTCCCAGACCTGGTGACTAGTTGGAGCTAGCCCCCAGTTTTGAAGGACGGAGAGATTTATTCTTCAGTATAAACGTACTGTCTGTTTTTCATCCTTTCAGCACTGACAACTCCAGTTTCGTAACAATATCCCATACAAAAATCCCATTCGATTAATACCTTGACCCATTCGATAGCAATTAGTATATTTTTCATCATCTGAACGAAGTCTCAATTTGCCATGATTCTATTATTCCCTCAATCAGGTCTATTGTTGTAAAAAGCATACATTCTCTCGATAATTCTATTTTAAAGAAATGGAGTATAGCCATGACTAATATAATCGATAATAACATCGATAAAAGATTTTTTTTAGATTCTGGTGATACGTTATCTTTTTCAAAACCCTCATCTCAATGTCATGGTTCAGCTATAGACCGCCGTCAATTTTTAAACTACACAGGATCTCTGGCGGCAGCAGTACTTTTTAGTAACCTTTTTTCATGCGTATCCTCCCAATTAAAGCCCTTGAAAAATGAAAATATCCTCAAGGGAGTCCTTATCATTGACGCTCATGCTCATCCTGAAAAAATGTGCAGGGGGCCAGAAAGTCCTTCAATTAAGGACATGCAGTATATAGGGATGGAGGCAAGCTCATTCGCTGCTGTAGGAGATTTGTCATATATAAAACGCCAAAAATTTTCGGAATATAAACGAACTTTTGGACAATTTTATCGCAACCCCCAAAAACTTGTAAAGCATGGCAAAATAGAACCCGTTCTTTTTGCAGAAGATATTCCTAATTCACTCGGACCTTCGGACCCCCCTGGGGCGATATTTGCTATTGAAGGTGGTGATTGCTTAGAAGGGAAACCAGAAAATGTTGATGCGTTTTATTACCATGGTGTCAGGATGATTACAGTAGTACATCGCCGGAACAATGAAATTGGTGATAGCATGAACCCAATGACAAGAGAATATTGGAACGGGGGATTGACTACCGCTGGTCGAAAAATCATTGAACGAATGCAAGAGCTTGGTATGATGGTGGATGTTGCCCATGCCCACAAAAAAACTCTTAAACAAATCGCTGAAATAAGCGCAGCTCCTCTTATAGATTCACATACAAATCCAGGCAGTGGTCATAGACAACGTAGCTGGGAGGAGATGGAGCAGGTTGCCAAAACCGGTGGTATAATTTGTACATGGCCCCAAGCCTTTCCAAAGCGATCAACTTTTCAAAGTTGGGCAGAAGAAATTTTCAAAATGAAGCAACGTCTTGGAATTGAACATGTCGCTCTTGGTACGGATGGTGGTGGATTGATCGACTGTGAACTAATACATGGTTATAAAAATATTCGAGAGTTACCTTATTTAGCTACGTCTATGCAAAAAATAGGCTTGACTACTGAAGACATCTCAGCATACATGGGGGGGAACTTCTATAGGATTTTTAAGCAATGCGTTGGATAAAAACTCGCAGGATTCCATAAGGTTATTGGGTGTCCAATATGGGGATATAAGTTCAGATCTGGTGTGGTTTGACGGTGCAGATGTATTGAGAGCATCTGGCATAAACCGAGCCTAAAAAAAACTGTGATTACATGACATTTCACAATAATAATTGCCACGCTCGCGATTACAGATACCCTATTTCTGACAAAAATGCAAAAAAGGGCATAACACACAGAAGTGAAGCTGCCCTTCTTCAACAATATATCTTCAAAAAACAATTTTTACGGTGAGGTTTAAATTTCTTGGGTTATGTCAACTGGTTGATATCAGTTGAGATCCAACCTTCTGTTACATAATCTCAAGTAGAAAGAAATCTCTATCGTTGATCAAGTCTTTGATTTTCACCGACGCAAAGGAAAGAAGGTTTGAAACGTTAAGCTTTTTCGAAAGCAACAAGAAAACGTGGAAGATATGTTGTGAAGATCACTTCATAAAGTTATTAGATAGCCATCAATTTTTCGATATTTGCTGCAACGCTAAGAAGATTTTCATCCTGCATAAATTGACCAATAATCTGCAAGCCAAAGGGCAGACTTTTTTCCGATTTACCACAAGGAATGCTCACCACAGGAACGCCGGCATGGGTCCATGGTAGGTTCATGATCCAATCTCCAGTGGAATCGAGTCCTTGTGGCGCCGGTCCGGTGGCAGCAGGTGCGATAAAAGCTGTAATACCATGATGTTTCATGGTTGCCATCATACGCTGTCGCAGATCAATCCGGACGACACGATATTTCTCGAGTGTCGCGGCGTCATGCTTTTTCCCTCTCAGAATCGATTGACGATTACCCTCGCTGTATAGGCCATCATACATTTTAAACCACGCTGCGTGTACGGCGGCAAATTCGCCATCTGCCAGATTCAAGTTTGCCTCTTCGACAAAGGCCATATCATCCAGGAATTCAATCGATTTTATGCCTGCACCAGCCTCTGCCAACACATCGCATACACCGTAAAAATGATTCAAGGCTTCATTGCCAGCCCTCTCGAGATAGGGCCCATTTGGAATACCCAGAACTGGTTTAGTGAATGCTGTCGCACCCTGCCAGCCCTCTATCAGAACAGACGCTGCAGCGGTCGCACCTGCAATATCAGATGCAAAAATTCCAACAGTGTCAAGCGACGGAGCCAACGGGATGACACCATCTGTCGGGATCCTTTCATAGCTTGGTTTAAAGCCAACTACCCCGCAGAATGCAGCAGGCCGGATTACCGACCCCACGGTTTGTGTCCCCAATGCCAAGGGGCACAAACCCGCGGCCACAGCTGCGGCCGAACCGCTACTGGATCCACCAGGTGTATGCTCTAAATGATGTGGGTTGCGCGTCGGCCCCGGCCCTTCGTTCGCAAACTGAACAGTTACTGTCTTACCTAATATGATAGCACCTACATTTTTCAACCTCTGAACAGCCGTAGCCTCCGAACCACCTATCACATCCGGAGGGAGGCCACTTCCCCCACAAGTTGGAAATCCCTCTACATGAATGATGTCTTTAACACCCACAAGAATCCCAAAAAGTACCGGTCGAGAATCCGGTTCAGGATATGTCTCATACAGATTTTCAAAGGTATTTCGAAGTCGTTTGAACGGCAGTATTGATTCCTTTACAAAAGCATGAACCTGTGGCTCCCATTTGTGAAAAGTTTGTTCCAGCGATTCCACATAGTCCAGAGCAAACTGCAGGCTTCCTGTTCGAAGAGCCTTGGACAGGCTGGAAAAATCGACAGGTGTTTGATCGGTCATAGTTAATTCTTTGTCACTCAACAGGGTTTCTGTTTTGATTTATAGCACAGAGATTTTGGATTTAGGTCGCGTACTATGAGAGCAACGCTTTGGCTTTCTCCGATGCTGCTGCAGCATTAGCGCCATAAGCATCGGCCCCAATCTTATCCACAAAATCTTGCGTAACCGGTGCGCCACCGGCCATGATTTTCACCTGGTCGCGGATTCCCGCTTCTTTGAGGGCCTTGATGGTCTCTTCCATTTTCGGCATGGTTGTTGTCAGCAGCGCCGACATCCCGATGATTTGAGGCTGATGTTCCTTGACAGCATCCACAAAAGCTTGCGGGCTGATGTTTGTCCCTATATCGATGACCTTGAACCCTGCACCCTGCAGCAGCATTGCCACAAGGTTCTTGCCGATATCATGCAAATCACCCTCCACCGTACCGATAATCACTTTTCCAGCACCTGCAGCATCTTTATCAGACAACAGCGGTTTAAGAATGTCCATGGCACCGTGCATCGTGCGTGCGCACAATAGAACTTCCGGGATAAACATGTCTCCAGCCTTGAACCTCTTTCCCACGATATCCATACCGGCTAAAAGGCCGTTGTCCAAAACCTGGCGGGCGCTCGCACCTTTGTCCAGTACCTGTTGGGTCAGATTCTTGACTCTCGCTTCGTTTCCTGCAATGAGTTCCTTGGCCATTTCTGTAAATAGTTCTTCCATTTCATCTTCTCCTGTTTATCAATTGCATCTGCATCTTATAATTTCGCTTGCATCTGTTCGTCTGCATTTTTTACCAGTGCGGCATAACGAAAGATTGCATGAATAAATTTTCCATAGGGCGCCGTCAGAAAAAAGCCGGCCACACAACCGAGATGCACCGCCAAAAGCGTTCCCATTGCGGATGTCTCTCTGAAAACAAGTAGGATTAATCCTGTTAGGCTTACCATAAAGAGCAGTATCAAAAACCCGAGATCCATCGCCACCGATTTACCAGTTTGCGGCACCCTGTCCAGTTTTATCTTCAGATACAGGGACCCCGATGTTCCAAACAAAATGGAAATCCCACCGACAATCCCTAGGATGACCGGCAGACTGAAAAATGGATAGGGGGGGGTTTGTTGCAAAATATGTTCGTAAAATGCCGCCATAACCGTTGCACCAAAACATGACGCCAGACCGTAGAACGCCAGATGATGCAACCATCGTCGTGCCATGCTGAATTGTTCGTCCGGGTAGTTGCATCCCAGCCCTCCTCCCTCGAGATATTTCAGTCGCAGCACATCGGTTAATGCGATAACATGGGCCCGTAGATTCAGAAAACCCATTAGGCTTCCGCCGGTCCTGTGCCAGAATGTCTCAAACTCTTTTACCAACACGAAAATTACTACCAAGACAACCATCGCTGAAACAGCAACTATTGCTATATAGGGAATTACTTTGTAGAATGCTGCACTGCCAGTATGGATTGAAAACACAATTTCCTTTCCCTGGAACATGAACATTGCCCCGAAGATGACGATAATACTCACCAGGGTTGCCAACACAACAGTCAATACATTTCGTTTAAATAGCCCTTTGAATCCATTTGGCCAACAGAATTCCCGATAAGTCTCCAAGCGAAGTTCCGCCATGGTCTTGGGGATGTTCAATTCAAATTCATGCGGCGGTGCATATTGGCATGCATAGTAACAGTCGCGGCAGTTATGGCACAAATTGGCCATATAGTTCAAATCTTGCCCGGAAAAGGTCCTGCGCAGCTCCATGGCCGGAAATACCGCGCAATACCCTTCGCAATAGCGGCAGGCATTGCAGAATGTCATCACCCGCTGCACTTCTTTAGCTGCTATACTCAAGGGCATGGTCGGCCGCCTCCTTTCCCGCAATCCGGCCAAACACAGTTCCGATAGTCATACCGAATCCGGCCATGTACCCCTTGCCTAAGATGTTCCCGGACATGATTTCGCCGGCGGCAAACATGTTGGTAGCTAAATTTCCACCTTGCATCATGATCTGTGCCCTGTCGTTCACGCGGACCCCGAGGTAGGTAAAGGTGATGCCTGGCCGCAGGGGGTAGCCGTAAAATGGCGGCCGGTCAATCGGTCGTGCCCAGTGGCTTTTAGGGGGATCCAGGCCGGCCGTTCGGCAATCATCCAGTGTGCCGGGATCAAAGGATCCTTCCTGGACAGAAGCATTGAAATTAGCCACAGTTTTTTCGAGCATGGACGAAGATAGGCTCAGTTTCCCGGCCAGCTCCTGAATCGATTCCGCTTCAAACGGCTTAAATACCGAAGGCATGAACAGATCGATGGATTTGGAATCGATGATGGAATAGGCGATCTGGTCTTCCTGCCGGGCAACCAGACGTCCCCATATTGCATAGCGTTTGGGCCAGAAATTTTCACCTTCGTCATAAAACCGATTGGCAAACTTGTTGACCGTGATGCCGAAGGGAACACAGTCGAGCCGTGTGACGATCCCGCCGTCAAATCTGGGGGAGCGTGCATCGACGGCAACAGCATGGCACTGCTTTGGGTCACCCACAGATTCAGCACCGTTGTCCAGCAGGACTTTTAGCATACGTCCTTTGTCATAAGGAGTGCCTCTTATAATAAAATTTGATGCGGCCTCCCCCCAGTACTGTTTCAGCCAGGCAATGTCGGCCTGAAAACCACCGGATGCAATCACAACCGATCTTGCTTGAATATGTCTATCAATGTGATCTGACTTGACACGTGCGGAGACAAATCTGCCGTCTTTTATTTCAAGGTCGTACACATGGGATTCATAGAATATATTGACCCCGATCTTTTCAGCCCTTGAATAGTACGCATTCATCAAGGCTTTGCCGCCGCCCAGGAAAAAAGCGTTGGTCCTGGCCAGATGAAGCGTCCCGCGCATGGAAGGTTGAAACCGGCACCCATGTTGCTCCATCCAGATCCCAAGTTCTTCTGATTGTCTAATGGTGTGGCGTGCGAGTCGTTCATCGGTATTGCCTTCGGTAACCTGCAGAAGATCTTTCCAAAACTCGTCCTCCAGGTAGGGTCCGTTCAGGTATTCGTTACCCTTATTATGAACATATCGCAGGTTGCGGGTGTGACGACTGTTGCCACCCCTGAAGTGTTTGGGGGCTCCCTCGAGCAGCATGACCGCAGCACCTGATTCTCTGGCCGTTATTGCAGCGCAGAGCGCAGCATTACCACCACCGATGACCAGAACATCAATTATTTCTTGCGAATCATCATCAGGATAGGTAACAGGTGCCATTTGAATTCCCATCTAACCGCAATCATAAAGCCCACGAAAAAAACTCATCACTCTGTACAAAATCGGACTATAGGGGTGCAGCTATTTGAATAATCCCATAATGCCCTACAATACCTTTCTCGCTATTCAAATAATAGCGAGAAAGGTTGGTTGTCTGTATGAAATTTCTAGAATTTTTTCAGCATCAATGATAGAATGAATACTCTCATGAATTAAACCACCAGCGTTCAGCAACCCTGAAGCCGTCCAGTGTCCAATTTGTTGCAATATCACCATGCTTTAGCTTAGTTGTTGCAGCCTCAAGGATGTTGGGAAGCATCGGGATAACAACACCGCCTTCATCTTTAACAAGACGCTGCATTTCTGCATACATCTCACGTCGTTTACTCTCATTAAGCTCTGAGCGTGCCTCCTTCAGAATTTTGTTGAATCGATCATGTTTCCAGTGTGTATCGTTCCAGGCTACACCTTCTGCGTATACAGAAGAAAACATCCAATCCGCAGTCGGACGACCGCCCCAATAGCACATGCACCAGGGTTTTTTTCTCCATACACTTTTCCAATAACCATCATTCGGTTCACGTACCACGTTAATTTTAATGCCGGCCTTGGCGGCATGTTCCTGGTAAAGAACGGCAGTGTCCATAGCTCCTACAAAGACGCCATCGGCAGCGTGCAAATTAAAGGTGTGCTCCATCAGCCCGGCCTTTTTCATATGGTATCTGGCTTTATCCGGATCATATTTTCTTTGAGGTAAATCAGAGGCAAAATACTTCTGATTTGGACCTATGGGATGGTCATTTCCAATAGTGCCAAAACCGCGCAAAACTGTCTTCACCAATGCTTCTCGATCAATCGCATATTTCAAAGCCAACCTGACATCATTGTTGTCATAAGGTGACACATCAGTTAGCATAGGAATTGAGTTATGATAGGTTCCCGTCACATTGATGAGCTGAATGTTCGGTGTTTTCTTCAATAGGTGCGCGATCTTTGTATCGACACGGGCCATGTAGTCGATCTGGTTGGTCTTCAGTGCAGTTACTCTGGCATTGATGTCGTCGATATTAAGGGTTTCAACTTCATCAAAATGGGCGCGTCCTTTCTTCCAATAGTTAGGATTGCGTTTGGTTAAAGCCCTGACTCCTGGTTCAAAGGTGGATAGCACATAGCCGCCGGTACCGATACCCTTACTAAAATCTGTCGTGCCGACTGGTACAATGCACAAATGGTAATCACTCATGAGAAAGGGAAAGTCGGCGTTGCCTTCATTCAGAATAAATTTCACTGTGTATTTCCCGTCGGCGACTATTTCCTTGATGGGCTTGACAATACCTTTAGCTCCTGACTTTGATTCTTCTCCTCGATGGTAATTGAGTGAAAAAATGACATCCTCAGCGTCCATGGATTTGCCGTTATGAAATTCGACTCCCTTACGAAGTTTAAAGGTCCATATAGCCGCATTGTGTGAAGCCTCCCAGCTTTCAGCCAGTTCAGGAATGGCGTTGCCCTTAGCATCTATTTCGACCAGAGAGTTATAAAGCTGTCCTTGGCAAATAACAGATGACATTGTAGATGCTGACGGCGCGGGATCCAATGTATCTGTTGTCGAACCACCATCAATACCAATTCGTAATCTCCCACCTCTCTGAGGCGTCGCGGCATAAGCCGGAGAACTCAATAACGTCGGTGATACTCCTAGCATGAGCCCTAAAGCTGAAACACGGACAACAAACTCACGCCGGGTTATTCTTCCTTTGCTGAGCAACAATTCTAAATCTTTTAATTTCGACACTGTAATACCTCCTTTTTAAAGTGTTTTTATTTATCCACATTTCTTTTTTTCAGAAGTAAGAATGCCTTCATCTGTAAGGCTGTAATTTTGACGAAATATGGGTTTTGATCCACCATTGAAATCGCGTTGGTGGGGCAGATTTCAACACAGGCCGGATAACCATTGCAGAGTTCGCATTTGTATACCTTGCGGGATTCAGATTCCATCCGAATAGCTCCAAATGGACAAGCGTGAATGCATAGACTACATCCGGTACAAGCTTCCCTATCGATCTGTAATATTCGCTTGTTTTGTTTATCCCATGCTATGGCATCTTCTGGGCAAGTGATCAGACACGGCGCATCTTCGCACTGCCGGCAGGTTGAAGGGAAGTGATAGGGCAACCCGTATTCACGGCTCTCTGTGAAACTGATTACATCAATTCGTGAGTGCCCCGAAGCCAACACACCATCATTTTCCAATGCACAAGCCAGTTCACAAGCTCGGCATCCAATGCATTGATCCGGGTTGATTTTTAACTGCTTCATCAAGGTTATCCTATCTATTTGACCCCGTATGGATTTATGTTCAACTTCCTGCTTATCCAGATTAGGCGCGTAAATGTTATTTTTGTATTATCGCGTCATCTATAATAAATCCCAGACCGAGCCGCTCAAGCGTTTCCGGGATGGGTACGCCCTTTTCGTCCCACCCCATGGATTGATAGTAGGCGGCCCGCACCCGGTCAAATGTGGGGTTCATGCTTTTTCCCTTGCCAGGTCCGTCCTTCGGTCTTTCGCCCAGACGATGGGAGTAGCAGTCATCGTCCATGACGAGTCCCTCGCGAACATTGTAGATCCGCAAAAGATTGATCACTCGTTCACCCACGGTCAGGCATTCCTGAACGGTAAAAGCCCCTCCCGTTAACACGTTCATGGTGTACACCGTATGTTTCAGGCTGCAAGCCTGGAAGTAGCAGAACACCAGACACTCCTCGAACTGGCGTTTCGGCCCGGTCTTGGCCTGAACTTCAGCCAAGTAGGCATCCGGTTCGCTGGTCGGTTCTGTAAACCCCAGTTCAGGATTGGCCCGGCTGGTCATGTCCATGCCTTCCTGACTAGCCGTATTCGATATGACTTGGGTAAAAAGGGTTCCCCAGCGGGTGCGGGGATCATGAATGTGGGGTGCATTACCCTGTTTCACGTAAACTGCCATGTCATCCATTTCACCGCCCAAGTCCCTGGCGGTCCGCATCACCCCGCCTGCCAACACATCACCGATACCATCTCTCTTACTAATCTTCCTCAGAATCTGTTCGACCGCTTCGATATTGCCCCAGGTCAAGTCGATTCCGTCGAGATTTTCCTTGTTGATCTCCCCCTTTTCAACGCCCTCCATCAGCATGCTGATCAGAAAACTGACCTCTTTTGCATCCATGCCCAGATTGTCGTTCAGATTATTGAGCATTGTAATAGCGCCTGGATCATGAATCCCCCAGTTAGGCCCGAAGCCTGCGAGAATTTCGTATTCGGGCTCCTCACCCACAATCCCTTTGTAGTGTCCTTCCTTAACCCGGACGGTGTGGCAGTGACGAAAAGTGCAGGCATGGCAAGCTTTAGGCACCTTTTCATACAAAGTATTGCGCATGTACGACCAGTCCAACTGCTCCAGTGCTTCATCAGGCAACTGATTGGTGGTTAAATTCTTTACCGGGACCCAACCCTTGTCATGATAAGCTTTGAACAGGCCGAGGGTACCTTTTTCGTGAACGGTTTTTCCAAGGCCGGTAGCCCCGGCTTCCTCCCGCCACTGTTGAACAGCCGCCTTAAAATCACCGACCCGGTCCGGATGAATGGGTACGGGGCCACCACCCTCCACCACGATGGCTTTGAGATTTTTAGATCCCATCACAGCCCCCAATCCCCCTGAAGCCACCATATGCCCGCCATCGCTGCCAATGGCGGCATATCTTACACCATGTTCGCCAGCCGGCCCAATGGCTGCCACACTGATGCGTCGTTCAAATCCCTTTTCACCGTGGTGCCCCCTTAATAATCGCTCGGTTTCAAACACTCCTTTAGCTTTCACAAATTCGGCTGGTATCAGTTCGACATTGCGTTGGCTGATATGCAGGTAAACCAGTGAGGAAGAATGTCCCTCCACGACCAGGGCATCGTAGCCGGCAGCCTTTAACCGCGCTCCGAAAAACCCGTTGGCCTGGGCAGCTGCCGCAAATCCTGTCAAGGGGCTTTTGGAAATCACCGCATAGGTCCCGGAGCCTGGTACCAGTGTTCCTGTCAGGGGTCCCGTGCTGAAAATTAGCTTGTTTTCAGCCTCAATGGGTGATGTTCGGGGTGGAACTTCAGTGTAGAGCAGGTAAATTCCCAAACCAGTACCACCGATGTAATTTTCCAGTATATGGGTTGGAATCTCTTCGGACCGGACAGATCCTTTAGTGAGATCCACACGCAGCAGTTTTCGGTGATAGCCGCCGATTGGAAAGGTTGGCTTGTTCGACAAAGGTTTCATTGAAGGGTATCCAGTGATTCTTTCCAACTCTGTATGAACTGGTCTACTTGATCTTTGGTGACGATCAGCGGCGGCGTAATACGCATGACACAGGAATAGTTTCCGGTAACACCAATCAGGTGACCACGCTTCATCAAACCGGTTTTGATCCTTTTCGCAAGATCGGCATCGGGGGATCGGCTGGCTTTGTCTTTGACCACCTCGACACCCAAGAAAAGGCCAAGACCTCTGGCTTCGCCCAGAAAAGGATAGGTCTCCACTGTCTCTTTCAATCGATCCAGAAAGTAGGCACCCACGGTTTCGGCATTTTTGACAAGATTCTCTTTTTCGATAACCTCGATGCCTTTCAACCCAGCTGTCAGCCCCACGACATTGTTCCAGCCGTAGGTCGTATAGTTATCCCCGACCTCGATGGCTGCTCCTACCTTTGGTGTCGTGATCACACCACCCAGGGGAAAACCTGCTCCAACACCCTTGGCCATGGTCATGATATCCGGTGTTACATTGAAATGCTCGCCGGCGAACATCCTTCCGGTTCGCCCGAAACCGGCAAACACCTCATCGTATATCAACAGCACCCCGTGCCTGTCGCATATCTCACGTATCTTTTGATGATACCCCTGCGGAGGGACGATAGCCCCAGCTACGCCCATCAAAGGCTCGCAGATGAAGGCGGCCACTGCATCCGCGGGCAGGTGCGTCAGGAAAAAATCCTCAAGGCTCTGGGCGCAATAGAGATCGCAAGAAGGATACTTCAATTTACACCGGTAACAATAGGGCGCCATAATATGGTAACTTCCCGGGTGAATAAAGTTGCTCAGACCCTTTTTCCGACCGGTCATGCCAGTCAAGGAGAGCGAAAAAGAGAGCCTGCCGTGAAAACTGTGCTCCAGGGCCACGGTCCCAAGGCCGAGCTTCCCGTTGCAGGAGGCGTATTTCTTGGCGATTTTTACGGCCCCTTCGACCGCTTCTGCACCACTGTTGCAGAAAAAGACCTTTTTAAGATCACCGGGCGTGATTTCAGCCAGTTTTCTGGCCAGGTCAATCGATTCAAGGTTGTGGGTATTGCCGGGGCATTGAGTCAGGTTGCCGATCTGCCGTGTCACGGCTTCGACAATGTCGGGATGGCAGTGCCCGGTATTGACTACCCCCGGTCCGGCCATGAAATCCATATACGTATTGCCTTCCTGATCCTCGACGGTCATCCCCCGGCCCTTTACGATAAACGGCGGATAGCTCGGCAGCGGTAAAAGATACTCGTCCACTTCCTTCAACAGCGTTTTGGTGCTTTTATCCATGGGTTTCATACTCCTAATTTAGGTGCTTAATTGAAATTTTTGTGTTTTCTAAAGTTATGGAACAAACACTCCCTTTCGAGGAAAAACCAGTATCAGGCCCTCAGGACCCCTTTGACAGCGTGTCGAGAATATCCCCGATGTGCGCTACCTCCTCCAGATGTTCAATATCTGAAACGATCTTCGAAGAATCCTTTTCATCCAAAACCCGCGATGCACAGGTTTTGAACTTCGACACCACCGCATCCCATGGGAGCGGATTTTCAGCACCGCCCAGGGCTTTGATGATCTCATGGGTATGGGTTTGCCCATCCATGGTCGTGACCTGCAGACATACCCCCAGCGATTTCCCCGGTTCATCCATGAACGGCTCAACAATCTTATCGACAATGTTCATCCATTTTCGAACATCGGCATTGTTTACCCTTTCATCACCAAAATCTTCGATAAGAACCTGGTGGTCCAAAAGCGCCCTGGCCATGCAGTAAGGCATGCTGAATTTGGCTTCGGTACCGTTGGCGGGTGCGTCATATTTCAAAACATCAAAAGCAATACTCGAAATGCCGCATTGGATTTTGCGAACATCATCCGGCGACAGATGATATTTTTTGGTCAGAAAAAACAGCGCGTCGATAGCAGCATGGGTATAGTAGCAGCAGGGATACTTTTTGATATTCATTCCTGGTGTCACAATATCAAAGTCTTTACCCAAGCTATCCGTTAAAATCGCCTCGTCTACTGTTGAGAGATGGCCGTAAAGGTCGTAAAAGCCTTTGGAGCACTCGAAAATATCCGGATTTGCCGTTATGCCTGCCTTGGCCAGCAAAGCGCTGCTGACGCCTTTGGCCGATGCACTGCCGGCGTGTACCGGTTTCATCATACTGCCGAAATTGATTCTCAAACCACTGACTTCAGATGCAGCGATACCGAATGCCGATCTGACCTGATTCACATCGAGGCCCAAAATCTTCGCGCTACCGGCTACTGAATTCAGAACACCGAGTGTGGATGTTGTATGCCACCCCCCCTCATAATGCCCCGGCAGGAAGCCCGGTTGTGAAGCAATCCTGGCACAGACTTCTAAGCCCAGAACGTAGGCAGCCAGCAAGTCCTTGCCTGATGAACCCTTTTCGCCAAGGGCCAAAACAGCCGGAAGTATCGTGACGGTGGGGTGTGAAACCATGGTGTCGCTGTCATCATCGAAGTCCAGAACATGCCCCATAGTTGCATTCACAAATGCGGCCTGGGGAGCCGAGGTCTTGAAGGCGCAGCCGATAATACCGGCCTGGCGTGCACCGCCCAAAGACTGGAAATGGTTTAACATCTGTCTGGCGAGCGGGTGTTTCGATCCAGCCAGTATCACACCCAGACAATCTAGAATGTGATGCTTAGCCCGCTCTACAACTGGTTCCGGTAGGTCTTCGAAATCGGTTTCCACAATGAATTGCGACAACTTTTCCGTTAGCATGGACCTTACCTTTTTCTTACGCCAAATTCCTCTTCCGTCTCTTCCACAATCGACCGCAGGTTTTTCTGAACATCATCCGGCAATGGTTCAGGTTTATAATTCTTCAGAATGTCCATGGCCTTTTCCCACGAGCGTTCGTAAATGGATTTGCTGCCGGCTGCTTCCCAGTCGTCTCGTATTCTCCTGTCGATCAAGTCAGGGTAAGTCTGGGCAGTACGCATATGGGCCATGGTGTGATCATGGCTCAGATAATCTTTACTATGACCGATGTCGTGAATGACATCCACGGCCAGGGTTTCATCGTTGACGGGAATGCCTTGGAGGGTGAATTTGACCATCTCGGCCAATTCATTGTCCATGACCATCTGCCCGTAGTCCATGGTGACGCCTGTTTCGGTGTTGCCCAGCCCGTAAATTACATTGGCACCTGCCAATGCAGGGAGCAGAGCGGTCAGCGTCTTTTCATGTCCCATCTGGGCATCAGACACTTTGTTGTCGCTCTACCCGCCGGCAACCTGACAGGGTAGTTTGTAGTTGCGAGTCATTTGAACGATCCCTGCATTCAACAATGCTGTTTCTGGATTGCCAACAACGGCAGTGCCGAACCTCAGATCCATGCTACATGTCGAGCTGCCATAGACAAAAGGTGCGCCCTTTCGAACCAACTGGCTCAGTACACAGGTTGACAGCACTTCAGCATTGTGCAAAACCAACGTTCCTGCCATCGTGACTGGTGATGACCCACCCGCCATGGCCTGGGACAGACATTTGGTCACCATACCCGACCTGGCAGACTCGATGACGATCTCGCAGCAGTCTTGCGGTAATCGCAGGGGCGTGACCGGACACGTTCCGCAAGTCATGATGGGACGCTCTGCAATCTTGTCCTCTCCACCCACAATTGCACCAATCATCTTCATGATCTGTCGCAACATCCGTCCGCTGCCGGCTGCCAAAAAAATGTGTTTGGTAGTGTTGGAAAGCAAGGCTTCTGCATTGTGAATTGCCGACACTGCCGGTGGTACGTCATGGCACCCGAGGGACCGGTGGCAAATGTCGATGTGTTCGAGGGAATCCACTAGTCTGGTGGCATCGGCCAGATCTGCTTTGGTCGGCTCCCTGATCTTGCGCGTATGGGCATCGATAATCTGTATGGCCTCACCAAAACAGTCGAATCCAACGCGGTTCATTTCCAGAAGCATGTCATTCTCGGGATTACGTCCAGCCAACAGCACGACCTCGGGCGCCGACCGAATAGCGTCTTCCACAAGATGCGATGGTACCCTGACAACCTTTGTTTTATCGTCGACCAGGGCACCGCCACTTGAAAATATTTCGCGTGCCGTTTCGTCCTCGACAAACACACCGGTTTTTCGAAGCACTTCCAAGGTGGCGCCATGAATGTCGTTCAGCTCATCCTGGGAAAAGACATTGAATTCCAATCCTCTGCCATACCTTTTGCCCGCCTTGATGTTTCGTTTCATTGCCTGTTGTTCTCCCTTCATTGTTTGGCGTGATTCATGTATGGCTTCTACAAAATATAGGTTGATCAAAATTTCAGAACTCACAGAAGCCATGTTAAATCATATTTCATCTCAATATGAGCTCTCTGTGGAATAGCCCACCAATATTTTTGACTAAATCGAGCAAGTTCCGTGCCATGGATTGATTTCCAAACTGATCAGGATAAATGTGGATGTATATGCCTCATTACAAACGGCTGGTTTGAACCATACATGGTAGAAGGTATCTATTATGTAAGTAATACTTGACATAATGTTCATGATTGATAACACTTCTGTATATAATAATTAACATACAGCATCATATAGTCTGGATAGTATGCAAGATAACAGAATAAAAATCGGCATTATCACTTCAAGCACCTCCATGGCGAATCATATTAGACTTCTGCAGTACAGTCCTGAATATGACCTGTGGTTAAAGGTCAAAGGGTTGGAGGAAGCAATACCGGTTGGGAAAAGCATGGCAAGAGAAGGAGTGGAGGTGATTGTAAGCCATACGGGTACATCCAATATTTTACAGGAGCGCCTAAAAATACCGGTCATTTCCGTTCCGCACTCTTCTCTAGATCTACTATCTGCCATGAGAGAGGCGTCCTTGCTGGGTAAGCGAGTTTTGATTCCCATTTTCCGCGAAAAACTGTCCAACATAGGAATCATCCGGCAACTTTTCCCGGTAGAGATCAAACAGGGAATTTATTCTGACAGCGTCTCGTTAAACGATTTGATACGCCATTCCAAAAAGAATGGTTACGATGTGGTTATCGGAGGTGGTTTAGGTGTCGCTTTTGCTAGAAGACATGGCATGAAAGGTGTTGAAATCAAGGCTTCCGTAGAAGCGATCAATACCACTCTTGACAGTGCCGTTTCCGTAGCCCTGTCCAACCGCAAGGAGAAAGCGCGCATGCGTCGGTTATATAATATCATCGATTCGGTCGCCGAGGGTATTGTGTCGGTGGACCAGGACGGCATGATTATGACCATCAACAGCCAAGCAAGACAAATCCTCAATCTCGGTGATTTGAATATTGATAGCACCGACTATCGTGATCATTTTCCATGGGGCCTCTATCGTCGTGTTTTGGATACGCAAACGCCGATTGTCGACCGCCTGGAGCGTATTAACGACCAGCTTTATCTCTTCAACTACTTGCCTGTCTTTCTCGAAAATGAAGTCGTGGGGTGCATTTCAACTTTTCAGGATGCATCCAAAATCATGCGCTCTGAAAATGAAGTTCGACGGTCCCTGACAAAAGGGCTGGTTGCCAAATACACAATCGACGATTTAATCTGGTCATGTCCAGCTATGGGTAAAATCATTGACACAATAGAAAAATTCGCCCCCACTGATTGCACGGTTCTCGTTACGGGTGAGACCGGGACCGGAAAAGAAATTATTGCTCAAGGGATTCACAATCTCAGCAAGAGGAAAAATAACGCTTTTGTCTCCATTAATTGTGCGGCCATACCCGAACAGTTATTGGAAAGCGAGTTGTTCGGCTATGAAGGTGGGGCATTTACCGGATCGAAAAAATCAGGGAAACCCGGTCTTTTTGAAATGGCACACAAAGGGACAATTCTGTTGGATGAAATTTCGGCCACATCCTTAAAGGTACAGTCATTGATGTTGCGTGTACTTCAGGAAAGGGAGGTTATGCGCATCGGCGGAGATAGGCTAATCCCGGTTGACATCAGAGTGATCGCCAACACAAACAAAGAGCTAAGCGATGAGATAATCAACGATTCTTTCAGAGAGGACTTATTTTTTCGTATCAACGTTCTGCAGATAAACATTCCGCCGCTTAGAGAAAGGGGTGAAGACATCGCCGTACTGATCGAAAATTTTATAACGACCCTTTCCCATCGGTACAAACTCTCTCCGATGCTTATACCCAGGCCATTCATGCAAAAATTGATTGAATACGAATGGCCCGGTAACGTTCGGCAGCTTATCAGTTTTGTGGAACAAACGGTATTGTTATGCCAATCGCAGTTCAACGTGGAGGTTTTTGAGACTCATTACCGTCGTTTAAAAGAATATTCCCCGACCCACCAAAGGAACAAAGCTGCGGATCTGAATAAAATTTCAAACAGTATGTGTGAATATCCGGATGAGGAAGTAGACGATTTTAAACACGAAATCCGTGTGAAAACACAAGAACATGAGGTCTACCTGATTCGTTCTGCCCTTGAAAAAACAAACCACAATAAATGTAAAGCAGCGGCGTTGCTCGGCATTAGCCGAACTACTTTGTATAAAAAAATGACTCAATTGAAATTTTAGCAATATCAATTAACCATTAATTGATTATATAATTGACAATTTAGGCTTTTCCAAACGTGGATTGCTCTCCTTTTCTGGATTCGATGCTCTTTTCCGTTTTTAAACTCCTAACGAAATGGCAGAATTTTTGCTTGTCATTGTTTATCGATATGGGAAAAATTTGCACCTGCCGCCGGAGATATGCTTAAAAAAGACGGATAAAACGAATCAGAAGATGTGAAATGAGTTATGTTCATTATTTGACTGACTTCATCTATCTATTTATGGACGGAGCCTCAAAATAACTGAAGAGAGAAAGATATGGTATTACAGGAACGCAAAACAGGCACGACCTTTACGAACGGTTTCGGTCTAATACCTTTTTCGCAGAACGAACTTACCACTATTCATCGTGGATCACTTGATGTTTTGGAGAGAGTAGGATTTACAGTTGAATCTGAAGAGGCTGTGGATCTTTATCACGGAGCCGGTGCAAAGGTCACACGGTCGGAATCTTTTTTCCGTGTCTACTTACCCACATATCTGGTAGAGGAATCCATTCGAACGGCACCAAAAGAGATAATCTACTATGGGCGCACACCTGATCAGGATTATGCTCCTCAGCCGAAAAAAGTCGGTTTCTCCGCTTTTGGCCAATGTGTAAATATTTTAGACCCTATTACCGGGAGCTTACGGCTCTCAACTAAAAATGATCTTAGTCAATCGGCAGGGCTTCAGGATGCGCTAGAAAATATCAAAACCGTTGCGCGAACCATTGCTCCAAGGGATAAATATCCGCCGGCACAGGCTCTGCACAGTATGGATGCCATTGTTCGAAACACCAGCAAACACATTAGTGGGGGGGCGGGAAATGCCCAGAACCTTGCTGGCATTATCGAGCTATTGGCAATGACAGTAGGTGGCCATGAAGAGTTGCGTCAAAGACCATTTTATACACCCAGTGTGTGCCCTACGAGCCCCTTAACCCTAGGGAAGGACTGTTGCGAAGTGGCCATCGCAGCCACGCGAGCCGGCTTGGGTATCGTCGTTATGATCATGCCTCTGGCCGGTGGAACCGCACCAGTAACATTAGCTGGGACTATCACCTTGGGTCTCGCAGAACAGCTCAGCTGCTTGGTGCTGGCCCAGCTTGTTCGCAAAGGTACTCCAGTGACTATGGGTAGCGCTTCGACTATAATGGATTTACGATCAGGTACGGCAGCAATGGGTGCGCCTGAGGCTGCCATTATCAATGCCAGCTTGGCTCAGATGAGTCGGTTTCATCAACTGCCTAGCCGGGTGGCTTGCGGCGTTTCCGACTCAATAATCATCGATCCACAAATTGGCTACGAATACGCTAACAACGCGCTTATGGCTTCCTTATCTGGGGCTTCCATTGTGTTCGGCGGCGGTGCTATAGAAGCCGGATTAACCCACAGCCCCGTAAAATTGGTCATGGATCATGAATGCATGAGCAATATTGCGATGATGTTAAAAGGCATAACCATCGACGCGGAGAACATGGCCCTGGATGTGATTGTCGATATTGGTCCCGGGGGTAACTACCTGATACATCAACATACATTCGACCACATGCGCAATCAATCGGAGAGCCGGTTGTTTAACCGACTATCGCGTAAAGACTGGTTGGAAAGATGCAACGGGAGGACGGCGATAGAAATGGCAACCGAGAAGTTCCAACAGATCATTTCAGGTCATTGCTCACTTGAATTGCCACCTATTGTAGAATCGGAAATGGACAGATATATTGAAGAATTCGAGTCCGCCCTTCAATCCGAAAACGGTGACCAGTGAGCTATCGGGAAAACTGTCTGGACATTTCTATCTCTGGAGAAAAAGCATCTTAAAAGCGTTGCTGGTTCCGAACATCTTTACTTTTGGTTGTGCTGGGTCTGTTTAATGGGAAATAACTGGCTGCCTAGCAAAATATTAAGTTAGGAATTTGAATTTGGTTGCAAACACGATTTGTTGTCTTTTTGTCTAAACAAAAGACTGCAAATGTAAATGGCAATCGGACAATCAATGGCGGGAATGAAGACTTTATCAAAGTGACATATTTGTAACTCAACTGACTTTATGATTAAATCGGTAACTTATTGAATTGTATGTGATACACAAGATGTTGTATGTGGCAGGAAATGCTGTATTGGTCAATTTCCATAATAATGCAATAAAGGTTTTTTCAATTCCACGAAGAGTTATTCTCTTATCTCAGGTTTGGGTTCAGCTGTGATCTCCAATAAGTATCCAAGGGCTGCCAAAATGTTTTAAAGATAGTTGATGAATACTATCAATCAGAATCGGCAAACGACGATTCCAGGTGACACCGCTCTTGCATAACAGCACTTTAGGGTTAAACGCTTTGGAAGTATTTTATCGAATCAGGACGACAGAAAACGATCATAAAATCGGATCAGTGGGTTATTGGAAGAAAGGTGGGTCATACTACCGCGAAGCGGTTGAGTTCTATGCATTGAATGGATTATTTCGGATAATCAGGTTTGAAATAGAATGGGGATGGCGGTATAGAGAGGTACGTGGCTACCAAAAAGCCGAAAGCGTTCCGGACGAAAACTGGGTGCTCATCAATCACAAAAATTAGGATGAGAAAACAGCGCTCGGTGAATGAATGGCAGTCCAACTGGAAAACCGCAGGAAAAGATCCCTTTTCAAGCCTTCTGATCAATGTGGCCAACTCATTGGGGAAGGATTACCGAATGCATTAACGATTTTCAACAGCCGCCTTAGCGCAGTTTTCAGCCCCCCGATATGGCAAGCCCAGCTAGGACCAAATTAAACGGGGGGGACATACAGCTAAAACTCAGGCAATCTATTAGTGAGGTGGAGGTTCCCATGACCGATAAGCTGGAGGCTCAAGAGCTCAAAACCCTGGTACAATCAGTCTTTTCCCTGACTCAAGACGACCGCCATCTTTTGTTCATAGTGGATGTCCCCGATGACAAACTGCCCGACAACGAACTTTGGCGCACTCGCCGCGGCTTGGCACAAGGATGGTACAAAGAGTTGGATGCTGTAAAAACTGATCTGGGCTTGGAGAGTGTGGGGTTGCTAGCCTACCCCAACGTACATTCCAACAATGCGGATCTGCCTCCGTGGGGTGTTTTGGTGGATGCAGAGTTAGAGGACCTGACTGCCGACATACTGGCTGGTATGGATAAACGCGTTGCCATCGAAGACATTCTGGCCGATGTTCAGATCGTCATGGCACCCACACAGCTTTCCACCACCGCGCCGTTGAAGCTGCTCGCTACAAAACACAACTTTCGAGCTGCCACCATGCCAGGTTTCTCACCGGCCATGGTGCCCGCCCTGCGTATCGATTACAGCAAAGTCAACAGCAGGGTCAACCGCATCAGCGATGAGGTGACCCGGGCCCAAGCCCTGGACATTCACTTCACAGTAGACGAAAAGGAGAGATGCGATATTCACTTCGACCTGCGTCACCGGGAAGGGCACGCCTCGGGCGGTCGTTTCCCCCAGATGGGCGTTGCCGGCAACCTACCCTCGGGCGAGTGCTATATCGTCCCTTATGAGGGCGAGTTGCAAGATACCTCCCAATCCAGTGGTGTCATGCCGGTTCAATTGGGTGACGAAGTGGTGTTCTATCGCATCGAGAAAAACAAAGCTGTTGAAATTCTCAGCCAGGGCGCCCATTCCGAAGCAGAGGCGCAACGCATTAAAGACGAACCGGCCTATGCCAACATCTCGGAACTGGGCTTCGGGGTCCTAAAAGATTTCGGACTCACCCCCATAGGCGTGACCTTGCTAGATGAAAAGCTGGGGTTGCACATTGCTTTTGGCCGCTCGGACCACTTTGGTGGTGCCGTGGGCGTCAAAGACTTCTCCAGCCCCGAGGCCGTTGTGCATATCGATCGTATCTATATTCCCGAGACAGCACCCCGTATCCATGTGGATGCCGTCAATCTGATCTACCCTGACGGCAGTTCCCTCGAACTTATGCGAGATGGGGAGTACACAATTTTCTGAACTCTGTGCTGCGAGGAGGTGAAAGGTTAGATATTCTGCCGATTATAGCAAATGATGGAACTCAAGGATATCTTCAATCTCCGCTTTATTCAAGCCACAGTTTTTTACCCACTGCAGTCTCCGCCTCGGCGATGGTCTCGGGCAGCAGCACTCCGCGTCCCAGGATCAGGTTTTCGCGGGGGGCAAACAGCACTGCCACTTCCTGGCCTACTTCGGCCTGGGCTGATGAAACCGGAATTCCGGTCTCCAAGGATAGTAGTGTAATCAGATCCGGGAAGCTGGCCCGGCGTTCAGCCTGGTATTCCAAGGTCATGAACTCATTCCAGAAAGTGAGCTCCATCTTTTCATCGCCAATAACCGTGAGCTCGCCAACATCGTAACCGCCAACGGTGGCCAGGTTGATCTGATCAATGCGGCCTTGGCAGATGATTTCGCCTTGCAACTCACCCAGCACAGCCTGGATAATAGCCTCGGCTCCTTGAGCCCGGGAAGCCATCATAGCCTTGCCAATGCTCATGGCATGCTCCACCGCGCCAATCGCCGCATTTTCACGCAAGTATGCGGCGCTTACCGGGTCGCGCATAACCGCCACCAGACCGCCTGCCTCCACTGCGGCGTGCCGGATCATATTTGCGGTGTACTGTAAGGAGCCCTTTGCAGCAACCTCCAGGTAGCGGCCCAGTTCAGGATTTCCTCCAACCCCGGTCTGGCTGGAAACATAGTCCTTCACCCGGTGCAGCCCCATCGCGCCCATGAGCCCGGTGGGGTGGGCCCGTCCGTTGTTGGGGGCGTCCACCACCGGTAGCCCGGTGGCTGCGGATTCGATCCAGCCATTCACTCCGCTGCCTGCGCCGTTCTCATTGCAAATAATGCCGGCCAGCTTATTGGAATTCCGCTCTTGAAAAAGCTCCAGGGCCCGGATGTGATCCACCGGTCTGACCATTTTTTCCTTGGCTGCCGGCGCACCTACCGCCGATGCGGTGATGACCAGATCATCGTCATCCAATTGATCAAGGGCTATTAAGGTAGGAGTGCCCAGGTTAACAGCCAAACCGGCATTGTGCATTCCACCTTCAATGGAGCCGCCGCCGCCGCCGCCCAACACGGCCCCGCCTAATACGGCGGCCTCGCCGTCTGCCAGTTTTAATTTTTTAATATCCATATCAATTTACTCCTTTTGATCGCACAGCGGTGCGGCAATAACCGTCAACCCGTTTACCCTGTGGCAATCGGATAACTGAATCACAATATATAACGGCAGCGATGGTTGTAAGTTTTATATATTTGGAATTGTTCCACTTTGGTCACACTATGAATTTTGGGCAATTCTTCGAACATGAATTGATCCATCGTGTAGTCCTGGTTGAAAAGAATCAGACACATCACATCAAAACGCCCGGTGACGCAGACTGCAGAGATGACTCCCTTTAAGTCCTTGAGCTGGCGAGCGATACGGGCGGCTTGATCAGGCATCGTATTGAGGCCGAAATAGCAAGTGTAGTGTCCCGGCATGGCAGAGGGATTTACTATGGCCGCGATGCGCAATACACCCTGGTCGAGGAGCTTGTTTACCCGGGACCTCACTGTGTTCTCGGCAACGCCCAGGTTTTTGGCGATTTCCTTGAAGGTCTTCCTGCCATTGGACAAATGGCGGATAATTTCGATGTTGATTGCATCCATCAAGGAGGTGCGGTTTTTTTTGGTGTTGGCCATGTGTATTCCCTCTGCCTCTACTATTGAAAGAAGCCGCTAAACGGCCCTCCACATGTTGTAAACTTCTTTAGAAAAAAGCCTGCCTCCTGTAGAACAAGCGATCAAACGTGCCTTACTGCGTTATCCATTATTAAGGATAAAGATTGGCTCAAGAGGGAAGTGCCTCCGGCAGCCAAATGAGCTTCTACACTTTCAATGGCGTCGCAGTATTCGCTGAAATTGCGGAACCGGTTTGTTAATCCAGCAAGTCCAAGCAATGCATTACGAGTCCATCCAAAAACGCCTTCCGCTCCTCATCGCTGAGCATGCTCCCTTCCGCCGATTCGATTATACGAGCCTTGATGTCCTGCAACCGGGGGCTGGACAGATCATGCTTGTCCAGGATTTCCACCAGTTCTCTAACCATGCCCATCACGCGCAAGGCCCCGTAGGAGGACGGCTCTTCCACCAGGTTGCTGGCTGCGGTAAGGGAGGCCACGGTAAGCTGAAAAATACTTTGTTCCAGGGCGGCTTTATCCATCATATTTCTCCCACCAGATGATTTCCTCGAACTTGCGGGCTGGGGGCTTGGGGTCTTTGCCGGGGAGCCCCAGGCTCACCAGTAAGTGAGGCTGCCAACCCTTGGGAAGGTTCAACACCTTGGCCACGCCCTGAGCATGAAATGAGGCGATAACGCAACTACCAAGGCCCATAGCCTTAGCGGCAAGCATGATGTTCTGCGCGGCCATGGCCGAGTCCATCTTAGCTATGGAATCCGGTCTCATGTTCCCTTCCTTGCGCTCCACCAAGTTCATATCATGGGCAATGGCGATCACGGCCGCAGGCTTGCCGCTCATTCCGGGGCTGACCATCTTGACCTTCTGCACGCTGGCAGGTTCACTGGCCACCACAAAACGCCAGGTCTGGCGGTTGCCGCCGGAAGGGGCCCACACCGCGGCCTCCAAGAGTTGCATAAGCTGATCCCGACTTACAGGATCTCCTGAGAACTTGCGTACGCTACGCCGTTTCTTAATAGCTGCCATCACTTCCATAGTTCACAATTCCTAATTGATCCTCAATTTCGTTTGTGGAGATCCCAATATTTCTGGTAGATATTTTTAAGCATAATATGGATTGAAATATTCTTAGCTTCCATAAAACAATGAATCAAAATGCATTATATGTCAACTTAATCATTAAATTTTGCGTATTATTATTTTATTGATAAATTTATTGACATATAATTAGGATTAGGCTTAAAAATAAGCATTGCAAAATAGAACACCTCAAAAAAGAGAGTGATACATTGGACCGGTCACATTCAACTTTTTATAGGCAAGAGACAATATGCTGCTAAAAGAGATAATTGAAATATGCGATCTGATGGACAATCCAAAGGCCTGCGGAAATTCGCTGGATGAGCTATTCAACGGCCTGGATATCCCTGACATTGAAATCGAAACTCTGCATGGCGAAAATGGCAAGACTGACGTCGTACATATTCTGGTGCCTGGCGTCCTGGGCAAAACCGCGGGCGGCAGCGCACCCACTTTGGGCATCCTTGGCACCTTGGGCGGATTGGGTGCGAGGCCAGAGGCCATGGGCCTAGTCTCCGATGGGGACGGGGCCTTTGTCAGCATGGCAGCCGCGTTGAAGCTGGCCAGGATGCGCACTCGGGGCGATATCTGCCCTGGCGATGTGATCATCTCAACCCACATCTGCCCGGATGCCCCCACCCAGCCTCACGAGCCCACGCCCTTCATGGGCAGCCATGTTGGAATCTTTGAGCAGATAAAAGCCGAGATAGATCCTCAGATGGACGCCATCTTATCGGTGGATGCCACCAAAGGCAACCGGGTGGTCAACCACACCGGCTTCGCCATCAGCCCCACAGTGCATGGCATGTATATTCTGCGCACCAGTGAAGATCTGCTGCGGATCCAAGAGTCGGTGACTGCCGATCATCCGGTGGTCTTTCCCATCACTACCCAGGACATCACCCCTTATGGCAATGGCGTCTACCATTTAAACAGCATCATGCAGCCCTCAGTGCTGGCCCAGTGCCCAGTAGTGGGCGTCGCCATCACGGCAAAAAGCCCTGTGGCCGGATGCGCCACCGGAGCCGCCATGCCCCTAAGCCTGGAGCTTGCCACCCGGTTTTGCGTGGAGGTTGCCAAGAGCTTCACTGCGGGCAATTGTTCGTTCTATGACCAAGAGCAGTATGCCCTGCTGCAAAAACTTTACGGATCCATGGACCACCTGCGCACTGGGGGTAGTGAATAATGCCTCGCTTGGGAATCGTCACGGTGGGTCAAGCTCCGCGTACCGACAACACCCCCCAGATAGTCGCCATGCTCGGTGATGGGGTGGAAATTTTGGAGTTAGGCGCCCTGGATGGAATGACAGCTGAAGAGCTAAAGGATATGGCTCCGGCTCCGGGTGAAAGCAGATTGGCCACTCGGCTGGCCAATGGCTCGGAGATCATCATCTCCCACTACAAAACAGTGCCCCTATTGCAAAAGTGCATAACCCAATTGAATCAGCAGGGAGTCGATCTGATCTTGCTGCTCTGCACGGGTCATTTTCCCCGGTTTGAATCCCAGGCCCTGGTCCTAAAGTCCCAAAGAATCGTGGACCATGCCTTGGAAGCAGTGCTGGGCCCGGAGCGCACCCTGGGTATCTTTGTACCACTGGCCGAGCAAGCCCAAGAAATGGCGGCCAATTTAAAGCACATCACACCCAAGGTGGCGGTAGTAAACGCCAGTCCGTATCAGGATGCCTCTCATTTAAAGGAAGCAGCCAAAAAAATGGCGGCCCATAAACCTGATCTCGTGGTGCTGCACTGCATGGGCTACAATGAAGAGCATAGAAGAATCATGGCTGAAGTATTGAATACGCCATCGCTTGTGGCCAATTCCATCGTGGGCCGCACCATGGCGGAGCTGCTCTGTGGCCAAGCCATGTCCGATCAGTAGACAGATACCCTGACAGCCCTTCTCATGCAGGGGTCAGGTTTAGTTTCGGCGCCGGAATATCGCCGGCGCGAGTACTTTCACCATAAAAAGGAAGGATGGGATCTTATGAGAAAGAGATTATTGGTAATCGGATTGGCCTCCTTGCTGTACACCATGTGGGGATTTGGCGGAGTGGCTAATGCTGTGGAAATTGTGGACGGCAAAACATTGTTTGTAATCGGCGGGCGTCAGGCTGCGGATGATATCGATCCCAGTCACAAAACCGACTACTCCCGCCGCATGATTCAGCAAGTTTTTTATGACGGGTTGTTCAAATATGTCGGCAAGTCGGCCAAGATAGAGCCCTGGCTGGCCACCGGCTATGAAGCCAGCGCCGATGCCAAAGCCTGGACTGTCAAGATGGTGAAAAACGCCAAATTCCACAATGGCGATCCAGTCACCGCTAATGATGTGAAGTGGTCCATTGAACGCACCCTGAAACTGAATAAGGGCCCCGCTTGGATGCTCAGCGCCGTATTGGACGTCAAGGACATCACCGTGGTAGATGACTACACCATCAAGTTCCAACTGAAAACTCCCTATGCCCCCTTCATCTCCGTTCTGCCCTGGTTTTATGTCATGAACCAAAAGCAGGTCATGGCCCATGAAAAGGACGGCGACCTTGGCCAGGCCTGGCTCAAGGATAACGAAGCTGGTAGCGGCCCCTATAAAAAGGGTCGTTGGCAGCACGGCGTGCTGTATGAAATGGTCGCGGTGTCGGATTATTGGAAGGGATGGCCTTCTGCCAAACATCCGGACAGCATCATCTTTAAGTTAATTCGCGAGAACAACTCCTTGAAGATCGGCCTGCAAAAAGGCCAGCTGGATATCGCTTCGTCCCTGAGTGCCGACGATTATGACCTTTTGGAAAAATACAAGGGTATCACCGTTACCAGTGACCCCGGCGTTACCACTTTAGCTCTTAAGATGAATACCCAGAAGGGATACACCAAGGATATCAACATCCGCAAGGCTATCAACTACGCCGTCGACTACGACGCAATGCTGAAAACTTTAAACGGCAAGGCAACTCTGGAAGACAGTCCCTTCCCTAACGGCATCAAGGGTCACGTCGCCACCAAAGCCTATCGCCTGGATCTGGCCAAGGCCAAGGAGTTTATGAAGAAAGCCGGCTACCCTGACGGCGGGTTCGAGCTTGAGTATGTGTACGTGCAGGGCCTGGCTTCCGAAAAGAATGTCGGCCTTGTGCTCATGGACAATTTAGCCAAGATCGGCATCAAGATCAAAATGGTTCCGCTCACCTGGCCCAACATGGTCGCCCGTGGTGCCAAAGTGGAAACCAGCCCGGCCCTCATGGCTATCTTTACCACCCCCAAGTTTAACGACCCCGACGCGGTGGCCTATCAGTATCATAAGGAATCCTGGGGACGTTATTATGGAACCTCGTACTATAATAACCCCGAGGTGTGGAAGCTGATTGATGAGGCTCGCAGTATTTCCGACTGGGAAAAGCGTGCCCCCCTGTACGAGAAGATCCAGCATATGATTATGGATGATGCCCCCGAAATCTTCATCATGCTGCCTGACCGTCAGTTCGCCATGCGCAGCTGGGTGAAGGGCTTTAGCTTCTGCCCATTGCGCCTTACCGCCGAAGTGGATCTCTATCCGATTTACATCGAAAAGTAACCCAAAGTATATCAAACCCCATAACGCCGGGCATATTTACCGCCCGGCGTTACTTAAAGCCAGCAGGGCGCCATGTCGTGAGACAATACATTATTAAAAGGCTGCTGCTCATTTTGCTTACCCTGCTTGGGCTAATCACTATAACTTTTTTGGTGGCCCGGGTTGCACCTGGTGACCCCGCACGCGCTGCGGCAGGGGAAGACGCCACCCAGGAGATGGTGGAAACATTACGGGAAGAATTTGGGCTGAACGAACCGCTATATGTGCAATATGCCGAATATATAAAAGGCATTTTTACCGGCAATCTGGGCAAATCCATCCGCACCCAACATATGGTAGCCCACGACCTGGTCCGCTATTTTCCGGCCACTTTGGAGCTCACGATCTTTTCGCTGATCATGGCTGTGCTTTTGGGTATTCCCTTAGGGGTGATCTGCGCGGTGAAAAAAGACAGTATGATCGACCACCTGGCCCGTTTGGTTTCGGTCTCCGGGCTGGCGGTGCCCATGTTTTGGCTGGGGCTTATGTTGCAGCTCATATTTTCCCTATATTTTGACCTGTTCCCCACCGGCGGACGATTAGGCATGCTAACCGTGCCTCCGCCCTCTGTGACCCATTTCTATCTGATAGACAGCCTTTTAGCTGGGCAATGGTCCACATTTAAAGACGCCCTTAGCCATATTTTCCTGCCTGCGGTGGTGCTTTCCTTCCCTGCGTTAGCCAGTATTATCCGGGTGAACCGGTCCGACATGCTGGAGGTGCTCAAGCGTGATTTTATTACCAGCGCCAGGGCCCATGGCATATCCCAGACCCGTATTGTCGGCCAATACGCACTGAAAAATGCCATGATTCCCACCGCCACCATGATAGGGCTTAGGTTTGGCTGGATGCTGGGTGGAACCATTTTGGTCGAAACAGTGTTTGACTGGCCCGGATTGGGAAACTACGCGGTTCAATCCGCGGTATATTCGGATTTTCAGCCCATCATGGGTGCGACTTTGGCCATCGGGCTGAGCTTCATGGTTGCCACATTGATCGTCGACCTCATATACGGCTTATTGGATCCCCGGGTTCGCTACGAATAAAGAAGACTGGTAAATGACTATCAAACGAATTCTGAACGCAACCGGCCCAGACGCCGGGTCTGTTTCACAAAGCGCCTGGACGCAGTGGAAAGAAAAAAGGGAAAGCTCCATCCGGGATATCAGGCTATCCTGGTACCTGTTCCGCAAAAGCCCTACCTCCATGCTGGGCGCGGTCATCGTGGGGGTTTTCCTGCTCACGGTGCTGATCGGCCCCATGATAGTGCCGTTTCCAGAAGATGCCACCGGCACGGTGCATATTGAGCGCAAGCTCATAGCCCCCAACGCAACCCATTTTTTCGGCACTGATGATCTGGGCCGCGACATTTTCACCCGGGTAGTGATGGGTACCCGCATCTCGATGCAGATCGGGCTCATCATCATTCTTGTGGCAATGGGCATTGGCGTGCCTCTGGGTATAACCGCCGGATATGTGGGCGGCTGGTTAGGGGAGACCATCATGCGAGTAACTGATATGTTTCTCTCCATTCCGGGCAGGGTGTTTGCTCTTGCCGTGGTGGGCGCAATGGGGCCAGGTATGGTCAACTGTATCATAGCCCTATCTGTGGTTTGGTGGCCAGGGTATGTACGCCTGGTGCAGGGTCGCACCCTGGCGGTGCGCGAGGAGAGTTTTGTGGAGGCGGCCAGGGCGGTGGGCGCCCAGAAGGGCCGCATAATCTTCAGCCATATCCTGCCCAACTGCTCTTCGGTTATCATCGTGAAGGCATCCATGGATATCGGTATGGCCATATTGGCCGCAGCCGGCTTGGGCTTCATCGGTCTGGGTGCGCAGCCGCCTCTGCCCGAGTGGGGCGTGATGATCAGCGAGGGGCGCAATTTTTTGCCTGACTGGTGGTGGTATGCCACCTTTCCAGGCCTGGCCATCTTCACTACGGTCCTGGGCTTCAATCTTTTGGGTGACGGTCTCAGGGATATCCTTGACCCCCAGAGCAGAGGATAATTCCCATGAACGCGCAAAACCAACAAAACATTTTGGAAATAAAGGACCTTGCCCTTCATTTTGATACTTTTGAGGGCACTGCTAAGGTGCTGGACGGGGTATCCCTGAGTCTGGAACGTGGTGATACCCTGGGGGTGGTGGGCGAGACGGGCTGCGGGAAGTCCATTACCGCCAAGGCAATATTGGGGCTTTTGCCCACGCCACCCGCCCGCATCGTGGGAGGACAGATACTTTTCAAAGGCGAGGATCTGCTGACCAAAAACCAAAAGGAGATCGGGGCGGTTCGCGGAACCCGCATCGCTATGATATTCCAGGATCCCATGACCTATCTGAATCCAGTCTTCAGCATTGAAAAGCAGATGACTGATGTAATTATCCGTCATTCCAAACAAAACAAAAAGCCACTGAACAAAAAGCAGGCCAGGGATAAGGCGGTGGAGCTGCTGGAGTCGGTGCAGATCCCCAGTCCCGCGCAGCGCATCGGGGAATATCCTCACGAGTTCAGCGGAGGCATGCGCCAAAGGGTGCTCATCGCCATGGCTCTTTCCGGCGATCCGGAACTGCTCATCGCGGACGAGCCCACCACCGCCTTGGATGTCACCATCCAGGCCCAGATTCTCAGGCTCTTAAAGGGCCTGGTGAACCGTTTGCATCTCTCCATCTTGCTCATCAGCCATGACCTGGGAGTGGTGGCCAAGCTCTGCAAGAGGGTGGCTGTGATGTACGCGGGCAATGTGGTGGAAACCTCAAGCATAGAAAATATTTTCAATAGCCCGCTACACCCTTACAGCAAGGGGTTATTGAACTCCATTCCCAAGCTAAAAAAGCGCGATGCAACCCTGGAGGGCATCGCGGGCAGCATACCCAGCTTCATCACACCGCCGCAGGGATGCCGCTTTGCACCCCGCTGCACCGAGGCAATGGAGCTTTGCCAAAAGGTCAAACCGGTTTTGGCCCAGGTGGAGCCAGGCCACAGTTTCGCTTGTCACCTTTATCCAGCCTGCAGGCCCGCCGATGCCTGAGTTTAAGGTCAAATAGCCATGAATATTTTGGATGTAAAAGATTTGAGCATGCATTTCCCGATCAAGAAAGGACTCTTGCAGCGAACTACCAATGTTGTCAAGGCGGTGCGCAAGGTTAGCTTCACTTTGGAAGCTGGGGACAGCTATGGCGTGGTGGGTGAGTCGGGTTCGGGAAAAACCACCCTGGCCCGTGCAGTGCTCCACTTGCTGAAACCTACCAGTGGCAAAATCTATTTTAATGGTAAGAACCTGACAAGCATGAACGATGAAGAGCTTCGCCAGATGCGCCAACATATGCAGATGGTGTTCCAAGACCCCCACTCATCACTCAACCCCCGCAAAACCATCCTGAAAAGCGTGGGCGAACCGCTGATGATCTTTGATCAGTTAACTGGCAGGGAATTGGCCTCCCGGGTACAAGAGCTTTTGGAGCTGGTCGGTTTGGGCCGGGAACATATGTACCGGTTTCCCCACGAGCTTAGCGGCGGGCAAAAACAAAGGGTCGGCATTGCCCGGGCCTTGGCTCTGCGCCCCAAGCTACTCATGCTGGACGAACCAACCAGCGCTTTGGACGTATCGGTGCAGGCTCTCACTCTCAACTTGTTGGAAGAATTGCAGAATCAGCTATCCCTTACCTATCTGTTCATCTCTCACAATCTGGCAGTAATTCGCTATGTATGTGACCGGGTGGCTGTTATGTACTTGGGCCAAATCGTGGAAGAAGGGCCGGTGGACCGGCTTTTTGATACTCCTGCCCACCCTTACACCAAGTTCCTGCTCTCTGCAGTGCCTAGCCCAGAGCCCCAAAACGATGATGATGAGCAGATATTGGAGGGAGACATCCCCAGCCCCTTGGACCTGCCTACGGGTTGTTCCTTCCATACCCGCTGTCCGGTGAAAGTTGGAAAGATATGTGAGACGGTGGAACCAGTTACAGTAAATCTGGGCCAGGCTCACTCCGCCGCCTGCCATCTCTGCCAAGTCAATCCATAACCTTAAGGCCACTATTGGACTGCTACGCTGCTCACGAAGTAACCCGGTGACCAAACTATGTTCTCATTCCAATACACTTTGCTCAGCCGTGAAAAAGATTTGCGGAGTTGAGACGACGGGCATACTTCGAAACAACTTCGACCACATAAAGAATTAATTGCAGATGCAAATCCTTTGAAATTATTTCTAAATCTTATATTCTTAAAATTATGAAACGCTCATCTTAGGCCATAGTTATTTGGTCGTGACAACAGGAGGTTTGTTACTTACATATAGCTGCAACAATTAAATTATTACTTGGCAATTGCTGGTGAAAATGTAAAATGTATTATATCTGAACAATACCGCGGGTGGCACAATACCTCCTCTAACAAACAGAAAAAAGATTATGATGGCCAAAAAGAAAGGGCGAAATCCCACGATGTCAAACAGTCTTTACATTACCTCGACTGAATCCAGAAGCGGCAAGTCCTTCACTTCTCTTGGTGTAATGGAGATGTTGTTGCGTTGGACTGATCGAGTCGGGTATTTCCGTCCCATCATTGATCCCGGTGAGAGCCCCGATGCTGTCGATGCAGATATTCACCTGATTTCCTCCTACTTCTCCCTGGATATCCCTTATGAGCAGATGTACGGCTACACTGCAGCAGAGGCGGGTGAATTATTCTCTGCAGGCAAGGCGGATGAAATCTTTGAAGGAATCATAAAAAAATTTAATGCGATGGAGGAAAAAAGCGATTTTATCCTGTGTGAAGGCACCGACTTTGCAAGTTCCACCACCGCTTTTGAATTGGATATCAATGCCCAGATCAGCAGGGACCTTGGCTCACCTGTACTTCTCGTAGCCAACGCAAAATCCAAGAGCGTCGATCAGACGATTCGATCCACAGAATTGGCGCTGGACTCACTCAATAGCAGGCAGTGTCAAACCATCGCCACCATCGTTAACCGTGTGGATCCAAGGGATGGTAATAAGATAATCAATGGGCTTAAAAAGAAAGACTTGACCCGAAATCAGTTGATCTATGCCATACCCGAGGAAGGTTCACTCGCAAGACCCACTGTGGGGGAGATAGCGACGGCCCTGGGCGCAGAGGTGCTGTACGGCCAGGAGGAGCTCACTCGCCTTGTTTACGGGTTTACGGTAGCGGCCATGCAGCTTCAGAATTTTCTGCCCAGAATCGGCAGGGGGTCCCTGATCATTACGCCCGGAGATCGAGCGGATATCATCGCGGGCTGTCTCGCCGTGATCTCTGCATATTCCTTGGAAAATATCGCCGGAATCTTACTGACAGGCGGATTGAAACCCCATGAGCCCATCTTGGATTTGATCAAACGTTACCCACAAACGATGCCCATTTTAAGCGTGGGCGAGGACACATTTCCAACCGCTACGATTGCCGACAAGATCCACGTCGCCATTTCACCGGACAATGATCGTAAAATCACCAGAGCACTTGCCGCGTTTGAGAAAAATGTGAATGTTGATGAATTGGGTGAAAAGGTTGTCACGACTCGAGCCAGGATCGTAACGCCTAAGATGTTCGAATTCGAGCTTATACAGAAGGCCAAGGCAAAAAAACAACACATTGTGCTCCCGGAGGGCGAAGAAGAAAGGATTCTGCGAGCCTGCGAAATTCTGCTTCGGAGGGAGGTGGCAGACATTACCCTCCTTGGCAAGGAGCATGTGATCAGGGATAAGATTTCCATGCTGGGACTTCGATTGAACGATGTGAACATTGTCGAGCCGGCGACATCGGAGGTTCTCGAAGATTACACGTGGACCTACTACGAACTCCGGAAGCACAAGGGCATTACTGAGGATAATGCGCGGGATGTCATGTCTGATGTAAATTATTTCGGAACCATGCTTGTCCATAAGGGGATGGCTGACGGTATGGTGTCCGGCTCGGTCCATAGCACCGCGGCCACGATTCGCCCTGCCTTTGAGATCATAAGGACCAAGCCTGGATTTTCCGTCGTATCGAGCGTGTTCTTCATGTGCCTGGGGAATAGAGTCCTTGTCTACGGAGACTGCGCCGTGAATCCGGATCCGGATGCTCATCAGCTGGCTGAAATCGCCATAAGCTCTGCAAGAACAGCACTGGATTTTGGGGTTGAGCCCGTTGTTGCCATGCTGTCCTATTCGACTGGAGAGTCCGGCCAGGGTGCGGAAGTGGAAAAAGTCCGTAAAGCCACCCAGATTGCCCGGGAAATGGCGAAAGAATCCTTTTCCGGGCTCAACATTGAAGGGCCCATCCAGTATGATGCGGCCATCGATCTCGGTGTGGCGCAGACAAAATTGCCCGAAAGCAGTGTGGCGGGAAAGGCCACCGTATTTATCTTTCCAGACCTCAACACGGGCAATAATACCTACAAGGCGGTTCAAAGATCATCGGGTGCACTAGCCATCGGTCCCGTTCTACAAGGACTCATTTGCCCGGTCAATGACCTAAGTCGCGGGTGCACTATACCGGACATCGTCAATACGGTCGCGATCACAGCCATTCAAGCGCAGTCGGAGAAAGGATAGTATTTCCGGAGGAGTCGAAATCGACACCGCGATAACCATCGCGTGATTGAAAGCCGGCGCCACAGAAAAGAGATGATTATGCCCAATGCCATTGTCGTGCTCAACACAGGATCTTCGAGTATCAAGTTTTCAGCGTTTGTCGAATGCGGTGAAGACCTGGAGCCGAGCGTTCGCGGGCAGATCGAAGGGCTTTACACTGCTGCTCGTTTCATATCCAAGGCGCCCGATGGATCGGTAAAAGTGGAAAAGGCATGGCCGGAGAACGCCAAGGTGGGACACACGGAGGCGCTCGATCATCTTATCAACCATTTGCGTTCGGAACTAGCGGAATATCGCATTGTGGGCGTCGGGCACCGCGTGGTGCATGGCGGCCCGGTCTACAACCAACCGGTCCGCGTGGATGCGCAGGTGCTTGCGACATTGGAGAATTTCATCCCGTTGGCCCCTCTTCATCAGCCGCACAATCTCGCCCCGATTCGTCGCGTCGTGGAGATCGACCCCGAGCTGCCCCAAGTGGCCTGTTTCGACACTTCTTTTCACCGCACCCAACCTTCCGTCGCACAGATGTTTGCCCTGCCATCCGACCTGCGGGAGGCAGGGGTCATGCGTTATGGATTCCATGGATTGTCTTACGAGTACATTGCATCTATTCTTCCTGAAATCGATGCCACGGCCGCAAACGAAAAGACCATTGTACTGCATCTGGGTAACGGGGTGAGCATGTGCGCCGTCGAAGCAGGGCGCAGCCTCGCCACCACCATGGGATTTACGGCGGTCGAAGGACTGCCTATGGGCACCCGCTGCGGCTCTCTCGATCCCGGCGTTGTCCTGTATCTCATGGATCAGCTGGGAATGGACGCCCGTGCGATTGAAAGGCTTCTATACAATCGGTCGGGACTGCTCGGCATATCCGGTATTTCCAGCGATATGCGCACGCTGCTGACGAGCGAGGAACCAGCGGCCAAACTGGCCATCGACTATTTCACTTACCGAATCCGTCGCGAGCTTGGCTCATTGGCGGCCGCCCTCGATGGACTGGACGCCATTGTATTCACGGCTGGGATCGGTGAAAACGCACCGATCATCCGCAGCCAAGTTTGTCGCGATGCCACTTGGCTCGGTGTCGACATCGATGAAGAGGCCAACGCGGAAGGCCTTCAGCGTATCAGCAGCGACTCAAGCCGGGTCTCGGTGTGGGTCATCCCAACCAACGAAGAATTGATGATCGCTCGTCATACTCGTCGCGTGCTCAAATCCGCACAGAGAAAATGAAAATCCCACATGATGTAATGGTTTTTTGTGAAGCAGATAACCGGCATCTCATTTAACCATAGCCGGCAGGGGTGGGGGGTCAGGATTTGCTCAGGGAATGAATCCCTTCAAGATACGTCTTCAGGCTATTTTGTGTATCCTGATCGGTCATCAGTTGGGGAAGTTTTTGCATGGCCAGATCAATGGACTGGTCAACTATTTCAATTTGCAGCTTTTCGCGCGCAGACATTATCTCATACTCAATTTTCTGTTTGGCATTTTCCAATAACAGATGACTCTCCTTTTTGGCGTCATCGATGATTTTCTGTTTTTTCAGTTTGCCCCGGGATATGGAGTTTTCCCTTATCCTTTGCAGGTGCTCGTAACCCTCTTTCCGCTCCTTCAACAGTTCGTTGACACGTGTCTTGATCGCTTCTTTTTCCTTTTCGAACCTTTTGATGTTCTCTTCGATCTGCCTGGATTTTCCGTTTAAAAAAGCGGCCAACGGTTTACGGGCATACCTGAAAAAGAGCACGATCAGTATCCCAAAGTTGAGCCAACGCATCACAATGTCATAGGTCGGACGCCAGTTGACCGATGCTTCTGCACCCAGGGCCTCTGTGGCTGTCGCCAACATGACCATAAAAAACATCCACCCGGCAATGTTTTTCCAATTTTTAAAAGCCGCTCGTATCAAGGTGATACCTTCCGATCCAGGATCTTTTCCATGATGGACACCGAAAGTGTTTCGGCTTCTTTTCGTACAGACGTCATGGCTTCTGCAAGGAGACGCTCAATTTCATCCTGTGTTTGTTTTTTCACGGCGGCAATTTCTTTTCTTGCCACGCCCATGATGTCTTGGGCTTCATGATTCCCAAGGCTTTCCATCTCGGCAGTTATCTGGAGGGCCGCCTGCCGTATCTCTTTTTCCTCCTGGTGTGATTCATCGATGATCTCCTCGAGTTCCTTCTTTGAATCGAGAATATCCTCCCGGACCATTTGAATGTAGTTATCTCTTTCTGCCATGGTAGCCCGTAGCGGACGTATCATGACCCGGTTGATAATGAAAAGAAATATCAAAAAAGAGATCAGCTGGACCACCAGGGTCTCGTTGATACTGATGAGCGCTATGTTACTTATAATCTGCATAGGATGATTTATTAAATTATAAAACCACTTATGAAACGTGCTGCCTAAACCACAAACAACAACAGCAATGCTATGACCAGGGAATAGATGCCGGTGGACTCAGATACGGCCTGTCCCACCAGCATGGTCCGGGTCAGCAGTCCCGCCTCTCGCGGATTTTTCCCGATGGCTTCACACGCCTTGGCAGCCACCATTCCCTCTCCCACACCCGGGCCGATGGCACCGAGACCCATGGAGAGGCCTGCACCTAAAAAAGCCGCGGCTTTTACAATATCAACACCTTCAATAGCCATTGTCTTACCTCCTTAATAAAATCGTTATACGATTTTATTTGTCGCGGCTTCGCCGCTATTAAATTTCACCAATTACCCTTTAAACATTATGTTCAACTAAACGCCTTATAAAAAGGCTATCAATCCATGGCTTCGTAAAAGATTCAAGTTCAAGGCGACGCGATTTTCGTGTTGCTGAGGCGTACTGTATGTACGTCGAAGCAACAGCGAAATGTAGCGCAACGCAGAAATTGGATCTTTTACGATGCCATTAAATCTAAACTACAAATATTAACACAAGCGACACCACCATGGCATAGATGGCTGTCGATTGAGAAACCGCCTGTCCCACCAGCATAATCCGCATGAGCTCACCGGCATTCTCCACATTACGAGCGACCCACCGGACCGCTCCTTCAGCAGCCTTACCGTTGCCGATACCCGGTCCGATACCACCGAATCCCATACAGACACCTGCACCCAGAAGGGCCATGGCTGCTTGCAACGTGTACGATTCAGGAAACGATTTGAAAATGAGTATAAAACTGACCAGCAATCCAAAAATGGAGGGTGTTTGAGCAACGGCTTGTCCCACCAGCATTACGGTGGTTACATTACCCACCGATTCGGGCTGCCGGGCAATCCCTTCACAGCTGGCGCCGGCTGCCAGTCCTCCGCCGTAACCGGACCCAATCGCTGCAAGGCCGGTGCTCAGTCCCGCGCCTATAATAGCCGCCCATGTCGGGGCAAGCGGCAGATGGCTGAAATCCATAAATATCAGCATCAATGCGATAACCATGGAAAAAATGGCGGGCGTCTGGCATACTGCGGAGCCGATCAGCATGCCGGTTGTCAGGCGGGATGCCGCAGCCGGCTGACGCGAAATACCCAAACATGCCTGACCGCCTGGAAAGCCAGAGCCCACACCCGAACCTATCGCACCAAATCCCATACAAAGCCCTGCACTAAACAGGGCAGCTCCCTTTAGCAGGTTGTCCGTCGGGACATCCAGAAAAAGCATCAATATCGCAACCACCAGGGCAAAGATGGATGCAGATTCTGCAACCGCCTGTCCCACCAGCATATTCTTAAAAATATCGCCGGAGATATCAGGGTTCCTGGAAATAGCGGTGTTTGCTTCACTGGCCGTATACCCCTCTCCAATGGCTGCACCAATCGCACCCAGCCCCATGGCAACACCGGCGCCGGTGAATGCGGAAAGTGTGATAATCGTATGGACATCTATAATCATGTTCTACTTTACCTGGACCGAAATATAGACAACCGTCAGCATGGTGAAAACAAAAGCCTGTATCGTCCCCACAAAAAGACCGAAAAATGCGTTGAGCAAGGGCGGAAGGAGCACACTGTACGTGAGGTAAGAGACCACCAGGATAATGATCGATCCCCCCATGATGTTTCCAAAAAGCCGAAAAGAGATGGAAACAATCTTGGCCAGCTCACCAATGACATTCAGCGGCATCATAAAAAACATCGGCTCAAAGTATTCTTTGGCATAAGCTTTAAAACCTTTCGATTTTATGCCTGCCGCATGGGCAATGACAAATCCCATGATACCAAGGCTGAGGGGTGTATTCAGATCTTTTGTGGGCTCCTCCAAATAGGGAATAATACCAAGCCAGTTCGCCAGCACAAGAAACATGAAAAGCGCACAAATCAGAGGCCCATATGTTTTTGCCATCTTCTTGTCAAGCGCATCTTCGGTGATCTGATAAAACTGGGTGATAAAAAGTTCTCCAACGACCTGCATAGCCCTTGGGTAGATGGCCCTCTTGCGTGTGGACAAAAAGCCCATAAGGATCAACAGAAAAAAAACAATCCACGTCATGAGGATGACTTCCAGATTTATCGTGATGTCATGCCCGTAAAACGGTATGATCAGTTGATGTATTCTACCCAGTTCTCCCATAGCAGTCCTGTTTTTACGTCCGTTCCATCCCCTCGGGATAAATTAACCTGAGGAAATGGTCTCCCATGATCATGATCTGCACCATAAAAATTCCGATAGTTGCAGCAACAAAATTCAAGCTCGAAAGTTTCAGCGACAAGATAAGAGGCGTCGATAACAACAGAAACCGGAACAGCATCGAAACAAATGAGAACAAAACAGATCTTTTACGGGATGTCGAGATGATCATCGGCAAAATCTCACCCATCAGAATAAAATTGATGACACTGAAAATAGAACCGAGCACCAAGCCCTTGGCAATCGGCTTTTGTCCCACCAGGATGAAAACCATACCGGCAATAACAGCTGTGACCATTGCCCTGGATCCGAATTTCTTCTGTATTTGATGAATAGGTTCCATTCCTACCTTTTTTGCCAACCCTCCTCCATCAAGATCTCGGCACATCTCTTCGGGAAAAATCGTTCAGCTCAGGTTTATTTTTTCGGCTCGACGATATCCATAATCTGACGATAGACGACATTTGCTCCGCCTGCAATCCCCAGAAGAATAAATACGACCGTAAACAGCCCTCGAATGCCAAGCCACCGGTCAAGGGTCAGGCCGATAAAAAAACAGAAGCCGAGACACCCTGCCATGGTCAGTCCTATCTGCAAGACAACGGAAAGATTTTCTGCCCAGGCACGATGCTTTTTATAATCAAGGTTCACGTAATCCACCGGCACTTAAAGATACAGATGCTCCGGGAACAAAAAAGCAAGCCTTCTTCGTTAACATACACATCTGAAATTGCAATGATTATTTTTTTCAATTTTTGGATCGTCCGTTGAAATATGTTGAAACTTGGTATAGGGTGTGCTTTCAATATTTCGTTTCCGCCTAATAATTATGACGGTACCATGGATACCCTATGTGCCTGAAAGTCGGTGATCCACCGATTTTCAGATCATTTTGAAGAACCCCGCAGCAAGACTTGTCGAGTCGCTGCGAAGAATATTCTGCCGTGCGGCAGTGCTTCGCATCGACCGTAAGGAATTCTGTCTAATTAAGATTCGCTCGCTGTTGCGGTTCAAAAAAGGTACTATAAGAAAAGGTGCTTGTAAATGCGTTTCCCAAAAATAATGGCCGTCCTTTTTTTCTTGTCCTGTGCCTTGTTTTGGTCGGCGCCTGTATCCGCCGGAACCCACGCACCTGACACCACCGGTGCCGGTCATACCGCCGAGAGCCCAGACAACCCTGCTGTTGATCAGTCAACCGAAACATCGGAACATGGAAGCGGGCACGCCAACCTGGGAGAAATTCTGCCCCTTTGGAGCTGCATCCCTTTTGCATGCATGCTGCTTTCCATCGCCCTTATGCCCCTTCTTATACCGAATTTCTGGCACCATCATTTCGGTAAGGTCTCCGCTTTTTGGGCGGCCGCTCTGGGTATCCCCTTTTTATGGGTATTTAAAGGGGGCGCACTATACGAAATCCTGCATATCATCCTGGTAGATTATGTGCCGTTTATCATCCTCCTCTGGTCACTTTATACGGTTTCAGGTGGCATTCTATTGCGGGGCTCCCTGCGGGGGACACCGGTCGTGAATACCATCATACTGATTATTGGCGTCATCCTGGCTTCCTGGATGGGAACTACCGGGGCGGCCATGCTTTTGATACGCCCGTTCCTGAGGGCCAACAACTATCGAAAGAACAGAACCTTCATGGTGGTTTTTTTCATTTTCCTGGTTGCCAATGTCGGCGGCTCTCTCACGCCCCTGGGCGATCCCCCCTTGTTTCTAGGCTATCTCCATGGCGTCACATTCTTCTGGACGTTTAAAATCATGCCCCACATGCTGATGGTGTCTGTTCTGCTTCTGATCATTTATTTCTTTCTGGACACTTATCATTACCGCAAAGAAGACGTTTCCGTTCCCAAGGAAGAAGCAAAAGAACCCTTTAAGATCGAGGGAACCTACAACTTTCTATTTCTTGGTGGTGTGGTGGGCGCCGTCCTGATGAGCGGCATGGTTGATATGGGAGAAATCAACATCCTGGGAATTCACCGGGCAATTCAGGACTGGCTCCGAGACGGCATTCTGGTCCTGCTGGGTATAGCCTCCCTCATAGCGACCCCCATTAAGCTCAGAGAAGATAATGAGTTTACCTGGTTTCCCATCATTGAGGTGGCGTCTCTCTTTATCGGTATTTTTGTTACCATGATACCGTGCCTGCTGATACTGAAGGCAGGTGCCCATGGAGACTTGGCATTTCTGATCAACATGGTGGAAAAACCCTATCATTACTTCTGGATTACAGGCGCCCTGTCCAGTTTTCTGGACAATGCACCCACCTATCTCACCTTTTTCAACACGGCACTGGGGAGTTTCTATTCCGGCCTCACCGAGGCTCAAGCCGTGCCCCTGCTGATGACCGAGAACGCCATTTATTTAAAAGCCATCTCAACCGGAGCGGTTTTCTTTGGCGCATGCAGCTATATCGGCAACGCACCCAATTTCATGGTCCGTTCGATTGCGGAAGAATCCGGAACACCCATGCCGAGTTTCTTTGGCTATATATTGAAATATTCCATGATCTTTCTTATTCCCACATTTGCCATCGTCTCCCTTATTTTCTTTTGAAAAGGAGTTGGTCCATGATTTTCAAAAAGATATTGTTTCACACACATTTCAGAGAGCTGGCACTCAACTCCTTGAAGACCATTATGGAATTGAAAAAGGTAGGACTGGAGTCGATCATCCTGACCCATATCATTCCACGGGATGAGGTCTCCTTCGTTCCGTATGGCGGCTATCTGAAAGAAACAGAGATCCAAATGAAAACAGAAGCACGGATACGGTTTGAGAACTGGCAAAAAATCATCGCCGAACACGGCATAAAGAGCCGGATCAGGATCGAAGTCGGCGCACCGAATGCGGAAATTCTGTCCATTGCCGAAGAAGAGGGTGTCGACCTGATCGTCATCGGCAGAAAAAAAAGAACCCTGATGGAAAAAGTATACGTAGGTTCGCACATCATGGACATTCTGCGACGGAGTACGGTTCCGGTTCTCATGAGCAAATATATGGTTCAGTTTGAATGGGAAAATGAGCAGCTCACACGAACCAACGACCATATTTTTGATCGACCGATGCTCGCCACGGACTGGTCGCAACCATCGGAAAATGCAATGCAAGGTATGTCAGCGCTTAAGGAACTCGCAGAAACCATCCTCGTGGTGCATGTTATCGATGCTAAATTATCCAAAGGAATGGACAGCGACAGGCTCAGCTCTATTGAAAAGGAAAGCAAATCGCGGCTCCGAAACTACTGTCGAACAATCGAACAATTCGGCATGAGCGCCGAGCACCACCTTTCAGCCGGAAAAACCGTGCAGGAGCTTGTCAGACTTTCAAGAGACCATAAGGCCTCCATGATTGTGATGGGGAAAACAGGAAAAGACTGGTTTCAGGAATACTGGCTGGGAGGCGTTTCTCATCAGATAGCAGAACTGTCTGAACTACCGGTTCTGCTGATTCCATAAAAAGGGTGCATAGCAATCCATGATACACCAATTAGAAAAAGCCCATATTGCCATCGTCGGCGGCGGTCGATTCTGTCTGGCACTTCTCAAATCCCTTTTCGGTGAGGGTCTTGGCGCAAAACAACCCAACGTCATCGGGGTGGCAGATCTGAACCCGGAAGCCATCGGGCTGGCCTATGCCGGCGACATGGGGATTTTCACCACAACAGATTACAAAGAGCTTTTCAAGCTTGAAAACCTCGATTTGATTATAGAGCTGACCAAGGATATCGGCCTGGGGGAAGATATCATATTGAACAAACCCCCAGGGGTTCAGTTTGTTGACTCTTTCGAAGCACGCTCCATACTGCAGCAACTGTCCATAAATGCCAAAAAAACAGAGGTGTTAAAAAAGCTCCGGGAAGCCCGAAACAACGACACAGAGGTTGAAGATCTCTTTGAGCAATTTTACGAATCGACCATTCAGTTGACCAAAGAGCAAGACGTCTTCACACAGACAAGCCGAAAAGAAATGGTGGCCGGTGAAAAAGCCTTGTTTCAGGCCATTCAGGGCAGCACCATCGCCACCTTCCTGATCAATAAAAACCATGTCGTTACCCATTGGAACAAAGCTTGTGAAAAACTGACAGGCTATTCCGCCGACCAGATCCTTGGCACCAACCATCAGTGGAAACCCTTTAGATCAAAAGAGCGACCCATCATGGCCGACCTGATCTTAGACGGTGTGAAGGAGGAAGAGGTCTGGCGCTACTATGGGGCGAAATGGAAGAAATCGGACCTCATTGAGGGGGCTTATGAAGCCGAAGAGTATTTCGAACATCTTGGTGATGACGGCAAATGGCTTTTTTTTACGGCAGCACCCATAAAGAATGCGCAAGGCATCACCATTGGCGCCATCGAAACACTTCAGGACAAAACAGAAGAGAAAAAAACTCAGGAAGAGCGGAAACAAAACAACATCACCTTGACGGAAAAAACCCGGGCCATAATCGCAAGCCAGCAGATCATGTCGCAAATCATCCAGGGCAGCACCATACCCACATTCGTCATCGACATAAACCATGTCATCACGCACTGGAACAAGGCCCTTGAAAATCTCACTGGCCTACCCTCCAAGGAGATGGTAGATACCAAGGACCAATGGAAATCCTTTTACGATCAAGAGCGCCCCTCCATGGCGGACGTTATTTTAGACCAGGTCAGTGAACGGGAGATCCGGCGCCTTTATGGAACAAAATGGAAGAAATCCGCGCTTCTTGAAGAGGCTTACGAAGCCGAGGTTTTTTTTCCCAAGCTGGGAAAAGGGGGCAAATGGTGCTTTTTCACAGCCGCCCCACTCCGATCACCCGAGGGTAAAATCATCGGCGCCATTGAAACGATATGGGACAGAACCGAGGAAAAAAGAGCCGAAACAGAGCGTGAAAGGCAGAACACAGAACTCGAACTGAGGGCCAAGAAACTGAAGGCTAGCGAAAAAACCATGGCCCAGATCATTCAGGGCAGCACCATACCCACCTTTGTGATCAACAAAGATCGTATCGTAACACACTGGAACAAAGCCTGTGAAAAGTTAACCGGTTACTCTGCGGACGAGATTATCGGTACCGATCACCACTGGAAACCTTCCTGGGATGAAAAAAGACCCACCATGGCGGATCTTATTTTAGACAAGGCAGGTGAAGAAGAGTTCTGGCGCCATTTTGGTACCCAGTGGAAAAAATCGGAGTTGATCGACGGCGCATATGAGGCCGAAGAATATTTTGGTAGTGGGGAAGAAGAGAAAAAATGGATTTTTTTCACGGCTGCTCCCATTACAGATTCAGATGGTACCATGGTCGGCGCCATCGAGACCATCTTGGATCGCACCGATGAAAAAAAGGCTGAAGAAGAACGGGAAAGACGTAACAAAGAGCTGGCAACACTCTGCTCCATCTATGCGACATTGAGTGCACCGCTGGATCTGGATGGAAGGATCAACAACGCACTGCAGAAAGTTACCGACATTTTTTCGTTTGATTCCATCTGCGTTTTTATCCTTGCAGACGATGGCAGGTTCTACCTCAAATACAGCCATGGCCAGGATCGTGATCTTTGTGAGAAATATGATTCCACGGACAACAAGAGCATGGTATTCAAGGTTGCCCAAAGCAATCAATTTGAAGTTTTCGAAGATATCAACAGTGTCAAAAACAACGAAATCGTCGTACTAAAACAAGACGGCTTCCAATCTCTGGCCTATATCCCGCTTGTGGACAAGGAAAAAAAGGCTTTTGGTGTTATCCGGGCAGGCAGTAGAGAAATCAAAGAGTTCACCACTGAAGACCGGCAGATATTGGAGCTTATCGGCAACCGGATGGGTGTTACCATTGAAAATTCCCTTCTGCAGGAAGAACTCCGCCGAAAAGCCTATTTCCAGTCCAGGCTCATCAGCTACTCGAACAATGCCATCGTGGCAACCGACGCAAACTGGAATATCGTTCTTTTCAATCCGGAAGCCGAACGTCTCTTCGGCTACACCCGGCCAAGCCTCCCGGATAAACTGAATGCAAAAGACCTGTTCCCCCAAGAGGTCATTCAATCCATCGAGGATAAAATCAATATCACTGAACTACGCCACCTCACCTTGTGGAAAGAGGCAGCGATCCGATCAAAAAACGGCCGGCAGATACCCGTCAACTATTCAGGAACACCGTTGTTTGAAAACGATCAGATGATGGGCTGTGTGGCCTTTTTTCAGGATCAGACGGAGATTAAAAAACTCGAGCGTGAGCTGATCAACTCCGAACGCCTTGGGGCCATAGGCCAGACGGTAGCAGGTATGGCCCATGGCATCAAAAATATTCTCGCCGGCTTCAAAGGGGGGCGCTACCTGGTGGATCTCGGCATTGACAAAAACAACACGGATAAGCTAATTAGTGGCTGGCAGATGATCAAGCGCAACATCGATCAAACATCCGATCTTGTCATGGATCTCCTGTCCTATTCCAAAGAAAGAGAACCCGAGTACCAAGACTGTTTCCCAAACAATATTGCCGATGACATCTGCGAACTCGTAATGGAGATGGCAAGCACCCATGGTGTTCGCATCGTCAAAGACTTTTCGACGTCCATCGGCGAAGTCAGCATGGATCCGAATACGGTCCATCAGTGCCTGCTCAATCTGGTGTCCAACGCCATTGATGCATGCACTTTCGACGACAATGTCGATAAAAAGCATGAAGTCCACGTTCTGACGGCGTTCGAAGGAGAAACAACCATCCGCTTTGAAATTACGGATAATGGTTCCGGTATGTCCGACAGCGTCAAAGCAAAACTTTTTTCTTCCTTTTTTAGCACAAAGGGAGCCAAAGGTACCGGGCTCGGGTTGCTCGTAACCCGAAAGCTCATCGAAGAGCACCATGGAAGTATCGACGTTGTTTCCAATTTAAACCAGGGTACGACGTTTATCATGAAGTTGCCCTTTAATCCGAAAGAAGGTTAAGTGTGATTATAAAATCAACAGACTATTTATTCAGGCATTGGGAGGCCTTACCATGAGCAAAAAAGTACTTGTCGTAGATGACGACCCTGATGTGAGATTGTTCAATGTTACCGTGGTGGAGGAAAATGGCTTTACGCCCATAGAAGCAAGAGATGGCGAGGAAGGGCTCAAACTGCTGAAAGAAGAGCGACCGGATCTTGTTATTCTGGATGTGCTCATGCCGAGACAGAGCGGTATCAGGCTCTTTAGAGATTTGAAAACCGACAAGTCGCTGAAACATATTCCCGTCATTCTTCTCTCCGGCATCGCAAAAAGGACGTTTCTGCGTTCACAGAAGGCCCTGACCGAGTTTGGCGGTGAGAGTGTGCCGGAACCCGAAATCTACCTTGAGAAACCGGTTGAACCCGAAGAGCTTTCAGCCGCAATCAATAAGTTTATCGGATAAGATTATCGGTTAGTATTTTTGGTTTTGCCATGCTGAAAGGTCTACTGCTTGAGTAGACTTTTCTAATCACAGGGGTAAAGAAGGAACCATCATTATGGATGTCCGTAAAATTTTATTCGTTACCAAGTTTGAAGAGCTTTGGTTTGATGCAGTTGAGTCTCTGATGGATTTAAGAAAAGTCTCCTTGGACCATGTCGTTTTTCTCAATGTCATCGAACGGGACAAAGTCGCCCTGAGAAGAGGGAAAGGATACCAGAAAATCGAAGAAGTCCGCCTGAGGGAAATGGCCAATATCCGCTTTATCAACTGGGCCGAAACCCTGTTTGAGAGGGGACTTGAAGTCGGGGCCTATATTGTTGTCGGAAGCCTGGTAAAACAGGTGATCACCGCCGTTGAAAAAGAAAATATCGATCTCATCGTCGTCGGCTACGAGAAAAAAGGCCGCATCGAACAGCTATATTCGTCCTCGGATATTCTGGAAATCATCCGCCGATCTCAGACACCGGTGATGGTTTACAAGTACAAACCCGACAACACCCTATCTGTAGAGAAACCATTTGAACGTCCCCTCTTTGCCACCTGTTTCTCCAAAACGAGCCAAAAAGTAATCGAATATTTAAAACCCATGGCCCCGGTCATTAAAAAAGTAACCATTATCCACGTCGCGGATCCAAAAAGTTTGAAAGAATCATCGGCCATGGGTGTCCAAAAAACCAGAAAAAAAATTCGCCGGAAACTCGATGAGCTGTGCGATATGCTTATTGCAGAAGGGATAGATGCATCGCCTGCTGTGTATGTTGGAACTCCGGCCAAGGAAATTGTAACGGCGGCTAAAGAATGCAATGCTACCATGGTCATTACCGGTACGTCCTCAAACCCGTCTCTAAAAGAAAAACTGATCGGGAGTACACCCCGATACCTGGCGGAAAAGACGATCATCCCCACATTACTGATTCCACCCGTAACATAGTCAGCTCTTGGAGGTAATATAGATGGCGGTCCTCACTATATCGAGACAATTCGGCGCCGGGGGAATAACCCTCGGAAAAATGATTGCAGACAGACTCGGATATACGTTTGCGCACACAGAAATCATCCAGGAAATTGCCAGAGAAGCAAATGTTTCGCCCCAATGGGTCGAATCGTTTGAAAAGGAAGCCGGCACCAAGTTGTCGCGCGTCATTTCTTCCATGGTTTCCCAGAAATGGATCGATCGTATCCTTAAAGACGAACGGGGCTATCTGGACGAAAAAATCTATCTCGACTACCTTGTCCTGATTATCGCCAAGATGGCCGATGAAAATGATGTGGTTATTATCGGCCGCGGCAGTCAGTATATCCTAAACGACCATCCGGATGCATTCCACATTCTTCTGGTGGATGAATTTGAAAATCGTGTGAAATTTCTGGTCGACCGCTATCATTTTTCGCCAAAGAAGGCGAACCAGGTCGTTACCAATGAGGATAAGCGCCGTTTAAGTTTATACCGAAAAATACACAAAAAAGATTACGACAACCCAGGTCTCTATCACCTGGTCCTCAACATGAATCGCATGGATTTAAACATGGCGGAAAACCTGGTCTGTCAAATGATCAACGCCTGAACAACATAGAACCCATCTCAACATTTCCATGGGCACATACTCACCTATATATTGACATTCCCCATCCGTTGGCATATTGTTAGAGGTTATGAATTTAATGTCGTTGCCGGACTTGACAACCGTGCGGCGATACCAATACCAAGGAGACGACCCATGGAAAAAGAAAACTTCTATTTTACATCCGAGTCGGTAACGGAAGGGCACCCGGACAAGGTTGCCGATGCCATATCCGACGCAGTGTTGGATGCTATCATGACCCAAGACAAAAACTGCCGGGTTGCATGTGAAACACTCGTAACCACCGGCCTTGCCTTTATTGCCGGAGAAATCACCACTCAATGCTATGTGGACATGCCCCAAATTGTCCGTGATACCATTCGTGATATCGGCTACAGCTCTTCGATGATGGGGTTTGACTATCAAACCTGTTCCGTCATTACCAGCATTGACAGACAGTCCCCCGATATCGCCCAGGGTGTCAATACAGGTGAAGGACTTTATAAGGAGCAGGGTGCCGGCGACCAGGGTCTGATGTTCGGTTTTGCCACCGATGAAACACCGGAACTCATGCCCATGCCGATTATATTTGCACACAACTTATGCAGGCGTCTTGCCCAGACCCGCAAGAGTGGCGCCCTTGATTTTCTGAGACCGGACGGCAAATCCCAGGTCACCATTGAATATGACAACGGCACCCCCCGGCGGGTGGATACGGTGGTGGTCTCTACCCAGCACAAACCAGACGTATCCTATGAAGAACTCAGGGAAGCCGTTATCGAAGAGGTCATCAAAAAGACCATACCCGCGGAACTGCGAGATGGTGATACCCGTTATTTCATCAACCCGACAGGTAAATTTGTTGTGGGCGGCCCCATGGGCGACTGCGGTGTTACCGGAAGAAAAATTATCGTCGACACCTATGGCGGTCAAGGGAGTCATGGGGGCGGATGCTTTTCCGGCAAGGATCCCTCGAAAGTTGATCGGAGCGCTTCCTACATGGGTCGGCATATTGCCAAAAACATCGTTGCCGCCGGACTGTCCAAAAAATGTGAAATTCAAATCGCTTATGCCATCGGTGTTGCCGAACCGATCTCCATTATGGTCGATCTCATGGGAACCGGCTCTATTCCCAAACAACAAGTGGAGGATATCGTAAAGGACGTCTTTGATCTGCGCCCTGCCGCTATTATCGAATACCTCGATCTGTTACGGCCCATCTACCTTAAAACAGCCGCATATGGTCATTTTGGCAGATCCGAACCCGAATTTTCATGGGAGCAGACCAATAAAGCAGAAGAGATAAGAAAAAAGGCAGGACTATAATCTAACCTAAAGTGAGCGTCTGAAAAAAATACCAACGCATTCCGTTTCTGCAAATGTCCAGCATGAACGCATGAAAGCAATCAACAGGAGAAAAAAAACAATGAATCATGATGTAAAAGACTTGAAACTCGCCAAAGAAGGCAAGTTGCGCATCGAGTGGGCCAATCAAAATATGCCGGTGCTGAATCGTATCAAAACACGATTTGAAAAAGAAAAACCATTGAAAGGAAAACGTATCGGCGCATGCCTTCACGTAACAACGGAAACAGCCTCCCTGATGCAGACCCTCAAAGCCGGCGGCGCACAGGTCTCTCTCTGCGCTTCCAACCCGCTGAGCACACAGGACGATGTGGCTGCTTCCCTTGTAAAAAATGATAAAATCGCCGTTTTTGCCATCAAGGGTGAAAACAACAAGACCTATTACAGCCACATCAACGCAGTTATCGACAAAAAACCGCAGTATACCATGGATGATGGTGCTGACCTGGTCTCAATCCTGCATTCAGAACGATCCGAGCTCATCGATCTGGTCCAAGGCGGGACGGAAGAAACCACAACCGGCGTCATCCGGCTCAAAAGCATGGCGGCGGACCATGTATTGAAGTATCCCATCATTGCCGTCAACGATGCCAAGACAAAGCACTTTTTTGACAACCGCTACGGAACCGGCCAGAGTACCATGGACGGTATTATTCGTGCCACAAATCGGTTGATAGCGGGATCGATATTTGTTGTTTGCGGGTATGGCTGGTGTGGCCGGGGTCTGGCTATGAGGGCAAGGGGCATGGGTGGAAACGTCGTGGTTACAGAGGTTGATCCTTTGACGGCACTGGAAGCGGTTATGGACGGGTTCTCCGTTATGCCCATGAATAAAGCCGCCAGGGCAGGTGACTTTTTCTGTACCGTAACCGGCAACATCAATGTTATCCGTAAAGAACATTTCTCCCTCATGAAAGACGGTGCCATCGTGGCTAATTCCGGTCATTTCAATGTCGAACTGGACCTCGAGTCCCTGGGCGAGTTGGCTAAAAGCAGGAGGATGATCCGGCCGTTTGTCGAGGAGTACGTGATGGCGGACGGGAAGTGTATCAATGTGTTGGGGGACGGCAGGCTCATCAACCTGGCTGCGGCAGAAGGCCACCCGTCAAGTGTTATGGATATGAGTTTCGCAAATCAGGCGCTTTGTATCGAGCACATGGTTAAGCTGGCAGATTCGCTGGCGCTGGATGTACACCCGGTTCCGGAAGATATAGACACAGCCATAGCAAAAGAAAAGCTGGTTTCGATGGGCATCAAGATCGACCGACTCACCCGCGAGCAGAAACAGTATCTATCTTCGTGGACTATTGGGACATAGCATAAAAGAAAGGGTTCAAGGGTTCGAGGATCCAAGGGTTCGAGGGTAGGCTAAAAGCTCTTAGCTATCAGCGACCCTTGGACCCTCCAAACCTCCAACCCTTAATTCCCCCCTTCCTACGCGATATAATCCAACCGTTCGAGCCCCATCTCAACTTCTTTTCCCTGCTCCTTATATTCATCTAATTTTGTTGACCTTTTTAGACTACATAGTGTAAGATTTTCCATGTCGGGAGAACCCATCGAAATCGAAAAACGTAGCAATGTCTATGTCCTCGATCCCGATAGCGATTTCGATCCCGAAAAGACCGTTTTAAAGTAACAACGGCTTAAGTTAATGGCATTAGCTCAAGATCTGAAAATCTGAAGGCATGTATGCAAACCATCATCGGTGCAATAGGCAGGCGAACGCTCTATTCATTCAGCCAGATTGCCACACTACTCACTTTTGCTTATCAATTGCTCCGCCTTCTTGCTTTTCCACCAAAAACGGGACTGGTCCCGGTCCGTCGCATTGCACTGGAGCAGGTATATTTTACCGCCGTTCAGACACTGCCGGTTATCATTCCTTTCGCGATACTGACAGGCAGCATGATAATCATTCAGTTTTCCAGATTTTCCGGGGAATATCAGCTGGGAAAAATTATCGTCCTGTTTATCGTGCGAGATTTGGGGCCGACCCTGACGGCACTCCTGATCATTCTTCGATCGGCAACAGCGGTTACAATAGAAATCAGCTATATGAATGTCTTTAATGAAATGGACGCCCTGGAAATGTCGGGGCTTGATCCACTCTGGGTCGTATGCATCCCGAGACTGGTGGGCATTACATCGGCGATTCTCTGTCTTTTTATCGTGTTCGATATTACCGCCATCGTGGGTGGTTATGCTGTCGTCTGGCTCTTCACCTATATCAATCTTGGAGACTTCCTTGATCAGATTGCCGATGCCATATCCGCCGCAGATATTATCGTCGGCATCATAAAGGCCATACTATTCGGCATTACCATTACCGTCATTTGCCTCTATCATGGATTCAAGACAAAACAGCATATTACCCAGATTCCCGCAGCAGTCTCCAGAGCATCCTTGCAGTGCCTTGGAATCTGCCTGGTCATCAGTGCAACGATATCCGCATTGTTCTATCTTTAAAAATGAAACTCATCGAACTCACTCAATATTCTTTTGATTCCAAGAAAACGGGCCTGCCCTTCCAGCCCTTCGATTTTTCTATGACTCCTGGTGACGTGGTTTCGATCTCGACGGACTCTGCGGGTGACGCCCTCAACTTTTTAAAGGCACTGGCCACGCTGATTTATCCATTGCAGGGTGAATATCGATACAAACAGAATATATTGGATTTCTCGAACTACAGAAACCTCCTCGATACAAAGAAAAATTTCGGATTCATCACCTCACACGCTGCCCTGATAAGCAATCGAACGGTACGGGAAAATCTGTTCCTCATGAGTGCTTATCACACAAACGCTACCTCCTATCAACTAGATCAGCACACCCAAGAACTCTTCAAGCTATTTTCACTCGAAGACAAACTCGAACTGAAACCGGCGGACCTTGCACATCACGATTACCGCTTTGCCATTACAGTCAGGGAACTTATCAAAAAACCCGAGATATTACTTCTGGGATATCCTGAAAATTTTGTAGGGATAGCGAATCTGGAGGCATTTAACACTATATTGTTCGACATGCTGGGTCGTGACGTGTGTATTGTGTTTCTATCCGAGCATCCACATTTTATTGAAACTTTCTCCAAGAGAGAAATTGTGATATCAAGAGGGACACTGCAGGAAAGATAGGTTAATTCAATATGGAACTCAATTATAACAGGAAAGAAAAAATTGTCGGAGTATTTGTCATCTTCATCACCTTACTGTTGTTGTCAACCATCATTATCATAGGACGCGGAAAACACTGGTTTGAGAACTATAATACGTATTACACAACCTTCAATGAAAGCTACAACCTGAAGGTAGGTGCCAATGTAAAACTATTCAAAACCGATATCGGCAAGGTCAAGGCCATTACCGTCGAAAACAAGGTCAGGATCAAACTGGTCATTTTAGAAAAATATAAATCAAGAATCCGTACGAACACCCTGGCTACCGTCCAGAGCCCCACTTTAATCGGATCCGAATACATATCCATCATTCCGGGCCCTGCCGATGCCCCATTGCTACCAGATGGGAGTGATATCCCATCAAGGGCTAAAAAATCGATAGCCGATATCCTGGCCGAGTTTGAGGTGGAAAAAACCGTCAGGAAATTAGTCCAGGCGATTCAGGATATTGCCGAATTCACAGGGACACTCAAAGATCCCAATGGACCGCTTCTGTCCGCCCTTGAAAACATCAATAAAACGACACAACATATTGAAATCATAACAAAGGGAATTGAAGACGGCGACGGCACACTGGGAAACCTGTTAACGTCCAACCAACTACTGGATGTCATTTTACTTCGACTCAAAAGCGTTGGCAAAATACTTGCCTACCTTTCGGAAGCCAGCTCAAAAACACCCGGCACGGTCGACCAGGCACAAACCAGTCTGGCCGGTGTTGAAGATGTCACCATGGGGTTAACAGAAAGCGTGGCGATCTTGAAAGACATCCTGATTGAGATTGAAACCAACATGCCCACCATTAAAGCGATCCTGGAAAATGTTGAGGAAGGGAGTCAGGACGTCCCGGATATTACGACGTCTACGACACATTTTATTCAAGAAGCAAGGGATGGTGTCGAAAATGTGGACAAGGTCTTCCAATCCCTGCAGAAAAATTTCATCATAAGACCGAATCTGCCTCCTGAGCCCGTGGGCGAAAACACCGACGCAGGATTGCGGAGGTAAGCTATAAGCCATTTAGGGGTTTAGGCTGTAGACTATTAGACTGTTAGGCGCCTTTCGCTCCTCGCTTTCAGCTACCCTTGGACCCTCGAACCCTCAGATTTGATGAAACCGTAAAAAGTCCGAATTAGACGGTTTCGTAAAAAGTTCAAATTCAAGGCGTGCAAATTTTGTAATCATGAGGCGTACTTATCGTACGTTGAATGATTGCGAAATGCAGCACAACGCAGAAGTTGGGCTTTTTACGAGACCGTCAGATTTACACCCGCGACCCGCTCCACCGGAGCTTCGTCTTCAACAGGTCGAAATAATCGTCATGGTCCAGTAGCGTAATCACGTGAATCGGATGATTACCCTTTTGAATGGTTATAACATCCCCCTCATCGATTTCACAGACAGCCTGGCCGTCAAATGTTACGATGGCATCTGAAGATTCAGCCAGTTGAATCTTGATCCGCACAGAATCGGGAACGAGTAGAGGTCGATTTGTCAATGTGAACGGGCAGATAGGTGACAACAGAATGCTGTTTACCCCGGGATGAACAATGGGACCTCCGGCGGCCAGCGAGTATGCGGTGGACCCTGTGGGCGTTGAAACAATAAGTCCGTCCGCCCGATACTCCGTTAAAAAATGCTCATCAATATAGGTTTGAATGTGGGCCAGGTGCGACGATGCACCTCGATTGATCACAACATCGTTGAGCACGGTCTCTTTGGAGATTTCCTTCCCGTTACGATCTATCTTGACCTGGAGCCGCATCCTGGGCCTGGTTTTAAAAGCACCTTTCAAGACCGCTTCCCCCACACGTAGAAGGCTGTTCTCATCTGTCTCTGCAAGAAACCCCAACTCACCGAATTTTACACCCAGGATGGGGATTTCCTGGTCACCAATCCAGCGAACCGCACTCAAAAAGGTTCCATCGCCCCCCAGGGCAAAGACACAATACAGCTCCGCTGAAGCACAGGAAAGGCCGTATTCGGCGTTGGCGCGATCCGGCCATTCGATATTCCAGCGAATGACGGCAACCCCTTTGGCAACCAGCCAGGCTTCAAATTTATCGGCCTGGTTAATGGCTTCAACATCTTCTTTAACGATTAATCCTATTTTTTTCAAACCGTTCAAGGCTCCAGATAAGTATTTATTAACCGCCGGAGTAATAAGATCGAAAAATACTCCACAATGGTATTTTCTTACCGGGAAGCACGCCAAACAGCAATATTTTTTATCATATTCTTGAAATTTACCCTGAAACATGATTGAGTCAGGCGGGTTGTACCTCTTTTAACTTGACTCAACTCATGCATAGGTTTATAAATTTTTACTTTGTTAGGATAATAAAATAGTAGGAACGATTTTAATAAATGATCTTTATCTGATTTGATTTTAACCCGTTCCGTAAGCAGCGGGGAATAAGCAAATTTTAATTTTACTAACGCATAAGGAGGGAATGCAATGATGAAAAACCATGTCCGGAAAATATTTACAATCGTATTTACTGCCACGTTTATCTGCCTGACCCTGTCAGGCTTGTCGTTTGCTGCAGACACAATCAAACTGGGTGTCGCAGGACCACACAGTGGAGACCTAGCCTCTTACGGTATCCCAACGATCAGAGCCGCCGAACTCGTGGTCAAGGAGATCAATGCCAAGGGCGGCGTTTTGGGAAAACAGGTTGAACTCGTGGTTGAAGATGACGTCTGCAAACCTGAGGTTGCCACAAACACTGCCACCAAGCTGGTCGGGGAAGGCGTAAATGCCGTGTTAGGTCATATATGCAGTGGGGCCACCAAGGCAGCCCTTGGTATCTATAACGGCTCCAGAATCGTTGTCATGTCTCCTTCGGCAACCAATCCTGGATTAACACAAAGCGGTGACTACCCGAACTTCTACCGGACCATCGCATCAGACGACGCCCAGGCCCGGCTGGAAGTTGACTTTGCTCTGGATGTTCTAAAGGTGAAGAAAATCGCCGTTCTCCACGACAAGGGTGATTACGGTAAAGGATTGGCGGAATTTGTCAAACGTTTCCTGGAAGCTGAACCCGGAGCCGAGGTGGTATTATATGAAGGTGTTACACCCGGTGCTGTCAGCTACGCCGCCGTGGTTCAAAAGATTAAGCGGGCCGGTGCGGAAGCCGTAATTTTTGGCGGCTACCACCCGGAAGCATCCAAGATTATTATGGAAATGCGCAAAAAGAAAATGAAAACCATTTTTATTTCCGATGACGGCGTAAAAGACATTACCTTTATCAAGGTCGCCGGCGTTTATGCGGAAGGCGTTTATGCCACCGGGCCCAAAGACGTATCCTCGAACCCCATGGCGATTGCCGCCAATGCAGCCCACAAAGCAGCTTATGGTGAAGATCCAGGCGCATTTTTTCTGAATGCCTATTCTGCAGCCCTGGCACTTTTGAATGCCATTGAAAAGGCAGGCACCACAGGTTACAACGCCATCTCCAACAAATTGAAAACACAGTATGTCGAAACGCCCCTGGGAAACATCAGTTTTGACAAAAGAGGCGATGCCACCGGCGTAGGTTTCTCCATGTATCGCGTTAAAAATGGCGCCTACGTTGAAGTAAAATAACCCATCATGAGACCAACATGTCAGGGGCCAGGCCATGGGCCTGGCCCCTGACTTTTTTAATTTAGACTATTCAGGTTTAAGAATTAACTGATGGACTATTTTATAGAGCTTTTTCTGGGCGGCCTCACACGGGGAAGTATTTATGCCCTGATCGCACTTGGGTACACCATGGTGTACGGCATCATTCAGCTCATCAACTTCGCCCATGGTGAAATCTACATGCTGGGTGCCTTTACCGCTCTTATTGTCGCCAGCATTCTATCGATGCTGGGGTGGAACCAGATCGCCATTCTCGTTATCGCTTCCATCGTAGCGGTCGTTTACTCAGCCGCCTACGGATTCACCATCGAAAAAATAGCCTATAAACCGTTGCGACAGGCACCAAGACTCTCGGCACTCATCAGCGCCATCGGCATGTCCATGTTTCTGCAATATTATGTGCTGCTGGCCCAGACATCCAACTTTCTGCCGTTCCCCAATCTGATTCCGGATTTTAAATTCCTGGAACCCGTTGAACATATTGTCCGCTCTTCCGAAATCGTGATTTATGTAACCACCGCCATCGTCATGGTTCTATTAACCGTTCTCATCAAATTTACCAGAATCGGGAAAGCCATGCGGGCGACCGCCCAGGACCGGAACATGGCCATGCTGGTGGGGGTCGATGTCAACAAGGTCATTTCGATGACATTTATTGTCGGATCCGCCACCGCAGCATTAGGAGGCGTTCTCATCGCCTCCCACACAGGACAGATCAATTACTACATAGGGTTTATCGCCGGCATCAAGGCCTTTGTGGCCGCTGTTCTGGGTGGTATCGGCAGCATGCCGGGCGCCGTGCTGGGAAGCCTGGTGCTGGGAATGTCGGAAAGTTTTTTCACAGGCTATATCTCCAGTGACTATGAGGATGTCTTTGCTTTCCTCTTCCTGGTGTTTACCCTGATATTCAGGCCTTCGGGAATTTTGGGTAGATCAGATACGGATAAAGTCTGATGAATTGAAGACTCCTCACAGTTTGCTGTGAGGAGTCTTCAATTCATCATGTTTTAGGTTTTAGGTGTTAAGTGTTAAGTATGGCTGACCTGTTAACCATACATACTAAAAACCCAGCCTAAAACCTAAAACTTAAAACCTAAAACCATTATTATTGAATTATGTTTCGTTTCAATGAAATAAAAAAATCGTTCCTGGTGTCGTTGTGGATGATGTTACTGACCTTTCCCATCATGGTTATTCGTGTGAACACGATCGACAATATCATTGAATGGCGTTGGAAAAGAATGTTCATGGTGGGTGTCGGCACATTTTTTCTGTCGTTTCTCTGGCGCTACCTTCATAGCAGAAAAGAAGCCGGTCAGAAGAGGGTCGAAACCGGGGAATCCGAAACCCTGCCGTTGGCGCAGAGACTCATCAAAGACAGGCGACTCAGCGTTCCCGCCGCTATAACGCTTGCTGTTTTTATCATAGCCTTTCCTTTTATCTTCTCCATGTATCAAACCAATATCATGACGACGGCGCTGATTTATGTGGTCGTGGGACTGGGGTTGAACATCGTTGTCGGCCTCGCCGGACTACTCGATCTGGGATATGTTGCGTTTTATGCTGTGGGTGCCTACAGTTACGCACTGCTCAATCATCATTTCGGACTCGGGTTCTGGATGGCGCTACCCCTGGGAGCCATGTTCGCCTTTCTTTTCGGTGTTGTGCTGGGCTTCCCGGTCCTCCGTCTTCGAGGAGACTATCTGGCCATCGTTACCCTGGGATTTGGTGAGATTATCCGCCTCGTTCTGGAAAACTGGAATGCTTTCTCTTTTGGACCCAGTGGCATTGCCAATATTCCCCGGCCGGGTTTTTTCGGTATGGACCTGTCCCTGTCTCAATCCATCACCTATGTCTACTTTGTGATGATCGGCCTGGTTATTTTTACCGTCTTTGTGGTCAAACGCCTGCAGGATTCTCGACTGGGCAGGGCCTGGATTGCCCTCAGGGAGGATGAGGTGGCTTGTCAGGCCATGGGTATTGACAAGACCAGGACAAAACTGAGCGCCTTTGCCCTGGGTGCAACCTGGGCCGGAATAGGCGGCGTGGTATTTGCGGCAAAAACCACGTTCATCAATCCTGCCAGTTTTACTATCTGGGAATCCATCATCATTTTATGCGTCGTGGTCCTGGGTGGTATGGGGTCTATATTGGGTGTTATCTTGGGTGCCCTTGTTCTGATTCTTCTTCCGGAATATCTACGGGCATTTTCCGAATACCGGATGCTCATTTTTGGGGCCACGCTGGTCATCATGATGGTCTTTCGACCCGAGGGCATCATTACGGATGTTCGAAAAACATATAAGTTCAAAGGTTTAAAGAACAACCAACCAACGACTTAAATATATGAAACCGATTCTCGAAGTAACAAACCTGACCAAGAATTTCGGCGGCCTCAAAGCCCTCGACGACATTAGCCTGACTGTCGGGCAAGGTGAAATTGTCGCGCTTATTGGTCCGAATGGTGCCGGAAAGACAACGTTTTTTAACTGTATTACCGGCATCTATCCACCCACAAAAGGGGATGTTGCCATCATCCCGGCCGGGGGAAAAAGAAAGCGTCTCAATGGCCTGAAACCCAACCATGTTACCAAAAACGGTATGGCCCGTACGTTTCAGAACATCCGTCTTTTTCAAAACATGACGGTGTTAGAAAACGTCATGATCGGCCGTCATTGTCGTATGTCTGCCGGCATACCGGGCGCCATCTTCAGAAATCCCGCGACCGTGAGAGAAGAAAAAAAGGTTATTGAGGACAGCTACAGGGTGCTTGAAAAAATCGGCCTGGAACAATTTGTCAACGAATACGCCAAAAATCTTCCCTACGGCGCACAGCGACGCCTGGAAATCGCACGTGCCATGGCAACGGAACCATCTATCCTGCTTCTTGATGAACCCGCCGCAGGGATGAATGCCAGGGAAACCAAAGAACTCGATGATCTGATTGTTCGCGTACGTAATCAGGAAAAGATTTCCATCCTGCTCATCGAGCACGATATGAAGCTGGTGATGAGTCTGTCCGATCGTATTTATGTGGTGGATTACGGCAAAAAAATTGCCGAAGGTTCACCCCTGGAAATCAAGTCCGATCCAGCTGTTATAAAAGCTTATCTGGGAGAAGAATTGGATGCTTGAGGTTAAGAACATTCAAACCTACTATGGTAACATTCAGGCCATCAAGGGGATCAGCCTGGAAATCTTAGAAGGTGAAATTATTACCCTGATCGGCGCAAATGGCGCTGGAAAAACCACGACCCTCATGTCCATATCCGGCATCGTGCCTCCCAAATCCGGCGAAATCCTCTTTTTGGGAAAACCGCTCCAGGAACTTTCTCCCAACCAGATCGTAGCGCTTGGCATCAGCCAGGTACCCGAAGGGCGTCGGATTTTCCCCTATCTTACCGTAATGGAAAATCTCGACATGGGCGCCTTTTTACGAAACGATACCGCTGAGATCCATAAAGACGTGGAATATATTTTTGATCTCTTTCCCATCCTGGCTGAACGACGCCACCAGTCAGGCGGCACCCTCAGTGGTGGTGAACAGCAGATGCTGGCGGTTGCAAGAGCCCTGATGGCAAGACCCAGACTCCTTCTTCTGGATGAACCCTCTCTGGGTCTGGCTCCGTTGATCGTAAAACAGATTTTCAAAATTATTCGCAAGATCAACCAGGAAAACAAAACCACGATCTTTCTTGTGGAACAGAACGCCAACCTTGCACTGCAGGTCGCCCACAGAGGATATGTCATGGAAAACGGACGCATCACCCTGTCCGACACCAGCCAGAACCTGCTCGCCAATGAAGATGTGAAAAAAGCCTACCTGGGCATCTAACCCAGACGTGGCTTCAGAAGCTCCCCTTTCTATACGAGTTGCCAATAAATATGCCCTAAATAAAACTCTCGGCAGAGGGATTTTCCGTCCTGATCGGTTCTGCCGCAAGGCATTTCAACCTGAAGCCGTAGTATGCTACTGCGAAGGTTGAATAACACAGCGGCGGGCCGATCAGGACGGAAAACCTGGCCAGTCTACCATGGAGTCTGTAGACTTTACGATATGCATCCCCGCTTTTTCGAATCGCTCAAATGCCTTATTGGCCGGTTCGGTATAGTCGATTACGTCCGGGATTACCACCGGGGACGTACAATCTTCCAGCAGGTATACCTTGGATGCCAGAGCCGGGTCCTTGTTTTCGATTTCAGCTAACAGGTCCGCTACGGTCGAGACCACACAATGACTCTTTGCCTGGCCGGCAATAATCACAGCGTCAAATGCCAGAAGCTTGTCCATGAGCGGCTGATTTACCCCGGCAAGTTTCCTGTTGTCAAGGCCGTCGATTATTTCAGGGCGCAACACAGAGTAATTTTCCGTCAACGGATGGCCGCCTTTAAGCTGAAAATCGGGTTGGCTGAACCGGCACATGGCATGGAAAAAGATCGCTTCTTCCACGGCAGACACCAGTGCGTGCCCGATACCGCCAAGCATGGCATGGTAAGGCCAGATGGTGAGGTCGTATTTTCCCCCATTCTTCAACTGTCGTGCATAATGCTCCAGGTGAGCCTGTCCGAAACGCTCATCGATCTCGAGGCTTTCAGCAAGCTTTCTGTTAAAACGCCAGACGCCTTTCTCGATATCATCCAGCGATACGAGGGTATAGGGATTCGGATGATCTCCGATCTCATTGACGAGAAAAATACTGTGGAAGATCTGCATTACCTGATGGGTATCCATGGTGGGGCAGATTTGTGTGATAGCAGGCATGTTTCGGTAGATAAAGGCTCCCAGTCGCCGGTTATCATCTACAGCACCGTTTCCGGTCGCTCCGCCCACATAGAGTTCAAAACCAGAAATGCAAAACGTGTTTTGGACATCAATGAGCATCAGGCATACCCTGAATGAATCCTGGGCACTTGTTCTGATGCCATTCTGCTTTTGCCATTTTACCGCATCATCAGCTCTTTCCTGATAAGGAACCCTCCAAACTTCCCCAACACGATCGGCATTAAAAAAAGATGGGATGGGCAATTCATTAACCGTCATAGCGCTCCTTACCAGAACCCGAACATTTCAGGTTCGTGAAATTTCCGGGTTAACCCGGATTAGATATCCTTCTGTGCCAGAACAAGCTGGTCGCTCAGTTTCACAGGATATCGATATTTTTTGTGGATTGATTTGAATTTGTCCGGCAATGCGCTGAAATTCGATTTGAAACAAGACTGAATATCCGTAAGGGCCGGGCTGGTATCCACCTGTTCTCCCTGGTTCATCACAGCCGACAACAGCGGCGTTGCACCGTCAATGGTTTCATTTCTCAAGCCGATGATATCTTCGGTAAAATGTCCCCGGGCATCATATTTTCGAAACACCTGTTTTTCGCCGGCCAGCGTTTTTTTACCCGGACTCAGTTTCCTCACAAGCCTGTCATTCATTTTGACCAGCTTGTAAACAACATCCAAATAGGGCGCATCTGCGGAAGCACCCATTTTTGTACCAACTCCGAAGGCATCGATACGGGCGCCATTCGCCAGCAGTTCGTGAATCATAAACTCGTCAAACCCGCTGCTGGCATAGATTTTGACATCGGAAAGTCCAGCCTTGTCGAAAATTTCCCTTACCCTTTGGCTCAGGTCGATCATGTCGCCACTATCAAGACGAACACCCTTGAGCGAGCGTCCTTGTTTTCTCATTTCCAGACCCACACGCACCGCTTTATAGGCGCCTTCGATGGTATCATACGTATCGATGAGGAAAACAGAATGTTCCGGAAATATGGCTGCATAGGCGCGAAAGGCATCGATTTCACGTTCAAATGCCGATATATAGGAATGCGCCATGGTACCGGAAACAGGGATACCGTATCGTTGCCCGGCCAATAGATTGCTGGTCCCGGCAAACCCTGAGATATAGGCACTTCTGGCGACATTCAGACCGGCATCCTGGCCCTGTGTTCTTCTCAATGAGAAATCGACCAGAGACCGTCCGCCGGCCGCATGTACGCACCGCGCCCCTTTGGATGCAAACAGGCTCTGGGAGCCGATGGTGTTGAGCAGAAAAGTTTCAACGATCTGTGCCTCGATTATGGGGGCTGTCACTTCAAGCACGGGCTCGTCCGGAAAAAAGATCGATCCCTCAGGCATGGCGAAAATGTTTCCGCTGAATCGTAATGTTTTCAGAAAGGACAGAAACTTATCCGAAAAAAGACCCGTATCCTTTAAGTAGGCAATCTCCCCGTCAGAAAATCCGAAACATGTCAGCTCATCCAAAACCGTTTCAAGCCCTGCCGCTACAAAAAAATTCCGGACCACAGACTCCCGCACAAACAGGGAAAAGGTTGCATTCCCCTCCATGCTCTTTTGATAATAGGCGGCCGCCATGGTTAATTCATACAGGTCTGTAAAAAGCGGACCGATTCGATGGGTCGTTGTCATGCTTTCTGTTCCGATGTCATACGTTTTCTCCCAATTAGTTGGGTGACCCTTTATTTGGATCAACTCTTTTGGAGATGAGCATAGCATAATTATTCAGTAGAATTATTTCAAGTAAGGAATTGCAATTTGCTCAGGATCTCGCTAATATTTTTTCGGCCTTGCAGATAGGTCGCAAAATGAAAAGGCAGTGTAAAACGAATGACCGAAAAGAGAAACAATCCGTTGGATAGAATGTTTGCCCCCAGGGGAATTGCCGTTTTTGGCGGGATTAGCAGACCGGGAGCATTCGGCAATCTCATCGCCTTGAGCCTGATCCGATATGGATATCCGGGAAAGCTTTACCCCATCTCATCCAAAGGCGGCGAACTGAATGGCCACACCATTTACAAACACCTTGAGGAGGTGGATGGTCCTGTTGACCTGGCTTCCATATCGGTCCCCGCTAAATTTGTTCCCGATATTCTGAGATCCTGTTTGCGCCACGGTGTGACAGGTGCTCAAATTCATTCGTCCGGGTTTGCCGAGACCGGTTCACCTGCAGATATTGCCCTGCAGGAAGAGGTGGCAGCCATCGCCCGTGAGGGAATCCGGATAGTGGGACCCAACTGCTTTGGTATTCATTCACCCCGGGGCGGCATCACCCTGTTGCCGGGGGCCGATTTCTCCAAAAAGCCCGGCTCGGTGGCCATGATCTCACAGAGCGGCGGTGTTGCCACTGATTTTGGGTATGAAGCCAGTTTTGCCGGTGTCCATCTAAGCAAAGTGGTATCTTTTGGTAATGGGTGTGACCTGGACGCCACCGCACTTCTCGACTATCTATCCATGGATCCTGAAACAGATGTGATAGCCGCTTACCTGGAAGGTATTACGGATGGACAAAAATTCATCGAGACGGTCCACCGGGTAACGCAGCAAAAACCCATAGTGATCTGGAAAGGCGGCCTAACGCCACCGGGAAACCGCGCTACCCAAAGCCACACCGCTTCTCTGGCAGGTGATGCCAACATATGGGAGGGCGTTCTCAGGCAAGGCAATGCCATCCCTGTCCAGGGTCTGGATGAGCTCATGGATGCACTCGTGGTGCTGAAATATCTTAAAAAGCCGGGACCCCGAATAGCCCTGGTGGGCGGCGGCGGCGCCATCGGCGTATTCAGCTGCGATCTATCCCATCGATCTGACTTGACGATGGAGCACTTCAGTGCCGAAACACAAAAGCAGCTTCGACAATTTTATCCCACACCGGGTAACAGCATGCAAAACCCCCTCGACACAGGATCGCCCGTGGTGCCTGCGGACGTCATCAAGAGATCCCTGGAAGTTATCCTGGATTCAGAACCCATCGATATCCTCATCATGGTATTCCTCTTAAGACCCCTTGAAGTGGAAGTGCGAACGTTTATGGAAATGACCGGTATGCCGGCTGGACCGCCCGGGGCATATCTGGAGGAAATCCTGCCGGTACTCGAACGGCTGAAAAAGAAATCCAACAAGGAAATTATTGCCGTTTTTGAAAACCGTGCCATGACCGTTGCGAATGTGGATGTGGAAAAAACATCCCGTATCATGCGCAAAAAATATCAGTCCCGCGGTATTCCCGTATTTGCCAACGTCGAGAGAGCTTTGCGGGGTATCCGCCATGCGGTTGCGTATACATCCAAACGCCCCTTCAGTCGATAAAACCCATCGGTCCAAACACCATGAAGCACGTTTTAGGTTGACAATGCGCTCCGTGTAAAATACACATAATAAACAAATTTGTTAACTATGTGTATCTTATGAAGGCACTCGAGTTAAATAAAATTCGCAGACTCTATTTTGGTTACGAAGACATTGCCAGGGTTAGGAACATCAGTCTGGCTTCGGCAAAGGTGACCGCAAGCCGGTATGCCCGGAAAGGCCTGCTGCTACGCTTTAAGAAAAACCTGTATGTTCTGCGCCAGGTGTGGGACAACGCAAGTCAGGAGGACAAGTTCCGACTGGCAAATCTTGGGCAGTCACCTTCCTATATTTCCCTTATGACCGCGTTAGACTATTACGAGGTAACAACTCAGATACAGAGGGATTTTTTCGAATCAATTGCTGTGAAAAGGACCAAGGAAATTCAGGTAGGCGGAAGTACTTTCCGTTATTCTAAAATTAATGATGCATTGTTCTTCGGGTTCAGGAAGGAAAAAGGGGTTTTTATTGCAACGCCTGAGAAAGCCTTGCTGGATGCATTTTATTTAATGTCATACGGCCGCTACACATTGGACTTGTCCGCATTGGATGCCAACAAGCTTGACAGAGAAGCCATCAGGAACCTCAGCAGTAAATTTCCGTTGAAAACACAAACGATGTTAGAAAAGCATGGATATATTCAGACAGCACGAGATATTTGAAATAGAAGTTCTGGAAAGGATGAAGAGTGCGAAAATGCTCGATCCGCTCGTTTTCGGCGGTGGAACCATGCTGAGGCTTTGCCATGATCTGAATCGGTATTCTGTTGATCTTGATTTTTGGTTCCTGAAAAAAATATCTCAAGAGGACTATTTTAGCAAGCTTCGAAGACAGTTTGAAAAATATTATGAAATTACAGACGCCCAGATAAAGCACTACACGCTTTTATTCGAGTTACGTTCCAGAGAATATCCCAAACGTTTGAAAATTGAAATCAGAAGAACAGCCGAAGATTGCGACTTCCAGGAAATGATTTCTTATTCCAAGTTTGCTACGAAACAGGTTGTTTTAAGGGCGCATACCCTGAATCAGACAATGAAAAACAAAATTAAAGCATTACTGGACCGGGGTGAAATCAGGGATTGCTTTGATATCGAGTTTTTGCTGCGGAAAGGAACCGCGTTGCCGACCGATATCGTCGAAGCATCCAAGAGGATTTTAAAAATAATTGACGGATTCAAAGACCGGGATTTTAAAGTCACGCTGGGTTCGATTATAGAGGCTGAATTTCGGGCATATTACGTTACCCAACGATTCAACTTTTTAAAGGAGCGGTTATCTTCAGCGGTTTCTAATACCCAAATTGAACGGTTATAAGCCTATCTTTGAAATTCATGCATAGTAAAACCAACAGCTACAGGACGGTATTTTCCGTCAGTCTGCCCCTTGTTCTTTCCATGGCGGCAACCACTGTCATGGAATTTACGGACCGGGTGTTTTTGGCCAATTATTCCATCGAAGCCATAGCGGCAGCACTGCCGGGTGGGATTACGGCATTTTTGTTTTCAACTTTTTTTGCGGGCGTCACCAGTTATCTCAATGTATTTATTGCCCAATACACGGGTGCTGGTTCTTTATCACGTATCGGCTCATGCGTATGGCAGGGAATTTATTTTTCCATGCTGGCCGCCGTTATCCTGATTGCGTTGTCATTTATGGCAGACCCGATCTTTCGGTTAGGTGGCCATCCACCGGAAATTCAGCGCTTAGAGAGCGTCTATTTCAGGATACTCTGTATGGGAGCCGGTATGAATGTGCTGGGCACCGGTCTGGCCTGCTTTTTTTCAGGCAGGGGTAAGACAAGTCCTGTGATGGTGATCAGCATTATCGGAATGGCCTTCAATATTCCCCTGGATTATGCATTGATCAACGGGATATGGATATTTCCCGAGATGGGTATCCGTGGTGCAGGTATCGCCACGGTATGCTCCTGGACACTCATCGCAGTGCTCTATTGTGTGCTTATTTTCAACCGTAAAAACAATCGCCTTTACGGCGTTTTATCCAATCGGGCCTTTGATGCGGAGCTGTCCTTGCGTATCATCAGAACCGGTGTTCCTGCCGCCTTGCAGTTTGCCATGGATGTGTTTGCCTTTACCTTTTTCATATTCATGGTCGGCAGGCTCGGTAAAGTGGAGCTTGCAGCCAGCAACATTGCCTTTTCCATAGAGTCCATTGCCTTCATGCCGGCATTCGGTTTCTCGATTGGGTTGTCCACCCTCGTAGGCCAGGCCCTGGGGCGCAATGATGTCGAAGATGCAATTCGATACACCAAGCAGACCATCTGTATCCTGTTGTCCTATATACTGCTGCTGGACCTGCTGTTCTTTTTGGCACCCCATTGGGTGATCAAACTTTTTGCGACGGCCGAGGGCACTGGTGCATCCTATCAGCAGACGATGGATCAGGGAATCGTCCTCATACGGATTATGGCCATCTTCATCTCTTTTGATGCCTTATATTTTATCTTTACCGGTGTATTAAAAGGTGCCGGTGATACCCGCTTCATCATGTGGACCATCGGAATTGTCACCCTTGTCGTCATAATTTTACCCATCACCATCGGTGTCGGGTTCCTGGGATGGGGAATTTACGCCTGCTGGATTATCCTGACACTGTACGTGATATCCTTGTGTTCCGTTTCCTTCCTTCGATATCGCCAGGGCAAGTGGAAAACAATCCGTGTTATCGAAGAAATTCCCGCATAGTCAGGATATTTCATCAAACGCGGTGAGTAAAATAGATATTTATCCAATGGATTAGAGTGCAAGCGCTAACTGATTTCCAAGGTTGATTGCCTTGGTCAAGGTTTCATCTTCATCCTGAACCTTACCTTTGTCAAAAATGCCAAATACGGCTAATTCACCGATGACGTCATATCCCAGCGCCTCGATAGGGAGTCGCATGGCTTCAAGGGTAAATCCCATATCCTTTTTATCCACCTGTTCACATACGGCTACTATAACAGCTTTGCGATTTTGATTCATGAGTCTACTCGACCATCCTCTTGGCCGGTTATTGTCAAATATGTAAAAACAGTAAAGCCGGTCAATAAATGCCTTCATCCATGCGGTGATATTGTAGTTATGCGTAGGACAAACAAGCACAATTCCCTGAGATTCAATTACTTTCGGATACAGTAGATGCATTCCATCGTTAAGACCCGTACACGCCTGATGCTTTCGACATTTTTCACATCCAATACATGCCTGATATTGATAGTTGCACAACCTCACATTCTCGACAGGAACTTCATTCTGTCTTACACCTTTCAACACATGCTTCAGTAGTATGTCAGAGTTTCCACCTTTTCTTGGGCTTCCGCTTAATCCGAATACCCTTTTTTCAGGTGAATGAGCATTTTCAAAACGCGTATCTGGTTTTGTTTTCATTTTGATTGACCCTCTCCTTCAATTTTTGATTGCATGTGACCATCGCAACATTCCCTTTTTAAAGGGATCACTCCATCGCCTTTTTCATTTTCTTGACAGAGTTATCGACAATATCGACTGTGTCTTTCGCCTTTTGGATGGTTTCCATTTTGTCCGCACCATCAACACTGTCCGTCTTCAAGTTTTTGGCGACCAGAAGTACGGCAATGAGCATAGCCATAAGGGTAACGATGATGAAAACGCCTCGCATAATATATTTTCTCCTTTTGCATTCCGGTTTTTCGAAATCTTGGGGACGCCCCTTAAATTATAAGTTTCTATGAATGGAAGCTCTGGGTTTATTCCAGCATGGAAAACCTGGTCCTCTGGGCCAGGTCAGAGATAATCGGCTTTGCCGGAGACATATAACCTGGAATGCTGGAATAGTGGAATATTGGATTGTGGTTTTCTGGTTTCAGGTTTCAGGTTGCATGTCGCGGGTCGCGTCCAGCTTCTGTGGCTCTGATTTCTGACCTCTGGCAATCTGTCTTGGCATCCCCCATTATTCCATTTTTCCATCATTCCAATGTTCCGTTGAGATTTTATCTTAGGCAACACCCCTGTGGGGTGAAATCAATGTCTGGTCCTCTGGGCCAGGATTCTTTACTGCGTTCCTTGGGTTGGTTGAGTCTATGGTGTTATTCAACCCTCGCAGTAAATGACTACAGCTTCTGGCTGAATTGCCTTGTACCGGAGCAGATCAAATTCGTGAAACTTCCGGGCTAACTGGCGACCCAGACGGCGACATCGCATGTCGAGGAAATCAGTTTATTGCTAACGCGCCCGTGGAGCATGACTCCCATAAAACTGACAGCCTCTCGACGGCCTACGACAATGGTCCCGTAGTTGCCTTCCACAGCCGTGTCGATAATTCTCTGTATGGGGTTGCCCTGGTGAAACAAAAAATCGACCGATATATTCTTTTTAATCATGCCGGCTTTTACAAGGCGTTTAACCGCTTCGTCCATGGTGGGTCGGAAACTGTTTTGATTGTATTTCAGTACGGTTTCTTGGTCCAATTCTCCTGCTATTCCGTTGTTGGAGATGGGTGACAGGTTCTGGTCGTTGAATACGTGAAAGAGAGAGACTTCCAGACCCCGCGCTCGTGCCAGGTCACCGATGCAGGTGGTGGCCCGCATGGCCTCGATGGATTCATCCAGCGCGATGAGAATTTTTTTGGATGCAGGTTTGCCGCCGACCACGATGATGGGGATATGTCTGACATTTTCGATCAGCTTGAAAGCCATGCTTCTCACAACGAAATCCTTCAGCCGGCTGATACCGGACCGCCCCACCACCAGAGCCTGGTAGCCCTGATACGATTCCTGAACGATATCTTTTAGTATGTTGGTTTTCTTGGTCTGGGTTTTAACGGTAACAGCCTCTTCCGGAAAACCGGCATCGGATAGAATCTTAAACGCTTTTTCTTTGAATTCGCCCAGGACCAGTTGGTTGTCGGCAAGCCATTTTTCCACCTTCACCTTTTTTGATTGATAAAGGGGATTGCGGTTCATTTCCCAATAGACTTCCGGGAAACCGGTACCGACGCTGAGAAGCACCACCTCCGTCAGGTCGGGAGGAACAATCATGCTGATATAGCGGACAGCTTCCAGGGCTTGATCCGATCCGTCAACGGCGATCAATATTTTTCTTCGAATGACTGCCAAGTTGCTTCCTCCTTTTCACAATACCAGATCATGGTAAAAAAAATGACCTAACCCCGCCATTCGGTATCGTCCACTGTGGTTTTAAAATCGGGAACCACTATCTCCGGCGCCTCTAAAGTTTCGGCTTTTTCCAACTCTCTTGGAGAAGGTTTGCCCATAAATACAAGACGTTGCCGCTTGCATTTTTCACATGCTTCTAGAACTTCCATGGAACATTCCGGTGTATAGTCATCGTAGTTGATGGTGGAAAGATTGTTTTCAATGGTAAAAAGACTGGAAGTTCTGGCACAGGCACCGCATCCGATGCATCCGACATTGCAGACGCTGATGACGTCTTTACCCTTGTCCTTGTTGGTGCAGGTTACTGCCAGCATCCGTTCGGCCTTGAAAGGGGTGATGCTGATGATGTTTCGCGGGCATGCTTTCGCGCAGGCACCGCACCCAACGCATTTTTCGTAATCCACCGTTGCCAGACCTTCGATTACATGGATGGCATCGAATTCGCAAACCCGGGTGCAGTCACCAAAACCCAGGCAGCCGTATGTACACCCCTGAACATCTGTCACCAGGTTGGCAGCCGAGCAGCCCATCTCGCCACGGTATTCATTTCTTCCCAGACGGTCGTCGTAATGGGCGCCGCAGTGCACCACGGGCCGGTAAGGAAGTGTTTCTCCCACTTCAACGCCCATTATGTCGGCTACTGCCGACATACAGTCGGCCCCGCCCACCGTACATTTGTTGACAGCTTCGTGTTCCAGCGCCACGGCCTCGGCATATTCACCACAACCCACGTAGCCGCACCCACCGCAGTTGGCGCCGGGAAGGGTTTCCAATATGGCCAGGACGC